>JACCDU010921213.1_pt1 | contig 20705 bp, 22 predicted proteins | sample 7446081 | NCBI WGS metagenome assembly JACCDU01 (sample SAMN15323447, study PRJNA562643) | freshwater metagenome | isolation source: river surface water | place: USA:Blue River Watershed | collected 2017-08-17
CACGTTTGTTGGGTGACCAAGAGATTTTGGCCCGCACCTTGCAGGTACGTGATGCATACCTTTCACCGATTCACTTGCTGCAGGTAAACTTGTTGAAGCGGGTGCGAGATGCAGGAGATTCTGCAGATCCTGTTTTGCGCCGTGCGCTACTACTGACAATTAACGGTGTGGCTGCAGGTCTACGCAATACCGGTTGATTTAACTAATTAATATTTTTAGCTATTAAAAGCTGATTGCGTAGCTTCTAAACCCTTTGTAATTAAAGATTCGACTACATCTGCCCCACGTACAACAAACTCTGCTAAATCCTTTTGCTCTACCTTTGAAAATGCTTTCAAAACAAAATCAGCAGGATCTTGTTGGCCCATCGGACGGCCAATACCTAAACGAACACGGTAGTAATCAGGGCCAGCAAAAGCTGAGGTCATTGATTTCAAACCGTTATGGCCATTGTCTCCCCCTGCAAACTTTGTTCTAATCGCTGCAAATGGAATATCCAGCTCATCATGCAAAGCAATAATCTTTGCTGGTTCGACAGAGTAAAAGTTTGCAAGAGCTTTGATTGGCCCACCTGTTTCATTCATGTAGCTCTTTGATTTTGCAAGAATTACAGAATGTGTGCCGGCATCTAATTTAAAGGCTGCAATATCATTGCGGGATTTGTGTGTTGAAAATTTGATTGAATGGCGACGAGCTAACTCATCGATCACCATCTGGCCGATGTTATGACGGGTGGCAGCGTATTTTTCCCCTGGATTACCCAGGCCAACTACCAACCACGTCATAACAACAAAGCCTAAGGGTTAAGCGTCCTTCTTCTCTGCATCTGCTGCTGGAGCTGCTGCATCAGTTGCAGCTGGTGCTGCTACCTCTTCAGCTGCTGCAGTTGACTTCTCTGACAAGTGAACAACGATCATCTTTGGATCAGATTCGAGTTCAACACCTGCTGGAAGGACAACATCTGCTGCGTACTTTGATGTACCTGAAGCAAGACCTTGAATATCTAGCTCTAAGAAGCTTGGAATAGATGAAGCATCAACCTTAACTTCGATTGAGTTGTGAACATGCTCAAGAATTCCATCACGATCGTGCTCACCAACTGTGTGAACAGGAACTGAAACAACAACCTTCTCGCCACGACGAACCAAAACTAGGTCAACGTGCTCAAGAATCTGCTTAAGGAAGTCGCGAACGATTACCTTCGGAAGTGTTAGCTCATTCTTTCCATCGATTGTGATGTCGAGAAGAACGTTTGACTGCTTAAGGGCTACGCCGAGCTCCTTTGCAGGAAGAGTGATGTGTAGCGGCTTCTCACCGTGACCGTAGATAACTGCAGGAACTAAACCATCGCGACGTGCACGACGTGATGCGCCCTTACCAAATTCAGTACGAGTGGTTCCGACGATCTTTACTTCTGCCATGAAAAAACTCCTGTCATCTCAGTAAAACATGAGTCTGACAGGAGTTGGATACCTTGCCGTCGATAACGGTTCCGAATGAAACCCTCGCCAGAATGGTTGGAGTCTATGAGATTAAGGAGAAAGCTCCAAATCCCCGCTTAGGAGTGGCCATCAAAGAGGCTGGTAACCGATCCATCCTCAAAGACCTCGCGGATTGCGCGGCCAAGAAGTGGGGCGATTGAAAGCACAGTCAGATTGTCGAACTTTTGATCCTCTGTGATTGGCAAGGTATTTGTAATAACAACCTCAGATGCGCGACTGTTCTTTAAACGATCAACAGCTGGACCGCTAAATACCGCGTGGGTTGCAGCAATGATTACATCTGCAGCACCTGCATCAAACAAAGCATCTACAGCCTTTGTAATGGTGCCAGCGGTATCGATCATGTCATCGATAACTACACATGTTTGTCCAACAACATCACCAACAACGCGACCGGTGATTGATTCATTCGGAATACGTGGATCACGAGTCTTGTGAATAAAGGCGATTGGGCAGCCACCCAATAGATCTGACCAACGCTCAGCAACACGTACTCGACCAGAGTCTGGTGAAACGATTGTTAAACGTGTGCGATCTACCTTGCTGCCAACGTAATTAGCAAGCATTGGAAGTGCAAAGAGATGATCTACAGGACCATCAAAGAAACCTTGAATTTGTGAGGTGTGAAGATCAACAGCCATCAAACGATCTGCGCCAGCTGTTTTGAAAAGATCTGCCATCAAACGTGCGGTGATTGGCTCGCGACCACGACTCTTTTTATCTTGACGTGCATAACCATAGAAAGGTGTAACAACGGTGATGCGCTTTGCTGATGCGCGCTTCAAAGCATCAACCATGATTAGCTGTTCCATGATTTGCTTATTGACAGGTGTTGTGTGACTTTGAATGACGAAGGCATCGCAACCACGAACAGATTCTTCAAAGCGAACAAAGATTTCGCCATTAGCAAAGTCGTATGCAGATGTTGGAGTCAGAGGAATGCCGAGTTCTGTTGCGACCTCTTCAGCTAGCTCAGGAAATCCGCGGCCTGCAAATAGGCGCAATCTCTTTTCAGAAGATAAACGGATCTCGCTCATGTTTTAGCCCTTCTTTTCTGCCGCGATTGCTGACTTGCTGCCCGCGCGCTTGCGCAGGACCCAACCTATTACATTTCTCTGCTTTGCTCGGCCAACACCAATCGCGCCTGCCGGAACATCTTCAGTAATTACCGATCCAGCAGCTGTATATGCGCCATCTCCGATAGTTACTGGGGCTACGAGCATTGTGTCGCTACCAATGCGCACCTGATCACCCACTGTTGTGTGGTGCTTTTCAACACCATCGTAATTAACAAAGATTGTTGCAGCGCCAATATTGCTGCCTTCTCCGATAGTTGCATCGCCAACATATGACAGATGTGGAACCTTTGAACCTGTTCCAACCGTTGCATTCTTCATCTCAACAAATGCTCCAGCCTTCGTTGCATCACCCAATTGAGTTCCAGCGCGCAAATATGTAAATGGACCAACTGTTGCGCCTTCTCCGATAACGGTCTGGGTTGCAATTGATTCCAGGACTGATGCACCCTCTTTAACGAGGCAATCGGTCAAAGTTGTTCGTGGCCCAATAACAGCGCCCGTTGCCACCTTTGTTGAACCAAAGAGCGCAGTGCCTGGATGAATCGTTACATCATTTGATAATTCAACTGTTGCATCAATCCAAGTTGTTGTTGGATCGATGATTGTTACACCTGCACGCATCCACTGATCATTAATTCGATCGCGTAGCATCGCTGCGCTTTCTGCCAACTGAACCCGGTCATTGACTCCAAGGGTTTCGGTGAAATCATCGATCATAATTGCGGCTACTGATTCGCCAGCAGATTTCAAAATTCCAATTACATCGGTTAGATACAGCTCGCCTTGGGCGTTTGCAGTTGTTAGCTTGCCGATTGAGGCTGCAAGCTTTTCGCCATCAAAGGCGTACACACCACTATTAATTTCAAAGATGAACTTTTCATCATCTGTGGCATCTTTTTCTTCAACGATCCGAAGTAGTTCATCGCTGTCATCGCGAATGATTCGGCCATAGCCAGTTGGCTCTGGGTGTTCTGCAGTTAAAACCGATGCTGCAAAGTTGCCCGCTGAGTGTGCTTGTACAAACTGTGCCAATGAATCACCTGTGAGCATCGGCGTATCGCCGGCCAAAATTAAGACTGTTCCACGTGGCGCATTACCTGCGAGCGCTAATTGGGTTGCATGGCCTGTGCCATTGCGTTGTTCCTGAACAACTGTTGTTGCATGTGGCGCGATCTGCGAAATGTGCGCTTCAACCGCCTCACGTCCGGAACCGACAACGATTCGAACTTCTGCGGGATTGAGATGTGAAACCGCGTGCAGTACATGTCCAAGTAGAGAACGGCCTGCGACGCTGTGAAGAACCTTAGGAGTTGCCGACTTCATACGTGTGCCTTCACCAGCGGCGAGGAGGATCACGGTTTGTACGGTCACGAGTGAACTCTATCGGAGATGAAAATCTTGGTGATAATGGTGGCTCCGCCACCAGGTATCGATCCTGGACCCTGGGCTTCAAAGGCCCATGTGCTAGCCACTACACAATGGCGGAACGCATATTCTCCCTCATAAATGGTGGTGCTGACGACCATCGCCCATCAAAAGGCGATCAATTGCAAGAAATTAGGAGATTACCTTCGCTCCAGCCACAGGCCCATACGCACGTGCAACGCTGCCAACTACCCCGCTTGAGGTTAAGGCAACCGCTAAATCAAGCCCTGCCTCTTCATCTGAGACTAAAAATGCAACTGTTGGACCCGATCCTGAAACTATCGCTCCAAGAGCTCCGTACTCCTGACCTACATCTAAAACTAATCGAAGCGCTGGACGCAATGAACATGCAGCTGCCTGTAAATCATTGACCAAGGAAGCTCCTACTGCAGGAGCATCTGCTGCAAGCAAGGCCTGCATTAATCCCTCATGTGTTTGTGGCTCCACGATTTCAAGCTCTGCACGTAAGCGATCACATTCAGCATAAACAGCTGGAGTTGATAAACCAACTGTCGATAATGCAAGTACCCAGTAATAAGTGCCACGAGAAAGTGCTGCTGTTAATTGATCTCCATGTCCCCGACCAATTGCTGTTCCGCCACTGAGCATGAATGGAACATCGCTTCCCAATTGCGCCGCGATCTCAACCATCTCTTCGCGGGTCATTCCTAAGGAATACAAGTAATCGATACCAACGATTGTTGCCGCGGCATCTGCGCTGCCACCAGCCATACCACCAGCAACTGGAATCGATTTCTTAATTTCAATATGGGCATCAACCGTTAAGTCATACTCTTTTGAAATTAACGCAACAGCTTTTGCAGCTAAGTTGTTTGCATCAGCTGGAACACCATGTGTTTGATCTCCAGAAATAGCGATGGTTAAACCAGCACCGGGTTCAGCTAATTTGATTGTTACATCATCAAAGATTGAGATCGCCTGAAATACTGAAACTAAATTGTGATACCCATCAGACTCTTTTGGACCAACAGAAAGCTGAAGGTTGACCTTTGCAGGTACGCGCACGGTCACACTCTTTACAGGCATGCGGTGACCCTATAACTGCTATTAGAAAATGTCAGGTGCAACGGCTGCGATCTGACAAAAAGATTTCACTTCAAGGGCCTCGCCTCGCAATGTTGGATCAATGCCAGCTTTTATCAAGATTTCTTCCGCCGCCGATGATGATCCATAAAGGCTAGAAAGGGCTGACCTGAGCATCTTTCTACGCTGGGCAAAGGCGGCATCGATGATTGTGAAAACCTTTTCCCGCATCTCTTCGCTACCTGCGGTTTCACGACGGGTAAAGCCAACTAACTTTGAATCAACGTTGGGTGCTGGCCAAAAGATAGAACGTGAAACGGTGCCTACATTTTTAACATCAGCCCACCATGCAGCCTTCACACTTGGAATTCCATACTCTTTGCCTCCAGGTTTCGCCGCTAAACGATCAGCAACCTCTGCCTGGACCATAACGACACCGGAACGAATACTTGGAAAGATTTCTAATAAGTGAAGAAGTACCGGAACTGAAACGTTGTACGGCAGATTTGCAACCAGCACAGTTGGAGCAACTGGCAGATCGCGCAGCGCTAACGCATCCTTATTGATTACCGTCAGATTCTCTGGGTGTTCGAAGTGATCGTCAACTGTAAGCGGTAGTTGCTGTGCAAGACGTGGATCGATTTCAACAGCAATGACAGATTGTGCCGCCTCCAACATAGCAAGGGTTAATGAGCCAAGTCCTGGACCAATTTCAAGTGCGACATCATCCTTAGTAACACCAGCTGTTTTAACAATCTTGGTGCAAACATTTGAGTCAATAACAAAGTTTTGCCCTAAAGATTTTGAGGGTTTGAGATCTAGCTGTGCTGCAAGTTCGCGGATCTGTGCCGCACCTAGCAATGTCATGGTGCGAAGGATCCAAAGATTCGCTCAGCGTTAACACTCAGTGCGGTAGCAAGTTCAGCAAGGTCTTGATTTCGCTCTACCGCCATCGCTCGGACAATGTTTGCAATCTGTGCTGGAGTATTTCCGGCACCGCGATGAGGCGTTGGCGCTAAGAAAGGTGAATCAGTTTCTACTAATAATTGATCAGCAGGCACAAGCTTTACCGCTTCACGAAGTTCCGGTGCGTTTTTAAAGGTCAATGTGCCGGCAAAGGACAGAATGTAGCCACGCTCGATACACAACTTAGCCATCGCTACATCGCCGGAAAAGCAATGAAAGACAGTCTTTTCTGGGGCACCAACTTCAAGCAGAACAGATAAAACATCATCATGGGAATCACGATCATGGATGACAAGTGCCTTATTTGTCTTCTTTGCCAATTCAATGTGCCACTTAAAAGAGTCCTGCTGGCGCTTTCGTAATTCAGGAGGAGTTCTAAAGTAATCAAGCCCTGTTTCGCCAATCGCACGAACTCGTGGGTGTTGGGCTAACTCTTCAATGATCTTTAAATCAGCATCTAGATCTGCAACAACCGGTGCTTCATTAGGGTGTAATGCAACAGCTGCCAATACTGATGTGTTCCACTTTTCTGCGGCTTGAACACACCATTTGGATTGTTCTGCTGAATAGCCAACTTGAACAATTCGATCAACATTTACAGATTTGGCTTCGGCGATTACATCTGCAACCTCTTGTGAATCAAAGGCGGCATCGGTAACGATCTCCATGTGAGCATGTGCATCAACTGTTGGAACCGGCAACGGTTCTGGCAACGGTGCGCGAGGACGATCGATATCGCGGTTGTGGCGATCAGCCATTGGTGTTTAGGCGAGGATTTCTAGTCGTGGGAATAAGACCGGTGTCTTTGTAACTGTTGCACCTTGTGGAAGTTGTCCCCACGTTGCAACATCACTAATTTTCTGAGCGCTCAAATCTCCGAGTACCGCTTGTGCACCAAGGCTCTGCCATAAGATTTCACATGTCTGTGGCATTACTGGGTGAAGCAAAACAGCCAGTGCGCGCAGTGATTCTGCGGTGTTGTACAAGACCTCTTCAAGGACCGCTTGGTTAGCTGGATCTTTTGCAAGTATCCAAGGCTCTTTAATAGTTACATAACCATTTACTTGCTTGCAGAATTCCATAATCGCCATGATTCCCCCCTGGAAATCAAGTGCGCACATTGCGGCATCAGCCTTTACAACAGTTTCCTTGAGCGCTGCTTCTAATCCAGCATCATGGCTTACCGCTGGAAGTGAGCCCGAACAGTACTTTTCAACCATTGCTGCGCTGCGAGATGCCAGGTTTCCAAAGTCATTTGCTAGCTCTGATGTGTAACGAGCGCTCATGTCTTCCCATGAGAATGATCCATCGGTACCAAATGGAATCGCACGCAAGAAGTAATAACGGAATGCATCAATTCCGAAGTGATCGGTGATGTCCTTTGGAGCAATACCGGTTAGCTTGCTCTTGCTCATCTTTTCTCCGCCAACTAGCAGCCAGCCATGAGCAAAGACCTTCTTCGGAACAGCAAGACCTGCAGCCATCAACATCGCCGGCCAAATAACTGCGTGAAAACGCAAAATATCTTTTCCAACAAGGTGAACATCAGCTGGCCAGGTTTGAGCAAACTTCTCGCCACCTTCAGAATCTGGTGCATCTGTTAAACCTACGGCGGTTGCGTAATTTAGTAGCGCATCAAACCAGACATACACAACCTGATCGGTATCCCATGGAACAGGAATTCCCCAATCAAATGTTGAACGTGAGATAGAAAGATCTGAAACGCCACCCTCTAAAAATGAGACAACCTCATTGCGCGCACTTTCAGGTTGGCAGGCATCTGGATTGTTTTTGTAATGAGCAAGCAATGGCTCAACAAATGCAGATAATTTAAAGAACCAGTTGTTTTCATTTACGAGTTCAATTGGCTTGCTATGGATTGGGCAACACTTCGCTCCATCAATCTCAATAAGATCGCCTGGAAGTTTGAACTCTTCGCATCCAACGCAGTATGGACCTTCGTACTTACCGGCGTAGATATGTCCTGAATCTTTGAGTGATTGTAAAAACTTTTGCACACGTTCGGTATGACGCTTTTCAGTGGTGCGAATGAAATCATCATTGGCAATATTGAGATGCTCCCAATTTGGCTTCCAAGCATCTTGAACTAGCTTGTCGACCCAGGCTTGAGGTGCAACATTGTTTGCCTCTGCGGTTCTCATAACCTTTTGACCATGTTCATCAGTTCCAGTTAAGAACCAGACCGACTCCCCTTTTTGACGATGCCAACGGGTCAACACATCTCCGGCAACGGTTGTGTAGGCATGCCCGATATGTGGGGCATCGTTGACGTAATAGATCGGCGTCGTTAAATAGAAAGACTTAGTCACTGGCTCATCTTATTCGCATCCACGACCGCGGCATAAACGAGGCGCTTTGCGATGCCAAATTCATCAGCAACCGTTGCAATAGCGCCCTTTCTATCCATTCCAGCACTCTCAAACTCACGAACTCGAGCGACCATATCTGCAGCGGTCAAAGAGGCGGAATCCGTTACAGCGCCAGCTATAACTAATGTGATTTCACCTAGGACTTCATTGTTTGTTGCCCAGGTTGATAGCTCTTTCAAAGTTCCGCGGATTGTTTCTTCATACCGTTTAGTCATTTCACGACAAATAGCAGCTTGTCGATCTGGACCAAAGACATTGACACAATCAAGTAATGAATCAACAAGACGGTGTGGTGCTTCAAAGAAAACCATTGTTCGCTCCTCAAAGCGAAGTTTTTCAAATGCAGCAAGACGAGCGCCTGCGGTTCGAGGAGGAAATCCCTCAAATGAGAAACGATCAGTTGGTAAACCAGATAGTGCAACCGCCATTGTGACAGCGCTGGGTCCAGGAATTACTGAAACTTCAATACCTTCAGCTATTGCATCCCGCATTAAACGAAAACCTGGATCGCTAATCGTTGGCATTCCCGCATCTGAAACAACTAAAACTTGTGCACCGCTCTTGAGTTCAGAAAGGAGTTCCCGAGTTCGATCCTCTTCATTGCCTTCGAAGAAGGACAGGACTCGACCGGTAAAGGTAACTTCGATGTCGGCACACAATCTATGAAAACGTCGTGAGTCCTCAGCGGCGATAATCGATGCACTTTCAATCGCGCTCTTCAGACGGGTACTGGCATCTGCAGGGTTACCCAATGGAGTTGCGGCCAAGATGAGCGTCATGGCGTAATCCTCTCAGTAATTTAGAGTAAACGCGCATACTCTTCTCCTATGCCCGCAGCTATCGCACCGCTATTGATTGCATTGGCCTCATTTGTACTGCGGCTCGTGAATCTTGGTTCAACCAAGGGGTACATCTTTGATGAGGTGTATTACGTGGATGGTGCCCGCGATTTATTGAAATATGGGGTTGAGGTAACTGGAAGTAACCCTGAATTCATTGTTCATCCACCGGTTGGAAAGTGGCTCATTGCAGCAGGAATTGCCATCTTTGGAGACAACGAATTTGGCTGGCGTTTTGCAACTGCGCTTATTGGAACCATTCTTATTCTAGTTTTCGCTCGCTTAGTACATGTTCTTTTCTACTCACCACTTCTTACCGGATTAGGCGCAGCACTGATGGCGTTGGATGGTCTACTGCTTGTGCATTCACGTACTGCGCTGCTGGATCTGTTTTTAACTTTCTTTGTTCTACTTGGAGTGCTGCTCTGGCATCGAGATAGACATTGGTGGGCAGGTCTTGCATTTGGCTTAGCACTCGGCTGTAAATGGAGCGCAATTTATTTCATTGCGGTAATCGCGCTGGTGTCGCTGTATCGAATCCTTGTCAACATGGATATTCGCGATTCATTGAAATTAATTTCAAAGAAGTTTGCTCAATACGGATTGCTTCCAATTGTTGTCTACCTAATGACATGGACCGGTTGGTTTATTTCAAATCGCGGATGGGATCGACAATCTTCAAGCAATCCTTTTATCGCTTGGTTGAATTATCACCAAGAGATGCTCAACTTTCATACCGGTTTAACAGAGACACATCCATACCAAGCAAACCCTTGGAGCTGGCTAGTCATGGGAAGACCAACCTCATTTTTCTATGACTCTCCAAAAGATTGCGGAGCGAAAAACTGTGCACGAGAAGTATTAGCACTTGGAACACCAATTTTGTGGTGGATCGGAACAGTTGCAATAGCGGTCGTGATTGGTTATTGGATTAAATCTTTACTCAATCGCACTAATGATTCAGCTGCTCTGATCGTTGCAATAGGAGTTATCGCTGGGTACCTGCCATGGTTTGCAATGCAAGAGCGCACAATGTTTTCCTTTTACGCGATAGTTATTGAGCCATTTATGGTGCTCGCTATCGTTTACTGCGCAAAGCTATTGCTAGATAGTGGGCTTAAGCCTTCAGTTTCACAATCAATTGTGGGCGGCTTATTTGCGCTGGTGCTGCTGTGTTTTATCTACTTTGTACCTCTATATACAGGCCAAACCATCACTTACGATGATTGGAAGATGCGTATGTGGTTTGACTCGTGGATCTAATTATTCGTTAGCAGCCCGAGCTTGATTGAGTCGATCCACCGCTTCATCTGCCAACTGTTGATCAAAGATTTCATCACGTGATGGTGATGCTGCAGCAAGTGCCTCACGCTCAAGACGCTCTTGCTCTTCGCTCCACTGGCCAGGAATCGTCAGATCAATTACACGCTTTGGAACCACGGCTTTCGGGGCATTCACATAAGTAGGCACTGGAACTTCAGTTGGCTCCCATGCATTGCGAACCGCAGCTGTGCCTTGAGGCAAAATAACAACACCCTTAAGTTCACGTTCTGACAAAGGAATCCAATGTTCAGTGCTTGGCTTAGGTTGAATTACTTCTGCAAGATTTGTATTTGAAACACCAGAATTTTGGCGGCTCAGTTGTTGAACGCGGCGCTTTTGTAGTTGTTCACCAATCACATGTCGACGAACACTGGCGATATAAATCAGTAAACCAGATGCTGGTACGAGTGCGTAAATAAATGGCATTGTGTTCATAGCTCCACCTATAACTGTTGTGACTAGCGAGAATGCGATAAGAACAAATGTAATTCTGCGACGAAGAAGTATCTGTCGGTTTTTTGCTTCTTGATCTAAATCGATGTGAATCGCTCCACCATTACTTGATGAATTAGGTGACTGATTGGCGACAACTCGTAATGCACCTTTGAAACGTTCTACTGACTTTCCGGAGAATTCATTGCGGTCATGGATCCAACGGGGTGCGAAATATGCGACCCACATTCCAATGATCGCAATATAAATAAGTCCCGAAGTCATGATGGGTAAATCTAAAGGAAGGGGTGATGGTTTCTGGGGATTTGAGCGCTACTTGATCGCAGAATTTTCCTTAACAAATGTGATGTGATCCCGCCATTGGCCATCGATATGCAGATAGCGGGGGCGCTCTCCCTCAAAAATATATCCAGCTTTCTCAGCAACCCTGCGCGAAGAAGCGTTTTCAGGACGCAGATTGATCTCGAGGCGATGGAGCTTTAACTCCTGAAAGGCGTACTGGGTAAGGATTTCAACGGCTTGTGTTGTGTAGCCACGGTTCGCAAAGTTTCGATCGATCCAGTAACCAATGTGGCCACCACGCATAGCGCCATACATAACCCCGCCCAAGGTAATTTGGCCGATCAGTTGGGTGTTGTGCCAGATTGCAAATGAAAGAGAGCGGCCATGTCGTGCCTCGTAGTTCAAGATCTTCACCATTTCGAAAAATGATGGAAGTTCTTTATGGCTGTCATCGCTGGTAAGAGGGATTGTTGCCTCCCATGGAGAAAGCCAGTCGCGATTTTCTGCTCGAACTCGATTCCATTGAACCCTGTCCCTAAACCGTAAAGGGCGAAGAGAAATCTCCTGACCTTTAATTTCGATGGGCCACGAATTTTTCATGAACTTAGATGTAGCGACGCTCGAGAACTACTACCGTTACCTGATCACCAGTTTTTAGCGATGTTTCACTTTCAGAGACGGCGATAAATGCATTGGCATCTGAGAGCGTGGATTGCTCATCTTGATTTTCCAAGGGAACAACTGATTTTCCATCTTCAGCTAAAACTGCGCGAATGTAGGAGCGAACACCGGGAGCTGACTCAATTGGCTTTTCTAGAGCAGCCTTTACTGATGGACGATGAATAGTTGCAGCACCGAGCATGGTGCGAATCATGGGACGAACAAAGAGTTCAAAAGATATGTACGAAGCGATTGGATCTCCTGGAAGTGTCACAACCGGAGTTTTGTCAGGTCCGATGGTTCCAAAGTTATGGCGTCCACTAGCTTCGATCGCTAAATCAACAGTTGTTATCTCCCCTAAACCTGACAAGGTGCGGGTGATTAAATCAAATGAGTCATCGTGGCGTTCGCCGCTAATAATTATTAAATCGGCACGAACTAACTGATCTTCGATTACCTTCTGAAGTTGTTCTTCATTATCTGGAATCGAGTGAACGCGATAGGCAACTGCGCCAACCTCGCGCACCGCTGTTGTTAGTAGCCAGGAATTAGTTTCATACTCATCACTAGCGTTCTTTAGTGGCTGTCCTGGTTCCACTAAATCTGGTCCTGCAGATAAAACAACGACTCGCGGATGCGGACGGGTAGGCAGGTGATCGCGGCCAATTGAAGCTGCTAACCCAATTTGAGTTGAGCGGATCCGCGCACCTTCGCGCAGAACTAAACGATCTCCAGCATAAATATCTGCTGCAAGGGTCGCGCCATGAGCATCTAGTAATGGCATCTCAAAGGATTCAAGTGGTTTGCAGATGGCAAGTAATGAGGTGAGAAACTCATCTACCCGAGTGTGTTCTGACATAATCGAACCCTACTTGTTGAACAGTTTGATCTTTGGGATTTCACGGGAGATTTAAATGACAGATCAAAAGGCCAGTTTGCGGGATCGTGCCCGCCGCGAACGTTCTCAGAAGTTCATGCCTTCTAATTTCAATGTCATATTAAAAGCTCCTGAAATTGAGTCCGCGACAACGATTGCTTCTTACCTGTCCTATGAATTTGAACCAAGTACAGTCGAGATCAATGAGGCCTTTTTAAAGCAAGGCAAGATCCTGCTGCTTCCTCGAATCAAAGGTGATCAACTGGAATGGGTTCGGTGGGATGGAGATCCAGCAAATCTTGTTATGAAGAAAAAGATTTCAGAGCCAGTTGGTCCAGCAGTCTCAGATGTATCTCAGATCCAAGCTGTGATTGTCCCGGCGTTGAAGATGGATCAAGCTGGATTTAGATTAGGTCAAGGCGGTGGATATTACGACCGCGCACTTGTGCATTTATCTGCTTGGAAAATTGGATTGGTTTATGCAGGCGAATTAACTAGCGAGATGCTGCCACACGAAGCACATGATGTGCCGCTTGATGCTGCAGCTACTCCATCAATTGTTGTTCGATTTAATCGCCAGTAATTAGCTGTTAGGAAGATTGCGCGCCATCACGATTCGTTGAATCTGATTGGTGCCTTCATAAATCTGAGTCAACTTTGTATCGCGCATCATTCGCTCAACTGGATAGTCAGTTACATATCCATAACCACCTAGAACCTGAATCGCATCCTGGGTAACCTTCATAGCCATATCACTTGCAAAACACTTGCTTGCAGCAGAGAAGAAGCGAAGATCGCGTTCGCCATTTTCACTCTTAATAGCCGCTGAATAAGTCAGTAAACGGGCAGCTTCAATATTCATCGCCATATCTGCAAGCATGAATTGAACCGCCTGGAAATCAAAGATTGGCTTTCCAAATTGGTGACGTTCATGTGCGTACTTGGTGGCAACATCTAACGCACCTTGTGCAAGACCTAAAGCTTGCGCAGCAATAGTGATCCGTGTGTGATCCAAAGTATTCATCGCTAAAGCAAAACCTTGACCGACTTCGCTGATACGGCGGTCATCACTTAATTGAACATTGTCGAAGTACACCTCGCGGGTTGGTGAACCGCACATACCCATCTTCTTTTCTGGGGCGCCAAAAGAAACTCCTGGATCGGATTTTTCAACAACAAATGCGGTTATTCCCTTTGAGCCAAGTGCTGGGTCGCTTTGGGCAATTACTGAATAAAACTCTGATTCACCTGCGTTGGTAATCCACTTTTTACTTCCATTAAGAAGCCAGCCATCGCCAGAACGTTCAACCTTTGTACGTAGTGCAGATGCATCTGAGCCCGCTTCAGATTCAGAGAGACAGTATGAAAAACCTTCGCCTTTTACTAATCGTGGAAGCCAACGCTTTTTCTGCTCATCATTTCCACCCAAAATTAAAGGCACTGAGCCGAGTTTGTTAACTGCAGGAATCAGTGATGATGAACCACACACACGAGCAACTTCTTCAATAATCAAAACAGCGGCAAGAGCATCAGCACCGTCTCCGCCAAACTCCGTTGGAACATGTGCGGCAAACAAACCATTCTTAACAAGCGCGTTCTTTGCTTCGATTGGAAAACGGTGTTCTTCATCGACCGCTTGTGCAAATGGTGCAATCTCTTTTTCAGCTAGCGCGCGAACGCTTGAACGCAGCTCTTTATACTCTGCGGGAAGATCAAATAAGTTTTCCATTAGGGCTCTTTCCTATCGCGCTGTGCTAGTTGTTGTAAATATTGGTTGTAGTTAGCAAGATCATCAGGTTCACCCATAGCCGCTTGACGAGCAGTATTGCGATCGATTCTCTTTGCTTCCCGCGAATCATCTCGCATCCAGTTGATAAATGTCGCGACCAAAGCAATCAGGATAGGGATCTCTCCCATAGCCCAACCAATTGATCCGCCAAGCTTTTGATCAGCGAGAGGATCACCCAACCACGGCGTTTGAAGTGAGGTGTAAAAACCTTGATCAATCAGAGTTGTTGTAGACATAAGTGCAACTGAGAAGAAAGCGTGGATGCTCATTGCTGCAAATAAAATAACTATTTGTACGAGGTGATGAACTCTGCGCGGATTTGGATCGACACCAATAATGATGAAGAAAAACAAGAAGCCCGCAGCTAAGAAGTGAAGGCTCATAAATAGATGTCCGATATGGCTTTGCATCAATATCGAGAATAGATCGGTGAAGTAAAGAGCAAAGAGTGAGCCATCAAAAATGATGAGTGCGACGATCGGATTTGTGTAAAGAACGCCGATCTTGGAGTGAAGCGCAGCAAGCAAAGAACCACGAACACCGCGTTCATCGCTGTTTCTTCCTTGTGGCAAGGTGCGAAGCGCAAGGGTCATAGGAGCACCAAGAACCAAACCAATTGGTGCGATCATTCCCAAAACCATGTGCGACATCATGTGATACGAAAATGAAAACTGCGCGTACAAACCTAAGCCGCCGCTCGTTGCAAAATCTGTTGCTGCGATACCTAAGGCGAAAGCGATTGTTCGCCCAACTGGCCACTTGTCTCCTCGCTTAGTCAGAACAACTACACCTTTTACATACAAGGCAACCATCAACGTCAAAATTCCGATCATTAATGCATTAGGTTCGTAGCTAAAGAGAACTCGAGACAATGTAGGTTCAGGTGGTGTTTCGATTCCGACAATCGAAAGTGCGGCATTGAATTCCTTTGTGCCTGGGCGATCTGGCGAAGCGTTAGTTGAAAGCCAAGTTCCCATAATTACTGTCACAACCATAATTAACGCTTCAACAGTTATAAGTCTTGCAAACCCAACCCAATTTATTGAATCTTTATGAGAAAGTGTTTTTCGATGTAAATAGCCAATCCAAATCAAAACAACAGTAGCCGCAATCTTTCCAAGAACAATAAATGCGTATGAAGAGTTCCATGCATCGACAAAGTTCAATCGTGCCCAGGCATTTACTGCACCGCTAATCACAACTGCAATCGCTGCCCATAAAGCCACTTGGCTAAAGCGAGGAACTGCTACAGCACGATCTTCAGGCGATAGAAGAGCTAAAGCGATGACCCCGCCGACCCACAGAGTAAGCGCGATCACGTGAATAACGAGAGAGCCAATAACGAGTGAGTGAGAGCCGCTTGAGGCAGCATGACTTTCAAAAACTGGTGCCACTAGACCTGCAATTGTCAGGGCAAGCAAAACAATCAAAGATTCAATCTTTTTGGCTACGAAGGAAAAGAGCAGAACAACCGTTGCCATAAGCGCTTGGAATGCAAGGTACTTTCCAAGTGAGATTTGGGTCAGGAAGGATCTAATGACAGTTGGATCTAAAGCATCTGCCAGCGAGGTACCCAAAATTTGTGCCAGAGTAAAGATAATTGTTCCGAAAGCTCCAAGGATCCAGATAACTGAACTGGCTTTCAATAAACGACGAACCTTCTCGCCAGAGGTTGTTAAGTAACCATCTTTATTAATCAGAAGAAAAGCCATGGAAAGCAGCGCACCGACTACAGCAAAGCCACCAATTAAATTTAGAAACTTAAAACTGGTTGTTAAAAGATTCATCGGTTGTTAAATAATTTGCGTGCGTACAGAGATAAAGCGATCGTTACGCCGCTAGCTAGAACAAGAAGTAGGATCACAAATAGATTTGTTCCCCAGCTGCTGCTTGCTGGTGTGTGGGATTCTGTTGGCTGTGGAGTTGGGTTTTCGGGTGCAATGGTGCTTGGTGCCTGATACTTAAATCGGTAGCTTCCTTCAAGTGGGGCGTCTGCTTCTGCATACAAAATGTAAGAAACGGTATAGAAACCTGATTCAGTGAGTGGTCTTAGGCCAACTGTTGCGCTGACATCGTTAACCATGATGGTTCCATCATCGACACGGACGCCGTTGGGATCTGTTACTGAAATTTCATTAGCATCTGCAAGCAGTGGAAGCTGTCCTGTAACTGTGACACTCGTAGGTGAAACTGACAATGTTGAGCCGCTAATCGGTGAAGTGCTGACTAGCGAGTTTGCATGGGTTGCAGTTGTTCCTAATAAAGTTAATAGAAGTACTAAAGCGCTATGGGCTGCGAACTTCCTCACATCTGCCTTTCGAGAGGTGCCAGGAAAGCGCCTCAATTCGCGCCAATCTTCTCACCTCTTTAGACTAAGTACATAGCCAAAACTGGAATTTATGCCAGGTGAATAATTAGCCAGAAGTGGAGTCGTGATGCCTACCTATCAATACGCATGTACCGCATGCGACCATCAATTTGAAGCGATTCAATCCTTCTCAGATGACTCTCTGACAATCTGCCCAGAATGCAAAGGTGAGATCCGTAAGGTGTACACCGCTGTTGGAGTTGTATTCAAAGGTTCAGGATTTTATAAAACAGATTCAGCCAAATCAGATTCAGCCAAGAGCACGCCGGCGGCAACGCCAGCACCAGCGCCTAAGGCTGATTAACCCTCGTGATGTGGTGGACGATCTGACTGTAACTCTTCTTCGCGTTTAGCTTCTTCAGAGGCAGCATCCAGATCAATTTCATCTGATGTTACCTTCGGGAAGAGATCGCTCATGGTTTCAATTCTACTACCGCTTGAAAAATTTAAATACAAAGAAAAGAGACAAAGATGTTTGAAAAGCTCGGTCACCTGATCGTTAAGCGTCGCAAGAGCGCGGTAATTCTTTTTATCGTTGGAATTCTGGTCGCTGGCGGGGTTGGTTCCGCTGTTTTCAATCGTCTTGATTCAGGTGGGTACAGCGATCCAAACAGTGATTCCTACAAGGTCTATAAGTACCTGACTGAGGATTTAAAACTATCTGATCCTGCAGTTGTCATAATCGTTGATTCAGGCGCAACTGATGTAACAGATCCTGCTATCGCGCAAAAGGGAATTGCTTTAGAAAAGAAGGTTGCTCAGGAAGAAGGAGTAACAAAGACAATTTCTTATTGGACTAGTGGTGGCGAAGCAACACTTAAATCCAGCGATGGAAAAGCTGCATACATCCTTGTCTATGGTGATGGAGAAGCATTTACACCTGAAAGCCAAGAGCTCGGTAAGCGAATGCAAAAGAATTACGATGGGTCGTACGATGGTTTAACTCTGTACGCAGGTGGTGTTGGAGTTGTCGGTCATGCAATCACTGAAAAGATCTCAGAAGATCTAAAGATTGCGGAACTTATCTCTATTCCATTGACCTTTATTTTGCTCGTTCTTGTCTTTGGTGCCCTAGCCGCTTCAGCTATGCCATTAATTGTGGGAGTTGCTGCAATTCTGGGCGCCTTCTTTGTTCTCTATCTCTTTACCCTCTTTACCACCGTCAGCATTTATGCCCTTAATTTAACGACAGGTATGGGACTTGGCTTAGGTATCGATTACGCATTATTAATGGTGAACAGATTCCGCGAAGAGCTCCACCACGGTAAGAGCGTTGAAGATTCCATTGTTGCAACCATGGCAAGTGCTGGAAAAACAGTCTTTTACTCCGGCATGACCGTTCTAGTGACATTGTTCTCGTTAACTTTCTTCCCGCTGCCTTTCTTAAAATCATTTGGTTACGCGGGAGTTTCAGTTGTTGCTCTTGCAGTTATTGGGGCGCTCTTTGGTTTGCCTCCAATCCTTGCTCTTCTTGGAGATCGCATTGATAAGGGAGTTGTTCGTAAATCCGCAATTACTCCAAAAGAGGATGGTCGTTGGGCGCAGACCGCACGCTTAGTTATGAAGCGTCCTGTATCTGCCGTTGTTTTGTCTCTTGTAATTCTTGGAATCATGGCGGCACCAATTACAAATATTAAGTTTTCACAAGGTGATTCACGTATGTTGCCTGCAGATAACAAAGCCGCTGTTGCAACGGCGCTTCAGGACAAGAGATTCCCTGGACAAACAGGAAATCCAATTGAAATCATTATTAAAGATGGTTCAAACAAGATTGATGAAATTAACACCTACGCCGCAAAAATTGGGCAGTTGGATGGAATTGTTGGCGTAGTTCCACCTGTAACTATTGGCAAAGATGTACGCGTTGTTGCATACCAAGCGATGTTGCCACGTACCCCTGAATCACAAGAGTTGATTCACAATGTTCGCAACGTTGACTACCCTGTCGGAACATTGGTAGGTGGAGTTGCAGCTGATTACACAGATTCTCAAGATGGTATTGCTCGAACATTGCCATGGGCACTGGGTTGGATTGTGCTGAGCGTTCTTATTTTGATCTTTATCTTTACAGGTTCAATCATCCTGCCAATTAAGGCCGTAATTCTGAACTTCTTATCTCTTGGTGCAACTATGGGTGCATTAACGTGGGTTTTCATTGATGGAAACCTGCAATGGCTGGTTGGCTCATTTACCGTCACCGGAACCCTTGATACATCAATTGTCATCTTGATTGCAGTTGTCGTATTTGGTCTTTCAATGGACTACGAACTCTTCTTGCTTTCACGCATCCGTGAAGAACACCTTGCCGGTAAAACCAATGTTGAATCTGTAGCGGTTGGTCTGCAACGCTCTGCACGCATCATCACAGCTGCTGCAGTCTTACTTGCGGTTGTCTTCGCAGCCTTCGTTACTAGTGGTGTTACATCCATTAAAACCATGGGCTTTGGTGTTGCTCTTGCGGTACTTCTAGATGCAACTATTGTTCGAGGCCTTTTGGTTCCAGCGTTGATGCGACTATTTGGCGAAAACAACTGGTGGTCACCGCAGTGGATGAAGCGATTTACGTTGCACCACTAACTTCCCGTACCCTTAGGCCATGGATTTAATCGCTTCCCTGCAATGTGCAGATCAGCCTGGCATCGTTCATGCGATGACTTCGGCGGTTCTTGCCTGTGGCGGAAACATTATTGAGAACCAACAGTTCACAGATCCGACTACTAATCAATTTGTTATGCGCACCCGTTTTGAAACTTCACAGGGAATTGATGGCGCGCACAAGAGTTTGAATGAGGGTCTTTCCAAGTTCAATCCCGCTCTCCATATTCGTCCAACAGCTCAAAAGCCACGAGCACTTGTTATGGTCACAAAGGAAAGTCACTGCTTACGTGATCTTTTGTACTTAGAAGAGCTTGGTGAACTTAACATCGAAATCCCATTGGTAATTTCAAATCGTGAGGATCTTCGTTCATTAGTTGAATCCCATGGTGTGAAGTTCCTGCACTTGCCTGTTACAACTGGTAACAAGGCTGCGCAAGAAGCTGAGATTTTGAAGAAAATTGAAGAGCTAAAGATCGATTTTGTCGTCCTAGCTCGATACATGCAGATACTTTCAGCGGATTTCTGCAACACAATGCCAGGGAAAATTATTAACATCCATCACTCATTCTTACCTGGTTTCAAAGGCGCAAAGCCATATCACCAGGCACATGAGCGTGGCGTAAAAATCATTGGTGCATCTGCCCACTTTGTAACTAGTGATTTAGATGAAGGTCCAATCATTGAACAAGATGTTGCACATGTGACGCACAACGCCTCTGCTGAAGAGTTAATTGCGATTGGTCGTGATATTGAACGTCGTGTATTGGCAAAAGCTGTTAAGTTTTATGCAGATGACAAGATTTTTATTGTCGGCAAGCGAACAGTTGTTTTCTCTTAAAACTCTGAAATAACTGATTATCGAGTGTCCCCGGCGGGAGTTGAACCTGCGACCTACCGCTTAGGAGGCGGTTGCTCTATCCACTGAGCTACGGGGACTTATTGTTATCGATCACCCAATAACAATGCCCAATCTTGTCATGAATAAAGTGTGCGGGTAGACTCCCAAATCTAAGGAAAAGGAAGTTATTCCCTCATGAGAGGCCAACAATGAAGGCGCTAGTTATAGGCGCGGGCGGAGTTGGCAGAGCTATTGTCAATATCGCATCACGA
>JACCDU011357799.1_pt1 | contig 20701 bp, 8 predicted proteins | sample 7446081 | NCBI WGS metagenome assembly JACCDU01 (sample SAMN15323447, study PRJNA562643) | freshwater metagenome | isolation source: river surface water | place: USA:Blue River Watershed | collected 2017-08-17
TAATTTGGATGACTAATTCTGTCGTGGATCCATACTACGACGTCTGTCTATCTCAAGATGATTTTGATAAATTCATTGAAAAGAAATATGGTTCTATCAGAGCAGCTCAACAGACAATAAAATATTATCGAAACAATTATTATCAAGATGATAGAATTATCTCAGAAAGCACGTTCAATGCTTTGACGGCTAAAGTTAAGAAGTTCTGGACACCTTCTGTTAACTATGATAATATGATCATAGGATACGAAAGAATAAAAGACGATACTATACTTAGTACTAATAAAATTTTAACTATAGAAATTTCTTTACAAGATGATACTAAGCCATTCCAAGTAAATGAAAAAGTAATTCAAAACGATGCAAGTGGATTTGTGACATTTAGTAACACATCCTTTATTTCAATACAACATATAGAAGGGCAATTTGTAGCTAATAGCTCAATTAGTCCATATTCTCCTGTTGCAATTACAGGACAAACATCCGGTGCAAATGGATCACCGGTATCATCTGATTCTGTAAAAATTATAGCAGAAAATGCCGATGATGTAGAAGAAGTTTATTTTTCTCCAGTTACCGTATATGATTATGAAAGTGAATTGAATGAGAAAAGAAAAAACATTAATCTACTCGATAGAAGATATGTGCCGTTGCTTCAATCTAAATTCATTGAGTTGATGAGGGAATAATGGCCAATCAACAGCACATGCCGGGAGATGTATTATTAGATACTCTCAAGATTGAAACGATAGATCGCGCCGCTCCTTTTAAATCTTTTGATATAAAGGATTTAGCTATAACTATTGACATCTATGATTCTATTTTTTCTCCTATAATGTTTGGCAAAATTTCTATATCAGATTCTGTAGGATTGAAAGAGACGCTTTCAGTTGAAAGACACAAAGTTATTTTTAAGGTAAAAGTGCCGTATGGCAAGTCTGGAGAAGTAGATAGAACGTTTGAAATGTACATCAAAGACATTACCAATGTTTCTGTTAATGAAAACGCAAAAAATACTACATACGACTTAATGTTATGTTCTGGGGAAGTTATACCATCTGCTGTACTTATTGATGAACCCTACAGGGGTGATTGTATACATACATATATAAGTAATATATTTAGAAAAAATATCGTAGAACCAATATCTTCTTTTTCTCTTCCATCGAAGAAAATAAATCTATATCCTACTCGTGGGGTACAAACGATGGACTTGAATAAGCTTAAAGTTTTTCAAGCTATAGATTATTTAAGAAGAAAAGCTGCTTCTGCTAAATATAAATCATCCACTTATTGCTTCTATGAAAATATAGACGGGTTTAATTTCTTTCCGTTAGAACACATCTTATCCGATAAAAGATTTAGGTTGAAAGACGCTTTATTTTTCTTTGATTCAGACATTGTAAGTGATGCTATGAACATAGATTATAGAAACATATTAGCGTACACTCACGTAACACAGCATTCGATGTCAGATCTTGTTCAGCGAGGTGGTTTAAAGAACGAAACCAATTCAATAGACCTCATGACGAGAAGAACGAGAACAGTAACATTTGATATGGCAAAAGAAAAAGAAGGATTGTCCGCTGCAGGTGGAACAAAAATTTATCCAACTACTCCTTCTATAGAACTTTCATCTGGTAAAACACCAGCTACTGTATTCAACACGATTAAAAACTCTTCAGACCCAGACACATATCATGATGATAAGAATGGATACAACAAAGCTTTTATTGAGTTGATAACACAGAACATCATACGAATACACGTGTGGGGAGATCCATTGCTAACTTCTGGTTATAGAGTTGATTGTAGATTTCCAAAGATCGAAGGCTTTACGAAAAAAAGTGGAAAAAGTGTTTCTGAAAATTCAAGAGTATTTTCAGGTGAATACTTAATAGCTAAAACAAGACACATGTGGCTTAAGAGCCAACTTAAAATGAAGTACTATACCTCTATGGAATTAATCAAGAGTACGTACGGTCAATCTGGAGCGGTTTAATATGGCGATATCGAATAATAGGTTTGTAGGTGAAGATAAATTTATTTGGTGGTTAGGAGATGTTGAAGACGTTCTAGATCCTGAAAAATTAGGAAGAGTAAGAGTACGCGTCTTTGGTTATCACACAGACAAGTATTTAACCGAAGATCTTCCATGGGCAACTCCAATAAGCTCAATTCAAAGCGCTAGTTTAACTTGCACGATAAATGATACGGTATTTCATGGAGTAGGGTTATCACCAACGGGAATAGAAGTAGGTAGTTGGGTGTTTGGTTTCTGGGCAGACCACGACAGAACGAGATCACCCATAATCGTCGGAACGATTGCAGCCCATAGAGATAATCCAAATCCAGCTGCACAGCAAGATTCTGATCGCATTCATGACGTTCACCCCTTAGCTAGAGAAGTGAATGTTTGGGAGACACTAAAAACATTATTGGGCCCAGAACCTAAGAGTACGTACAATGCAAGATACCCATTAAATAAAGTTTTTGCTACAAGAACTGGACACGTAGTTGAGATAGATGATACTGAAGGAGCTGAAAGAATTCATATCTATCATAAATCTGGAACTTACATGGAAGTAAGCTCAGATGGAAGAACAGTCACAAAGGTTACAGGTAATAATTACGTGATACACGCTCAAAATGATGAGATTCATGTTCAAGGGAACGTACACATTCACGTGGTTGGTAATGTTATGATGGAAGTTGATAAGAATTTTGAAATGCAAGTAGGAGGATCTTGTAAAATACAATCAGGAGGTCCAATGACGTTGATCGGCTCAAGAATAGACTTGAATCCATAATGGCTATACCTATTCATAGGAATGGAGATTCCAGAACGTGCGGAGCAGCTACAGTCGTGGCTGGCCAAAGCACAGTTTTTGCAAATAGTAGATTAGTTTCTGTAAATGCGGATCCAAATAGTCACGGGGGAGGATCGTTGAGTGCTAGATGTAAACAAGTTTTTGTTAATGGCAAAATGGTAGTTATAGTTGGTAACTCTGCTTCTCCAGATTCTTTATGTCCTCCGTTGGGTGGTGCACACTGCGCCCCAGCATCTTCAAGCGGAAGTGGTAATGTTTTCGTCGGTTCTTAATAAATAAAAAACAAATTATCTAGGAAAGAAAGATGGCATTACCTTCAGTTGCAGATCGTTTTTCTGCTCGCAGATCACCGAACAAAACTCTATATTCTGATTTTTTAACTGACTTAAATGTTCATCCAGATTCTAAACAAATAGTTTTATCTAAAGATGAAGTTGCCGTAACTAGATCTATAAAGAACTTATTACTTACAAATAAATATGAAAGATTATTTCAACCAAGTGTAGGGTGCAATCTAAGGAATTTCTTATTTGAAGACATTTCTCCTCACACGCAAGCATCTATTAAATCTCAAGTACAAACGACTATAGAAAATTTTGAACCGAGAGCAAACCTTATAGATGTAATTGTAACTGGTTACCCTGAACAAAATGGTTACGTTATCACAATTATTTTCTATATTACAACGGTAGCTAACCCAATCACAATAAACATACCTCTAGTTAGAGTAAGATAATGGCTTCAAACACTAGTATAAATTTAGTCAATTTAGATTTTGATTCATTCAAAAATCAATTAAAAACATATTTAAAAGCACAAGATACGTTTAAAGACTATGACTTTGATGGCAGTAACATGAGCGTACTGCTTGATATATTATCATATAACACGTATTTGAATGCATTTTACCTGAACATGATAGGTAATGAAATGTTTTTGGATAGCGCCCAATTGCGCGAAAGTGTTATTTCCAGAGCTAAGGAATTAAATTATCTACCAAGATCATTTAAATCAGCAAAAGCAAACGTTACAGTATCAGTAGTTACTGACGGAACTAAATCTACAATCACGATGCCTAAAGGCACTACTTTTTCAACAAGAGTAGGAGCTAATACTTTTACATTTTCTACTGATCAAAACATAGTGTTTTCAGGCGCAAACACTACCTTTGTCACGGATGAGATTACCCTTTATGAAGGAGCATACGTAAACGATACGTTTACGATCAATTATGCTGACCCACGGCAAAGATTCATATTAAATAATCCAACCATAGATACTGATTCACTAACAGTTACAGTCATAGAAAATAACGGCTCTGATGTTTTAACTTATCTCAGAGCTACTTCTTTATTCGGTAAGCAGTCAAATTCACAAATATATTTTATTCAAGGTGCTGAGAACGAAAAATATGAAATACTTTTCGGCGATGGTGTTATAGGAAGAAAGCCAAAAGATAACGCAATTGTAGTGTGTGATTATAGAATTACAAAAGGAGAACTTCCAAACGGTGCATTTAAGTTTACGTCAGATGGCCCTATAGGAGGATTCTCCAATGTTTCAGTCAACACTATTACTTCTGCTTCACAAGGCTTAATTAGTGAAACTATAGAATCTATAAAATTTAATGCTCCTAGATATTTTACATCTCAAGAAAGAGCAATCACATCTGAAGATTATAAGAATCTTTTAATGATAAATTTTCCAGAAATAAATGCAGTGTCCGTATATGGTGGAGAAGAAATTTATCCTCCTCAATTTGGTAAAGTGTTTATTGCTGTAGATTTAAAAAATGTAGACGGTGTTCCTGATATAAGAAAAGAACAATACTATAATTTTATTAAACCAAGATGCTCTCTATCTATAGACCCTATCTTCATAGATCCAGATTTCATGTATCTCGATGTAGAAACAATCGTTAGATACAATATCAATTTAACAGCTTTAAATGTAGAATCTATTAGAGACGCTGTATTGACTTCTATCATGAATTATAACGATCAATACATTGATGATTTTGATGTTACTTTTAGGTATAGCGGATTAGTTAGAGCGATAGATGCAACTGATAGAAGTATTATCAGTAATGACACGACAGTTAGAGCAATAAGAACATTAATACCTAATATTGCTAGGGTATTTGATTATGATATAGATTTTCAACAAGCTCTACAAGATGATTTGGGAGATCTTGCAGATGTTCATGAATCTGGTTTCTTGAGCGCCATTACATCTAGTAATTTTATTTCTGAAGGAAAAGAAGTTAAAATTGAAGACGATGGTCAAGGAAATTTGATATTGAAATCAGTAAAGGGAAATACTCATACAAAAATAAACAATATCGGCACAGTAGATTACACTACTGGTGAATTAAGTATTAAGAAATTGAAAGTAGATTCCTATAATGGAGAATTCATTAAGATATATGCTAGAATTAAATTTAAAGACATAGATTCTAGATTAGGAACTATACTATCAATTCGTGAACAAGATGTAAGAATAACAGTATCACCTGAAAGAGCATAACTGTGAAAGATATAGAACCATATATTTCTCCTCTTATTGAGTCTCAGTTTCCATCTTTTTACAGAGAAGATGGAACTAAGTTTATAACATTCATAAAATCTTACTATGAATGGCTAGAACAATCAAATAATGTTTTATATCAAACAAGAAAATTACTTGAATATCGAGATATAGATCAAACTGTAGAAGATTTTATAGTATATTTTAAAGAACAAACTTTAAAAAATATTCAATTTGATGTAGCTACAAATAAGCGTTTACTTGCTAAAAACGCGTTAGATGTTTATAGGTCTAAAGGAACTGAGAGATCTATAGATTTATTTTTTAAATTAGTTTATGCTGAGCCAGCTAAAGTTTATTATCCCGGCGATGATATACTAAAACCATCTGATAATACGTGGAAAATACCTACTTACATAGAAGTTTCTGAAACGGTCTATAACTCTGCGTTTGAAGGTAAACAAATCACAGGTTTAAACAGCGGTGCAACAGCATTCGTTGAAAACTATGCGATTAAAAAGAAAATTAATAACCAAACAGACGTCGATGGTAATGAAATAAAGATCTCTAAAAATATACATGTTTTTTTCATTACTAATTTGAAAGGAACATTTAAGTATGGAGAACGAATAGTTCATACATCGACTACTGATCCACGCAACACTCCTAAAATAATAGGTTCTTTGAATGAGCTTCAAGTTATAACTGGAGCATCTGATTACGTAGTTGGAGATATAGTTACTCTTTCCTCGAATACTGGAACAAACGGAAAGGCTCTCGTTACATCTATTGCTAATACAACTGGACAAGTAGAATTTACTTTAATAGAAGGAGGGTGGGGTTATAGCCTAAGTCCTAAAATTATTTTATCTGAAAAAACAATAGTAGTTAATAATGTAGTTGCTGCAACTTCTAGTTTGCTTAAACCATTTGATTTATTTGGTGAATTAGTTCAACCAAAAGCTTATATAGAATTCGATACATTAGTAGGAACTAAATTTAGTAATGGAGATACAGTATATTCTTATAATCCAGATGCTACTATTAAAATCATAACAGCTTCAACAAATACTTCAACTTCTTCTGGAAATTTATATGTTTCTATTTTAAATGGTTACACGGAAGTAGGTTCTGAGTTATATACCGCCGGTAATGTTTCTTATGTAACAATTACAAGTTATGAAGATAGAACATCTACTGCTAACATTATGGGCGTATCATCAAACAATTCTCTTACAGTAAATGATATCTTATCAAATAAAACATATAATGTAGGTGAACAAGTATATCAATCTAATTCTACAACTGAATGGGCAAACGCAAGTATTTCTGCAATTAGAAAAGAGGGCGGCGCTACAGTATTAGATGTCAGTAATACTAGAGGAATATTTGTCAGTGGAGAAAGAATAATAGGGCGGTCTTCAACCGCAAATGGCTACTTACAATTTTACTCTACCAATTTAGGTTTATACGAAACTTCTGAGCAATCCGTAATATCAGTTAATGTTTTAGATGGAGGAATTGGATACACCAATGGCCAATTTGTCACGTTTGGTTCTAATACTGGAGGATTTGGAGCTGCCGGCCGGCTTGTTACAAATTCAATAGGTAGTATACAAGAAGTTTTAATTTTGAGTCGAGGAACTGGTTTTGCAACTGTTCCTACTGTAAATGTAATAACTAGCTCAACACCAGTATTCTTTAATGCTAACACCGATGTAAATGCAGATCTTGATTTTATCAATATACCAAACAATAAGTTTGTAAATGCTCAAGCCTTAACTTATAACGTCGATGCGTCTAACACCGCATCAATTGGGCTGAACGATGATACTGTATATTATGCTAGGTTAGCCAACTCTACAGGAATAAAATTATCAGACACTCCTGCAGGTGATGTTAAAAATTTGGTTAAAGGATTAACACAAAACGGACATTCATTTACAGCTGTCGTGTCAAGTGGATCAGGCGCAGACTTATCAGCAGTTTTAGGAAAACCATTTGATTTTGATAATAATTTACATCTATATTCAAGAACATCAAATGTAGTATCTTTTAATGCATTATCTGATGTTAATAGTGGATCAGATTTTATTACAATACAAAATTCATTTTTTGCAAATGATCAAGCAGTATTATATAAAGTTGCATATGGAAATACGGCTTTAACTAATTTAGCAAATAATAAAATATATTACGTAACTGAAGCAAATACAGTTGGAATAAAATTAAAATATGCAAATGGCACATTAATCAACTTAACAGCAGGATCTACATCTGAAAACGGGCATTCATTAGCATCATATACGACTGGAAATTTATTCTTAGTAGGTGAAGGAACTTTAGCCGAATTAAGAGTTGGTAGTTTAGATGATGAAGAGACAGTAGCACTAAATGCTGATTTCATTAGAGGATACAATGTATATGGAGTTCCGTATTTACAAATAGGAATCTATGGGAATAACGCTTTAACCGGAAGTACTGCCTTAGGATTTCCTGCTAAACCTCCAGCTGGTTTAACTAAAACAAGTAGATCATTTAATGCGTCTAGCGATGTCAATGATGTTTTAGATTTTATAACATTAGGTAGTCATCCTTTTACTAATGGCCAGCCAGTTTTATATGCAGTAGCTGCTGGAAACACAGCGTTGACTAACATGGTTAATAATGGAAGATATTTTGTAAATGTTGCTAACTCTAGTGGAGTAACTTTAAACCATCAGTCAAATGGAAAATTAGTAGATTTATCAAAAGGCTCATCTGAAACTGGTCATTCTATTGTTGGTTATACATCTAATGATGTATTAAAAAGCATGCTGCAAATAGAACAACTAAGTATTGGTACTATAACTTCTTTAACACGAATTAATCCTGGAGATGACTATACTTTAGATCCATTTGTAACAATTATAGAACCAATTGTAGCTGGATATAAATCTTATGATATGATCATAACAACAGAAGAATCAACTGTCGGTTTTGCTGATGATGAAAATATACAAGTAATAGTAAGAAAAGCATTTGACGGTTCAAGTGCCAATATTGTTTCTAATGCTATTCAAATGGCTCCTCATCCTTTTAATGAAAACGATCAAGTCACATATCTAACTTCAACAGGAGCAAGTCTAATAGGCGGCTTAGCAAATAATTTTACTTATAGAGTTGTCAATTCTACTGATACGTCATTTCAATTGTCTCTTACTGCTGGAGGCACTCCAATCGTCTTAACACCAACTGCTTCTCAATCTATTCAATATATACAAAACGGAAGCTATAGCAAGATAGGAATTTTAACTGAAAAAATAGATAATAATACTTTGAGAGTTAAAAGAGCTACGATGTTTAAAAAGTTAAATGATTCTGGAGGTAAAGTTTTCATAAGAGGAGAGACTTCTCTTTTAGTTTCATTGGCATTAGACATAAAAAATGATTTGACTTTTTCTGGTTTAAATTCAGCAATAGAAGCAAATGTAATTACAGCAAATGGTACAGTTAGAACTCTTAAAGTTATAGATTCTGGCTATGCGTATGATCAAGGCGATATAATGTCTTTCTCTAGACAAGATGATCCTAATTCTTCTGTAGGATTAGCTAAAGCGATATTACAAAAACAAGGACAAGGAACAGGTTTTTATCAAAACACTAAAGGCTTTTTAAGTTACGATAAATATCTACAAGATAATGATTTCTATCAAGATTATTCTTATCAGATAATCAGTAGAGTGCCATTTGAAAGATATTCAACAATGTTGAAGAAAGTGTTGCACGTAGCCGGAACAAAGATGTTCCCAGGTGTAGATCTAACGGCTAAAGTCAACACTGCGATTAGTGCTTCTAGATCTTTAGAAATTAGAACTACATTTAATCCTACGTTAAATGTAGATGTTATTAATAACTTTATTAGATTACCAAATCATACCTTTTCAAATGGAGATTCAATTACGTATTCCGTTGATGATGGAAACACAGAAATAAAAACAACAACAGCAATAAATGGAATTAAAACTATTTCTGTAGTTACTCCTGGATCTTATTATAATTCTGCAGTCAATAATCAATTGATTATTACGGGAAGTGATGGAAATGGTGCTATAGCTACATTTGTTTCTAATTCTTCTGGGAATATTACTTCAGTTCAAGTTTTGAATTATGGAAAAGATTATACAACTACTATAGCACCTACTATAACTGCAGTTCAAACTAATGCATTAAGCACCGGAGCTTCTTTCACAGTTTCTGCATATACGGGAATTGGTAATAATGTTAATTATTATGTAGCATATTCTAACACAACAGGATTTAAATTGTCTTTAACCGCTAATGGTTCTTCTATTATAAATTTAGTAGATCCTTTACCAAACGAAAACGGTCATGGAATTCATAGAACTATATAAAAGAGATCAAGATGGCAAACAATAAAGTAGTAACATCAGATTTTAAACTTCATCATATTAGACAATTTATAGAGTCTATTACAGAACCAGCAAACACAATATATTACGTATTTGCTGGTAAGCCAACACAATATATTTTAGGTGACAATACAATCGATTCACCTAATACGAGTATTGAAGCATTGACGACGCGCGTTTATGATGAAATGGTTTTAGCCAAAAAAGTTGAGCAAAATGATGTAAAAGCTTTAATTAAAAGACATAACTGGACAACGGGGACCGTTTATACACAATACGATAGCTTAGACAATGAACTTTCCGAGAAAGCATTCTTTGTTTTATCTCCCGAAGGAGGAAGCTATTATGTGTTCAAATGTTTGTACAACAATAATGATGCTAACTCTACTAGCCAACCTCTTTTCAGCGCAACTTCAGCCGATGATGTATTTTACCAAACAGCAGACGGATATGTTTGGAAATACATGTATAAAATTGATTCTACAACTTTTAATAAATTTTCAACAGAAAATTATATACCAGTTGTACCAGATGCAAACGTTTCAGCAAATGCAATAAGTGGGTCTATTGATTTAATTAAAGTAGAAATTATCGGTAAAAGCTATAACAATTATTTAACTGGAACTTTTACAGCTTCAGATATTAAATATGACGGTATTCCGTTTAAACATAGAATAGATGATCCTAGCGCGTCTTCTGTTGAAGATTTTTATGAAGGATGTATTATAAAAATTATCGATGGTGATGGTTCCGGCCAATATAGAAGAATTACTGCGTATACGCAAGAAGAAGGTTATAATTTTATTTACATAGATTCTCCATTTACAACCGATCCAATCAACAGTACTTATCAAATAACTCCTCGTATTTTAATTCAAGGTGATGGAAGACAAACTATAAATGCAGAAGCGCGCGCTATAGTAAATGCAGCAGCTTCAAATTCAGTTTATAGAATAGATATGTTGAATAAGGGAGAAGGTTATTTCCGCGCTTCAGCAAATGTGTATGCAAACCCAACAGTAAGAATATCTAATACCGTTAATGATGCAGTATTAAGAGTGATATATTCTCCTAAGGGTGGTCATGGTTATGATGCTGAGTCTGAATTGTTTGCTAGCACTATGGGAATTAGTGTTAAATTTTCAAATAATGAAAATGGAGAAGTATCAACAGATAATGACATTAGAACAATTGGTTTATTGAAAGATCCTAGATTTTCAAACATAAAATTAAATTATTCTGGTTTATCTGGAAGTGGATTTGCTGACACAGAAGAAGTAATGCAAATCAAGATAAATCGTCTCGGTGGAAGTGTAGGTGTTTCTGAAGATTCTCAGAATGTAATAGGCTTGGGTACTCTTACTAGCTTGTACATTAATTCTCCAGGAAACACTACTTTTTCTAACTCTGACGTCATCACCGTTTCAAACGTAGTAGTAAATGCAGTCTGTAATTTAGTAACCAATTCTACTGGCTACATAACAAGTGTATCAATTCAATCAGCTGGTTATGGATTCAGTGATACTGAATCTCCAGTTATTTCAGTTGCAAATAGTTCTGATGGCAATGTTAGATATGTTAATTCTAAAATATTAACTGGTGTATCATCTTCTGCCAATGGCCGTGCATACACAAATAATGACTATATAGAAATATCTGGAACTGGAGCTACAATAAATGCTATTGCAACGATTACTACAAACTCGATTGGAGGAATAGCCAGTTTAATTTTGACAAACAGCGGTAAAGGATTTTCTAGTAATGAAATTGGTGTAATTAGAATTGACAATGGCGGCTTAGGTTATTCTAACGGAGTAGTTGCATTTAGCGGAGGTGGTGGAACTGGCGCTACTGCAACTGCGGTTACAGATGTATCGGGCAATGTTCAATATTTTACTTTTACAAATAGAGGTACTGGTTATAGTTCTTCTCCAACTGTAACTCCTGCAGGTTCACCTACTCTTTCTGGAACATTTACAGCATTGCTTCAGTCTAATGGTGTATCCGTAAAGATAGCTAATTCTATTGGAGGATATTCCAATGGAGCTAAAGTTCTTAGCGCCATCACTAGTAGCTCAGAAACTCTTACAACTTTAGATAAAACATTAGATTTAGATTTTACAAGTTCTTCATTCTCTGTTTGGGAAAACGAAGAATATACTCCTGGTGATCAAGGATTATATGCTAACAGCGACATAGTAGTTTTCGTTAGTCCATCTTCTACCCATGGAAACGCTGTTGCTAATGTAATTACATACGTCGATGGATCCTTAAAGACAGTAAATGTGAACGCAGGTAATAACTTCGGGTTTAGTTTAGGTAACACCAATACAAGTGTATACGTAACTAATTCTACTGGAGGATACGTACGGTACTTCAATTCCAACATAATAAGTGCAGTTACTGTTTCTAATTCTTCTCCAAAGTATAAAATATCCAGCATAACCATGACTGCCAATGGCAGAAATTACAATTCCACTAAAGTATTAAGAGTAGACATACGAGATGGTGGGTCTGGTTATAATTCCGTAGCAAATAATGTACTAATATTCTCAGGTGGTAGCGGTTCCGGTGCAAATGCTACATTTGCAAACGACAGTACTGGTAAGATCATAACTGTAACTATGGTGGCTAATGGAACTGGTTATACTTCTGTACCAACTATTACTACAAACTCCCAGGCAAATGGGTTAGGCGCCAATCTTGTAGCAGTTCTTGCAAATGCTATAACGATTACAAGTACTACAAATGGTTATGGAGCAGTTGCTTATTTCAACAATACAGCATCCGGAAACATATCATCAGTTTACATATCCAATGCAGGCTTCAATTATACAGGAACTCCTACTGCTACAGTAAATGATCCAGTAGGCACAGGTGCAACATTCACCGTAACTACCGATGGTGGAGCAAATAATTTTGCAACAAATGATTTAGTTGTAGTGTATGGTGGTCAAATAAATGCTAGCGGCAACATCGTGGCTAATTCCACGTCATTTGTAACATCCGTTTCAGTAACAAATAGTGGAAGAGGCTTCACTCCTACTAATACGTTTGTATTAGTTTCAAATGCTACGAGTGGAAACATAAGACACCTAAACGATAAAATCGTCAAAGAAGTTACAGTAGCTAATGGTGGTTATTCTGGCTTCTGTTCTAACAGCGATATACTCTATATCACAAACGGAAGTGTGATCGCGGTAGGAAACATTACTACTAATTCAACCGGATTCTTAACCACAGTTAACATAACCAATAGTGGAAAAGGATTTGCAAATCATTCTGCAATGGACATCTTTATTGTCAATTCAGCAAGCAATGGCAATGTGAGATACTTGAATTCAAATGTTGCTAGTTCGATCTCCATTGTTGATGGTGGAATCGGTTATAATAATACAGACTACGTAGTAATAAGTGCTCCTGGTGCTTTATCCGCTTTTGCAAATATTGCCACTACATCTGAAGGTGTCATTGAATCCATTCAATTAACAAATAAAGGTAGAGGATTGATACCATCTTTTATAACTTCTATAGAAATAGTAGAAGGTGGTACTGGTTATTCAAATGCAGATTTCATCACCTTCTGTGGAGGTGGCGGGACAGGTGCAAACGCCTTGATTCTTACCAACTCAACTGGAGGAATAGTTAGAACTTATATTACAAATGCTGGAATCAACTATGATTGTGCACCGACTGTTGAAGTAGCAAATTCAATAGGAGGAACTGCAAACGGTTCATCCGCTAATCTAATAGCTAACATATTAAGACCTACAACGATTCGAGTGTATAACTCGAACAATAATCCTTCTCTAGGTTCTTTCGCTGATTTCAATATAACTATAAGACCTTCAGCTACGGTTACGGCTAACTTGATCTACGCTCCTTCTTTTGGAAATACCTCTAACATAGTAGATATATCAACGGCTGCTTACTTAGAACCACTTATTGGTGATAGTGCTAATTTGTTTTTCTCAAGTAAACAGTCAGCAAATATATCATTGAACTTAACGGATCAAAGAACTACATTTGATAGTACTTTGTCAGCTGGAGATTATGTCTATATTCAATCATTAACGGATGCTGAGATACATCAAGTCAACTCAGTAACAAATTCTACGCATCTTGTCTTGAATGATTTTCCTGGATTTACTTCAACAGGTGTAGCATTATCAGCAGCAAAGATAACTGCTCGTGGTACTGTGTTTGATCAAGCAGCTGGCTACATTCAAGTCACAAATGTAACTGGGTTCTTTACACAGTCCAACGATGTCATAGGAATGTCTTCTAAGACTTATGCAAACGTTACTGGAACTTCTTATAATAATATATCAAAAACAGGATCAGTTGTAAACCAATTATTCTATTATAATACTGATTCTATTTCAGGTACATTCCAAGAAGATGAAGTTTTATATTCTTCAAATGTTTTAACAGGAAACGCTACAGCAAAATATCATTCGGGAAATTCTAGTTCAATTGCAGTAATAGATGCAGACGGTTTATTCTATACGGGTGAAACTATTAGAGGACTAGCGAGTGGAGCATCCTGTCAGATAAGTACAGGAAGCTCATATAAATACGAAGGTGATATCATCAGGGGTTCTGGGGACATCATATATATAGAAAATATAGAACCCATCTCGCGCTCAAACACGCAATCAGAAGTCATAAAGTTAATTTTGGAGTTTTAGTTAAATGCCTATTCAAACTGATCTAAACAGAGCTCCTTATTATGATGATTATAATGAAAAAGATAATTATCATAGAATATTATTCAAACCATCTGTAGCAGTACAGGTAAGAGAGCTCAATCAACTTCAAACTATACTTCAAAATCAAATTGAAAGATTTGGTGATAACATCTATAAAAGAGGTACTATTATAGATGGATGTAATTTTATCTTTCATAATACATTAGCTTTCGTTAAAATAAACGATCAGCAAACCGATGGCGCACCTGTAAATGTTTCTTCTTTCAAAGGACTGTTTGCTAAAAATTCAAGGGATTTAATTGCTCAAATTGTAGAAACATCACCTGGGTTTGAAGCAACTGCTCCCAATCTAAACACATTACATGTAAAATATTTAACTTCTGGTTCTTCTGGAAAAATACTTGCCTTTACGCCTGGTCAAACTATAACGTTATATGACCCAGCAATGGTTGTTTCAGAAGCAGATGTAGTTGTAAAGGCTTCTGCTTTCAGTAACAATGATAACTTAGTTATCTTAAGTGCTATAGAAGTACAAAATACAGAAGGTGGTTCTACATTCGTAAACTCTTCCGGGCAAGCATGTACGTTTGCTGTAGGTGAAATAATTACGCAAGCTGTAACTGGTGCTCAAGCTGAAATTCGAGAAGTTAATACAACTGCTAACGTTTCCGCTTTGGTGTTAAAAATAAGACCATTAGCCTCTAATCTTAGATTAGGAAACACTGCATCTTGGTTATTTGCTGATTCTTACAGGATAAGTTCTTCTCAGACATATATTGATGCAGTTCTAACTTCTAAGATTGGTAAAGATGCAAGTGGTACTCTAGTAACAGATTCTACTGGAGGAATTAAATCAGTAGCTATTTTAACTGGAGGTACTGGCTATTATGTAGAACCTTACATAACTGTAGCGTATTCCACTCCTAATACCAATCCTTCACTGAACACGACTATAGATTCTTTAAATATTACTTCAAAGAATTATAAATGTAAAGTGATTGTAAATGAAGCTGATTCATCAATAGGTTCAGGTGTTGGTTTCAGTGTTTCAGACGGAATCATTTATCAAAAAGGTCATTTTGTCAGAGTCGATGAGCAGTTTATTGTTGTTGACAAATATAATAGTCAAACAAATAATGTAGTGGGATTTGACACAAAAGAAGAAATTATAACATTCAGAATAAATCAAAATCTTCTAGATAATGCAAGTGGAAGTTTAAACAGAAATGCACCTGGAGCTGATAGGTTAAAGCTCACTCCAATGTTAGTTGTAAAAACAAAAGAAGAATCAGATGCTAATACTCTATTTCTTCCGATTGTAGAATACAGCTTAGGAAAACCAGCTAGACAAAGAAAACAAACACAGTTTAATTCAATTGAAAAAGAATTAGCACAGAGAACATTTGAACAAAGTGGCAACTATGTGCTTGATCAATTTTTAGTTTCTACTGAAGATGTAGATCAATTACCAGAAGCAGCTGACCGAGTCAGATTAAAAGTCGATCCAGGCACAGGATATGTGAATGGATATAGAGTACAAACTTTTGCTCCATACAATGTTGATATAAGCAGATCTATAGATTTTATTACTAAATCCGCTTCAGTTGATTTGAATTATGGAAATTACATTAGATTAAAAGAAGTTGCTGGCTTATTTAAATTTTCAATAGGTGCAATGATCTCTTTACGAGATACTGCTAAAACATATATTACGTCCTCAACCACAGCTTCAGTTTCTACCAATCAGTTTCCAACAATCTCTGCTGCTGGGTCTGAAATAGGAACTGCAAGAATTAGATCCATGGTATTAGAATCTGGTATACCTGGAGAATCAAGTGCAGTTTATAGATTATACTTATTTGATGTAAGAATGAATAAGGGTAAGAATTTTGCTAGCGTAAAAAGTATGTTCTATGACGGCTCTGGAACAAATGATGGTGTAGGTGATGTAATATTAAATTCTAAAAATCAAGCAGAACTTAATGATGTAAGGTCTAGTACTTTATTGTTTCCAATTGGTTTAAGAGCAATAAGATCTACGAATAACATATCTTACACATATAGAACTATAAATGATAGTGCAACGTGCAATACATCAGGATTTGTTACTGTTTCTGTGGCACAGAATCCAGGCGAATACTTTCCTTATGGAAGCATATTGAATTCTGATGAAAAGCAAACAGTAATTTTAACACCTTTAGCAAATACACAAGCTTCTGCAAATGCGACAGGTGCGGCTAACGTTACTAGCCCTGGATTTGCAAACGTTATCGGTATAGGAACGACTTTTAACAGTCAATTAAAAGTTGGAGATTATATAAGGTTAGCCAACAGTGTTGCAGCACAAGTCAAACGTGTTACAAAAATTTCAAACGCAACGCATTTGACTGTTGATAGCGGATTTGCAAATGCTTATACTGAAGCAAACGTGGCGTTGTATTTCCCACAATTTGTTCCTATTCCATTAGCGGGAAGAATAGATCGACCGCTTACAGTAGAATCAAATACAACTTTAAACATCAGCATAGGAAATAGCATCCCAAGCAGTGTAACTATGGCTGTTACTTTTGATGTTAAAAGAAGTTCTAATGTAGTACCAAAAACAGTTATTAGAAATGCATATGTAAAAATTGATACTTCAACAAACGTAGCAAATACTACTGGTCCATGGTGCCTAGGTTTACCCGATATTTTTAGATTAAAGAACGTATACTTAGGAAGATCGACGCTATTTAATGGAAATTCTTCAGTAATCGTATCCAATACTATCACAATTACTAATGAATATTTTGAAAATAATGATCAAGTAACTTACTTAGCACCAACTATTGCTAGTACCACAAATGGACAGTTTATCTCATTTACTGGTAACACTACTTCAGTAATACAAGGAAACTCTACAGCAAATGGATTTTTGCTTCTAGGTGCTTCAAACGTTGCTCAGCTAGCAACTAATCAAATAGTAACATATGTTGCTCAAACCGGAAACACAGCAATTAGTCCTCTTGCTAATAATACAGCATATTATGTTATAATTGCTAATTCTACTGCTATTCAATTGGCTTCTTCATCTAGCGGCGCTGCTATCAATCTAACGTCTGTTCCAACTTCAAGTCAGCCAGGTCATTTGATAAGCACAGGAAATAATGCTATTCGCAATCTTGCCAATGGAACTACATATTACGTAGTCAATGCAACGTCTACTGGATTTAAGTTAGCTGCAACAGAAGGTGGAACAGAAATACAATTGTTACCAACGTTTGGTGACACCACGCATACGTTTCAGTCAGTCAAAACCAATGATCTTAGCGTTACCAGTAATTTCTATATAGATCATAATCAGAAAAAAGATTATTATGATCTTGGATTTCTATACAAAAATCCAAATTATGTTTTACCTAACAATTCTACTCTCTTAGTAAAATTTGATGTATTATCAACTACTCAATCTGGTCTTAAAACCATAACATCGTATCCATTGAACGATACAGTTGGTGTAAAACTTAATGGAGCAGGAATACATACATTAGAAATTCCTGAATTGATTCATGACAACGGTGATTATTATGATTTAAGAGATACCTTAGACTTTAGACCTTACTCAACTAACACTGCAATAATTACGGCTAATTCTAAAAATGCTACAATAAATCCAATTGAACCAACTCCTTCTAATAGGTTTGTTTCTAGTGTAGATAGAAAATTCCCAAGCCCATCACAGGGACAAACAAGGTTATCGCTATGCGATTTAGAAGCACAAAAATATTTACAAAGAGTTGATTCAGTAGTTTTATCAGGCAACGGCGATGTTAGAATAATACAAGGAGTTGCGTCTGAATCGCCCAAAGAACCCAGCGTTCCAAATGATGTTCTGTTATTGAATAACTTAATAGTTCCAGAATATCCTTCTGTACCAAAAACATTAAGTGGTTGGTCCAAAGAATACTTAGATAAAAAGACAATAAATATTAATGCAACTAATAAGCGTATAAATGATTTTCAAATATCTATTCCAATTTCAGCAAGCGGGCTAAAATATACTCAAAACAAACCATATTCAATGAAAGATATTGCTTCTCTTGAGAGAAGAATTTCAGATTTAGAATATTATACATCGTTAAGTTTTACTGAAGATAGAGTAAATAGCTTACAGTTAAAGAGCTCAGTAGATTCAACAACTAATAGATTTAAATTTGGTTTTTTTGTTGATAATTTTACAACTGCAAATCATGCAGATGTTAGAGATCCTTCTTATTATGCACAAATTTATGGGTTCGAGTTACATTGCGCAAAAAGAAATATAGCCATAAAATATAAATTTAATGTAAATGATGCCGATACTCGTATTTGTTTACGTGGTGATAAGATCATGTTGCCTAGTACTGAAAAAAGCATTATAAATCAGAACAAAGCAACAGAATCTACTACTGTGGATGTTGCAGTTACTGAAACTACTTTTACTACTACAGGAACTGAAATAACAAACACGACCATACGCAATTTCCAAGTAACGACAGAACAATATAATTTATTGGCGCAACAATTTGAAGGACAAGTGCAGACTACAGCAACTACTACTACAAATACTGCAGTTACGACAACAAGACAGAGAACTATAGTTAAAGATATACCTGGTCCAATCGCAACGTTTGGTGAGACGATTATATCAAACGTTGCACCAAATCAAATTTTACATATATTTACTGCTAGTAGATTTGGTGGAAAAATTACTACTAAAAGAAATGGATCTTCTTCATCAAGCGGCATAATTTTAGAACGCTATGTAGACGATGAATGGACTGTAATACAAAATGATTCTGGTGGAGGTAATGCATATAGTTTTATAAATTATACGTATGCAGCATCACAAGACACACAATTTAGAATTCGTTCAGCAGGTTCTGGTGAAATAACTCTACAAGTAACGTACCCTACTTCTACACAAGAAACAGAAGTCGAAAACTATACAGACACAACACCAACCACTGATACAAGAACCGATACATTCTTTAATCCAATACAGCAAACGTTTTACTATGTAGACAAAGTAACTAACACTACAACAAAAACAGAAGTTATACCTAAATCTACTATTATAGAAAAAACTACTTCTACGACTAAATCTTTGTTTAATCCTAAACCTACTGCCTTAATGCAAATGGATCAATTATTTAATTTACCTGGAAATTTGAATTCTCCAACAGTAGATTTGCTTAAATTCATTCAGTCTGACATTAATACTTAGTACAGGAAACTAAAAATGGCAATATCTAATTTTGAAACTAATTTTAATGGTGTTAAATCTTCTGTAAATGATTTTAATAGGGCGTTTACTTTTACTGCTACTGGTTTGGTTCCAAATACATACTATGATGTAATGAATGGTAACGCTATAAAAAATAATTGTGCAAGACAAGCTGCTACTCCTCCGGGCACACCAGCGAGCAGTGTTAATCAATATAGTAAACAGGTAACAAGAGCTAAAGAAATAGAATCTACAGGTGTCAATTTAGCTAGTGCTGGGAAAGTTACGGGAACTCCTCCTAACTTAGTCTATAAATCTTTAGCAGATCTTCCTTTAAAAAGCGGGCCAGATGGAACATTAAGCTTTACTTTTGATGGCTCAGTTTGGCTTAGAGACGGGGGTTCAGCAAGTTCTACTACTGGTACACTAATTCTGCAAAATTTGCATATTAATGCTATACAGCAATTGATGGTACAACGTGGTTACAGTGTAGCTCAATCTTATAACGGAAATCAAATTGAATTATTTTTAACTTCTTTAACACCACAAGAAGCTGTAGCTTTAAACCCTAGCAGTCTTGGTACAGCGCTTGGTTTGCAAACACAAGAACAATTACTTGCATCACAGCGCCAAGGTGAGTTAGTATCAATTGTTTCTAGTAATGGCACCATGTTCACCAGCGATCGTGCAACTGGTTCTGAAAGAGCGCTTTCTGACTATTTGATTGCAACTGTTGGAGGAGCAGGAGTATTTGGTGCATATTTTGATTTAGAAGAAAATACAGTTAGATATTACGGAGGGAGCACTCGAGCCGCTGGCACTCAGAACCCCCAAACCCAAGCAGGTGCATGGGGGTTTGTTACAGCAACCATAGGCGCTACAGTAACGACAAACACATTAAACGTTAGGCTCCAAAGATCTTCATATGTTGAGGAGCCTATACTTCCACCACCAGTCGTTCCAACTCCTGTACCA
>JACCDU010152403.1_pt1 | contig 20692 bp, 19 predicted proteins | sample 7446081 | NCBI WGS metagenome assembly JACCDU01 (sample SAMN15323447, study PRJNA562643) | freshwater metagenome | isolation source: river surface water | place: USA:Blue River Watershed | collected 2017-08-17
AATTGAGATTTTGCCAGAGAAAGAAAAGATCGGTTGCTGCATACAAGAAAACTCCAAGAGATAGAAGTAATCCTCGTAGAGAGAAGCCCTGCATCACCGCTGTGGCAATAATGGAACAAAACAACACCAAGTCAGCAACTGGGTAAATGATGGCTAAAAATGATTGCTGGAGATCACCATCAAAGTGGGGAAGTACCGGGTGAAGGGCAAAGGCAGCCCCCAAGGTGCTCAAACCCAAGCCAACAATTGATGCATCTACAACCTCAAGAACAGTGAGCCTTTGTTGAATCGAGATGAGTAGTTGAAATCCAAGTAGAGCTAGGGGATAGAAGAGCAGGTACATGGCATCAGATACTTGGCCCAATGCGGGCCAGGAATCAATGTAAGAACTAGCGGTGGCCATGATGGAGCCGAGGCTCCAACTTCCGATCGCAAGTGCGGTCATAGGTTGCGCCCACTTGGTGTTGATTCTTGGTGCAGCTAGAACGGAGGCAAGTGTTGCAATAGCGATGCTGTTAAAGAGGAAGAGGTCGCTCCAGATTCCTGCAAAACTTTTATGCAGAGCAAGCTGCACCGCAAAGAGAATAGGGGCTATGAACCGCACAGCACGCATGCTTAAAGCGTAGGAACATATTCAGAGTTTAGGGATAGGGGTTCCCATAGATAAAAAACCCCGCCACCTGAAAGGCAGCGGGGTTTTTACTAATGCGGTTTGAGTTAGAAGCCCTTAGTACAGATTAATTGTGCACTTGCGCGAGTGTCTGCAATATTTGCTGCAAGCTCTGCTGGCTTATTGGTGGCTGCAAGCTTAGCTGCCTCTAACTTACGAAGTGTGATGTCGATGTTACGAATCTTGCTTCCGTAGGCACGTACCGCTGATGTCCATGAGCCAACTGCGGTTGTCAAAATCTTTTTATCAGCATCGGTTGTGGCAGCAGCTAACTTAGCTTGGGCTGCAACCTGACGCTTTGTCGCTTCATCTAGTTTGGCTTGAATCTCTGCCTTATTTGCAGTTTCAGTTGTGATCCCAAGTTCAATTACAGGCAACTGGGCCTTGAAATCAGCGTTGGTTTTTACCGCAGCACGTTGCGCCTTCACCGCATCATTTGCCGCTGTTAAGCAATCCAGAGATAGCCAGGTCAACTTGGTGCTGGAAACTAGTGGATTCTTTGCGCAACGGTAGGTTCCGCCACTTGTCTTAGTAGTTTGACCTGACTTCTTGCATGCAACTCCATTAGAAATCTTTACAGCTGCATCTGCAGGTACTGCGATCATGACGCCACCGGCGACAACGAGCGCTACAGAAAGTGATGCGATCTTGCGGAACATGTATGTGCCTTTCGTAGTAATGAGGCAATACTATCGATTAAGCACTTAAAGAAGGCTGAAAACCCGCCGTGAGTCCGGTAGGTATGACCACTACTTTCTCTGCTTGTTCCTCAAATTCATGCCAACCTTTCTAACAAGGAAACGCGGAACCAAGGTCTGCACGACAAAGACAAGCAGCTTGTACTGCCAACCCGGAACACTTACCGCCTTGCCCTTCATGGCATCTTTCCATGATTGCTCAACCAACCGATCGGAATTTAGCCACATGAAGTTAGGTAGCCCCTTCATCGACATCTTGCCTCGCTGATGGAATTCGGTGCGTGTGAAGCCTGGGCACAGTGCACTCACCTTCACATTTGTTGCAGCAAGCTCTGTGTGGAGAGATTCAGTGAGAACGGTTAAGTAGGACTTAGAAGCGCTGTACGAGCCGCCGGCGATGTAACCGGCTACCGATGAAACATTAATGATGACTCCTTGGTTTCTCTGCTTCATTAATGGCAGAGCCACATGCATCAGACGCATTGGTGTGCGCACTAGTACATCGAGCAACTGTTGTTCAACCTCTAGTGTCGACATTGTGAAGGCTTTGCTAGTGCCAAAACCTGCATTATTAATGAGTACCTCAATCTGATTCTCAGCGATGTACTTTTCAACTGCGAAGCAACCCTCATCGGTAGCAAGATCTGCTTGAATTACATGGGTTTTGATTCCAAACTTACTTTCAAGAGCTTGAGCACGTTCTTGCAGTCGTGGTAGATCACGAGCCACCAGTACCAGGTTGTATTTATTGGATGCTAAGAGTCGAGAAAAGCTCTCACCAATTCCCGCTGTCGCACCTGTTACCAAAGCCCATGAAGACATGTGTTCTCCTAACGAACTGTGAGTTCACCAACTGCACCCTTGGGTACAAATGGTGAGTGTGGCGCAATAGGTGAGAGCATTACATAACCTTGATCTTGTGTCGGGCGATGATCTTTTTCGCCCTTATTCGGCCATAGCGACAGTGCGCGTTCGGCTTGAGCTGTGATTGTTAAAGAGGGGTTAACGCCAAGGTTTGCGGTAATTGTGGACCCATCAACAACATGAAGCGTTGGGTAGTTCCACACTCGATGGTACGGATCTACAACACCAAGCTTTGCATCCTGGCCGATTACACAGCCGCCAACAAAGTGGGCGGTAAATGGCGCATCGATTAAATCGCCAATGTGCCCACCTGCGATTCCGCCATGTTTTTCTGCAATCCGGCGAACTACTTCATTTGCGGCGGGAATATAGGTTGCATTGGGATGTTCTGAGTCATTAGTCGATGTTAAATGCCAACCAAACCAGCTTCGTTTTGGCTTAACTGAAATGAATGAATCCACATTTTGCATCGTTAACGCAATTACTGTGCGCTCACTCCATTTACGAACATCAAGAATTTTCTTCAAGAGATTGGGATTTGCCAGGAACGCTCTCCACCATTGCTTCCGGCGTAACTTTGATGAACTGCCATCAGTCATAATGGTTTGGAGCAACCCCATCAAATTACTCCCCTTGCCATAACGCACCGGTTCGATATGGGTGTGCTCATCCGGGAAGAATGAGGATGTAATTGCACTTCCTTGACTAAAATCAATATCGGTATTTTTCATCATCGCTCCAGTGAGCGCTTCACTATTTGTTCGTGAAAGATCGCCCAATCGATCTGAAATCAAAGGCAAAACTCCAGAATCCTTCATTTTATGGAGGAGTTTTTGAGTGTTGTAGGTACCGGCAGCAACTATTACCTCATTGGCGAAAAATGTTTTGCCGCGTGAACCAAATGGATCATTTGTTTTGGTTGTTGTGATCTTCCAACGCCCATCCTCAAGCTGCTGAACTTTTGTCACAGTTGTCAAAGGAAATACCTGGGCACCAGCAGACTCTGCCAGCCCTAAGTAGTTCTTCGGCAAGGTATTTTTTGCGTTAAATCGACAGCCGGTCATGCAAGAGCCACATTGCTGACAACCATTTCGATCTGGGCCAACACCGCCAAAGAATGGATCTTTAGCGGCTACTCCCTTTCCTTCACCAAAGAAAACGCCAAGCGGTGCCATTTGAAAGGTATGTCCAACCCCCATTTCATTGGCCACATCCTTCATAGCTTGATCACTATTAGAAAAGTAAGGGTTCTCAGTCACACCTAACATACGTCGAGCTTGATCAAACCAGGGCTCAAGCTCTTTCTTCCAATTGGTAATTGCTGCCCACTGTTTGTCATTGAAGTAATCATCACCCGGTTGATACAGAGTGTTGGCATAGACCAAGGATCCACCGCCAACACCTGCACCACTAAGAATCAATACATCGGGTAGAACATGAATTCGTTGAATTCCGTACAGCCCAAGTTTTGGAGCGAAGAGAAATTTGTTTAGTCGCCAGGAAGTCTTAGGAAAATCCTTGTCCTCAAAACGACGCCCAGCTTCAAGAACTGCAACTGAATAACCCTTTTCGCGCAATCGAAGCGCAGAGACCGAACCACCAAAACCTGATCCGATCACTACGACATCGAATGAATTATTCATTTAATCAAACAATGATTCCTGAAGGGTCTTCATCACGAATCTTCCACTCTGTTCCATATGAAGGAAGTAGATCCAAGAAAGGCTTTGCATCAAACCATTCTGGTCCAACAACACCTTCAGGCTTCCAAATACCCTTATGAATCAGCTCCATTGCGATAACTGGGTTCACCGCGGTCTGCCACACAACAGCTTGATCGCCGTACTCGGCCATCGACCACTCGTTATCAACCACGTTATACATGTAGCAAGCGTAAGGCTTACCCTCTTTATTGAGGCCTTTAACAAGGGCTCCCGCGCAAGTTTTGCCCTTCATGCGCGAACCAAGTGTTGCTGGATCCGGCAAGGCTGCAGCAAGTAGATCACGAGGTGAAACCTGAATGCCTTGAACATCTACATGGTCTTTGCGATCCATTCCCAACATATGAATTGTCTTCAAGGTTGTAATGAACTGTGCACCGAGTCCGTACTTGAAGTTAACCTTCTTTGCATCAACTTTCTGTGGAATTAGTACTACCTCTTCATGCTCAACATTGACGCACTCAACAGGTCCGATGCCTTCAGGAAAATCAAATACTTCAATCTCGCTAAATGGTTCAGTTGTGTACCAACCGCGTCCATCCTCCCAAACCAACGGGGGATTCAAGCACTCTTCAATTGTTGTCCAAATTGAAAATGATGGAGCAAAGTCATAGCCCTCAACAGTTAAGTTGGAGCCATCAAAGATTGTGAATGAATCAATTCTGCTGAAGAGATGATCTTCGGCGTAACGGGCAAAGACATCACTCATACCTGGCTCGATACCCATTCCAACGAGAGCGTAAATCTGTCGCTCTCCCCAGTTCCAGTCACGGGCAAACTGCTCATCTCCAAGCTTTACACCGGTTTCAGAGTTTGGGTAGTGAGGATGCGGGCGAGAAAGTGACATCGCCATATCGATGTAATTTGTATTTTCAATTTCGCACGACAAGAAAATTGGCATAACAAAACGTGGATCAACAGCGTTGATAACAACATCAGGCTTTACCTTGCGAATCAACGCACGGATATCCTCCAGTTCGGCAGCATTCACCTCCGCTGCTGAAAATCGTGAATCCTTGACTCGGGTAACTGCTTCTTCCGCGCGTGACAGAGTTCGATCAGCGACAACCATCTCAGTAATAAATGATTTACGTGATGCGATATTGACAATAGCTCTGCCAACTCCGCCCGCGCCTATAACTAGCGCTTTCATTGTTGGCCTCTCATGAGGGAATAACTTCCTTTTCGTTAGATTTGGAAGTCTACCTGTTCACTTTATTCATGACAAGATTGGGCATTGTCATGAAGTTATGACAACGATAGGTCCCCGTAGCTCAGTGGATAGAGCAACCGCCTCCTAAGCGGTAGGTCGCAGGTTCAACTCCCGCCGGGGACACCACAAATTAAATGTTAATTATGAGAATACAACGGTGCGCTTGCCCACGATAAAAATCTTGTCATCTGCATAGAACTTCACAGCTTTAGCTAAGACTCGGCGCTCAATATCGCGACCGATTGCAATTAACTCTTCAGGGGTTGCGTTGTGAGTTACATGTGCAACATCTTGTTCAATGATTGGGCCCTCATCTAGATCACTTGTAACAAAGTGTGCAGATGCTCCAATGATTTTTACACCACGTTCATGGGCCTGGTGATATGGTTTAGCTCCCTTAAATCCGGGCAAGAATGAATGATGAATATTGATGATCTTTCCAGGCATTTGGTTACAGAAGTTTTCCGAGAGAATCTGCATGTAACGAGCCAAGACAACAAAATCAATACTTAGCGCTTGGATCTGCTTTAAGATCTCAGCCTCTTGTGCTGGCTTTGTATCTGCAGTCACTGGCAAGTAAAGGAATTTAATTCCGTGAGACTCCACCAAAGAGCGAAGATCCTCGCGATTAGAAATAACTAAAGGAATCTCAACATTTAGTTCGCCCAACTCTTCCAAATACAAAAGGTCGCGCAAGCAATGACTTTCAGTTGTGACCATCACCAAGGCGCGAGGCTTTTGAGCTGTTGGTCGAATATGCAGAGAAGGATTGAACTTTGAAAGTCCCTCATTCAAACTCTTATTTGCACCAGCTAAACCTTGCGAGGTTTCAAAACGGGTGCGCATCACAAATTGATTTGTTGTTGGATCGGTGAACTGTTGATTCTCAATAATGTTGCCACCACAGGCCAGAACAGCCGATGTCATCGCATGAACGATTCCAGGCTGATCTGCACATTGCAGGGAAGCGATTAGATCCATGGGCTAAGGGTACGGGAGATTAGTGGCGCAGGGTAAATCGTTGCATCCACTTAGGTGCCCACCAGTTGTTTTCGCCAAAGAGGCGCATCAACGCTGGGACCAGAAGTCCACGAACAATGGTTGCATCCAACATAACAGCTAGGGCAACACCAAATCCCATGGTCTTAATTGATGTCACACCGCTGGTCACGAATGCACCGAACACCACCGCCAATAGCACTGCTGCGGCAGTAATAATTCGTGCAGATCTCTGCAGACCTATTGCAACTGATTCAACATTTGATTTACCTGCAAGGTGTTCTTCGCGGATACGTGAGAGCAAGAAGAGTTCGTAGTCCATGGAAAGTCCAAATACCACGACTGCAATTAGGATGACAATGGAAGTATCCAGAGTTCCAGTTACTGTGAATGAACCGACTAGCCATTGCATATTTCCATCAACAAAGATCCAGGTGAGTGCTCCCATAGTTGCACCCAGCGATAGGAAGTTAAGGATTACCGCCTTGATTGGCAGAATGATTGATCCCGTAAAGATAAAGATGAGAACGAGAACGCTCAGCACAATCCAAGCAAGCGCCCATGGCAATGTGCGAGAAATTCCATCTTGGGAATCTGTGTAATCAGCTGCAACGCCACCCACCAGTGTTCCAACAGGAGAATCCACACTTCTAACATTGTGAATGAGCTCTTGAGACTCAGGGGTGCGCGGCAACATCTCTTGGTAGGCAACTACGCGGACATCTTTACCAATAGTTTGAGGAGGGAGCACGGCAACAATTCCAGATACTTCTCTTAGTTTTGAAGAGTAATTGTTGATTTCTTCAATCTTATTAGCACCATCTTTAATAATGATTTCAATGGGAGTGCCAGTCTGCCCTGGAAAACGCTCTGCTTGTAGCGCAGTTGCAACAGCGGCCTTGTTATCTGCCGGCAACATTCGAGAATCACCTTGCGAGAATTTAATATTTGTAATTGGTGCAGCCATGATTCCAAGAATTACCATCGACAAAACCACTGCGCTAACCGGACGCTTCATAACTAGACGTGCAGTCTTTGCCCAACGGCCATCTTCCTTTGGGGTAATTGCAGACTTACGAACTACTCCCTTATCAACGCGATCACCAAGAATTGCCAAGATTGGCGGCAATCCGAACAAAGCACCAATTACTGCAAGTGCAACCACCGATACACCTGCATATCCAAATGATTGCAAGAATGGCAGTGGGAAGAAGGTGAGGGACAACAAGGTTACAAGAACTGTCATTCCTGAATAGAAAACTGTTTTTCCTGCAGTAGCCATAGTTGTGACTATGGAATCTTCAATACTTTTTCCTCTATGTAACTCTTCACGGAATCGGTTAACCATTAAGAGCGCATAATCAATGCCTAAGCCAAGACCCATGCCTGTGGTCAGGTTCAGCGCATAAATACTGACCGTTGTAAATAAAGTGAATAAATAGAGAATAAAAAAGGCACCCAAAATTGCTGCCACACCCACGATCAATGGCATCGCTGAAGCAGCCAATGCGCCAAATACAAGGACTAGCAAAATGAAGGTCAATGGAATCGAAATGAGCTCAGCGATCTTCAGGTCATCGGAAATCTTTTTGGTGATTGCGTGACCAACAACTCCAACACCACCGGCATATAAAGTTAAACCTTCATACTGCCCATCATATTTTTCTTGCATTACCTTTCCGAGTTTTTGGCTTTCCGGGGTAAATGCTTCTCCATCTCCATACACAAGGATGTAGGCAGCCTTTCCATCCGCAGATTTCAAAGTCGCTTCGCCACCACTGGTCCAGTAAGAAAGAGTTTTTGTAACTCCAGCCTCTTGTGCGATCTTCTTTTCTAACGCAATTCCCTTTTGTGCAACAACAGGATCAGTTACATCGGTTGCACCGGAATCAACAATGATCACAACAGCTGGGTCAGATAGTTTTAACTCTTCGGTTAAGTATTCATAAACCTTGTAAGAGTCGCTTTTTGGATCGCTGTATCCACCCGAGTCGAGACGACTAAATGCCAATGAGCCAAAGCCACCAGCGACCAGAATTCCAACAACAAATAGAATTACAACGCTCTTTCTGCGCTTAAAGATCAGGTGGCCGAGCTTCTCAAACATTTACATCTCTTTTCTTAGTAGTTAAAAGTTTTCTAGCGGTAGTAGAATGAATTCCATGAGCGATCTCTTTCCGAAAGTAACCACAGATGAAGTTGATCTGGATGCTGCTTCCGAACAAGCTAAGCGCGAAGAAGAGTTGAAGTCAGATAGACCGCCACATCACGAGGGTTAATCAGCCTTAGGCGCAGGTGTCGGCGCAGGTGCGCTCTTACTTGGCTCTGACTTAACTGAATCCTTTTTAACTGAATCTGTCTTATAAAACCCCGAACCTTTGAAGACGACCCCAACAGCGGTGTACACCTTACGAATCTCTCCCTTGCATTCTGGGCAAACAGTCAGAGAGTCATCTGAGAAGGATTGAACCGCTTCAAACTCGTGGTCGCATGCGGTACATGCATATTGATATGTAGGCATCACAACTCCACTTCTGGCTCAAATTCCCGCAGGCTTAATCAGCTATTCCGGCTATGTGCTTAGTCTAAAGAGGTGAGAAGATTGGCGCGAATTGAGGCGCTTTCCTGGTGCCTCTGGAAAGGCAGATGTGAGGAAGTTCGCAGCCCATGGCGCTTTAGCACTTCTATTAACTTTGTTGGGAATTTCAAGTGCTTTTTCTAACGCACTTGTAAGTACATCGCCCATCAGTGGTTCAACACTTTCTGTCTCTCCAACGAGTGTCACTGTAACCGGACAACTCCCTTTGCTTCCAGAAGCTAATGAGATTTCAGTAACTGACCCAAATGGGGTCCGCGTTGATGACGGAACCATCATGGTCGATGATGTCAGTGCAACCGTAGGGTTGAGACCGTTAACCGAGTCGGGCTTCTACACTGTTACCTATATTTTGTTTGCAGAAGCCGACGCTCCACTCGAAGGAAGCTATCGATTTAAATATCAAGCTCCAAGCACAATCGCTCCTGAAAACCCAACACCAGAACCAACAGTGTCACAAGAACCTGCAAGCAGCAGTTGGGCAACAAATGTATTCGTGATAGTTCTTCTAGTTTTAGCCGTTGGCGTCACAATTGGCTTGTCACTCTATGCACGTAAATTATTTAAAGATCGATGAACCTTTTAACAACTACATTTAAGTTTCTTAACTTAATTGGCGGTTTTGCTGTGGTCGGGTCACTGCTTTCTATGGCCTTTCTAGTAATCAATAAAGATGGCTTTCTAACAACCTCAGGTGAAAAACTCCGAACTCTCCTGAAGCTCAGTTCAGTTATTTGGGTTATCGGTGCTTTTGGAACAATCATCTTTACTTTGGCACAAATTTTAGGAGCAACCCTTTCTGAGGCGTTGGACCTAACTGTTATTCGCTCATTCTTGACTCAGATTTCCCTTGGAAAGTATTTGGCTTTTCAGGCGCTCATGGCCATGGTTGTGCTTATCTCTTCCTTTGCGACCAAGAAAATTGAATCACTTATTATTTTGCTTGCCCTCTCAGTTGCAGGATTAGTGGCACCAGTCTTTGAAAGTCATGCAGCTTCTAGTGGCTCCCATTCACTAGTCATTGGATCTCTGGTAATACATGTAATTGCTCTCTCTTTTTGGGTTGGAGGTGTAATCGCTTTAGGTGCACTTTCACCGCAAGATCGACCTATTGCTGTCCCTCGATTTAGCCAACTAGCTTTATGGTCAGCGATCGCCGTTGTTATAAGCGGTGCGGTTAATGCTTGGGCTCGACTGAATTTTGTGGATGCTTGGAACTCCTCATACGCATTTATAGTGGTCGGAAAAATCCTCGCAACAATTGTTTTGCTCTTTATTGGCTACCTCCATAGAAAGACTCTTTCAAGAAAAGATGCAATTAACTGGATCGGCTTTGCAAAGCTCTTAACAGTCGAAGCAGCAATCATGGTTGTAACGGTATTTATGGGAACCTGGTTGTCGACAAATTCATCTCCTGACCGACCAGGAGTTCAAGAGTTCAATGCGGCTATTTCAATTGTTGGTATTCCAACTCCACCACCACCTACATTGTCGCGAATTCTCTTTAGTTACGAACCAAATGCATTGATGATAGGAATTTTGTCTTTGATGGTCGCGCTATACATTAAAGGTGTAGTTGTTTTAACAAAGCGTGGCGATAAATGGCCCGTAGGCCGCACCGTTGCATTTGCATTAGGAATAGCTGCAACCAACTTTGCAACAAGCGGTGGCCTAGGTTTATATGCCCAATTTTCCTTCTCGTATCACATGATGTCTCACATGGTCTTGGGAATGATCGCACCCATTGGATTAGTACTTGGTGCTCCAATGACCTTAGCTCTTCGTACCTTGCCACAAGGTAGAACTAGCGAGGAACGCGGAGTTCGAGGATCGTTGCTTGCGGCACTGCATTCGAAGATAGGTGTTCTTTACACAAATCCAATAGTTGCCCTGATCATTTTTGATGGCTCACTATTTGCGCTGTACTTTACCGATCTCTTTTCTATTTTGATGCAGAGTCACACCGGCCACTTATTTATGAGCTTGCACTTCTTGGCCGCTGGATTCTTGTTCTTCTTCATAATTATTGGAGTGGATCCAAACCCTCGCAGAGTGCACCATCTAGTGCAGATTGTCATTTTATTTGCAGCGATGAGCATCCACGCATTCTTTTCCGTGGCGCTTATGTCTACAACCACACTCATCGATGGTGGTTTTTATGCTTCATTACAAACCCCGTGGCTCGGCGATCCTCTTGCTGATCAAAAAGTTGGCGGCTCCATTGGCTGGGCTATGGGTGAGATTCCTATCCTCATTGCTTTGGTCGCGACATTTATCAACTGGATGCGAGATGATTCGCGGGAAGCAAAGAGAATCGATCGCAATACCGCTCGCCAAGCGGCTATGGGTGAGCCAGATGATTTAGCAAACTACAATCAGTATTTGCAGGAACTAGCACAGCGCGACAGGAAAGAGCCCTAATGGACAATGTATTTGAACTTCCAGCTGAGTATAAAGAGTTACGTACCAGCGTCCGCGCGCTTGCCGAAAAAGAGATCGCACCATTTGCACAAGCGGTAGATGAAGAACATCGTTTTCCCATCGAAGCAAAAAATGCATTAGTTAAAAATGGTTTGTTTGCAGCACATGTGCCGACTGAGTTTGGTGGCGATGGTGCAGATGCACTAGCTGCGGTCTTGATTATCGAAGAGGTTGCTCGTGTATGCGGCTCTTCATCACTTATTCCAGCGGTAAACAAACTTGGCTCAGTGCCTTTGCTTTTGGGCGGAAATGAAGAGCAAAAGAAACGTTGGCTTCCACGGTTAGCTAAGGGCGAAGGTTTTTCATACTGCCTTTCTGAATCAGAGGCTGGCTCTGATGCTGCATCACTGAGAACAAAGGTTGAGCGTTCTGGTGATGGGTGGGTTCTCAATGGCAGCAAAAAGTGGATCACAAATGCAGGGGAATCTGAGTTTTACTCTGTTATCGCGCAAGGAGATCCAACCCTCAGAACAAAGGGAATGACAGCCTTTGTTGTTGAAAAATCAGATCCAGGTGTCTCGTTTGGTGCACCAGAAAAGAAAATGGGTATGCGTGGATCACCTACGCGCGAAGTTTACTTCGACAATGTACAACTCAGCGATGATCGTCGAATCAGCGAAGTTGGTCAGGGTTTTGCACTGGCAATGGCAACTTTGGATCACACACGTATCACCATCGCTGCGCAAGCAATTGGTTTGGCACAAGGTGCATTTGATGTTGCTACAAAGTATGCGCATGAGCGTCAGCAATTTGGTAAGCCGATCTTTGATTTCCAAGCGATTCAATTCATGCTTGCCGATATGGCGATGAACATTGAGGCAGCTCGTTTGCTTACCTACTCTGCCGCAGTTAAGAGCGAAAATAATGCCAAAGATCTAACCTTCTTTTCAGCTGCAAGTAAGTGCTTAGCAAGTGATATTGCTATGAAGGTAACTGAAGATGCGATTCAAGTCTTGGGTGGATATGGATATGTCAGCGATTATCCAGTTGAGCGAATGATGCGTGATGCCAAGTTAACTCAGATTTATGAAGGCACCAATCAGATTCAACGTATCGTGATGGCGCGCAATCTTCCTAACAGTTAAAACTAGCGGTGAAATCGCACAACAATTGAAGGTGTAGCAGCTGCATCGAGTGGCACATCATGTGATTCATGTGGCAAGGTCTCACTCGATAGTTCACCTGCATAAACCAAACCGATTTTCCAGGCATTTAAATGTGGAAGGGCCCGGTCGTAGTACCCACCGCCTTGACCCAATCTAAATCCAGTTTGATCAATTTTTAATGCGGGAACAATGACCGCACCAATACTCGACAGATCTGTAATCGCATCTCCCACTGGCTCTGAAATTTTTTTCTTACTCAATAACTTGGCAGGATCTCCATCCCACCTCACCCACTCCAAATGGGCACCATTAATTCGAGGCAGAACAAGTGTTTTCCCACTTCTCAGGAATGCCTCATTTATCTCAACTGTGCTGGGTTCATACTCATAGGAGATGTATGAGGCGATTGTTGAGGCTGAATTAATTTCGGGAGCTTGCAAAATTACGTTGAAATTTGAGGGGATGAACTTCTGTGATCGTTCTCGGCGGGCACGATCCCGCAGAATCTCTTTTTGATCTGTCATTTAAATCTCCCGTGAAATCCCAAAGATCAAACTGTTCAACAAGTAGGGTTCGATTATGTCAGAACACACACGGGTAGATGAGTTTCTCACCTCATTACTTGCCATCTGCAAGCCGCTTGATTCCTTTGAAATGCCTCTGTTGGATGCTCATGGTGCAACCCTTGCTGCAGATGTTTATGCAGGTGATCGATTGGTGCTTCGGGAAGGTACCCGCATTCGTTCAACTCAAATTGGATTAGCTGCATCTATTGGACGGGATCATCTCCCAACTCGCCCTCATCCACGTGTAGTTGTGCTCTCTGCAGGCCCTGATCTGGTTGAACCAGGCCAAGCTCTAAAAAACTCTAGTGATGAGTATGAAACCAACTCATGGCTCTTAACAACCGCGGTACGTGAAGTTGGAGCGGTTGCCTATCGAGTGCATTCAATCCCAGATAATGAAGAACAGCTTCAGAAAGTTATTGAGGATCAACTAGTTCGCGCAGACTTAATTATCATCAGTGGTGAACGCCATGATGATTCATTTGATCTCATAACTCGAACCTTGTCAGGATTAGGCGACATAAAAACTGTCGAAGTGGCAATTGAAGCAAGTGGTCGACATAACTTTGGAACAATTGGTCCAGACAAGACACCGGTAGTCACACTTCCAGGCGATCCAATCGCTGCCTACATCTCCTTTGAACTCTTTGTGCGCCCAATGATCCGGACCATGCTAGGTGCAGCAACTATTCATAGACCTTCAGTTAAAGCCGCACTTGAGAAGCCAATTGCATCTGCACCTGGTGTTCGCTCATACATTCGTGCAGTTTTGGCTGAGGATGGAAAATCTGTGGTACCTCTTGAAAATCAGGATGAGCAATCCACACTTTCAGATGCAAATGCATTTATTGCGGTCTCTGAAAGTGATACATCTTTGAAAACTGGCGATCAGGTAACCGTAGTAGTTCTAGAGCGTCGCTACATTTAAATTCATGAAAAGTTCTTGGCCCGTTGAAATCAAAGGTCATGACATCACTCTTTATCCTTTGAGATTTAGAGATAGAGCGCAATGGAATCGAGTTCGAGCCGAAAATCGCGACTGGCTTTCCCCATGGGAGGCCACAATTCCCCAATCGGGCGAGGAGAGTTATAAGCAACTTCCCTCTTTTTTTGAGATGGTGAAGATTTTAAATGTCGAGGCGCGAAATGGCCGCTCATTCTCTTTTGCAATCTGGCACCAATCGCAGTTGATTGGGCAGATCACACTAGGTGGGGTCATGTATGGCGCGATGCGCGCCGGCCATATTGGCTATTGGATAGATCGAAACTTTGCCAACCGAGGATTCACGACTCAGGCGGTAGAAATCCTTACCCAGTATGCATTTGCGGAGTTAAAGCTGCATCGGCTGGAAATAAATCTGCGCCCCGAGAACGCCTCATCGCGCAGGGTTGCGGAGAAAGCTGGATATATTTTTGAAGGAGAACGCCCCCGATATCTACACATCGATGGGCATTGGCGGGATCACATCACTTTTGTTAAGGAAAATTCTGCAATCAAGTAGCGCTTAAATCCCCAAAAAGTATCACCCCTTCCTTTAGATTTACCCATCATGACTTCGGGACTTATCTATATTGCGATCATTGGAATGTGGGTCGCTTATTTTGCACCCCGCTGGATCCATGATCGAAATGAGTTCTCCGGAAAATCAGTTGAACGTTTTAAAGGTGCACTCCGAGTTGTCGCTAACCAATCTCCACATGCCGCAGTCAGTGGCGGTGCGATAAATATTGATCTAGATCAAGAAGCAAAAAACCGCCAGACATTACTTCGTCGCCGAATCACTTTTTTACTTATTACATTCTCATTAGTAACAACGGTTGTAGGTGGAGCTATGAACACAATGCCATTTATATACGCGCTAGTTCCAGCATCTGGTTTGTTAATTTATATTGCAAGTGTTCGTCGCCATGTAGTTAGTGAACAACTTCAAAAGCGTCGAGTACAACAACTCAATCGTCAAAGTTCAGGTGTATCAAATACAAATCTTGCCGAGGTTGTTCAGCCCAAGCCAAGTACTGAACACTGGATTCCATTGTCAGAGCGTGAACTTAAAGGTGTTGTCATCTTGCCTCAAGGTACTGCAGCAGTTCGTAACGCCTGGGAGCCAACAGAAGTTCCAGTACCCACCTATGTAAATGCACCAAAGGCGGTTGTTCCAAAGCGGGTAATTGATCTAACTATTCCGGGACAGTGGAGTGAAGAGCAGGAGCGCTTGGAAAGAGAAGCATTGGCGGCAGCATCACCATCTAGGGATCAAATATTTGACCAACAACTTGCCGATGAAGCGGTAGAGCGTCTAAAACAAGCTCGGGCTGCTAACGAGTAATTAAATCCACGAGTCAAACCACATACGCATTTTCCAATCATCATATGTGATGGTTTGACCTGTATATAGCGGCAAGAAATACAGGAAGCACAGCACAACTAGGGCGAATAAGCCCCCCACAATGGAGTGCGAAACCGCAGGCTTTAGATCACTATCTAGCAATAACTTAGCGCAGTAAACAATTGCCACAATCATGAATGGCTCAATAACTATCGCGTAAAAAGAGAACATTGTGCGCTGTTGCATTGCAAACCAGGGCAAGTATCCAGCCAGGATTCCTACAACCACAATTGTTGCTGCTGAATCAGTCGTGCGATTAACTAATGACTTTATCCAGAAACCAATAATGACTGCGATAGCAATAGTTCCGATCCACCACAAGATTGGTGTACCTAGAGCTAAAACTTCTCGTGCACAATTTTTTGCACCACAATCGGAAGGTGAATCGTAAAAGAATGATGTTGGTCGGCCCATAACAAGCCAGCTCCAAGGATTTGCTTGGTATGGATGTGATTCAGTTAAGCCCGTATGGAAGTTGAGCATCTCAGAGTGATAGTTCAACCATGCAACAAATGGATTTGAAGATGATTGTCGATCCCAGCCTCGATCAGACAAAAACCAACCTAGCCAAGTCGTTACATAAACAGCAATTGGAAGCAATCCATACTGCGCAAATTTTTTTGCAATTAAATTAAATGAGTCACGTATATCCATATTAACTAAAATTCGATACACGGCAATGATGGCAATTACTGCGATGAAGTAACTTGCACTCCATTTGCACCCAAGTGCTAAACCGAATGCGAGCCCTGCCCACCAATGCCGATCTCGATGCCATAACAAAACACCAACAAGCACAAAGAATGTTAAAAACAAATCTAACAATGCGGTACGTGAGTGAACTAAGAGCAAACCATCTAGCGCCATAAGCGCTGCACCTAAACCAGTTAATACTGGGGAATAGAAGAGAACATGTATTAAACGAGCAAAGACAAGTATGAGAAGTGTTCCAACAAGTGCTGTTGCAAAGCGCCACCCAAATTCGTTATCTCCAAAGATCCATATTCCCCCTGCAATTAGCCACTTTCCAACGGGTGGATGAACAATAAACTCAGGGTTACTTCCGGTTACCTCTACGCCATATGCCAGTAAGTCACGGGCACCATCTACGTAATAGACCTCATCAAAGATGTATCCCTTGGTAGCGCCAAGATTTACAAGACGTAGAGCAAATGAGGCTAATGCGATCAGAAGCGGAGCGATAGCTGCGGCCATAGGAGAAGAGTATGCGCGTTTGCCCCCAATTTCGAAGAAGATTAGGTTTACTGAGAGGATTACTCCATGACGCTCATTTTGGCCGCAACCCCATTGGGCAACCCCGGTGATGCAAGCACTCGCCTGAAGAGTGCGATTGAAAGCGCATCAATCATTGCGGCTGAAGACTCTCGACGATTTCATCGCTTGTGTGCCGATATCGAAATTACCTTTACGGCACGAGTTGTCTCATTCTTTGAAGGAAATGAAGAGGACCGTACCCGCGAACTTTTAGCAGAGCTTAAGAGTGGTGCAACAGTATTAGTTGTTTCAGATGCTGGTATGCCAACAATAAGCGATCCAGGTTTCCGCCTAATGCGCGATGCAATTGCAGAAGGTATTGATGTTTCAGTTATTCCGGGACCAAGTGCTGTGACTATGGCGGTTGCTTTGTCTGGATTACCAACAGATCGTTTTTCATTTGAGGGTTTTCCTCCTCGTACAGCAGGTGCCCGACTTGCCACATTTGAAAAACTTCGTTTTGAAGAACGGACTATGGTGTTCTTTGAAGCACCACACAGACTCGTTGATTCATTAACTGATTGTGTAAATGTATTTGGCGCCGATCGACGTGCAGCAATCTGCCGTGAAATGACTAAGCGGTATGAAGAAACAATTCGCGGTACTTTGGCTGAACTTTCAACCTGGGCACACGCAAATGAAGTCCTAGGTGAAATCACGCTAGTAATCGCCGGCGCTGTAACCGACTCCGCAACTTTGACCGCAGCGGATATGGTCGCTCGTGTCCGCGAGTTTGAGTCTGCCGGAATGGATCGCAAGGCTGCGATTGCAACTGTTGCTGAAGAATTTGGCATCGCAAAGCGCCTCGTTTATGCCGCTGTGGTCGATGCGAATAAGATGAGCCAGTGACTAAGTCTTTCTACTTAACGACGCCAATCTATTACGTCAACGATGCCCCGCATATTGGGCATGCCTACACAACCGTTGCCGGAGATGTGTTGACCCGCTGGCACCGTCAAAAAGGGGAATCAGTCTGGTTTTTAACTGGAACCGATGAGCATGGTCAAAAGGTTATGCGCACCGCAGAAGCTAACAATGTTGCCCCACAAGAATGGGTAGATAAGTTAGTTGCAGATGCTTGGAAGCCAAATTGGGAGCATCTGAATATCGCCAATGATGATTTCATTCGCACTACCGAAAAACGTCACACTGAACGTGTGCAAAAGTTTTTGCAATCACTTAAAGACTCAGGCCATATTTACGCTGGTAAGTACGAAGGGCCATACTGTGTTGGTTGTGAAGAGTTCAAACTCCCAGGCGATCTGATCGATATCGATGGAGCCAAGTGTTGTCCAATACACAGCAAGCCAATCGAGCTTGTAAATGAAAATAACTGGTTCTTTAAACTATCTGCTTTTGTTGAGCCATTGCTTGCACATTACAAAAATAATCCAGATGCTTGCCAACCTGAATCTGCGCGTAACGAGGTTGTCTCATTTCTAGAAGGTGGCGTTTCAGATCTCTCCATCTCTCGCTCAACCTTTGATTGGGGAATTCCAGTTCCTTGGGATACCGATCAAGTTGTTTATGTTTGGTTTGATGCGCTACTGAACTACGCGACAGCGGTTGGTTTAACAGATGCGCCAGATTCTGAAGGCGGAAAAAAGTTTGCACAAACTTGGCCAGCAGATGTTCACTTGGTCGGAAAAGATATTTTGCGATTCCACGCCGTAATTTGGCCAGCGATGTTGATGGCGGCAGGTCTTGATGTACCAAAGAAGGTTTTCGCTCACGGCTGGTTATTGGTCGGCGGAGAAAAAATGAGTAAGAGCAAGTTGACCGGTATTGCTCCTAAGGACATCACCGATCATTTTGGAATCGATGCATTCCGCTATTACTTCCTTCGCGCGATTCCATTTGGCACAGATGGCTCTTTCTCGTGGGAAGACATGAGCGCTCGATACACATCAGAACTAGCAAATGACTTTGGAAACCTGGCATCTCGCAGCGCAGCAATGGTTGAAAAGTACTGTGCGGGCTCACTTCCAGCTGTTAGCCATGATGCTGGTTTAGAAGCCGCTCTCAAGGAAACTGTTACCAAGGCTGATGCTGCAATGTGCGCACTAGATTTCCAAGGGGGAATCATGGCGATCATGGATTTCTGTAAGCAGGTTAATGGTTATGTAACGATCAAAGAGCCATGGATTCTTGCTAAAGATCCAGCTAATCAAGCCGTCCTTGAAGAGGTTTTGTACAACACCGCAGAATCACTTCGCGCTCTTGCCGTTTTGCTGCACCCTGTAATGCCACAGACATGTGAAATCTTGTGGCAGAGCCTTGGAGCACAAGGTGTGCTTGGAGATTTAAGTGCACAAAAGATTTCAGATGTTGCAACCTGGGGACAATTACCTCAAGGTGCAACAGTTACAAAGACCCCAGTCTTGTTCCCACGTTTAGAAACTCCCGCCTAAACAACAATGGCAGATCGCCACAATCGCGATATCGATCGTCCTCGCGCACCATTGCCAGAACCACTACCGGTTCCAACGGTTGATGCACATGCACATATGGAGATCGTTACTGATGCAGCATTTGATTCGCAAGAGGTTGCAGATGTAATCGCTGAAGCAAAATCAGTAAATGTAGATCGCATTGTTCAAGTTGGCTACTCAGCCGAACAATCTAAATGGTGTGTTCAAGCCGCGGAGAAATGGAACACCTCAGTATTAGCAGCGGTTGCATTGCATCCTAATGAAGCTCCTGTTGTTGCAGACCTAGAAGCGGATTTAAAGATTATTGAAGAGCTTGCGCAACATCCACGTGTGCGTGCAATCGGTGAAACCGGGCTTGATTACTTCCGAACTCCGCCTGAGCTTCGTAAACGCCAACAAGATTCCTTTAAGTGGCATATCGAGTTAGCAAAAAAGACCAATAAGGCACTTGTCATCCATGACCGAGATTCACATGATGATGTTTTATCTGTGCTTCTAGAAGTCGGAGCCCCTGAAAAGACCGTCTTTCATTGTTTTTCAGGTGATGTCGCGATGGCAAAGCTTTGTATCGAACGTGGCTATATCCTCTCTTTTGCAGGCACATTGACCTTTAAAAATGCACCTGAGCTTCGGGAAGCGGTAAAGCTTGTACCCGCCGATCAATTGCTCGTAGAAACCGACTCGCCTTTCCTTGCTCCATCGCCACATCGCGGTGCTGGAAATACTCCTGCACAGATTGCAAACATTGTTCGCGCGATGGCGGTTGAGCGAGATCAAGATTTGGCAGATCTTGCAACAGCGTTGAGCAATAACGCCGAGAGAATCTTTGGATCCTTCACATCATGAGCTTGCTGGGTGCGGCGCAGATCCGCGAACTTGCAGCACAGCTTGATTTAAAGCCATCTAAATCATTAGGACAAAACTTTGTCATCGATTCCAATGTCTGTACGAAAATCGTACGCACTGCAGGTGTAACCAAAGATGATGTTGCTTTAGAGATTGGTCCAGGTCTTGGCTCTTTAACCCTTGCTATGTTGGAAGCGGCTAAATCTGTCATCGCAGTTGAGATCGACCCACGCCTTGCCCAACAACTTCCATTAACAGTGGCAGAACACTTTGACCACCCCGAAAATCTCACGGTTATTAACAAGGATGCATTAGCTGTGCACGATCTTCCAGTTGCACCAACTGTCCTAGTAGCAAATCTACCCTACAACGTTTCAGTTCCGGTTCTATTGCACCTCTTAGAAAAGTTCCCAACAATCCGCACCGGCGTTGTTATGGTTCAAGCAGAAGTCGCAGATCGGTTAGCGGCAAAGCCTGGTGGCAAAGAGTATGGAATTCCAAGTGTGAAAGCTGCATGGTGGGCCGATGTTAAAAATGTTGGAACGGTTTCACGCTCTATCTTTTGGCCAGCGCCCAACGTTGATTCAAAGTTAGTTGGCTTTACCCGCCGGGAAACCGCTGGCAGTGAAGAGATGCGGGAAAAGGTTTTCACAATTATTGATGCCGCCTTTGCGCAGCGCCGAAAGATGCTCAGATCAGCCCTTTCTAGCTTGTATGGCTCATCAGCTGCAGCCGAAGAGATCTTGAGCAAAGCCGGAATCGATCCAACGTTGCGAGGCGAGGCTTTGGAAGTTAAATCTTTTTGTCAGATCGCAGCCGTTGCACCTGACATTTTCTA
>JACCDU011130855.1_pt1 | contig 20686 bp, 24 predicted proteins | sample 7446081 | NCBI WGS metagenome assembly JACCDU01 (sample SAMN15323447, study PRJNA562643) | freshwater metagenome | isolation source: river surface water | place: USA:Blue River Watershed | collected 2017-08-17
ACATTTATTCTTTGTGGTTTAAATATTCTTTTCTAATTTAACAACAGAGATTCCGAAATAGCATTTCTTGTCTCTTCAATCATCTTTTATTCAACCTTAAACTACGATTATGAAAACATCAATTTTCAGAATTGCTTCTATTTGTGTATTTTTAGTCATTGCTGTTGGACAACTTTCAATGGCACAAAAAGGGCAATTCAGGGTTCTTTTATTCAGCAAAACAGAAGGGTTTCATCACGAATCTATCAATGAAGGCGTGACAGCCATCAAAGCCTTGGCTGTTCGACACAATTTCTCTGTGGATTGGCAAGAAAATGCTTCTATTTTTAATGAAAAAGCATTGGCAAATTACGATGCTGCCATTTTTCTTAATACTACCGGAAATATCTTGAACGACGAGCAACAAGCTGCTTTTGAAAAATTTATTCGCTCAGGAAAAGGATATGTTGGCGTACATAGTGCCAGCGATACTGAATATGATTGGGATTGGTACACCAAAATGGTAGGCATGATGTTCAAGATTCATCCGCAAATTCAGACCGCTTACTTAAAAGTTGAAGATAAGAATTTTCCAGGCATGGAAAGATTGCCTTCTAAATTCATTTGGACTGACGAATGGTATGAGTTCGGACCTCTCAAATCAACAGATTTGCACTATTTATTATCTATCGACGAAAAATCATATAATCCGAATGTCAAGTGGGGAGAGAATGTTGGAAAAGGAATGGGAGATTTTCATCCGATTGCTTGGTATCACAACTATGACGGGGGACGAGCTTTTTTTACGGGTCTTGGGCATGTGCCGCAGGTATTTAGTGACAATCTTTTCTTAGACCACCTTTATGGAGGTATTTATTGGGCTGCAACAGGCAAAGGTCTTTAATGATAACGCTCCTGACTCTTTTTTTATAAGAGTCAGGAGCATTTTTTTATATGATGAAATACCATATTTTTCTTGCTTTTTTGTTCGTTGCCAAGTGTGGCTTTGGGCAAACTTATTCCGAACTAATTCACCAGCATCGGGAACACTACAAAGAAGAATTTTTAAAGTCAAAAGATTCACCTCTGACAAAAGAAAAATTAGACTTTTTAAGCTTTTTTGAGCCAGACTCCTCTTATCGCATTGCCTGTACTTTTCATGCCAATAAAAGAGGGAAACCTTTTGAGCTACCTACTTCTTCAGGCAAAACAAAAACCTATGTAAAATTCGGAGAACTTCATTTTTTATTGAATGGAAACAAACACAAACTATCTGTTTATCAATCACTTAGCCTCCGAATGATACCCCAATACCGAGACTATCTGTTTATTCCATTCAAAGACCTAAGCAACGGCACGGCAAGCTATGGCGGAGGAAGATATTTGGATTTAAGAATGGGCGAAATACAAGGAGATACGATTTATTTGGATTTTAATAAATCTTATAATCCTTATTGTGCTTATTCGGAGGGGTATAGTTGCCCGATTCCACCCAAAGAAAATCATTTGAAAGTTCGTATCGAAGCTGGAGAAAAAAATTATGCAAGCCCCCATTAAAGAAACGATGCCTCTTTACGAAGTCCATCTTTTAGTAAATTCAAGTAATCAGCTCTTGGGATTTCAATTGCTCCAAATCGCCGAACATTATCATTAATAAACTGAGTATCAAGTAATTGAAAGTGCCTTTTTCGTAATTGCTCAATCAAACAATGAAAAGCAACCTTTGAAGCATTCGGTTCAACATAAAACATCGATTCACCAAAAAAAACTGCCCCCAACGAAACACCATACAAGCCTCCCACAAGCTTCCCATTTCGGTAGGCTTCGACGCTATGTGCTTTTCCCAAGCGATGAAGCTGACAATACGCTTGAATAATTTCTTCCGAAATCCAAGTTTCCTCTTCACCTACTCTTGGCATGGCACAACCCCGCATAACCCCTTCAAAATCCCGATTAAATGCAATCTCAAAATGAGCCTTATTGAGCAAAGGTCGTAGAGATTTATGAGGACGATAAGTATCTATCGGGATGATTGCTCGGGGTTCGGGAGAATACCAAAAAATAATACCATCAGAATCGGACATCGGAAATATGCCATTCATATACCCAAAAATCAAATCTTCTGCTGTTAGTTTTTCAATTTTAGCCATAGAAAATGCTTAATTTTTAGGAGTTTTAGTGCCATCAAAAACAATTTTTCCTTTTTCGTCATATTCATAAAGCACATACGAACCGGTCGAATCATAGCAATCCCTTGCATATTGAATCTCCTTTTTCCGGCGATTGCCCGTCGGGTAATATTCTACCCATTTCCCCACCCTTACGCTATCGTCCATCATTCCGTTTTCTGCAAGAGTACCAGATTCATTGAATAGAAAATATTCGCCCGAAACCTTTCCAAACAACTTTGGCTTTACTTCTTTTATTTTTGATTGTTGCTCGTCATAATACGAAATTTCCGAATCGGCATAAAAGCCTTTTTCATAATATTCTTTGTTGAGCAAATTGAAATTTTTATCATACAATTCCCAACGTCCATCTTTTGCCCCCACAAAATACCAGCCTTCTTCAATAATCTGCTCTCCTAAATATTTCTTATAAGGCCCATGTAGCAGCAAATTACCCTGTTTGTCCCTACCCATTCCTTCAACAATTCGGTTTGACCTCGCCTCGTACCAATACAAATGCTTGACATAATTGTTTGGTTGTATAAAGTCTTTCAGTGTATAAAACTCTAAAAAATAGAGATTTGCCCCTGAACCCTGCCGAATCAAATGCTTTTCTACTTTCAACCCTTCATATTCCTTGCCATTAAATTCTTTTTTGACAGACTTCAGCTCTTTTTTGATTTTTTTGATAGATTTATTGATTTTTAGCCCTAAATCAGGAAGGGTTTCATTGACAAATTTTTTTGCGTCATCTATATTAGAAATATTATTTCCGCCGGGTAAACTAGCCGAAGCTTTCGGAGTAAGCACCTCAATTGGCAAGCGATTCATGGTCTCTTTTAGGCTTTCTTTTTTATAGCCTGGTTCTCCTTTTTTTACCGCTCTTGGTACTTGGGCAAACACCGACGAACAAAATACCAAAAAAATGGTTATTATTAACAAATATTGGTATATTTTTGGGGAATATTTCATTGATTTCGGATAATTGATAATACTCATTGGCTGATATTAATATATATTTCTTTGCAAAGAACGATAAAAATATTAAAAAAATTTTAATTCCACTTCAGGATTGATAAAAGAAATGAAAGATTGGTTTGTTGAATGGTTTGATACCTCTTTTTATCATAAACTTTATAAAAACCGCAATGATGTCGAAGCTCAATTTTTTATTGATAATCTCGAAAAAAAATGCAATTTCAGACATTCACAACATTTTTTGGATTTGGCTTGCGGCAAAGGCCGACATGCCATCTATCTTCACTCAAAAGGCTATGAAGTCGTGGGGATTGACTTATCTCCTAACAACATTCAAGAAGCCCGACAATCTACCGCCAAGGGCTTGTCTTTTGAAGTACACGACATGAGGCAAACATTTGCTCCAAACTCTTTTGATTTTGTATTGAATTTATTTACGAGCTTCGGTTATTTTGAAGATAATACGGATAATTTTCGAGTAATACAGGCTATTGCCGAAAACTTAAAACCCAAAGGAAAACTGATTCTCGATTATATGAACAGCACAAAGGCTGTGAAGGGCCTCCAACAACAATACCAAAAACACATTGACGATATTCATTTTATTATCAGCAAAAAAATAGAAAATGGCTTTATCATCAAGAATATTGAATTTGATTTTGAGAACACGCATCATCACTTTCAAGAGCGTGTCAAAGCCCTGACATTTGAAGAGTTTCAGGCTTTTTTCAAGCAAGCGGGGCTACAATGTTTGGACATTTATGGTAATTATGCCTTAGATGCCTTTGATTTAGAAAACTCCGACCGAATGATTTTCGTGGCAGAAAAGTGCTAATATTCTTTGATTTGTCCCTCGTCTTTGCAATTTTCCAACAGTTGCCACGTACTTAATCCAAAAATCGGGTGGATTTTTTCAGGGGCAATTTCGCCCATTGGAACCAACACGAATTTTCTATCTTGAATGAATGGATGTGGAATCTCCAATCTTTCGGTTTTTATGATTTCGTCGTTATAATACAAAATATCAATATCAATGACCCTTTCACCCCATTTCTGTCTTCTGATTCTACCCATTTCTTTTTCTATTTGTAAAATCAAATGGAGTGTTGCCAAAGGAGAAAAGGAAGTATCGACTTGTAGGACTTGATTTAAAAACGAATTTTGCTCAACAATTCCCCAAGCAGAAGTTTCAAATACTTTTGAAGTGGCACTTATCTTGCCGACCTTTTGTTCAATCAGTGTTCGAGCAATCGAAAGTTGATTTTCTCGTTCGCCCAGATTAGTACCTAAACCAAGAAATAAATTATTCGTTTTCAATGAAATTCAATTTTGAAGCGTTAAATGTTTCTACAAGATTGGCAATTTCTGGCAATAATGCCGGATTTTTCTCAAAGGCATTGCCTATCACTATCACATCTGCCCCAGCCTCTAAAGCCAAATAAGCTTTTTCTGCAGTATTGATTCCTCCTCCGACAATCAATGGAACAGAAATATTATGTTTGACTTTTTTAATCATTTTTCCAGAAACGGGATATTTTGCTCCACTGCCTGCATCGAGATATATTATTTTTTGACCCAACATTTCGCCTGCCATGGCAGTACATACCGCTACATCTGGTTTATCGGCGGGAATCGGTGTCGTATTGCTAATATAAGAAACAGTCGTTTGTTGGCCGCTATCCACTAAAATATATCCAGTAGATATAATCTCCAAGTTGCTTTGTTTTAAAATAGGAGCAGCTACGACATGTTGTCCTATCAAGTATTCAGGATTTCTGCCAGAAATCAGAGATAAAAGCAGAATAGCATCAGCACTTGGCTCAATATGAAGGCTATTCCCAGGAAAAAGGATGATTGGGATAAGCGAAAGTTTACGAATTTGCTCAATTACTTGGGCAATGACTGGTTTGGTAATCAAACTTCCCCCTACCAGAAAAAAGTCAATCTTATTTTGTACACAACTATCCAGAAAATCCCCAAACGCATCGAAATTAACCTTATCGGGGTCAATCAATACGGCAAGCATTTTCTTATGCTGAATGCTTCGAGAGAGAATGGTCTCATGAATTTGTTTCTGCATTCGGGTCGTTCAAGTTTTCCAATATTTCCAAAAGCTTATCCTTTGCCACAGCAAGTATCAACGATACTGCTACTCCTTTCAGAGCTGTCCATACGATTGAATTTTCATCATCAGACTCTATTTCCTCTGCTCTTTCTTCTTCTTTTGTGGCAGATGGAAGCAAAAACTCTGTCAGCGTATAAGCAGCCAAAATTGCCCCTCCAATATAAAGAGCATTTTTGCCGACTTTCTTCAAGTCTCCGATTTGGGTCTCTATCGCCTCTAAATATTTTGTTGCAGACTCTTGAAGAATCTCTTTTCTTTCTTCTCTGCTCAATTTAGGCGGAACAATAGGGACTTTGACTGTATTTGGGCTTTCTTTTTTCACTTGAATCCAATTTTTCTTCAAAAGTATTTAAAAATTGCCAAATTAAAAAGATTGTCAGCCATTCTCTATGCCATCATGCTTGCTAATTTATACGACTCTATTTTCATCTATTCATTTGATTTTGTACTTTTGACAATCGAAAAATTTTCCAAATGACAAATCAATCAATCAAATACCTCCCGATTTTTATTTTCTGCTGTTTGGGTCTGTTTTCTTTCACCAATCCCCCGAAAGAAAAAACGACTTTTTCTGCCAAGAAAATTATCACTGGAGCAGACCAAATTCAAGCTTATTTGCCCTTGATTAAGGGCAAAAGAGTAGCAATGGTGGTGAATCAAACTTCCATTATTGGTCATAAACCAAGCGTCGATAGTTTATTAGATTTGGGTATCAATATCGTAAAAGTATTTGGTCCCGAGCATGGCTTTCGTGGCAATGCCAGTGCCGGAACAAAGGTCAATAACGAGATTGACTCAAAAACAGGCATTCCGATTATTTCATTGTATGGTAAAATAAAAAAACCTACCAAAGAGCATCTCTCCGATGTCGATATTGTGGTTTTTGATATACAAGATGTGGGTGCTAGATTTTATACCTATATCAATACCCTCAGCCATCTGATGGAATCTTGTGCCGAATTTGGAAAAGAATTGATTATCTTAGACCGTCCCAATCCCAATGGTTTTTGTATTGATGGCCCAATTCTCGAAAAACATTTACATTCTGGTATTGGACTTTTTCCTATCCCTATTTCGCATGGCCTAACCATGGCAGAATTTGCCTTGATGTTGAACGGTGAAAATTGGCTAACCAATAAAGCTCAATGCTCGCTCAAAGTTATCAAAGTACAAAATTATTCGCATGACATGAGCTATGAATTACCAGTTGCTCCCTCGCCCAATCTCAATACACAACAATCCATCTTACTTTATCCGAGTATATGTTTGTTTGAGGGTACTATCATTAGTTTGGGCAGAGGGACTTATATGCCTTTCACGGTTTTGGGAGCTCCGAGTTTGAAAGAAAATTATGCCTTTTCATTCAAACCAGAAAGTATCAAAGGAATGAGCGAAACCCCGCTGCATCAAAATGAAACTTGCTTTGGACTTGACTTAAGAAAATATGATACGAATGTTTTCAAAAAAACCGGAAAAATCAATCTCTCTTGGCTTATTGAATTGTACAATGCCTATCCATTCAAGGATAAGTTTTTTGATATGACTCAGAGTAAACAAATCGGAAGCTTTGATAAATTGGCAGGAACAGAGCAATTGAAACAACAAATTATTGCTGGAATATCCGAAGCCGAAATCCGAAAAAGCTGGGAATCGGGTTTGAGTAATTATAAAAATATCAGAAAAAAATACCTGCTTTATCCGTAATTGATTTACGACTTAAAACATCCTGATAGCCTTGATTTTCAAGGCTTTTCTTTTCAATGAAGTAAAGAACCTAAGAAAACACAAAATACCAAATGAAATACCATCGAGTATTAGTAGAAGCAATTATTTTTGCTCTTCAAGAAATCTTTAATGAAAATCGACAAGCCGATAAAGTCATCGAGCAAGTACTCAAATCAAACAAAAAATGGGGAAGCCGAGACCGTGCCTTTATTGCTGAAAATACTTATGCCATTGTACGTTGGTGGCGATTATTAAAATTTGTGGCGGAGATAGATTGTGTCAAGATTACAGAAACTGCTCTTTATTGGAAAATGTTTGGGGCATGGCGGCTTTTAGAAGGCGACAAACTTCCGATGTGGGAGGAGTTTTCGGGCTTAATTCCAGAGAATATTTTATCTAAAAAAGAGGAATCTTCATCAATCCGAAAAGTAAGAGAATCCATTCCGGATTGGTTGGATACGATTGGCTCGGAAGAGTTAGGGGAAAAATGGGAAAATGAAATTCATGCCCTCAACACTCAGGCTCCTGTTATTTTACGTACAAATACCCTCAAAATTAGCCCAATCGAATTAAAGTCGGCATTTCGAGAAATCGGTATCGACTCCGAAGGGATTCCCCAGGCAAAATCTGCTTTATTGCTCAAAAAGCGTAGCAATGTATTTTCGACGGATTTATTCAAAAAAGGGTTTTTTGAAGTTCAAGATGCAGGAAGTCAATTAATCAGTGAATTTTTGGAAGTACAGCCAGGCATGAGGGTAATTGATGCTTGTGCAGGTGCGGGAGGCAAAACCCTTCATTTGGCAACTTTAATGGAAAACAAAGGGCGAATTATTGCCATGGATGTAGAAGAATATAAACTACAAGAGCTTCAGAGAAGAGCCAAAAGAAATGGCATCGGCAATATCGAAACACGACTGATAGAAGGGAAGACCATCAAAAGATTGAGGGAAAGTGCTGATAGATTGTTATTAGATGTTCCATGCTCTGGTTTGGGGGTTCTCCGACGAAATCCTGATGCTAAATGGAAACTAAAAAAAGATTTTCTTGATAAAATCCGAATTACACAGTCTGAAATCCTGAATAATTATTCTAAAATGTTGAAAAAAGGAGGTAAAATGGTCTATGCAACTTGTAGTATTTTACCCTCCGAAAACGAAAAACAAGTACAGCAATTTCTTAGCGAACACTCAGATTATCAATTACTTAATGAGCGAAAAATCTCGCCAGTCAATGATGGATTTGATGGTTTTTATATGGCATTAATCGAAAAAATATAAGTTTTTTTCGTCTCTCAGTATCTCATAAGTGTCAGTTGAATGATTATATTTGCGTCCATGAATCAGAAGCCGATATTAGTTATTAAATTTGGAACAGCCTCCATTACTCAAAAAAATGGAGAGCCTGACGAGAAAATCATTGCGGATATTGCTCGTCAGGTGGCTTATTTACACCAAAACTATCATATTGTGATGGTTTCTTCTGGGGCTGTTGGTGCCGGAAAGCATTTTATAGACAATTATACCGGCGAAATTACACAAAGAAAAGCCGCTGCTGCTATTGGCAACCCTTTGTTGTTGAATATTTATGCCAAATATTTTGCCGAATATGGCATACATATTGCCCAAAGCTTGTGTGAAAGGCAACATTTTGGCAATAGGGAGCAATTTCTTCAGCTGAAGGATACTTACCATGAGTTATGGCAAAATGGTATCATTCCTATTGCCAACGAAAATGATGTGGTCAGTAGCAGAGAATTGAAATTTTCGGATAATGACGAATTGGCGACGCTCATTGCTACGGGTTTTGGGGCGGAAATCTTGATGATTTGTACTTCCGTGGGAGGATTGCTCGACACCAACAAAAATATCATTCCTCAAATTCAAACAATTGATAATCATATTTTGGGCTTGGTGGATAATAGCAAATCTGCCTTGGGCTCTGGTGGCATGGCATCTAAGCTGACTTTCACAAAACTTGCTACCAAAATGGGTATCAAGGTTGTGATTTTCGGCATGAAAGAGCCTGATGGAATTCTAACGGCAATGGCTGGAAATTCTGGCAGCCAATTTGCCGCTCAAGATGTGAGTATTTCTTCTCGAAAAAAATGGTTGGCAAGTGGAAGTTTAAGTGTCGGAACATTGCAAGTGGATGCTGGAGCTGCCAAAGCTTTATCGAAACGAAGTAGTTTGTTGGCTGTCGGAATAAAGAAAGTCAAGGGGGACTTTGAGTCCGGAGAAGTAATAGAAATACTTGATAATCAGGGAAATATGCTCGCTATTGCCAGAGTCAAAGTCAATGCGGCGGAATTACAACAAAATCTAACAACCCAAAATTACGAGGTTGCTCATGCAAATGACATTGTTTTACTGTAAAAATCATCAAGAAAATGAAACCTTCTGAATTAGAGAAATTTGTCCACCAAGTACTGGAGCAAATAGATAGAAAAATACCTGAATACAAAAATAGTGAAGAAGATTGGAAAATATCTCAAGGAAATGTGGCTGTTTGTATCATCGATGAATCGGGGAATATTTATGGCAAAATCTGGGGTAACGATAAACTTCAAGGTAGAAAATACTTTGATGTAGCATATAGAAAAGCTTCTCAAGTATGGATAACCGGCTACAAAACAGGCGAATTTGAACGATTGATTTTTACAGATAAACTAAATTACCGTGAATTTGGCATTCCTTTACCCGAATTGATGGGGTGGGAAGGCGGACAGCCGATTCGATTGGACGACACAACTATTATTTCTTGTGGATTTAGCGGATTTAAAGGAACTAGCGACCTCAAAATTGTATTTAATGCAGTACAATTTTGTCTAAATAATGTAAATTGAGTAAAATCTTAATAGTATTTATCAAGAGCATACATGATAATAAATTTTGAGTAAAAACCCATTTAGAGTTATCACATGAATCTTTTTAGGTAACTTGATTGTAATATCAACAAGCCAGTGAATGTTTTCTATATAAGTATTTATAACCATTGTTATCACTTATGTATCTGATAATTTTCGACGTTTATCTATCAATTTATTATCAATTTTCAGTAGTAATGGGTTTCGGTGTTGGCAGTTGTTCAATCTGCATTTATTCCTGAAACTGCTGCTGCGATAGCAATTGCTTGTGCCTCAGCAAATTGTGGAGGTGCAAATCAAATGAGACCACATGGAGACCATAGATAAAAATTATATTAATACTAAATACATAAGACCATGCTAAAGAAAACAGCAATTTTTTATATATACATCTTTTTTCCATTATTAACAATTATGTTAATATCAAAACTAAATTTAATGCCTGCTAATATTTTCATGTATAGTATCTTGACTTATGCTTTGATTTATCATCCTATGATATCAGGCATCAGATTAATTCAACTGAATATATGTAATAAAAATAATTTTTGGCTAAATTTTATACCTCTATGGAATTTAAAGTATTTTGATATATTGTTTTGGGGAACAAAAATTTCTTAGGGCATACTTAATTTAACTAACCAAACCTATTTGAGGGGTTGGATGTGTCCGTCTTGTGTGGAAGCATTGGACGGACTTTCAGGACGCCGAACCGCTTTCTTTGCTTCTTTTCTTAGGCAAGTAAGAATCCTGAAGACACGACTACTCTAAAACCACCTTTTTATTCGCTCATAATGTAAACGGCCATCGGTTTACTCCCTGCCAACACTACCTTTTTTCTCCATAAGATAGACTCTTTGGATGTCTAATATTAAGCATACTATAAGCAGCGTATTTTTTAATAATCCCATTTGCCATTCTGGATGGTTTGCCTTAAATTTGTCTAATGAGTAAGTGTATATAGTTTCTACTGTAATAACAATTATTTTCCTCACTTATTCATTTTGTACCGTATTATAGGATTTACTTTTTAATACTACGCAACTTACATTAAATAATCAATAAATCTTATGCTTTATAATTTATCTATCCGTTTGTATGTATTGTTGCTCAATATTCTCTCGCCTTTTCATCCAAAAGCGAAAAAATGGGTAGATGGCAGAAAAAATATATTTAATTTGTTGGAATTAAGCATCGGAAAACGCCCTCGAAACCAAGCTCTGGCATGGTTTCATTGTGCTTCTTTGGGTGAATTTGAACAAGGACGGCCTGTCATTGAAGCATTTCGGGCGGAATACCCAAATGTGAAAATTTTACTCACATTTTTCTCTCCATCAGGCTATGAAGTTCGGAAAAATTATCCTATCGCCGACTATATTCATTATCTTCCGGCAGATACTCCCGAAAATGTATCCAAATTCTTGTCGATTGTGCAGCCTTCTCTCGTTTTTTTTGTAAAATATGAGTTCTGGAAAAATTATTTATCTGCCCTCCATAATCAAAATATCCCTTGTATTTCTTTTTCAACAATATTTCGTCCCAATCAGGTATTTTTTAAGTTTTATGGGAGTAATTATAGAAAAATCTTAACATACTTTAGCCATTTTTTTGTACAAAATCAACAATCGAAGGATTTACTCCAGTCGATAGGAATTCATGCGGCAAGTATTTCGGGAGATACTCGATTTGATAGGGTGAAACAAATTGCTCAATCACAGCCAAGTAACTCGATTGTTGAGAGATTCAAACAAAACAGGCAAATTTTTATTATTGGCTCTGCTTGGCAACAAGACATGGATGTTCTGATTCCATTTATCAATCAATTTCAATCTCGCCAAGATTTTGCTTTTATTATTGCCCCACACGAGATTCATCCTCCACAAATTTCAGACTGGCAAAAGCAATTATTTGCCCAAAGTATCTGTTACTCAGACATTCAAGAATCAATACATTTAATTGATTATCAAATACTTATCATTAACAATGTAGGAATATTATCAAGTCTTTATCAATATGCCGACTATGCCTTTATTGGGGGTTCGTTCGGAAAAGGCTTACATAATATCTTAGAAGCGGCTACATTTGGGATGCCGATTTTTTTTGGAAATAAATCGTATCAAAAATTTAAAGAAGCAAATGATTTACGCCAGAGAAATGGAGCATTTTGTATTGCGAATATGAATGATTTGAATAATATTTTCAATCAACTTGACCAAAATACAGATAAAAAAAAGCAAGTCGCTGCCGTTTGCAAACAATATGTTTTGGAAAATACAGGTGCTACTACTCAGATTTTGGCTTTTGTGCAATCAATTTTTCATGATTAAATAAACCCCCAATACAATCAATACTCCTCCGAAAATCCGAAAAATATTAATCGGATGAACCTTGAACCCTATCAGCCCGAAATGGTCTAAGAGCATTGCTGTTACCAATTGTCCGGCAACTATCAAGGCTATCATGTTGGCAGAGCCTATTTTTTGAACACTCATGATGACCGTCGTGACAAAAAAAGCACCCAAAATACCTCCCGTAAGTTTCCACCATTCCAAAGACTTTATGGTAGCCAAAGAGGGAATATTTTCCTTAAAAAAAGGAGAAATTAAGATTAAAGCTAGCAATCCTGAAGAAAAGGAGATAATTGCTGCGATGATAGGATTGTTGATTGACTTTCTCAATTCGGCATTAACTCCCGATTGGGTGCTATTCGTAACTCCACATAAAAAAGCAAGGATATAATAAATGATATTCATAGATGGGGTCTTTTAAGAACTTTTGAGTTCTGCTGCTATTCAAATAAGCATTTATATCAACAAAATAGATTTTTAAGAAAAAAGGGATTAAAAAAATCCCTTTTCACTCCCATATATTATCTCATTCTATCGGACTCTTTGACCATCTTCTCATCTCTACGAATCAATCGATTGGCAATCCAATTGAATAACAAGGCAGCAAAAACAGCCCAAAAGCTTATGCTAAATTCACCTTGAACCTCTGGATTGAATAATAGATTCGCTTTGTATTGAATTTGATAAATTGTCGCACCCAATACACCCGCTCCTACCAAAGAATTAAGAGAAACCAACAACATCTGTCGCAAGCGATTTTTATATTGAAAAATAGTGAATATGGATAATCCCGCCGACAACACTGCCATTAAAGCAATGTAATAAATAGGCGTATTTTTTAGTACAGAACCATCTTTGCTATAAGTCAGAAAATAAGGATTCAAAGAAGCAGACTCTCCGACACCTGTTTTATGCCAAGTATCCGTTGCCAAGAAAAGAACCATAGCGATAGCTACCAAAAGAAGCAATATTGATTGAGGACGTTGTAACATTTTAGAAAATGGTTAATTATGATATAAATTAATTTTAAAAGAAAATCAATTCCTGTTTCGCAATTTTTTATCATCAACAGTTTTATTCAAAAACTCATTGATTTTTTCGATGTCATAAGACATTTGGATTTCTCCAAATGAATTTATCTGAATATCAAAGCCATCCAAATCTTTATGAACTTTGGGTTTTTCGGCACTTTGTTTTTCTTCGTTTTTACGCTTTGCCATGATTTTCTGATTATTTAACCTAATCGTTCAATTGCACGATTAATTCTCATTAATACTTCTTCTTTCCCTAAAATCTCCAAAGTAAGCATCAAATCCGGCCCTTTGCCTACGCCAGTCATTGCCAATCTGAAAGCTTGCATGATTTTTCCGGCTTTTATACCGGCAACCTCCAATGCCCCAAAAATCGTATCATGAACCACCTGTGAAGTAAATTCAGACGGCTGTATGTTATTCAAACTTTCAGCAATTATCCTGACTGCCTTTTTGGCATCATCATTCCATTTGGATTGAGCAATATCTTGGTCGAATACTTCTGGAGCTTCAAACAAAAACGGAACATCATCCACCATTTCGTTCGGAAAAGTGACTCTATCTTTCATCAATCGAACCAAGTTCAAGGCAAAACCATTGCCTTTTTCTGCTACTTTACTAAAATTGGCAGCCAAAATATTTGCCAATTCCTCTTCCGATTTTTGTTTGAGATAGTATTGATTGAACCATTTGGCTTTGTCAATCATAAACCTAGCACCTGCTTTATGAATTTTATCCAAGCTAAACGAATCAATCAATTCGTCCATCGAGAATAATTCTTGTTCCGTGCCAGGATTCCAACCCAAAAATGCCAAGAAATTGACCAATGCTTCTGGTAAATAACCATCTTGCTTAAATCCTCTTGCCACTTCGCCGGTGAAAGGGTCAGTCCATTCTAATGGAAATACCGGAAAATTTCCCAAAAGACCATCTCTTTTGCTTAATTTTCCATTTCCTTCAGGTTTTAATAAGAGAGGTAAATGAGCAAACTCCGGAGCTTTCCACCCAAAAGCTTTGTATAATAGTATGTGTAAAGGTGCCGACGGCAACCATTCTTCCCCTCGAATCACGTGCGTTACCTCCATCAAGTGGTCGTCCACTATATTTGCCAAATGATAAGTAGGCATTCCGTCTGATTTCAACAATACTTTATCGTCAATGGTAGAAGAATGAACCACTACCCAATCTCTAATAATATCTTTGAACCGAATTTCTTCTTTTAATGGAACTTTCAGACGAATCACATAGGGTTCTCCAGCAGCGATTTTGGCATCTACCTCTTCTTTTGAAAGCGTGATAGAGTTCTTCATTTGCAGACGAGTAACCGCATTATACGACATATTATCGACCTTTGCTTCCTCCAAACGTTTCCGCATCTCCTCCAGCTCGTCGGCGGTATCAAAAGCATAATAAGCTTTTCCTTCCGCAATCAGTTGGTCGGCATATTGTCTATACATTTCTTTTCTTTCGGATTGACGATACGGAGCATGTGAGCCTCCGACACCCTGTCCCTCATCTATCGTAATTCCCAACCATTTTAACGATTCAAGGATGTATTCTTCTGCCCCTGGCACAAAACGAGTTTGGTCGGTATCTTCAATCCGAAGAAGCATTTTACCGCCCATTTTTCGGGCAAAAAGATAATTGTATAAAGCTGTACGCACACCCCCAATATGCAAGGGCCCTGTTGGACTTGGGGCAAATCTTACTCGAATCATAAATTTATTTTAAATAAGCCTGAGGCTCTTTGATAATTTGGCATTTATTAATGAAGCATCATTCCGAGAATCATGCAGAAAACGAATGACAAAATTACGGAAAAATATGCAAGCTGAAACTATTCCTTGGGCTTTTTGTATAGAGGCACTGTGCTACATGGCTCGCCAAACATGATACTTTGTGCATAAGGTCTTAATTTGACCGTTAATTCAACATAAGCACTGATTGGCACTTGTACTTTACTACACCCTTTTATCACTACTTTTGCTCCCTTATAATCTTCAAATCGAATTTTCGACAAAGCCTCTTCGTATAATTTTCTTTCCAAATCTTCTAAATTTCCAAAAACAAGCAAATGGGCATGTGGTTGAAGATAAATAGCCAACAACATGTATGCCCAAGTTGGTACGATTGCTTCTTCACTGCACAAAATTGCAACGTTTTTGCCCGAATATTGTTGCCAATCATGGTTTTTCAGAAACTCCCTGAAATCTTTTTCTTTCAATATCAAACCCATGAACAAATTATCTTTTAAATCATAAATGACCCTTTCTCCAGCATGATAAAAGTCTTCTAAATCCAAAGAAATCAATGAACTTCCCGCCACTCTGTTAATGATTTTGTCTTCCATATTTTAATTTTTTCAATAAATCAATAACGACTTCTATTCCTATAAAGTTTAATGGTTTGGTTGCTTATCGGTCGAAAGTTGCAATTTTTCATTATTTTTATGTCGATGAAGGTCTCTTTGTGTCTTTTTTTCTAAATTCTTTACAAATGCTTCCGTCAAATCAATTCCGGTCTGATTTGCCAAACAAATCAATACAAACAAAACATCTGCCATTTCATCTCCTAAATCTTTATTTTTATCCGATTCCTTTTCGGATTGTTCGCCATATCTCCGAGCCATAATTCTCGCAACTTCCCCAACCTCTTCCATGAGCATGGCGGTATTGGTTAATTCATTAAAATACCGAACCCCAATGGAATTTATCCATTCATGAACGATTTTTTGAGCTTCTTCGATTTTCATTGTCATTAACAAATTTTAAAATTAGTCATATTATTATTCAATATTAGTCCGAATTAATAGTTATTTTAGATAAATTAGCAAAAATTTTATACGCTATTGCCAAACATTTTCTTTTTTGTATGATGAAATTTAGAAAAAATCTACTATTTTTTGCTTTGTTGCTCCTGATTACAGCTTGTAAATCAAATAACAAAACAAGCTCCGAAAGTTCCCAAACGGAGATTAAATTAAGTCCAACGCCAAGTTTTAGTGCCGATTCTGCTTATCTTTTCATCGAAAAGCAGGTCAAGTTCGGGCCAAGAATTCCAAATACTTCAGCACATATCAAAACAGGCGATTATTTGGCATCGATGCTCAAAAAATTTGGATGTGAAGTAATTGAACAAAAATTCAAGCCTGTCACATACGATGGAAAGGTTTTGAATGCTCGCAATATCATCGGTAGCCTAAACCCTCAGGCAAGCAAACGCATTTTATTGGCATCTCATTGGGATTCTCGCCCTTTTTCGGACGAAGATGCCTCTCAAAAAAATAAACCTTTCGATTCTGCCAATGATGGTGCCAGTGGTGTAGGGGTAATTCTGGAAATTTTAAGAACTTTACAGCATACAGATAAAAAGCCCGATGTAGGAATCGATGTGGTATTTTTTGATGTAGAGGATTGGGGACCACCAAGCGACTATACCAAAGAAGTAACCGCCCCTAATGGTGGCTGGTTGATAGGCTCTGAATATTGGTCTCGAAACCTACACAAACCAAATTATTCGGCATATTTTGGTATTTTATTGGATATGGTTGGAGCGAAAGGGGCGACCTTCACCAAAGACGTTGCCTCCATGCAATATGCTCCGATTGTGGTAAATAATGTATGGGATATTGCAAGTAAATTGGGCTATGGCAATTATTTTTTGAACCAAGAATTTGGGAATATCACCGACGACCATGTCCCTGTCAATGTCAATGCTAAAATAAACATGATTGATATTTGTGATTTGCGACCAACCACCGGCAATACTTTTGGAGAGTATCACCATACCCAAATGGATAATATGAATATCATTGATAAAGCTACCTTGAAAGCGGTTGGACAAACCCTGATACAGGTACTTTATGAGGAATCAAGTACAAAACAATAAAAAACTTGTCTTAACAACTATTTTCATACGAAATCTTGAAAAATGATAGACAATTTGTTAATTTCGCATAAAATCTATTAAAAAAGTTGATTTATCGCTTTTCTATACAAGTTTTGATAAATCTCCGAATCTATAAATAATTATTTGTATGACAAAAACATTAAACTTCGACATTCATCGAGTTGCTGAGAGCAGAATTCACCAGCTTGACCCTAATAATATTGTTTTCGGCACCGTTTTTACCGACCACATGTTGATAGCAGACTATATCGATGGGCAATGGCAAACGCCAAAAATTATGCCTTACGGAGATATTAGCTACAATCCTGCCTTGGCTTCTTTGCACTATGGGCAATCGATTTTTGAGGGGATGAAGGCATTTAAAAATGAAAACGACGAAGTGTTGATGTTCCGTCCTTTAGAAAATTTCAAAAGATTCAATATTTCTGCCGAACGTATGTGCATGGCACAAGTTCCTGAAGAAATTTTCATTGGTGGCTTGGAAGAATTACTCAAAATTGATGCAGCTTGGGTTCCTAAAGGAGATGACAATTCCCTTTATTTGCGTCCGTTTATGTTTGCAAGTGATGTATATTTGGGCGTACGTCCATCGTTCAATTATAGATTCATGATTATCATGAGCCCTGCTGGGAAATATTATTCTACCCCTCCAAAAGTAAAAGTCGAAACAGAATTTATTCGTGCGGCTCCGGGTGGGGTTGGTTTTGCGAAATGTGCCGGTAATTATGCAGCTTCGTTGTATCCCGCAAAATTGGCTCAAGAGCAAGGATATACTCAATTATTGTGGACGGATGCTATCGAGCATAAATATTTTGAGGAGTCCGGAACGATGAATGTAATGTTTGTGAAAGATGGCAAATTGGTTACTCCTGCTGTCAGTACCACTATTTTGAAGGGAATCACACGTGATACTTTACTCCAATTGGCAAAGTCGATGGGTATTGAAGTAGAAGAAAGAAGGGTATTGGTAGAAGAAATCATTTCTGGAATCGAAAATGGCTCTGTTACGGAGGTATTTGGAGCAGGTACAGCAGTGGTGGTGTCGCCGTTTGCCGCAATCGGCTTCAACGGAAAAGATTATGTATTGCCAGAAATAACCGAAAGCTCTTATTCAAGTAGATTAAAAAATGCTTTAAATGAAATTCGTACTGGAAAAGTAGCGGATTCTTTTGGCTGGGTTTGGAATATTCATGCCAAATAATATTGATTTCTTTTTTATCGCTATGCAGAAACAAGCTTTTTGCATAGCTTTTTTATACCGTTTTATTGCATCCGTGCAATGATTTTCATTAGCTCATCTTCTTCTCTTGTCAATGGCATCACAGCCAATCTTGGTTGCCGAATCAATCCAAAGCACAGCTCAAAAAATTGGTTTTTCATCTCCAACCGAAGTTAAGCGTTGTAGCTTTATCTCAGAAATCATATCGTCAATTTCTTTGAAAGTTAATATTCTTGCGGTCTCTATTTGTTCTGTGAATAAAATTGCTTTGTTATTCAAATAAATACTTTCACTATCTTTTAAAAAAAAATTAAAAATCTGAGAATGAAGTGTTTGTATAACATTCCTTGCAGAGTCAGTTTTCAGGGCATCTTTATAGGAAAACTCTGAAATACCTGATAATATCATCTTAAATGTGATTCCCCAATTTTTATTTTCAACAACATTCAATGTTTTTAAATATTTTATTTGTGCCAAAATCGTTTTTAATTGAAAAACCATACTATTTAAATTGGTACTTGAGCTGTTTCAAGGGCTTTTAATGTGGTTGTATTATTTTCATTTGCAATTTTTACCTGTTTTATTAGATAATATAATGCCATTCCTGAAAAAATAGTACCATATACCCCACCAAAAAAAGTAGCGAAATCTTTCCAACATTCTACATTCGTAGAAAAACAAAAACTACAATTTGTAACAAATACCCAATACAAAAATATTGGGATTAGTAAAAGTAGCAATAGGATTTTTCTTAACATTTTTATTTAATTAATTCAAGTTTATATACCCCACAATGGAATTGCGTAGGTCAATTTCATCCTCCAAAGCTTGCGTGTCTTCGCCTGCCTTTTATTCATCAATATCTTATCTGATAAACCGAAGAAGGTCAGTTTATCAGAAATGTATTTTTAATAAAAAAACCCGAGGCAAGCCTGGGTTTCTCATAAAATTTTATAGTGCAACATAAGAAGAGCTTTGTCTTACGGGACACTTTCTACAAATAAAGTTATTAATATAACATTTATAAACCAATATTTTCGGCAATAATTCCTTTTACTACTAAGTTGGTATTTAATTCCGATTTAAGTTTTTCAATCTCAGCAATAAAATCAATTTTCCTATTTAGAGCATGTTTGAAATTTTGAAAAGCGTATCTTAGCAAGTACTTTTGAATAAGCAAAGTTAGAAGCAAAATGCAAATTCATGATAATGAGTTATCAGATACGCAGTGGAAAATTATAACGAAAATTTTAAAAGAACAAAGAAAACCAAGACATAATTTACGATATTTGTAGTTTAATGTATGAAACAAGCCATTGGCAAATATTTCCCAATCATCATGCTACACTCATCAATTGGAATGTTTTTCAATAATTTACACCCTCTTTGTCTTTTTGAAATGGTTGTACATTGACCAATTATTTAGGTTTAAACGTTGATAGAATGAATCAAGATTTATTAAAAATAGCATCGGAAGCACTGAAAAAGGCCGCTTTGAACGAAGAAGCTAAAAACTTCGTACTTCAAAATGATACATTGTTTCAAACACTGAAAAAAGCCGCAAATCGATATATTGGCGGAGAAACGATAGAAGAAACAATGCTCTGCATAAAAAAACTTAATAAAAAAGGTTTTTTTGTTACAACAGATTTTATGGGAGAAAGCATACGAAATGAACAAGAGGCGTGTGAGGCAAAGGATGAATTTGTAAAATTTACAAAGGTCGTGGCTTCCGAAAACCTTAACTCTTCTATTTCTTTAGATTTGTCTCATATTGGGCTATTGGTTTCAAAAGAATTGGTAACCTATCATTTGAAACAGATTTGTGAGGAGGCAAGTAAAATAAATCAAGAAGTAATCATTAGTATGGAAGGAATCGACCGTACCGACAAGATTATCGAAATATATGAAGATGTATTAAAAGTATATTCGAATGTAGGAATTACATTACAAGCTTATTTGCATCGAACAAAGGAAGATTTTAGGCATTTATCCAAACTACAAGGAAGTATCAGAATCGTAAAAGGGGCATACGATACCCCTAAAAACCTCTCAATTCCAAGAGGCAAAGAACTTGATGAAATATATTTAAGCTATGTCGAGCAATTATTGGCATCGAATCACAAATGCTCAATAGCCTCGCATGATACTTATATTCATAATAAAACAATTGAATTGATTGATAAGTATTCTCCTACCAATTATGTTCTGGAAAGATTGTTAGGAATTTGCAATGAAGAGTTCAATGCCTATCAAGACAGGGGGTATAAGTGCAGAATTTATGTTGTTTATGGCAAAGAATGGTATTTATATTTATGCAATAGATGGGCAGAGTATCCTC
>JACCDU011350083.1_pt1 | contig 20686 bp, 43 predicted proteins | sample 7446081 | NCBI WGS metagenome assembly JACCDU01 (sample SAMN15323447, study PRJNA562643) | freshwater metagenome | isolation source: river surface water | place: USA:Blue River Watershed | collected 2017-08-17
AAGCCCACTCGTACTTCATCCTGTTAGGGCGGTTGTGGTTGGACGGGTCTATACCTGCGCCGAGCATCATCTCCACAAGGTCGATGTAAAACTCCTCCGCCGGGTTATCCTCCGGGGCAAAGATCGCCCACTTCTCTCCAAACTTTATCGACCTCATGAGCATAAGGTACTTGGACCACAAACCCTTGCCGTAGTTTCCTATACCGCTGAGGAGGGTCAGCTCCTTCTTCCTCCTCTTGAAGTGCTTGTCAAGCATTGGGATACCCCACTGCATAACATTCTCCCTTCCCCCGTCGTATATCTGCATCGCCTTGTCCTTCACGTCCTCCCCGTACATCACGTCCTTAGCCTTCACGTTCGGGTCGTAGAAATCATCACCCCTCGGTATCTCGACCTCTTTATAGGTCTTAGAATCAACTAACGTCCCGTGTTGGATGGTAGCACTAGCAAATGTATTTTGAGTTGATTTATACGCACTCTTAATGGCTGAGACGCACTCCTTCTCGCTGAAGCTAGAGTTGCCTATAGCATAGCTACCCACTATCATGTACTCGGCGTTAGCTTCCGGGATGCCAAACCTGCAGCATGCTGACGCTAGCTTGTAGATGTAGCTGTTCCTTTCTCCGGTACGGAAGGCGTCGTTCTTGTTTGCTAGCCACTTGATGATCGTCTGGTATATGATTGAGTAGTCGGTGACCTGCTCCTCTGACCTTACCTTGACCTCTTCGATGTACTTCGTGTACACTACCGGGGTACTCCTTACAAGAATGTTCGGGTCGTAAGATTCATAACACACCCGGCTTACATTCACACCACTCTTGTCAACCAGAGGGTACTTCTCCTTGAGCGAGGCGAAGTGTTCGCGGTGCCTGTCTCCTTTAGCCACCTTGACTAACGCCTTGACCCCGTTACCTCCCGGACTCACCCAGCACGAGTAGATGAACTCGTCCTTGAACAGGTTAGTCTTGAACCCTTCCACGTCATCAATGTCATCAAAGTCTAGGACGATATAGCCACTGTGTTCTATGAGGCAGTTGTCCAGCCTGTCGGTAAACTTACCGCTGAAGCAGATGCTTGGCAGGTTCTTCTTGAGACTGTTCGCCCTCTCCTTGTCGATCTGACTCCTTACCTCTTCTATCTTCTCCTTACTCTTTCCGTTCTTAATCCTTGTGATCGCCGCCTCCACTGTAATGTAGTGAGGGGTCTTGTCGAATATGTTGCTGAATATTGTTATCATTGGTTGTATGGTATTTTATCCCTGTCATCCCCGTACATGAAAGTTCCGCCGCTGTCACACTGGTAAGTCTTGCCGTCCCTCTCCCAGACCCTGAAGTACTTACCCGTCTTGTTGTCCTTGCTGAAGCCGTTCATCTTTATCACGTCAGTGTTTGCTGAGGTCATGTACCTGCTGTTATCCTCCCGGCTCATCCAGCTATTCATTCGGTTCTTCCAGTTCTTGACGACCTTGCCTTGGCTATCCTTCCACTCGCACCGGACATAGTACCCGTGGAACTTGGTGGCGAACTCTTTGTTGAACCCGTTCTTCTCGGCGTACTCAATCGCTTCCTCGAGGGTACATGTTGAGGGGGCGGCATGCACCCTCTTTTTACTTACAATTTTGTTCGCGCCCTCTTCTTCTTTTGTATCTTCTTCTTTTGTATCTTCTTCTTTTGTAGTGTGAGGTTTCCCAATATTGGTTTCCCCGTTTGTGGGTTTCCCACAAGTGGATAAATCTAAATTGAAATTCTTTTCAACATCAAAGATATGTTCCCATCCCGCAAACTTGCCGCCCTCTTTTGTTAGTCTTATGCTCTGTATGTAACCCTTCTTTACAAGTGAGTTAAAGGTGTTTCTTGTGCTGTAGTCTCCACTAGAACTGAACTCGTGCAGGCTAGATTTATGAATCTTCCAGTCCTGAGGAAGGCTCTGTAGGAATAAGATCATTCCCTTCTCTTCCCATGTAAGGTCTTTACACTGCGCTATGTTGTTTGATATAACTACATAGTTATCAGTGTATGATCGCTTTCTAATATTGCCCTGTTGTGTCATTGATTGTAAAATAAAAAACCCCGCAGGTACGAGCCACGGGGTTAGGTTAAGGCAAGGGTTTAGTCTTACCTGCCCACCCCTCGAAGGCTCGTACTTCTTCGAGACGTGGGCTGTATTTGTTGCAAATATAAAACTTATCTTGCTAAGTAATCATACCTGTCTTTAAATTCAAAGATCTCAACATCGATCTTGTTTGCAACTTCTACGTTCTTTACTACGCCAGACAGTGCAAAATCTTTCCAGCTCTTTAAGTTTTCTAACTTCTTGTAGTACTCTGCTTTACTTGTGATATTCATAATTATTTATTTTTTTTAATAGTTCTTGAGCGCTCATTTGTCACTCAATTATTTTTTAAGGTGCGGTTAGCCAATAGTTATATGAAATGCCTTGCTGACCGTTTCCAATTGAAGTTCCGTGAAGGAAAAACAAAAAGAAAAAAGCCACCGCACTTTTAAAACAAGGTTATTTCATTTTTACGTCTCATTTCATTTATTGGCAATAATAATTCTTCATAACCACTTATACTTTCTCCTATGTATTCGTGGCAATAAGATAATCTTGTTTTTCTATTTTTAGCATTATCATCATTCGTGTTCCCTATTTTACCGTTTTTTAATGTAGGTCTCCATAATTCACTTCTATTAAAGTATTCACCAAGTGCTGGATTTACAGTTTTAATAAAGCATAATCCATTTTGATTTTTAATTATCCCTCCAGCATATTCAGATAATTTTACACCTAATCCCATTCCTTGATAATCAGGCAAAACAACAATTCTACTTATAGCAAACCCATTAGGGCATCCTTTTCTTGGTTGATTAATTATTGCTACAATTCCAATAGGCTTATCATTCAATTCAAATAATAAAAACTTACAGCTTTTGTTTACATCTTCGGTTAAATAATGATGTTTTTTGAAGAAGTCCCAAGTTTCAGCCTCGACTCTACTAACTTGTAATGTGATTTGTGGTCTGCCTTGCCGAAGATAATCGCACCTTTCGAGTGCGCCTCCTTTTTGTGGTGAACAAGTCCAATCAGGCATAAGCCATTCTAATATATCGTAATGGCAAGATGCAACAATTATCCTTTTATTTTCTCTGCGAATGTATTTTTGTAAAGCAAAACTCATTGCTTTTGCAACATCCCTATCTACAACAGAAGTATATTCATCAACTAAAATTACTTCACCATCTTTTGCAGATGCTACTAAGTAAGCTAATGTTGCTCGATATTGCTCTCCATTTGATAATGTGTGAAATGGTCTTAACCAAGTTGGAACAGAACTCAATCCCATTGAAGTTAAAACTAATGTAGCATCTTTTGGTTCTAACCAATCAAAGTTACTTATCAATGGTTTTTCTGCATCAAAGTTTATCTTTTTTACATCACCCATCTTTTTTAAGATAGTAGTTTTTCCGCTACCACTTCCACCTAAAATTACTCCGATATTCCAATCAAAGTTTTTAGCTTCTCCTAAATTCATAGGAATAGATACAGATGTTTCTTCTCTGTTCTGAATATCAAATGCTTCATACACATACTCGGTGTATTTGTCATTTAGTATTTTTGTTTTTAATTCAATATTTGCCATCGCTTTTTTCTTGTACCTGTTCCTTTGTTATCATTCGTCACCTCCATTTTCTAAGTGTTTTACCACTTCATTAAACAATTCTAGGTCTTGGTTTAATAACTCAACAACATAGTTTGGTAGTTCAAAATTGTCTAAACACTCCTCTGTTGTTTCTATGTGAATTTGTATTTTTCTTAGTAATTCTTGAGAGCTCATTTGCCAACTTTTATTAGTTCTATTTCTTGTTTAACTTCTTTCCAATATGGGATATTGCTTGTCAGTACAGTTTCAGTGTATTGATCCATAAAAGGAACCCACTTATAAGGATTAGCTTCTATAATCTCGTCAACTGCTATCAACGCACATTGCTTGGCTTGATATAAATTCATTTCTGTGCAATCACAATATCTTTTATTTGGAAAATGCTCAATACCACAATGCTCCGTATTATACATTTTCTTTACTAACTCATCTGCCTTTTCTTTTGGACTAATCATTTGTCACCTCCTTTTATTGTTAATTCTTCTCCTGTTAAAGCGAAGTATAGGTTTTGAATTTGATGAATATAGAAAGGTCTGCCGTGAGTATCACCATTTAATAAAGTAATTATACTATCTTCACTACTAGGTTTATCATTTTCTCCTTCTCTAATCATTACATACTCATTTCCAAATTGTATAGTAACGGACAGTTTTTTTAAAGTACCTAATTTGGATATACTAATAGAATATGAATCAATTATTTTTGACTCATTCTTAGTAAACCCAAACTTTAATAACCATTCTTCGGTGAGAGGAATAGGCTCTACCATATCTAAAGTGGTATCAATACTTTGCTTTCTGTAACTGCATCTATAAACACCAACATTGTTAATGTATATTGATTCAATTGGAAAATAATAAGGTTCGCAGTCAAACTCTAAAATGAAGTTTCCTACTCTCAATTCATTTGCTTTCATTTGTCACCTCCGTATGTTTCGTTTAATTTATTCATAAGTTACCCTTCACAATAAAACTCTCCTTTTTGTATTAGCGCATCTAATACTCTATACAAAGGAACTAGCGTTGTTCCATTAGTGTAAACTTCCTTACTGTCTTTAAAACTGTAATCAATGATAAATTCTGCAATCTTACGGTCTTGCTCGTTTGTTATATATTTTAATCTACTGCTAATTGACATATCGTTTTTAATGTGTTCTTGATCGCTCATTCATCACCTCCATATGTTTCGTTGTAGTATTGTTTATACATTCTATCCTTTACATCATCCATACTTCCAAATCCTGCATCATAAGCATCTTTAATCTGTTCCTTCTCCATTGCTTGGGCTTGTCTTTTTAAGTCCAAATAATCAGATGTATCAATGTTTAATTGTAGGTTTCTGATAGAAGGAGTTTCTCTCATATCTCCTTTTTGTTCTAATTGGTATAACAACCATTCTACTGCGGTTTGTTTACTCATGGTGTTCCTCCGTATGTTTTAGTGTAGTATTCATCAAAGAAATCTTTAAAATCTAATGAAGCTGAATTGGTAAAAGTATTACCAACTCTGTAGGATTCAAGGTGTTGCTCTTTCTCCATTGTTTTAGCTTGTAGAAACATTTTTAAAAGTTGTCTTTCAGTCATCCTATAAGTAGTTTGATTAAATTGCCTAGAATAAATCTGTTGAAAGAACCATTCAACTGCTGTTTGTTTACTCATTGTTTACCTCCAAGGATTTTTTAGTGTACTTCTCACGGATGCCTATCTCAATCTTGACTGCATCCTCTAAGCTGAACTTACCACCAAGTTTTAGGATGGCTCCGTATGTCTGAACTATTGTGTCAGCTACAGCTTCATCAACACTTATTCTTTGAAGTGCCAACGCAAGTCTCATGTATTCTATTTTTTCTTGTTCACTCATAGATTTTCTTTCTTAAACATTCAACGTAATCATAATAACCATCTGTCCAATGCCATTGTCCGGGCAATGTAGTCTTAGACTTATGGTCAATATGGACAATCATTCTCACTACTGCTAACTGAAGAGTAACATAGATAGCAGTATAATAGATCTTACTTAGTCTCTTTTGCAAGTTGTATAGTTTTGTAAGACAAACCAATTCAATCACCTAACTATATCCCAAACTTCACTTAGCGCGTCCGCTAAGGATTGGTTTGGTAATCCACCATAACTTATGCCTTAGGCTATTCGTTTACGTGGAGACAAGACCACTGAAGTGTGCAGTTCTTACGGGATGCATCGTGGTACTATCGTAGTCAGAACAAGATTCGAACTTGTATAGGATTTATCAGTATTTATTGGTTGCAATTTAAATTTTTGAAGCACCTAAACTTCATCCACCAAATACACTTAGCGTCTACCAATTCCGCCATCTGACTATATTACACTTGCTATAGCACCTCCAATCAATACACAAATTAATACCCCGGCTAAAGCGAGAGTTATGTAGTACAAAGGGTCTATTAAAAAATCATGTTTTATTGTTTCTAATACTTGCTTCATATCTTTATTATTAGTAGTCAGGACAGGATTGATAGAAGTAACTACTCATCCTCATTTACTTTTGATTGGATAAACTACCAATTCCGCCACCCGACTATGTCGCCAGTCTTTCCTGACCGTCACCTTGCTCCGCAGGTATGAGCCCGCATTGCCCTTGGTTGGGTTGCTACTGTGTAGCTAAGAACTGACGCAAATATATAGACACATGCCGTGACGGTAAAACATAACAAGTGTTAAAAGAGAAAAGCCCCTACAGAGTTTCATCACTGCAGGGGCGTTGTAATTACTGTCCCGTGGCTATTCACCCACCGTCGGGTAGCTATATTCCTACCTGTCAGTCGACGTGTAAATATAATGTCTTTATGTACCTGTCCGACGGCTGGACGCTATGTATAAATATCCTTAACATCGGAGTGCTTTGTTGCTGGTAGTCAACCTCTATTCCCTGAACATAACCGAAGATGTCAACAACTTTCTTTCCTGATTTCTTTTCACCTATCTTGTACCTGTCACCAACACGGTACGGCGAGTTAGAAGAGATGAACTCCTCCTCCAATCCTCTTATAGCCTGCCTGATCTCCTCGTGCTTTGCGAGCGACCTCTCTTTAAAACTCTTTAGTTCCGCTGCTTTCATGCTGTGAGGTCTTTAATTGTTTCTTCAATTCTATCGTCCGCTTCAAGTAGACGGCTAGGTCTAGTGCCTCTTCGTACGCGTGCTGTAGCCAGTCTAATTCATTCAGGTCGTCCCGGTCTACGGTAGTGCCGTACTTGTGCAAACCCCTGAGCTCTCTTGATTCTAGGTCCTGCTTTACTGATTCTATTGTCTTGCTCATGTTGTTTGTTTACGATTGAAGTCTTTCTAGTTCGTTCTGGAGATCTATTAGTTTCTTCCTCCACACGTGGTACTCCTTCCTGTCAAACTTGTTTAGCTCAATCTTCACGAGCAGGTTGACCCTCTCATCGAGAAGGTCTTGGATGCGGTTCATTGTATCTCTCTCTGTCATTGTGTTCTTTTGTTATAATATTTTGCCGTCTAATATCCTGTAGTTCTGTACATGAAATCCCGTATTCCCTTTCCGGCTTACAATGGCAAAGCCTTGATTATACTTTGCGAAAGGTGCATAGTCTGGACGTAACTCGCTTAAACATCCTACGCTCCAGCATGTAGTAATCTTCCCGTTTATATCAACCTCAGTGTGTTCAGAGGTGACGTGCGAGTGTCCACACATTGCACTTGCTTTTGCTCTTGTGTAAAGCCCTCTTGCTACGTTCACCGGGCTAAAGGTGCTGCCACCATATTCATTACCATGAATAATCGAAAGCTCATTAAACTTCATCTGCTGATGGTTCTCTACTAGCATGAGCCCAAACCTATCGAAGTCTAGAATGTTTGTAAACTCAAAGTTTTCAATCCCCTCCAAGGCAGCCGCATTACTTCGAATATACTTCATATACCTAACTTCATGGTTACCTAACTTACAGTATATGAATGCTTTAGGAAACTTAAAACGCAGCCAGCTGAAAAACTGTTTAGTCGCCTGCACCTCTTCCCTGAAAGATCTCTTGAATTTGTTTTTCTCAAACCTACTGATCTCATGGCAGTCCATAAAGTCTCCGTTTAAAATGATAGTGTCGACCTTTTGTCTTATGCCTTCATTAACCGCGCAATGAAGGGAAGGGATGTCGTGATATGGTATGTGAACATCACACAGTACCAGCGCTTTTTTACCTTGAAGGTGAACGGCCTTGTTTTCTTTTGCGTCGCTCTTTGGCAGCACCTTGAATGTGGGCGTGCTCGCGTCGAACTTGACGGGCTCGTCCTTGCCCTTTACGAAGTGGGTGTAGTGCGCCTTGACGATGGTTCCAAACGCGACGTTGTGCTGCTTGGCTAGGTCTCTCAGCCACTTGTTCTGGCTGACGTTTTCTGGTCTTGGGTTGTCAAGGATTACCTTGTACCACCTGCTCTTTGTTGTCTTCATTTAATTTAATTGTGCTTTTGTACATTGATTCCCTGTCGCATATAGCCGCGCTCAGCAGCTCAGCAAACTCGTCGTAGTCTATGTTTATCAAGAACGATGGGCACCCGCTAAGGTTCATCGTGACCATTGGGAGCGTGAGTTGATCATCACCGTCTATGTAAGGCACTGCCGTGAAGAACGCTACTAGGTTCACGTTAAGCACGATATCCCTCCACTCCTCGATTACATCATCCTCGTCCACTGGTATCCCCAGCTCCCTGCACCTGTCCTCTACCGTTACCCGGTTGTCCCACAGGTACTCTGTCTTTATTATCTGAGAGATGTAACTCATTGTGCAAATATACTAAAACAACTCTGTCTGAGTGTTTGGTGATGGTATGGTGATTTCAAGCGTCTCCGAAGCAAACAGTAGGACCCTTTCTATGTAAGCCATGAACTCCACTGTCGTCAAGTCTGATGTGCTGCGGGGAAAAGAGAACACTTCCCCCGTGTGCTCGTTGATGATGTCAACCTTGTTGAACCTCGCCTTCAAGAACTCGTGGGTCTCGCTCATGTTAACGTCGTGACCTAGTTCTATAAACCTAGACCTGATCATGGGGACGACCACTGAGAAGTAGTAGGAGTTCTGGCTCAGTGACCGCTTCCTCTTCTTCTTCTCGATAGTCAGGACCACGTCCATGTTGTCGATGGCGGACACGAAGTCACTCAGTCCTTTCTTGTCGTGGACTGCCATCTTTCCTCTTGATATAAACCCGGAGAATGACGCCTTCATTTCTTGATCCTAAAGAATAACATGATTATCTGGACAAGGATCATCAGTACCAAGAATGGTAGGCTGACGCATAGCCACGCGCACATGACCAGCTCCTCTTTCATCGTCTTTATCTTTCGTCTGCTTGTTATCATAGTTCAGCAAACATACGGAACTGACGTGAAGGTAAATACAAAATTTATGTTAACACTCCCAGCGCTTCCGTGCCGCCTTTCCGCGCTCACCCTTCCATCCCTTAGACCTAGCGCAGAAGCTCTTCTTACGAGCCTTGTCCTTGTCCGTCTTTGGGTTTGGGGCTGGAGGCTTCAGGTTGGATCCGGTCTCCCGGTTATACTTAGCCCTGCCCTTGGCTGTCAACCCAGCGCCCTTGCTGACAGGGAGTTTCTCCCCGCGACCAACCGATAGCTTTACAGACTTCTTAGCCATTCTTCTTGCTGATTTTCTTCATCTGCTTCTTCATCTCAGGGGTAGGCTTGTTAGGCTTCTTGCCTGTCTTCTTGTTCTCCTCCTGCTTCTTGCGGATGTTATCGTACAGCCCGCGCTTGGTCATGCTGCCGTCCTTTCTTTTGATCATATCTTTTTTCATGCTGAGAGATTTTAAACAAAGTTACAAAAAAAAACTGGGCACTTAGTTGCGCCCAGCCTTTTACTTTTTATTGTTTGTCTTCTGCCGTGTTTGACACCACACACTCTGTGATCAGTATCATACCTGCCACGGATGCTGCGTTCTCCAGCGCCACCCTCGTGACCTTTGCGGGGTCTATGACGCCGGCCTTGTGAAGGTCCTCGTACTTGTCGGTGCGGGCGTTGTACCCGAAGGATCCGGAGCTCTCCCTCACCCTCTGCACCACCACGGCGCCTTCTCCTCCTGCGTTAGAGACGATGCGTCTTAGTGGTTCTTCCAGAGCCCTGAGCACGATGCCCATGCCCGTGCACTCGTCCGCGTTCGACCCGAACACTCCGTCTAGGGCTAGCGCTAGCCTGATGTAGGCCACGCCCCCGCCGGTAACGATACCCTCCTCTACCGCTGCACGGGTAGCCGAAAGGGCGTCGTCGACCCTGTCCCTCTTCTCCTTCATCTCAACCTCTGTGCTCGCGCCTACATAGAGCACTGCCACGCCGCCTGAAAGTTTTGCGAGTCTGAACTGGAGCGAGTTCTTCTCGCGGTCTGTTGATGCCTTCTCTATCTGGTTCTTTATCTCTGCGGTCCTGATACCGATCTCGTCCTTGTCGCCCAAGCCGCCGATGATGGTGGTGCTCTCTTTCCTTACAATGATCTTCTCTGCACCACCTAGATCCATCAAGGTTACCGACTCCAGCTTTAGTCCCGTCTCCTCGCCTACAACCTCAGCCCCTGTCAGGATGGCGATGTCGTGTAGCACATCCTTTCTGGTATCCCCGAAGCTAGGTGCTTTGATTGCCGCAACCTTCAACCTGCCGTTCATCTTGTTCACGACCAGTGCCGCCAGCGCCTCGCCGTCCACGTCCTCTGCTATAATAAGCAGGGGCCTGCCAGCCTGTGCTGACTGTTCCAGTGTAGGCAGTAGCTCCTTTATGTTGCTGATGGTCTTGTTGTAGATCAGGATGAGCGGGTTGTCGAGTACCGCCTCTTGGTTAGATCCGTCGGTCATGAAGTACGGGCTGATGTAGCCGCGATCGATCTGCATACCTTCCACCACCTTGACCTCTGTTTCCGTGCCGTTAGCTTCCTCCACAGTGATGACTCCCTCGGTGCCGACCTTCTGCATGGCGTCTGCTATGAGAGAGCCGATAGCCTCGTCGTTGTTGGCGGACACTGTCGCTACCTGCTTGATCTTCTCGTAGTCCGAACCTACACCCTCGGATATCTTAGCCAGCTCAGACACCACAATACTTACCGCCTTGTCTATACCTCGCTTGAGGTCTATGGGGTTGGCCCCGCTAGCCACGTTCTTTAACCCTGCCGTGACCATTGCCTGCGCTAGGACCGTGGCGGTGGTGGTCCCGTCCCCTGCTATGTCAGCTGTCTTGGACGCTACCTCCTTGAGCATCTGCGCTCCCATGTCCTCGATGGGGTCCGAGAGCTGGATTGACTTGGCCACGGTGACGCCGTCCTTTGTCACGTGTGGGGCGCCGTACTTCTTGTAGATTACTACGTTCCTACCCTTCGGTCCTAGGGTTACCTTGACCGCGTCGGCTAGGGCGTCGATCCCTGCCTTTAGTTTTTCCCTCGCGGGCGTGTCGAATGTTATCTGCCTTGACATACTGTGATGTGATTATTTATTATAGTACTGCAAAAATTTCATACTCGTGCATGATGATGTATTCCCTGCCGCCCAAGTTGATCTGGGTGCCGGAGTGCTTCCCGTAGATTACACTGTCGCCCACCTTGACTGTCATGGGGTTGCCGCCCTTGCCTTCACCTACAGCGACTACCGTGCCTTGGAGCGGCTTCTCCAGCGCGGAGTCGGGGATGATGATGCCTGAGTGGGTGGTCGACTCTGCGGGGATCTCCTCGATCACCACGCGGTCTGATAGGGGCCTGATTGTTACTGCCATATTTATTTGTTTTTATCGTTGTTCATTAACTGTGCCACCGGGGCTGGTGCCTGTAATAATGACAGGGTGTCACCGTAACACCGGACAAATATACACCTGCCCCCGTACACGAAAACACAAAAGGTGTTAAACAACCCTCGAGGGGAAGGAGGATACCCTGCTCCCGTTGAACATCACCGAGGGGTTCACCCAGTAAACGTCTTGGTACCCGACCACGGGGTAGATGTAAGCGTACCTGCACAGGAGGGACACCGCCTCCCGGTAGGTGGAGGGGGACATGCCGGACTCGGAGAGGAACCTCTTGTGGTTGATCCACACGTAGTCAAGCCCGTACTCGGTCTCGTACATTATCCACACGAGAAGTCTCAGGCAGGAGGGGCTCAGGTTCATGGCGCACTTCCTGAGGTCAGAGCTTATGAAGACGGACACCTTGGGCTGGCGGTCCATGACCACGGCACTCTCCACCATGTCGTCACCGTCCCTGCGGTACTGGCCCCTCATGACCACCCTGCTTGTAGGTACGCGGAGTGAAGCCTCGAAGGGGTTGAGGCCCATCTCTGACCTGTCCATCACAGGACGCTTAACTCGTTGATTATCATCGGTGTTACGGAGGGGGTTGCCGGATCTCCGTGCGGGACGCTTGCTCATAACTTACTGTAATTGAATTAGATGGCGAAGATACGAAGGAATTACGTTGGATAATATATCTTATATATTCATCGACATGGCTGAAAATCTGGGGCAATGCGTTGAAGGTGAGGGAGTTATGACTATAATTGGCGGGGGAAAATCTGGCAGTTAAATTATGTTAAACGGACTGAGGATCAGTGTGTTACGGGGATACCCCTGTTTGGGGGGTAGGAGGGATATGGAGGTGGGGGTGAGTATATTGTACCCGGCCCAGCCCCCTGTACCGGAATCGGTTTTTCCGGAGGGGAGGGGTATAACCGCGTGCCTGCGCCCGCGTGTCCGTGCGCGTGTAAACCACCCCGTGCCCGTGCGCGGTAAAGCCGTGCGTGCGTGTACCACCCGTGGGTGTGCGGTGTACATCCCGCGTGCGGAATGCGCGGTATCCCCTGCGTGCGTTTGCGTATGCGTGGGGTGTACTCCCCTTGGTGGTGGAAAGTGGGTGTGGTGTGGTGGTGATGTGGTGGAAAAGTGGAACAGGATTGGTGGAAAGATAGCTCGGTGTGACTCCCCCTCCACTCCCCCCTATTCCACTCCCCTCCTCCCCTCCTCCCTCGCTAGTTAGTTTCACCCTGTCATCGGCACCCTCTTGCTCCCCTGCTGACATGAATACTGTACCAAAATTGCGCTCACCTGTGTTACTTTGCACCCCCCTGAACCGCCTGTGTTTGCAATGGTTTGGTGTGTTTTCCCCTCCTGCATCCCTCGTAAACACTGAGAAAATAAAAATTTCACCCGCATAAATTGCGCCTTTCAGAAGGTCGAAAAAAAAATTTCACGGAAAATACAAAAAAGTTGCCGTACACTTGTGGCCGGCAAACGACAGGGACTGAGTAGTCAACCCTTACGTGTAGCATCGATGTGATATCGGGTAAAACGTAGAAGACATACAACGTGCTTTCACCATCTCACGGTAACTCAAGATGGTTAGCCCAATCGCAAGAGAGGGACGGGAGTCAGCCCGATAATGTGGTCAACATGCCACAGCGTTTTAATTAGCTAAACTGACCCGAGCCCTGTAAATAGCAGGGGAGACGACGCAAGAGATACGGGACGTGTGAGAAGGTCACATGTTAACGTACAAGGGGCATCGTGCGCCCCATGTCCCGCTAACCAATTAAATTTTACTATCATGACAAATTACAAAGTAGTCCTATCATCCATGCAGAAGCCTGACTCAATAAACCTGCTCTACGCCTCTTATGGCGACGCGAGAAGGTGTGTACAGGCCCTGTGCGAAGTGCATAACCTAGACAATTGGGATGGCAAAGAGGCGGGTGGTGTCGGGTATGACTACCGCGTCAACCTAGAAAAGGTTAACTGACGAGTCCTGTATGGACGAAACGCCGCGAGGCGTCTTAACCATTAAAAAACAAACAGCAATGAATAACTTACAGTCTTTTATCGAGTCCCTAGTGGACAGCACAGGCGCAAGCTACAGCCTGACTACAGGAAAGCCTACAAAAGGCGTGTTCGCCTCTCAGGCAAAAAGCGAGCACATCGTTAACTTGTCGCCCATTTACAACAGGTACAAGAGAGACCTAAAAATAGACGTCATAACCGCAGAGGTCAATGCCTTCATCGAAAACAACCGCAAGGACCTGATGAATAACGGCGCCCACATCGGCGGGTGGTGGGAAAACGGAAAGCTAGTGCTAGACGTGTCTTATCAGTTTGACGGCATCGAAGAGGCTGCGTTCTATGGCATGCTTAATAATCAGCGGGCCATCTACATCGTACACCTCGACAGGGTCATAGAGCTACCTAACCCACAACAGGCAGGGACCTATGCACAGATGTCAGCATATGCAAGGGCTGTAGCACGAGAATCAGCCAAGGTTAACTGACGAGACTTAATTAGTCGAAACGGGTGCAATTAGCGCCCGTCTTAACCAATAACATAAGACAGCATGACAAAATTAATCTTCGCATGGATGCTCTTGACAGGGCAGGTCACGCGCACACAGGACCACGAAGGTCACAAACAGTACAGGCTGAACCTAGGCGACGACCTCCGCGCCGAGTACGCTTACAAAGAAGAGGTGCTAGAGTTTATAGAGACTGGCAACTTCGAGTACAACGAGGACTTAGTATTCAATAACCAAAAAAATAAATAAGATGAAAGCTACCATCACAGTATCGTCACACTACGGGTTTGACCGCAACTGGACGCTGCACTGCACCACAGGCAAGGTCACCAAAACTTTTTACCTAGGACAGGATGTAAAGTTTTGTAGCAGGGTGCTAGGCATGAGCCCTAGCGAAGTAGTTGAAGCTATCGGCACCAACAGGCTAGACACCGAGCGAGGTCTCAAAAAACTAGCGAAGTTCGTGTGCAGCCGCCTTGGCCTAGACGGCAGGTCTATAAAAAAGTATCAACAGTGGGAGCTATGCGCCCAATAAAAACCAAAGCAATGAATAAGAAGCAAGTAAAACAACTGAGCGGGTACGACCTGTCCGAACGACTAGACTGCCTCAGCAGGGTGCTAGGCACACTCAACGAATACCGTCACGTCATAGACAGCGGCGACAGGATATACAAGGAAGTGGAGAACGAGAGGTCCTTGATCATTGACGAGTTAGAATTTAGAGAGATAGAAGGATAAGCACGAAGGTCGTAGGGTGGGTTCGACTCCCGCCCGTGCTGCAAATAAATAAAGACATGGGAATTTACACACCACCGAGCCACCACCTTGAAGGCTCAAGAATAATCAAGGCAAAATACAAGTCATCCTGCGCCCTTACAGGTGAGCTCATAAAGGCAGGGGACGAGTGCCTCTACGACGCCACCTACGGCAAGGTCTACGCCAAGGGCTGTAGCTACTACAAGAATTACATAAACCACATAAACAGTAAGTCATGAAGAACAAAACAAACATCGTCAGCCTGCTGCTGCTTGCACTAGGTCTGGCAGCCTTCCTTGTCGCGGTCGAACAGGCAGCACACAGGGTTGACCAAAAGAAAAAACTTGAGCGCTGTCTCGAAGAATATGGAGAGGGCGACCTCGGCATGGAGATGTGCTATGAATACGGAAATAATAATTAAAACAATAACACAATGAAGAAAGATTTAATCGCAATGCTTGCTAAAAATGCAGGCAAGTTTACCACGGAAGACGGTACAACAGTAGAGGTCGTCGTTTCCAAACAACCTAAGCCTACCGCAAAGAAATCATCCGCTAGGTTTGAGGATTGTTTTGAACGAGTGAAACCCGTGTGGCTTGTTAGTGAGTACAACCGTGTAACAAATAGCGGTTTCTGTATAAACAGCGACGGCTATCACAACAACGTCCCCACCGAGCGCAACGCGAAACAACTCCAAGCCTTTGCTAAATTACTTGTAATCATGCACGACTTGAATGGTAATGAGTTTCCGTTAGAATACCAAGACAATGCTTGGTTTGTTAACTACAACAGAAAGCTAGACAAGCTAAACTGTTATCGCTATGTAAACTTGACCGACTCGCCAATCTACTTCCGCACTCAGGCGCTTGCTAGAAAAGCAATCAAAGAAAATGAACAAATATTCAGAGATTTTTTCGGACTATAAAACAACAACACAATGACACAAAGAGTAATGGAAGCAATAGACGTCTTCTTAGATGCAATCAACGAAGGCTCACTCGCTAAAGGCAGTTGCGTAGCCTGCGCGGTAGGTAATCTTGTAGCGCACGGGTTAGGAGGAAAGGTTACGATCCATAGTGGATGGGCATCTTTCGAACACCCGTGGTCGGGTTTTTTAGACAACTCGAGATGGTCAGATGCCTTCTGTACATACAATACTGGAAGGCAAAAAGTAAACAAGGACGCTCTTCTTAGAAGTAGTGTAATTCGAAACATCGAGGCAACAGACTTCACGGCAGAAGAACTAATACAGATAGAGCACGCGTTCGAAACGAACACGAAGATTAGCCTTCAGTCATACTATCGCCACACATTGCAACAGATTCGCGAAGACCAAATCAATGGACTCGCTGCATTTGTAAAAGTAATGCTCACCTTTGAGGACAGTGCCCTAGCAACGGACGAGATGGTAAAGGAAATATTCACCGACAAGGCAGCCCTTATTCCAATTAAATAATACAGCACAATGAAATACGCAGTAAAACTTTTCACAGCCTCGGATGCTACAATCCTACTGGAAGATGGCGGAATAGTTGAGGTAAACCATAACGGGATGCATCTTATCTCTACCTATTATCAAGACAGGGTAGGGCGATACGACCAAGATAATCTAGACAGAATTTCCGAAGGGAAAGCACACTGTAAAGATTGGGACAGTAAGTGGACTGTAGACGACGAGGTCATCCAAGATGCAATAGGGTGGCTGTGTCCGTTCTGCGATGGATTCTCCAAGGTAAGCTGGAATGAAATGATAAACCAAATCAATAACGCACAATGAAGAATTTAACCGCAAAACAAATAGAGCAGGTGAAGGCTCTTAAACATTACCCACTCCCACGCTTCCACGGAAACCGAAAGAAGTTAGGTGACCTCTTGGTCGCTGACGTGGTGGAGATTATAAGCAAGCGCTTCGGAAGGGATGTCAGGAAGAGGTCATTCGAAAAGCCCACACCTGTACAGGTAACACGTCAGTGCATAGCCGAGTCTTTGAGCGCCAAGGGCACGCCTTACTTCAAGGTGATGGTTGAAGGGAGCACAGGAATCTATTACTGCTGCCCTTACCACGGGCACAGGGACTACAACAAGTCCCGCCTGTTCGACAGGACGCCCGAGACCCTGAGGCTGATGAGATTATTCAACGCTATAGTTAACAAGTAACATGAAGAAGACATTCTACAACAGCAGCAAGCAGGCTAACGAGTTAGACCCCAAGTCTGCCCAGTACCTAGCGCAGGTACACGCGACAGTCAGAAACCTATTCACTCACCTATCCTTTGAAGGGTACATGTTCCCCGCCGAGGAGGTGGAGTCATTCGAGAGGTGGCACGAGGAGACCGAGGTCCGCATGGGCATGAAGCCTAGGACCAAGGTCGGCATCGCGGTGCTACAGTCCACCGAAAGGTACGGCATGCTCACCATACCAGAGTACATGAAGGGAATGTCCTTTCAGGTAAACAACATATCAAGATACGTTAACAAGAGAAACAAGCATGAAAGCAAATGACCTATACGCGGTGTGCCGCGTGCTGAACACATGGAGGTGGGACTTGGTAGATGAAGACAGCCTGCCGAGCCTGTCCTCCAAGGCCTCGACCCTAGCCAAGATAGAAGCCCACGTCTTTGAGCCAGAGGATATCGAGGACATCGTCGAAGACATCGACGCTGTAGACTTTGAGTGGTGCGCGGACCACACCGACAACTCTCTCGAGGAGGACACGGCCGAGTACATCGCCACCGAAGTCGGGCGCAGGATAACTAAATCAAACTTAGAATTTATAATAACAAGAAGATGAAACAACAGGTAGAAAACATTGCCAACATGGTGGCACAAGCAATTCAAAACACGCCAAAGAAACTTACTTTCCGTGACGACATCAAGGACATCCTGTTTGCGAACGAAGACATGACAGAGTTAAGAGTAGCGGACACCTACTACACGCTCAGGGTCTACGTCCATGCAGACGGGACACGCAGGGTGCACATGGACTGGAACATAGACAAGAATCCTGACGGCATAAACATTGACGCCATAGAAGAAGATGTTCGCGTCTTCCTAGAACGCATACAGCAGACCTCTTACAATGAAGAGATTGTAAAAATCACGGCAGAGTTAGAGGCTATAAACACAAGAAGGGATCAGCTAAACAAAAAGGTAGAAGAATGGAACAGACAAAACCAGTAGTGGTATCATCCGAGGGGCAGGTAGACTACTCCTCCTCGGTGTCTATGTTCGTGGGCTCCGTCATTATCAGGAAGCACGACACGAGTTACCAGACCCTGACAGGCAGGTTCTATAAGTGCCAGTTCCAGTGGGGCAGGCACTGGAAAATAAAAAACGAACGGGTATGGAGGTCGTGATCGTGCTGTACCTGATGTCGTTCGCACGGATGGCTATCAGGTGGGAGAAAATGAACAGGGTCGGCAGGCTTGTATCAGCCGTGCTTACACTCGCACTCCTCGCCCTGAGTACAGCGGCAACAGTTAAACTAATAAACCACTGAGCATGATACACATACTAACAGTCGCACTTTCAGTTACTGTACTTTACATCTCCGCCATGTTCAACATGTACGCGGGCGTCAAGTTCATGGTATTCTTTACCGTGGTCGCAATCATAAGGCCCAAGTACAAGAAGCTAGTCAAGCGCAGGAGGTGGTAAGTTTACCAGTCCTAACAAGTTAACAGGTGATAAATAAACCCAATAAGTTTCTTGTACTTATAGAGAATATTTATCAAGTAGTGCAGGGACTGGCGCTACTTTTCTGTGTAAATTAGACACGGAATCTGTTAACAATTAAAAGTTCAGATTAAATTAATAGTCAGCATGTTATGTTATATATTTGCTGCAAAACAACTACAAAATATGTCGATAAATAAAACAACAGTTCACGAGTGGCTGCTCACGATGCCCGAAGACCTAGCCGCAGAGGCTGTGTCGCTCACCCCTCCGAAGATACTAAGGGAGTACTCGTCGTGCTTAAGTCATGCACTGGCTATCGCCTTCATATGGAAGGATCCAAAGTGGAAGAGCATATACTACGCGAACATGCCTAACTTCATGAGTACTCTGGTAGATTACAGGGACTACTTTAACCTGTCAGAAATTTCCAGAGCCATGAACATCAAGAGGCAGAAGATGGAACCGCTGCTCATGGATGAGGACAAGCACACCCCCGAGTTGAACGAGGCGCTGCTTCATCTGTTCGGCGGTATGGCTATCGACTTGAAACTAATCACGGGCAGGGAGTACATATGTCACGAGAGTCAAGGGCAAGGGCAGTAGTTCAGTTCTTTATAGACAGGCCCATCCCATACAAGCAGGCGTTCAAGGTGTACAAGGAGCAGCGACAGTGGAGGCTAGTCAAGAGAGTCTTCGACGGGAAGAATCAGTACACGGAGGCGGACCTCAAGGAGTGGGAGAGGATCATAAAAATCATACGCAGAGATGAGCAGACAATCAAGAAAGCGGGAAGCTAGAAAAAACCATAAGCCAGTGGTGGTCAACTCTGTCTTAGAAAGGAAGAGGAGGCAGCAGGTCGACAAGTTCACGTCCATCCGGAACGACATGAAGCTAGAGCAGAAGCTAGTCAAGACCATCAAGAAGGTCCTGCTTAGGATCGAGAACCCTAGGTACAGGTACTGGACTAGGGCGGTGGTACTGTTCGACCCGCTCTTTATAGCTGTCGAGCCAGACCCAAAGAAGAGGAGGGCTGTGCTGATGAGGATATTCAAGCTAAGACCTAGGACAGGTGACGCGCTGTGGGTCACAGTAATATGGAGGCATCAATCATCTCAGCACAAGCAGTCGCTGAGGTACGCAATCAAATATAAATTAATAAACAAACAAGTATGAAACATCTATTAAAAAAGCTGCACGAAATTCAGTGCAAGGTGAGGGCTGTCGCAAAGGACGAGGACACCAAGAGCAATTACAACCCCAACGGTTTTAAGTACGTTAGCGGGGACAAGATTATCGGTGTCATCCGACCGCTGATGGACGAGCACAAGGTCATCCTTAAGTCGGAGGTACTGAGCGTGAGTAACCAGACTCAGGAATACATCACCTCCAAGGGTAACGTAAAGAAGGAAGTGTTCACGTCCATCACCATGAAGATGACTTGGATAGATATCGAGTCAGGCGAGAGCATGGACTGTATGTGGGCGGGTAACGGGATGAACGACTGGGACAAGGGCTTCGGGTCAGCTGTCACTTACGCGATCAGGTACTTCCTACTCAAGCAGTTCCTAGTATCCACGGACGAGGATGATGTTGACGCTATCATCAGACCAGACGGGAAGGAGAAGTCCAACGTGGCACCTCCTGCTCAACAGCCAGCTCAGCCTGACCCGAAACCTTGGCTAGATGAATCGTCTGAGAATTATACCAAGGTGGTCGCGCACATTCAAAAGGGCGGGTCTATCGAGGACGTGTACAAGAAGTACCGCGTGAACAAGGAAGTGAAAGCAAAGCTAACAGCAATCAAAACAAACAAGTAATATGAACCAGTCATTATTTAACATCTCCCAAGAGTACAAGGAGATCATGCTAGAGATCGAGATGGCAGAGGGTGAGATCACCCCAGAGATCGCAGAAAGATTAGACGCCGTGTCGTCAAGCATCGAGGTGAAGGCGCAGAACTATAGCTTCATCATGAAGGCTTACGAGACCAACAACACCATCATCGACGCGGAGATGGAGCGATTGAAAATATTAAAGGCTCGCAACGCCCGCAACGTGGACTCGCTGAAGCAGCGACTCAAGGGAGCGATGGAAGACATGGGCGTGCAGAAGATAACAACCCCGCTCATCAGCGTGTCATTCAGGAAGTCTGAGTCTGTTGAGGTAGAGGACGAGAACCTTGTGCCGATAGATTACAAGGTGAAGAAGGAAGAGTGGAGGGTAGACAAGGCGAAGATCAAGGACGCGATCAAGTCTGGAGCCGTGGTACTCGGGGCCTCAATCT
>JACCDU010819084.1_pt1 | contig 20677 bp, 14 predicted proteins | sample 7446081 | NCBI WGS metagenome assembly JACCDU01 (sample SAMN15323447, study PRJNA562643) | freshwater metagenome | isolation source: river surface water | place: USA:Blue River Watershed | collected 2017-08-17
CACCGCAGATCCATCGAAGGACCGCAAAGTACGACACCGGGAAACTTGTTGCGTTTCTCGATTGGACTCGAACATGTGGATGATTTATGGGCAGACTTAGATCAAGCCCTGAATACTATTTAGAGAGGTCCTTCTCTAATTTCACTTCAATTTCTTTATCGATTCCTTTCAATTCGACACGCTGACGTTTGTAGCCAGACTTCGAAATGGAAAGAAAATTGTATTGTTTCTCGTCGATCTTAATTTCTACGGGAGTCTTCCCTACGAAATAGCCGTTTAATATAACCTCTGCTCCAGCAGGGTCAGTTTTAACCGTTATCGTCTTTGTAGCAGGAGCCACAAATGAACTTAAAGCACTGATTAACAATACGATAAAGAAATTTTTCATGTAGGCTATGATTTAAGAAATCAAAACTACCGAAAAATAAACGAAATTGTATCCTGAAGGCTAAAAATATCTAGTTGCAGATATTTTCGCTTGGAAATTAAAGCGATGATTATCTAATTCCCACTGATAATTGCGTATCCAAGCGGCAGTTAAAGATGCATTAATTCCTATATCCTTATAGCGCTTCTGGTAATATCCACCTAAACTAAGATCAACCCATTTTTGGTCATAATTTGTAAGGCCATCATATACAAAATCAAGATTGTGAGCATAACGCTCAAAAGTTAGTCCTATAGCTTTATTTGATGAAATAGCCGCCAAATCTATTGTTTGAGCATTTCCTCCTGGGCCAATCCCTGCCCCGATCACTTGACCTTGCTGTGTATAACCCGAACGAACAATCCAATGCCTGTACCACGAACCCTCGTTTCGAAGTAAGCGATCTGCAGACATATCCAAAGCGGAACTTTCAACCGCTACTCGAAAATAGGAGCCATCTATCCGCTTAAATAATTTACGGAACCCCAATGTAGAAGCATAGGAATGATCTGGAGACAATAAAAAGTCCCATACATTAATAAAATAGTCGTTCCAGCCACTTTCTGCGTATACTTCCAATTGAGCGGCAGTAAACACCCAACGTGCAGATAATGAAGCAAGTTGATCTCGCTTTTTATCGTCCTCTAATAGAGTAGATTTCTTCTCGAATGGAATAATTATGGGAAAAAAGTCTGTCAAACCATGTCCCATATCTTTTGAATATAATTGAAAAATACGCGAAAAACCGAGAAACAAGCCTGGAGCCCACTTAGGTTGATAATTAAATGTAATTCCTGTCAAGTAACGCCAGTCCTTCGGTTTTGGCCAAAAATAATTAACTCCACCCACGCTAACTTCAGCAGTGGTAGGCTCCATTCCAGAACCATCCAGTCGACCCGCAATCCACTGAAATTCACACTTCCCTGCGAAAGTTTTAAGAGGTTTTACACTATTAAAAGTGACATGGATGAACCCTGGCGCATTATTTGTCATCAATAAACTATTGCGAAATCCAGGTCCCCACCACAGATTCTCCGTAGAAATACCAAAAGAAACAGATTTAGAAGAAATGCGTAAGGAACTTTGACCAGGATAAAATTTCGTGATAGGTTCGGCACCGAAACGTTCCGGTATATCAGATGTGGTCAAATAATACACCATCGCCCGCCTGGCAAGATCCGTTTGAGATAAACTAAATGTCGAAAAATCCGTATTCGCTGCCCATACTATTTCAGGTTTTACCTGCAAAGACAACGCTTTGTATTTCAAAAACAAACCACCCGTAAATAGTGTCTGTAATCCTCTTGCAGGCAACATTCCGCCATCATTATACCCCATAGGAGCGAAAGAATTAAAATTAGCCTGTAAGTTAATGGGCAATAAACGATGTGTGGTCGAATCAGAAACAGGCCGAATAGTAAACGAATGCTGCGCGCCGGAAATTAGTTGTTGATTACGCAGCCTTTCTTCTGCCAAATCAGTCATTCCAACAGGGATGGTTTGAGCAAAAATTGGAAAAGATATCAGGCAGAAAAAGATCTGTTTCAACATATACAAATGTAAAAAGGAATGACTTGAATTGTGTATTTTTGAAGGATAAAGATTGCACACTTGAAATCCATTCTCTTTTTACACAGCTCTTCTGACTTATATGGCGCAAGCCGTATTTTCCTTCAAATCGTAGAAAACACGATCAAAAGAGGGGACAAAGCAGTTGTCGTTTTGTCAAATGAAGGGCCACTATCCATTCGTTTACGAGAATTGGGAGCGGAACTATTCATTTTTAAATTAGGAATACTTCGAAGACGCTACATGAGCCCATTGGGTTTGATAAATCGTCTTTATTATCTAGTTAATTCTTTCGTCAAATTAAAGACGCTAATTCAAGTTGAAAAAATAGAATTAGTTTATTCAAATAGCACCTCTGTTTTGGTAGGAGCTATTACGTGTATGATCACAAAGACGCCACACATCTGGCATATTCATGAAATCATGACCCCACCTTGGCCCTTAAGACAAGTGCAGACTTACCTTATGGATCATGCTTCTAACCTTCAAATAGCTGTTTCAAAAGCGACAGAGTCACATTGGAAGTCATTGGTCAATAAACCAGAAAAAATTATCCGACTTTTTAATGGGGTAGATTGTGAGCACTATGCCAATGTGAAATCCCCCACTGGCAACATCTGCATTGGGATGATCGGACGCGTGAACCACTGGAAAGGCCAGCCCTACTTTTTAGAAATCGCTAAAGAATTAGGGGCTTCTTTTTCCTATGTAATGGCTGGAGATCCATATCCAGGCTATGAATATTTGTTAGAAGAAAATGAATCCATTCGTAAAAAGCTAAATGTAGAAGTGCAGAATCTGGGATATGTGGCTGATAACAGGGATTTTTTCAATCAAATTCACGTATTAGTGCTCCCTTCAATTCTACCAGACCCACTTCCCACCGTCGTTTTAGAAGCGATGGCGGCGGGGAAACCCGTCATTGCAACCCGACAAGGTGGTGCCTTGGATATGATAAAAGATGGAGAAACTGGGTTTTTCATTCCAATCAAAGAGCCTAAAGAAGCCGCTGACTTGATCCGCCCATTCTTAAACAATAAAGTACAAATACATCAATTAAGCATTCAAGCTAGAGAAAGAGCTAAGGTACACTTCTCTCTCGAGCGCTTTAATGATGAAATCACCCGAATTATTTCTCTAACTTTACAAGGATGAGGTATTTTATCCTGTATTTAGTTCTAATAAGCTTCCATAGCTTCGCTCAATCCAGCATTGTGGCTGGGTCTAGTGATGAAATGACGCTTCGAGACTTACAATTAACAGGTCGATACGACGAAAATGCCTCCTTTACCTCTCGGCCTTTATGGGTAAATAAGGACAGCCTTTTTCAGTCAGAAATTAATCAACTTGCCGGCAAAAATCGACAAAAAAAATATTTCAACGCCTATCCCGTCGAATGGGAGCAGCGTTTTAATTCTCATTCCTACTGGGGCCGTAACGATGGGCCGATGATGTCTGTAAAAGGCTATCAAACCCTTATAAGAGGAGGATTTAGCGCAAACTCGAAATACATAGACTTGCAATTAATCCCAGAAATCTATTGGACCCCAGAGGCTAGCGTTAAAACATTCAGTTTAGGCCAATCAGCTTTGAGATTTCATGTAAATAAATTTCCGATTGGATTATCACTATCTACTGAAAGCATTTGGTGGGGGCCAGGAGTCTTTAACTCACTCATGATGAGCAATAACGCCCCTGGATTCGAGCATATTTCATTACATACAAGAAGTCCATTGAAAACCTGGATTGGAAATTTTGAATTCCAATTAATCAGTGGAAATCTCCAAAGTCAATCACCCCTACCTTTTGAAAATCAACAACTAAATGTATTCTCAAGTGTTTTTGGAAGGGATCCTCAGGATCGTTATTTCAATGCTATCAATCTAACTTACAGCCCACGCTTTTTAAGAGGTTTAAGCCTTGGCATGAATCGTATGTTTCAGCGCTATGGGGGAGATGGTATGAAAGGCGGCAGTTTCATGCAGGATTACATACCCGTATTAAGCTCCATTTTCAAAAATTCTGCAGGTGGTTTGGATGAGGATGCCCGCGCAAGAGACCAATTGATTAACTTATTTATGCGCTATTCTTTTCCGAAAGCAAACACGGAGATCTATGGTGAATTTGGCTGGAATGACCACAAATATAACATTCGAGACCTAACATTAAACCCGGATCATGCAGCAGCCTATTTAGTAGGCATGCGAAAAATAGTACCCTTATCGAATCAACGAAGAGTGGGAATTGAATTTGAATTAACACAATTAGAGCCTACGAATTCTGATATTGCTAGACCTGCTGGAAATTGGTACGTGCATGGGCAAATTTGGGAAGGATATACAAATCAAAATCAAATTATCGGCGGTGGCGTTACACCTGGTGATAATACCGCTACATTTCGGGTAACATATAGCGATGGATTAAGAAAACAATCTATAACCGTTGAGCGCTACCAGCATGATCCACGTTTCCATGGAGTTGAATGGACGGATATTGCCATGTCTCTTAAACACCAACAACCCTGGAAGGAGCGTTTTCTTTTCGTAGCAGGGCTTGATTTCGTAAGTAGAAAAGGCTTGTATTGGCAAGACAATAATGATGTGATCAATCTACAGCTATCACTAAAAACTTATTATTATTGGTAATGAAAAAGGCGGTATTTTTTCTTGGAATTAGCCTGATTTTGAGCCTTCAGCTAAATGCTCAAAGATATTACAGCTACCAGGGGCCAGATGTATTGAAAAATACCTTTTTGTTCTCTGACCGCTCCTTTTTAATAAATGCAAATCAATTAGAGCAAAGGGACGTTGATTCCCTTTTAGGCATTTCTCTTAAAAATTCAGCTGAATTAGAAGTTAGAGCAGTACCATTTACCCTATTAAATCAATACAATTCAAGGTTACCTATAGGTATAAATCAGGGATCGGCAATCCCTAACGTGGGCGGTCAACAAATCTATAGTTTTGGCATAAACCTAGAATACAATAACAAATTAACGATTCACTTAGCACCTGAACATCAATTCGCACAAAACTTAGCCTTCCCACGATTTCCGCTAAACAGCACCGACTGGGAGCAACATTACTATTACTTAAATCATATAGATCTCCCCGAGCGATTTGGAGAACAACAACTGAATAGCTGGAATCCGGGGCAATCTTTTATTCAGTATAAATACAAAAATTGGGTAGCTAAGCTGTCTACGGAAAACAAATGGTGGGGGCCAGCAAGTTTTAATCCACTGATATTAGGCAGTAATGCCCCAGGTTTTTTACATGGCAGTATAAGCACAAAGGAGCCTATCCAGACACCTCTTGGAAAAGTAGAGGGAGAGTTTATTGGGGGACTTTTAAACAATTCTGGCTATGGCCCGCCCGAACAGAATCGTATTTCTACATCGACGAATACCTGGTTATATAAACCGAAAAAAGAAAGTGACCGTTACCTTATTGGATTAGTCTATTCATTACAGCCTAAATGGGTTCCGGGCATGTATGTGGGTTTTGCTAAGATCAGAATGACCTACCAAAACGAGTTTTTCAGTGAGGCCTCCGCTTCTATGGGTTCTTGGTTTTTACGCTATGCGATGCCGAAAGAGCATGCAGAAATATATTTTGAATACGGAAGATCTGATACAGATTTAAGCATTGCTAATATCTTCCAAAGTAGTCCCTATGGCCGAGGCTATACCGCAGGATTGAAAAAGGGTTATTCTTTAGGTACGAGTGATCAACTTATTCTGCTCGGCGCTGAGATAACTAATTTAAGTTTGCCAGAGAAAGAACAAGTAGACTACCAGCCTAAGTCTTGGTATTTAGATGATTATATCCGCCAAGGCTTTACTAACAAAGGCCGGGTTTTAGGTGCAGGAATTGGACCTGGTAGTAATGCACAAACAGTGTATGTGCAATGGATGAAAAAATTGAGTTTTATAGGGATTCGATTTAATCGAGTAATCCACAATTTAGATTACTATCATTCGACTAAATACTACCGAACAGATCACTTTAACCAGTATTGGGCCTCGTTAAATACGGCTCTCTACGTAAATTGGCATTACAAACAACTAAGTCTCTCTGGAGAGGTTTCTTGGCAGCGCGATTATAATTACAACTGGGAATGGACGCGATACACCTGGATTGGATTTGAAAACATCGGTGCAGACGAGGTGAATTATGGTGGCAAATTACTTATTCAGTACCGTTTTTAGGTTCGAATAGGAAGACCAGAATGAATATGATGGCAAATAAACCTCCTAATAAGCCATAAATTAGCCCCTCATACCATTCAATTAGATTACTTGGCAAAGGCGTCTCAGGCGAATCTACAAGTTGAATTGTAGGAGTTTCTTGTAATAGAGAAGCTTTAGATATCTCTAAATTTTTCAAAACTTCAGCGTAAATCATGCCTGAAAGACTTTCCTCTCGCGTATTTATGGTACTCTCTACTTCTTGATCATAATATTGCGGATTTAAATCTAACATCTTGAAATTTGATTGAGCGGTCGTTCTTACGCGTTGATTTGCGTAACGCTGTAAGCTATCAGCTAAGTGTTGCAAACGGCTAATATTTCCCTTGATACGCTTCGTCTTCGCATTGATGTACAAATCAGAGGTCTTCGACAAGAGACGAGTACAGAAAAGACTGGCTAATTGTTCATCACGCATGGTGATGTTAATTTCAAATAGACTCAAACGACGATCTGGCTTAAATACTTCAATATCTTTCTTAATGACCCGGTCAATCAACGTATTCAATAAACTATCTTCCAGACGAGAGTATTTCTTTTTAGACAAGGAGAAATCAATATTCACGCCTACTTTACGACTGTCTAGCCAATCCTCTTTTAGCTTTAGGGAAGTAGCATAGCGATCCGCCAGTGAAACGTTAGATCCATCATACGAGGTTAAAAAGGTCTTTCGTAATAAGGAACGGCTTTTAGCTAATTCAATAATGTTTTCTCCACTCAATAAATTACTTCCGCCTAAAGCGCCTAATAATTCAGGTCCTAACTGTCCTGAGATGGCACCCATTAACCCAGAGCCTCCTAAAGACTTGCTGTCTTCTACCACAAAAGAAGAACGAGCCGTATATTTGATTGGCTTAAAACTCACATATAACAACCCTAACAAGGCTCCTACCACTGTCACTCCGACAATCAGCAGCAACTTAGTACGCAAGTATGCCACGTAGGTCTTCAGAGTAGCTAATATAAAAGTATATATAGATCCTTGCATGCGTTTATTTATTCAAAATGGAGATGACCGCTACTAAAGATGTTAATAGGGTCGCGATGCTGCTTATTTCAGACACCCCTATCGTCTTAATATCTGCTAACGATTTTTCAGGAACAAAAATCTTACTTCCTGGCTTAATACGTGGGTAGAATTTGATAAACAAGAAACGATGCGTCTTTTTATACATTCCATTCGGATATTGTACATAAGCCTTGCGCAAATTCGCGTTATTCTTTGTACCACCTACCGCAGAAATATATTCTCCTAAACGACCTGAATGGTATTCAATTAATTGCTCATTAAATACGGCACCAGTCACCGTTACAAAGTTGTTCTTACGTGGAACCACGATTTGATCACCTGGTAATAGATACAATGGCGTTCCCGTTTCCTCAATACCAATCCGCAATCCATTTCGATAGACTTGCAAATCACCAATGGAGGCATATGGAGAAATCCCTCCCGCACGTGCGATAATTTCAGCAACCGTTTCATCTCTTTTCTCTAAACTGTAATCCCCTTCATAGAGAACCTCACCTCTTACCTTTACAGAACCCAGTAAGCGGTAGTTTAATAATTTAGGGACTAAGATATCGTCAAATGGCTCTAAGGCTAAGGAAGCAGCTGAACTGCGTAAAGATGAGTCAACAGATACTTTAGATCGCGTTAAAATCTGATTCGAAAGATTCTCTTGGTTGTCCCTCTTTAAACGATTTAATTCCACCTTGTGGAAGGCTGCATCTAAAGTAAAACCTCCAGCCAAAGCAATAAGGTCTTCTATTTTCATTCCTTTTTGGAAAGTATAAGATCCCGGTTTCTTTACCCCTCCACTAATCGTCACGAAGGTATTCGTTAGAAAGTTGCGCGAGGAGAAGATGACGATGGAGTCATTTTTTACTAAAAGGATGTCTGGCTGTTTTTTGGCCAAAATCTCCTGAATATCAAAAGGGATCATCTGCGTGTTTACACCCGGCATCTTCCGCTGAACAAATCCACGATTTGCAAAAGCATTCTCCTTTATCCCTCCAGCACGAGAAATTAACGACGCCAAACTCTCATTTTTTAATAAGCCATATGGCCCCGGACGAGTAATTTCACCTGATATGATTACTTTGTTCTCATACAAGGAATCAATAGATCCCACCGTAACACCATCTCCTGCTCCTAAAACGAACGTTGCAAAATCTGCAGCTAACACATTTCTAATCTGTAAACCAGTCTCCCCTTTTGTTTTTATCGTCACGGATTGAGTATAGGCCTTTTCTCCAAAACCACCCGCTAACTGTAAGACCTGTTGCAGCGTTTCTTTTTCCTTTAATTCAAAAATGGAGGAGATTTTTACCTCTCCTTCTACTTTTACTCTATTTTTATAAATAGGGTAATGAATGATGTCTTGGTCTTCTAAGCGGACATTTTGGCCTAAAATGCCTTTCTTGATAAACTCATAGAAGTCCACTTCGCGAAGTACTTTATTATTGCGAATTACTTGAATGGTTCTTAGAGAGCCGTTGTCTGTAGGACCTCCAGAAAGATATAATAAATTGAACAAATTAGTCAAACCTGAAACGGTATATCCCCCTGGTCTTCTAGCCTCTCCGGACACATATACCTGAATTGTTCTTACCTCAGATAAACTAACATATACCTTGGTGGCTCCGGATGAAATTCCCGGATAAATAGAAGTTAAGCGGGAGCGAATCAACTTTTTCGCCGCTTCAATAGACAAACCGGTTAATGATACCTTACCAACATATGGCAATGTATAATACCCCTCAGGACTGATATAACCTGTTATTTCTCGCTCATTCAAGCCTGTCACATCTACTTTTAGCCCATCACCAGGACCTAAAATATAACTTTCTGGTGTTGCTAGATTCGTATTAGGAGCATATTCAGAAAAAGCCTCTGAAAAGAAAGAATAGCCAAAATAAGGTGATTTAGCTTGCCCCTCTAAGGGTGTTTTAAAAATCCAGTTTGTGTCACGTCGAGCAATGGCGTTTGAAAGAGAAGTATCACGAACTGATTCTCCACGCATTGTACCTACGGTCGCTTGGCTTTGAACCACTTGTTTAACCTGTTCTAAAACACTTGCAGGATATCCACGTTTGATAAGTTGATTTTTAATCTCTGTATCAGAAAGTCCCATTTGTTTTGCTCTCATATAAGCGTTAACAGCCTGGGATTGCATGGCGCCGCTTAGTTTCGCTTTTTGGCCCATAGCCGAAAAAGTGAGCAGAAAACAAGCCAATATGGTGGTTAATAATAATTTCATGAGTTAAAATTAAGGAAAAGAATGAACTAATACGCCTGATCTTCTCCTTTTAGTAGATTAATGATGGTTTGAAGAACAATTTGGCAGTCTAACCAAAAATTCCATTTACGAATGTAATACAAATCGTAATTTACCCGATTTTGCATATCTAAATTTGTCTTTGTAATGCCCCTAAAGCCATTCACCTGAGCCCAACCCGTAATTCCTGGTTTGATAATGTGTCTAAGCGTGTAGGAAGAAACCACATTAAGCGATTCCAAATTGTGTGGTATCGAGTGTGGACGAGGGCCCACCACAGACATATCACCTCTAAGTACGTTTAAAAACTGCGGTAATTCATCTAAGCTCGTCTTACGCAAAATTCGTCCCACCGATGTTATGCGATTGTCCATCTCTTCTGTCTGCATAAAACTCCCATCCGCGCGTGAAGTGGGAGCCTGATAAAACATCGTCCTGAACTTGTATACATTTATGTGGCTGTTATTCAATCCCCAGCGTTTCTGCTTGTAAAAAATAGGCCCCGAGCTTGTCACTTTTACTAGTAAAATTAAAATAGGGAAAAGCCAGGAGGCAATGAAAACAAAAAACAACAACGAGAAAATGATATCAAATAATCGTTTAATTAATTGATTCCCCCATTCATCTAATGGTAATGCTTGCTGACTGATGACAGGTATCAAACCAATATTTTCAATAGTCATCGGACTTGCCGTCAAATGGGTGAAATTAGGAATGATTCGCACATTCACCCGGTGTTGATTACACACCGTGATGATGCGATTAACTTCCTTTTCTTTTTTCTGAGGTAAAGCAATGACCACTTCATCCAGATTCATCTGTTGAATTATGTTCTCTATTTGATCCGTTTTACCTAGATAAGGACACAAATCAAAGCCCTCTGAACTATCAAACAATGCCCCAAAACACTTATAACCATAAAATGCGTTTCGGGTCAAAATATCAAAAAAATGATTCGCATATTCTGCATTAGAAATAATCACTACGCGTTCGAAAATCTTTCCTTTGTTAGTGAAGGTGTGCAAATACTTACGAACGATATACTTCACTAAGAACAAAATCGCAAATAAGGTAGCTAGATAATCATAGAAAAAGGAGGAATTATAATAGAGGAATAACTGGAAGAAGAAGATATTTGCTCCTTGAACAAAGGCAAAAAGCAAAATAGTATACCCTATAAAAATGATTTCTTCTGCATATTTATTGAAACGTCGATCTGTGTTTAGACGTGAGATGCGTGCTGCTAAATACCAGGAAAAAACAGAGGTAGATATAAATACTAAATGGACGCTGAATGGAATACTGTCTGTACTTTTTTCAATAATGAAAAAAGCGCAGAGGTAAGCGGTGATTAGAACGGGGAAATCCAGCACCACTTTGGCAATTACATACCGATTAAAGATTCCCTTCATGTTGCGAATTTACGAATATTCGCTCATATTGTGTTGCAATGTAATCCCAATTATAGGTATCAACTATTCGACTTTGTGCCTTCGCCCTTAAATCAGCGAAAACTTCTTCTGACGCCATCAAGCTCGCTGCAACAGCTGTTGGATTCTTTTCGAACAATAGGCCAAACTCTCCGTCTGCTAAAACTTCTTTATTAAATCGAGTCCCTAACGCTGCGATTCCAGTTCCCTCCGATAAAGCTTTAATCAAGGTTGGATTTGTCCCACCGAATTCATGTCCATGTAAATACGCATAGCAATGCTGGTATAATGCAGAAAGAATTGATGAATCTTTCACATAACCCGTGAACAAAATATGAGGGTTCCCCTTAATTTTCTCTTTTATCGATTGTGCATAAGCATCATTAAACACATCGTCCCCTACGATTACTAATTTTTTATCTGTCTGCGCATGTAAATATCCGTCTATTAATACATCTGAATTATTGTCCGGAATCAATCGTCCCACAATCAAAAAATATGACCTAGATTCAAGCTTCCACGGGTTTAATAATTCAATGGATACTGGAATAAATGATTCAGCTCCGTAGGCGATCATACTCGATTCTGCCTGAAATAACTCTTGGTAAGTCTTCTGCATTTCCCTCGCATCAGTCACTAAATGATCCATCCAACGCGTTGCCTGCTTTGCCGCAAAATAGAAGTATTTTGCCCCCAAACCCCTCCACTTAGGTCGTAACCATTCCATTCCATCTACATTAATGACGGTGGGAATACGAAACAGTCTCGTTAATACACCAAAAGGCCCATTCGCTGCATTCACATAGAAAATCACGTCAGGTCTCCGCAGGATACAGGCATGTAAGGTGGAGAGGAAAGTATGCGTTAACTGACTTAAACTCTTCTTTTCAACAGAAGAAACATAAATCAAATTAATCCCATTCACCTGTGCTGGACGCTCAGCAAATAAAGATCGATGGCAGTAGACCGTTACTTCGATCTGTTTCTTCTCCAGACGTTCCGCTAATTCTTTTATCAACGTTTCATATCCACCATAAACATAGGGATAACCTTTCACACCCATCATAGCCACGCGGAGTGGCCTATGTAATAAGCTCAAAAATGCATCTGCCACAGCTGGCCATTGAAATAACTTTACGCGCTCTAACCCAGCTTGCTTCAGGCGTGTACGTTGCGTTTCATCAGTTACAAGTACCTGAAGTGTATCTCGAATCGCAGTAATGTTATAGGGGTCAAAATACAGTACCGCATCTCCTCCCACCTCTGGCATCGCTGTATTATTAGCAGCTGCACAAGGGAGCCCTTGTTGCATGGCTTCAACCAGTGGCAAACCAAAGCCTTCATTCAACGATGGGAAAACATAAGCATGTGCATGTGCATATAAATTTGCTAATTCTACATCTGTCACGCGTCCTAACAGTATGACGCGATCTTGCAAATCTTTCTCCAGAATGATTTTTTCTACCTCTTCTCGACCATTTGAACCTGCATACGCTGGAGAATCACCCGCTAAAACCAACAATCCGCCCCAATCTAGTTTATCAAACGCTTCTACTAAACGCGGTAAATTCTTGCGGAAGTCTAGCGTACCTACGTGTAGAATATAGGGTTTATCGAAACGAGAGACCTCCTCTGGCACAGGAAGTGGCTTAGCTCCTTCGGTAATAACTTGAATGCGATGTAACCCTGGTATAAAATGCAGTAGCCGAGTCTTCACATATTCTGTCGGAACGATGACTGCCTCCGCCCGCTTAGCTGCTGGTACTGCTAATAAATGAAATAATTTAAGCCAAAAAGAATTATAATGTGCAGGCTGTTCGAAGAAAAAAGCATCATGAAAAACGACGAATTTTCGAGTAGGTAAGGGTAAAACTGGCAAAAAATAGTCTGTGCACAATAGGGCATCAACCCTGTGCCAAATACAATAAAGAGGTAAATAGATTTGCTTCCACAGGAAAAACAACACATGTTCCGCCATTTTCCCACTAAAGGCGGGACCTGTATATACTTGAAAAGGATAGGAGATAAATAGCACTTCAGAATCAGCGGAGAATTCATCGCATAATGCCTTCAAGTAGGTAAACGTGCCTGTCTTACCTTTTTTCAGATCTCTCGTATCAATAGCGATCTTTCTCATTTCTCTCTAAGCACTTGGTTAATCACATAACCTGAAAAAAGCCATGTCATATATGACAGATACAAGAAAGACTCGAAATAGGACGTTAACATGGGAATGATAGCTCCTAGCTTAAAGAGCATAAGCGCAAAGGCAATGACTTTCGTGTATCCGCTAAACGAAGACCAGTTTTTAGCTAAGACAACAATGATCCCAATATAAATCACTAAGTAAGCTAACATGGAAAGAATTCCGGTAGAAACACCCATAAAGATGGGCTGACTTTCACCTCCAATACCGAGTCCATCCCCAAAAGCGTAGAGCCCAGAGGAGCCCAATCCCATTCCCAGTGGTTGCTGAAAAATGGCATCCAATCCAGTCCCCCAACTAATTAAATGGCCTAAACTCGAGCTTTCACGCAGGTTAATGGTATCGAATACATAGGCTTTGAATTTGATATTTGCAAAGACCATAAATAGAACAAAACCTAAGAATAACCCAAAATATAAGGTCCTTAATAATTGCTGACGCTTTGTTAAAATAGCATACAAGTAAAGTACAATGACTGAACCCAGCATCGAAGCCCGCGAAAAAGTCAAGTATAATCCCCATAAGAGGATCACTACGATAAGCCAGCGGTGTTTAGGCCGGATAATTTTTTCTTCCGAAAAAGATATCCAGGAAAGTGCTAAACATAAGGCAAAAAGAAGGGAAATGGCAAAATCTAGCGGATCATTAAAGAACGAGGCAAAACGTTTTACCATTAGATCGGTCTCGAAAGTGAACGTTAGCCCAAAAGACCCAGAGGGGTAGAGCAAATTTACTTTTTGGTTATAATCAGTATAAGAGGTCAGTGTCTGTAAATGTTGGTAGGTCAGCCATTCAAGCGATTGAACTGCCACCGCGAAAACGGTCCAGGCAATGATTCCTAACACTATTTTTCGCAAATCCATCTCTTTCAGAGGGAGTAATTTCCCAATGAAATAAAGCAGTCCAAATAAACCATAACTCTTGAAAACGGTTAGTTTTTCGATGAAGGTTAACTTCCCTACAGGTAAGAAAACATACGTGAGGCAATAGAGAAATAGGCCAAGGACCCATATGTCGATCCAATGAAATTTTAAAGGCCCTTCGTGCTTCAGAAGCAGATATCCCAAAGTTGTAATCGCAGCAATTTCTTTGAAATACTTAATAACATTTACGACCGGTAACAACCCATAGCCGTAGCTTACAGACAACGCCGTAGTATACACCGTCATTCCTACAAGGAAAAACCAAAGAATTCGTTCCGGCTTACCTAAAAAGAGGCCTTTGAAAAAAAAGAAAAAGGAAGAAATGTATAAAAGCGGGAACAGCAAAAACATGATCTAATTGTCGTAATTAGTACAAGTAACAATTAAATTATCAATCGACCAACTTTTAACACAGGGGTCTAGTTCCCGAACTAAATCACTCAAAGCAAATTTAATTGATGATGCACTATGAGGTTTTTTCCAAACAAATTGATACACGGAAGACCCGCCCACTTTACCTTTAAAACTGCAACGACCTTCTAAATCATTTTTAAATGAATTAGCTCCTGGCATAAAGTAATGTCCCTCTTGTTCTGGATATGCTTGAGTGGTATTAGGCAGGTTAGAAAAGGTTGTATAGAAGACCCGTTTCGTATCAATGAATAAACCCCAATAATCTGAAGCTAAACCATCGTTCCCTTTCCACTGGTCATGAATAAAAATATCAAAATATATCTCAATGATATCGTGTTCAGGTAAATTTTTAATCTCCCGGTATACTGCATTGTGGTTTAACGGCCCCAGCACATTATTCCCATTAAAGGGATAAACTAGTGGCCGGGTATCCTCTTTATCTCCCGCGAAAACCTGCAAATCTCCTCTGCCTCCATCGAAATGGTTTCGATACACTTCTACATTATGCGGTAGATTATCATTGCAGGAAAATAATCCAAAAGCGAAAAAAACCACTAAAATTGACGCTCGCACTTTACGAATAATGACTCCATAAATTAGCAAGCAGGCGCTCTCAATTAAAATCGGATAAAATCCCGCCCATGCAGGAGATTCCCCCACATAAAGCGCATCAATCGCTAAGAATGAAACGATCAGCACTAAAATCCCTGCGCCAAAATAAGCGACAAATTGTTTTTCCAAAATCAACTCTGCCACATTCAACATATTAATCGCAATCAGGAAAGGTACCGGTGATATCCATTGCAATAAACGAGCAGTCTCCTCTAAAAACATAGGAGTCCCGGTCTTGCCTAAAAGCAAAACTAAAAGTAACTGCTCTGGAAAGAAATACATCACTAGCCCCGCAGCAATACAAGCTGCAGACAGAATCCCATTTTGTTGTCTTTTCAATTTCAACCAAGCCTGAAATCCTGCTTGATGTGTCATCGCAGCATGCGGCATAAAACTAGCAGAATACGCACTCACAAGCATCCGAAAACTTGAGATTAATTTATCCACAAAACCATACGCCGATAAAAACAAAGGCGACACAAAAGAGGGCAAGGCAAAAAGAAATAAAGACTGTTGCAAATGAACAGTTAAGCCATTCCCTAAAACCAGTGTATTGGTAGAAAATAATTTCCCTATGCGCTCTATCGAAGGCAATACCTTCCAAATTCCCTTACGTAAAAAAGTAGCCGGCAAGTAAAGTACATGGAGCAATAAAATCCCCAAACCCGTTGCTAAAATTGCTGCCTCGATTAAATAAGGGGAGTCCCGCAGGTAAAACACGAGCCCTAAGACGGCTAAACGAATGCCTAAATTCAGGAAGGCATAGGGTTTAATTTGATAACCAGAAATCAGAAAAAACTGCGGATTGATAAATTCTGCTGCCAGAATAGGTAGCACTAACAAGAAGTAGAGACCATGCGAGAAAAACATGGGCAATAAAGCTGTGACAAAGATCGATAAAAGGAACGGAATCAGACGTAAAGATGCAGTTTCGGCTAATATCTGTGTCTTCTCTTCTTCACTTGAAGCCTTACGTAATTCGACGACCGCCGTTTGTGAGGTACCAAAATTCACAAAAATCGATGCCAGCACGGAATAGGAAAGGGCAATAAAATAAGCCCCCATTTTCTCCGGGGTTGTATGATTAATCAGAATCGGAATGAGTACTAATTGAAATAGGGCATTAGAAACATTTAACACCAGCATGGATACGAACGAACTTATGGTGGGTAAATGAAATCGCATGATTTATTTATTTTTCCAAAAACCGTATATCCCTTTTTCAACTTCATAACTATCCCATGATTTCTGAGGTCTATCAGGCTGGTTTTTTGCCCAATTCCACATATCGCGAAGACCCATTTCCAAAGAGGTTTTGTCTTCGTAATCAAGTAATTGTACACTTTTTTCATGTGAAGGCAAGGCATCTTTTACCTCATGACGCGCCTCCTCATGTTTCGTGTTACCGTCACCTATTACTTTTCTTAGCACCTCAGAAGCCTCTTTAATGCTATAGTATTTCCAAGAACCAATATTGATAATTTGTTTAGATGACCTAGGATCTGTTCCGGCTTTCCAAAGAGGCTCTAAGCAATCTTCAATACTCGAAAAGGCTCTTTGCTGTGATCCGTCTCCAAAAATGGTAAACGGCAATCCCTTTTTGTATTGATACATCCAAATGCCTAACACATTGCGGTAGCGATCCCAGATATTTTGATTCCTGCCATATACGTTGTGTGGACGAATGATACACCAATCCAATCCGTGTTGTTCCCCGGCAATTTTGATGTCCATCTCACAGGCAAACTTCGCCACGCCATAAGGATCTATGGGAGATGGAATATCTATCTCCTGAAAAGGAGGTGTCCCCACTCCATACACTGCCATACTAGAAGTGAATACTAAGCGACCTACCTGATGCTCAATACACGCATTCACAACATTCGCGGTAGCAACTAAATTACATGAATAATTAAATTTTCGGATAAAAGGACTCAAACCTTCTGCCGCATACGCAGCAAAGTGATACACAATATCAACCCCCTGAAATAAATCAGAAATGCGATCTTTAGAAAGATCTAATTTATGAAATTCAACAGAAACCGGCACGTGTTCCTTGTATCCACCGGACAAATCGTCTATTCCAATGATCTGACAGGATGGATACTTCGCTAGGACCCATTCTGCCATTCTAGAACCTAATAAACCTGCAACGCCTGTGATGATAATTTTTTCCAAAATCCTGTTAATATATATTTTCGACTAATCCGTCTTTTATTCCTCTTAACCAAGCCCCTAATTTAGTAAATCTACCGCGCAGAATGAAATAAAAACTGACAGCCAAATAATACCCCACCTGGTAGATAATAACGGTAGGGACAAATCCCTTACGCGTATATTGTTTCAAAATCCACAAACGGTTACGTGCATTTAAATAATGCACCTTCGGATTCAAGAATCCTTCAGGTCCTTTCTCATTCGATTTATGAGACATTCCAGCAATGTGATAAATCACAGAAGAGGGCTCATAGCCTAAATCAAACCCTGCCTTGCTTATCCGAAACGACAAATCCACATCCTCGTAATAAATGAAGAATTCTTCTTTTAGTAGGCCTATCTCTTTCAAAATATCCGTTCGTACCATAAGAGCACAACCCGTTAACCAGTCAACATGTTTTCTAATCCATCGCCTCTCCAGTCCCGAATCACGCACATTATAATCTAAGGTGATGGTTTCCCCCGTCCAGGAATTCCGAACCGAGCCCGCATTCCAAATCACCTCTTTATCATGGTGAAAATAGATCAGTGGCTGCACAGCCCCTAATCCTTTATTTTCATCCAATGCATACACTAAAGGCTCTAAGAAATCCGACTCCACTTCTACATCATTGTTCATCATCATTACATAAGTATACCCTTGGGCTAGCGCATATTGAAATCCTAGATTATTCCCCCCGGTAAATCCCGTATTCGAGCTTGATTTTATCATGATTGTCTCAGGAAACTCTGCTTCTAGCCTATCACCAGATCCATCTGTGGAGCCATTATCCACCACTATCACATCTAAGTCCATATAAGTGACTTTCTGCATGGAATTCAGTGTGTCTCTAGTGAGATCATAACTGTTCCAATTGATTAATATGACGGCGACTTTTTTAGACATAGAATTCGAGTCTGCAAGTTACGAAATCAGGCTTATTTAATTAGAAAGGGAACGTGTTTTTTAGTAAACGGTATTAAGGAAAGAAGGTAAAAGGGCGAGCGCGGTAAGATCTAAATCCATTTAAAGGGAAACGTGTATCTGAATTCTTCATTACAATATCTAAATTCACCTTGCCGCTACGGTCCACTTCCATAAATCTAGCACTTGAAATGCCCCCGATAAAGGCATTTTTCCCGTTTTGGTCTTTGATATTCCATCCAAAATTCACGAACAAATTATCCGGGGTAACATAGTCCACACTACTTATTGCAAAGCAATAATTCCCTGTATTTTTCCCAAATTCAAACGTTTGAGACACCTGACCAGTCGAAGGGTTCACTGTATATTCCACTAATCTAGAATACGAATCAACCAATGACATTGGATTTGTGTAACTACGTTCGTTCCCATTATCAAAAACAATCATCGCATTGTGATTAGCTGGATTCAGGCGGACCGAGTGAAGCCCATAGGAATAATTAAATGCATTACTGGATGGTTTAAGTAAATGAGCAGACCACGGAGCTTGCCAATGAGTGGGATCTGAAATCATCCAAACCACCTTCTTTTTGATCAAATCCACTTTAGCCGTTAAGCTTTGACTCCTAGCTGTAAAAATAATTGTGTTGTCGGTCCGATCGTAGGTCAAACTGTTCATATGAAGCCAATCATTATTATTTGCAAAAGGCAACTGTGGTCTTGAAGGATCAAATAAATCATACAAGTTTAGTTCATTTACGATTTTCCCTGATTGATAGTCTACTTCATAGAGTTTATCTTCTATAGTCCCATTCACATCCTCATCCTCCCCAGTATAGACCACATTCCCATTAGGAAGCATCTCGAAATCGTGGTGATTAATATGCACTGGCTTCATCCCGTGATAAAATTTCCCCATTAAATCAAACTCTGAAAATGTAAAGTCATCATTCTTATACAGTAGATAATGGCCATTAGGCAGTAATTTCATATCCTGGACATTAGGTACCTCTAAAATTCCTCTAATTTTCCCAAACTTATCAATGATCACTGGGTAACTAGTCTTCGCTGGACCACCAAAAGTCCCATTTAATGTCTTAAATGGAAAGCAAAGTATAAATTTTGTCTTTGCCTCCACAGTAGTTGCCATATTTAATCTAAAGTCGTCTCTTTCTGGCACACCATCAGGCAATTTCCCTGTATTTACGACTATGATTGAATCTCTAGAGTTACCTTCTACATTCGTAATAGTAAACCTAACTTGATTAGCATGTTGAGGATATAGCCCAAAAACATTTTCCTCCCCTACCTTACCCGTGCCTGCTCCTGATTTAACAAAATCCTCTCCATCTTGACCAATCACTGTATATTTAAAATCCACGTCTTGGTCACTGCTATACTGAATTAAGGAGGTTAAAGGTGCAATTTGATATGGATTAACAGTTAATACTAATTTTGTGAAACTCGGATTAGGGTATTTAAATGAACTCATTTTCAAATTTACAAATTTGCTTCCTCCATTTTTATCAATTAAAATTACTTGGGTTACAGTAGCAGGAATCAAAATATCGTCAATCGTCTGTCCATTCAAAATTGAAATACTATTCTCCACTTTAAATTGAAAAGAGGTAATTGTCTCTAAATTCTTCGCATAAAAACGATATTTCACAAATTGAGTAGAATCCTGATAAGGAAATTTCCCAGTATTGGTAATTAAGTACCCGTTAGGAATAGAATTCACTTGAATCTTCACTTGAGGACTCTTTACCACCGAAACTGAATCCAATACTAAACCACCAGAATACTCCGTAAATGCATCTTCAATACGCTTACATGAGTTAAGGCTTAATGCAAAAGCCATAACTAAAAATAATTTTACCAATTTGTTCATACTTAAAATTACATTTTTTTCATTTGTAATTAAACCTAAAGAGCCCATAGGATTATTTCAGTAGACTAATTGGGTATTTAAGTATACGAATATAGAAGCAACGCAAGCTTCTGACATTAAAACGAATTTAATTTATGTCAGGAGTTGGTTAAATAGCTCCTTCTTCAGAAAGTTCAACACTACATATAAAAGAAGCCCGCTATTCGCGAGCTTCTTCTTATAAAATTACCTTCGACGAAGTCGAATCCACATCTTTACTCTATTATCTCTACTCTATAAAGAATTACCCTAGTAATTCTTTCAAATTAACCGTCTTAAAAAACACATAAATCAGCGACACAAACACCCCCACAAACATAAACCCAATCGTAATCAAACTACGCTTAGGTCCATCCTTCTGAACAGCCACCTGAGCAGGCTCTAGAACCTTAAATACTGGAGTCTCGCGGTGTAATTTAACTTTCGACTCTTCGTATTGCCCACTAATTGTTGTGTACAAGTTATAGGCCATATCTACCTCGTATTGCAATTTCTTCTCGCGGTCTTTCGCCACATTC
>JACCDU010872958.1_pt1 | contig 20666 bp, 31 predicted proteins | sample 7446081 | NCBI WGS metagenome assembly JACCDU01 (sample SAMN15323447, study PRJNA562643) | freshwater metagenome | isolation source: river surface water | place: USA:Blue River Watershed | collected 2017-08-17
CTTGGCCAACTCCTGCAAGTCTTGATTGGAAATGGGCATATCGCTGCTCCGAAATGAAAGGTTTGAGAAACACCTTCCACGCCGTGATGGCACGCAAGCCCATCGAGTTCAGCTCATCAGGTTCCCGGCGCGACTTCGGGTACGGCTTTGGCCTGGTGCGCTTTGCGCTGGTGGACGCGACCCCACCGATGCAGCGACAAATTTGGCGTGTACCGCATCGAGGTACTGGCTGGCTCGCTGCGGGAGGCGATCCCCGCTTGCGCACATTGCGAATCAGTCAGCACGACGATGCAGAACTGGCAGAGCGAATTTTGTGGCGGCGTCAACCCCCTGACGGATATTTGTTCGCTCAAAAGACAAGGGGCGCAGCTTGTGGCCACGCCCCTCGATTCCCGACCGTCACATGGACGGCGGACTACATGCCCTTCATCTTCTTGGCCACACGGTCCATCGCGCCAGCCTGGCCGCGCGTCAGCTCGCCTTCCTTGACCTCTTCGTCGGACTCGCCATCCTCCAGGTCGATGTGGGTGATCTGCAACTCCACGCTGCGATTCTCGGAGCCCTCGGTCGCGGATTGACGCGAGCCAACCACCTTCGCCTTGGCCTCGAACATGAGCACGGTGCCGACGGTCGGCAGCTTCTTCATGCCCAGCTTCTCCAGCGTGTCGTTGTTCAGGTCCAGGCGCAGACCATAGGGGTAGCGCTCCTGGTCGGAAGAACCAATGACCTGCACGGCCTTGCTCTTCTCCTTGGCTTCCTGCTTGCTGATCTTCAGGTCTTTCATGGTCATCGCTGACCTCCTTTCTTGCTACGGGTCAGATGCCCAAGTTGTCGAGATGCTGGGCCACGCGGTCGATCGGCGTGCTGCCTTGCGCGGCTGGCGTACCGAGCTGCGTCGGACGCGAGCGAAGCGGCTGGGGCTGCGCAGCGGGTGCGGCTTTGGGGACCACGATGCTGTCGTACATCATCTGGAGCGCGGCGGTCCACTGCTTGGGCTCGAACGTCTGCACGAAGCGCTGAAGGTTGGCGGCGTTCTGGAAGTGCTCGCCAATGATCTTCAGGCGCGCGGGATGGTCGGCTTCCGTGGCTCGGGTCTGGAGGTAGGTTTCCATCGCACCAGCGGCAGACTGCACCGTCTGGCGGTACTGCTCCTGGCTCTGCTGGCGCTCGGTCTCGACCTGCTGGCGCTGAGTCTGGTCGGCTTGCGTCTTGCGCAGCTTGGCCAGCTCCAGGGCCTTGTCGCGGGTGATCTCCATGTTCTCGACGGCGGACTTCAGGTCGTCGTGGCCGGACAGCAGATCGACGCCAGGCGCTTCGACGCCGAGCTTCTGGTACAGCGCGGCACGCTGGCCCTCGATCATTTCCAGGGCCACGCGGATGTTCTTCTCGTCGTTGGATGAGACCAGGCGTCCGAACTCCAAGGTTTGGGCGAATTCCTGAGCCGACATGCCGGTGGACTTCACCAGGTCGCGGAACTCGGTGATGTCGGCTTCGAGCTGCTTGCGCTCGGCGAACACCGCCTTGATTCGCTCCTTGCCGCGCTCGGACTTGACGCCCTCCAGCAGCTCGGCTTCTTCCTGCTCGGCGGTCTTTGGCTGCGCTGGATCGACGGCTGGCTTGTCGCCTGCGGGATCGCCTGCGGGCTTGTCGTCGGCCTTCGGAGCGTCGGCGGGTTTGTCGGCTGGCTTGTCGCCGGACAGCTCATCGAGCAGCGCCAGCATCTTTGCGGACTGAGGCTTGTCGGTCGGCAGCTCTTCCGTGTTCTTCTGCCCCTCTTCTGTAGGTGATTCGTCGCTGGCGCTGGACTCGGAGCCCGTGTCAGTGTCGGCGGGTTGATCGTCTTGCTGACCGGACGTGTCGGTAGCGGACGTGTCGTCGGACGCGCCGCCCCCGAGATCACCGCCTTCGCCGTCGGCGGGCTTGTGCAGTCGGGAGAACATTCGTTGCTTCCAAAGTGGCATGGAGGATTCCTTCGTAGTGGTTGAGAAAACTTATGCGCCGCCGCCAGCGCCAGCCAATGCGGCCAGCGCTGGGGGCATGGGTGCTCCCGGCATTGCTCCAGGTATCGCGGGAGGGGGAAGCGCCGGAGGCTTGGGGATGAACTGCTCGACATCCAGGCGCTCGTCGAATCGCTTGATGGACTCGCGCAACAGGTTGATGAAGGGCTCGGGGTCCAAGCCCTTCGACTGGACCTCGATGATCGTCATGACCAGCTCCTTGATGAGCGGCATGATCTTGGTCCAGCTCTCCTGCTCTTCGAGCTTGTCTGGCGCGCCGGTCGTGCCCGCTCGGATGCGCATCTCGATCATCTCGAAGACCTGATCGCGGGTCAGCTCGGGCCAGTCGTAGGGCTTGACCATGGTCGTGACCGGTATGCCGCTGACTTCCTTCGTCACTTCCTCGGGCGGACCCATCATGCGTTCGACCTGCGCGGGGGTCAGCTCTTGCAGGAGCACCTGGGCGCAGTATTGGGCGATCTCCTGGAGCCAGTCTTCCACCTGGTCGCGGAACTCGGACACGCGGCCCGATAGGCTTTGCTGGAGGATCGACGCCTCGGTCGCGGTCTTGGGCTTGACGACGGTGGAACGTGCGGCATCTTGCAGGCCGGTGACTTGCTCCCAGTCGTAGCGCACGGCGCTGGTGTCGTACACCACGGGGTCGATCTTCGGATGCTCGCGCGCCATGATGACGTTTGAGAGGGGCTTCCCTTCGGTGTCGATGATCGTGATCTCTCCCAGCTCGCTATCCTTGAAGCGCTTGATCGACTTCTCGCTCACTTCGCCGGACGCCACCCAGCCAGGCAGGCACAGGTCGCGGTGCTCGTTGAAGCGGTCGCGCGCGGAGTTGTGCTCGTCCTGAAGGATGTACGTCAGGTCCACCAGGCTAGGTGCCACGAACTGGCCATCGACCACCTGGTAGGGCAGCAGGAAATACGGGAACCAGCGCTCGCCCACCTTGCGGGGTGAATACGGTTCGCGCAGCCAGAAGTCGCAGCCCTCGGCAATCGTGTAGACGCGCTGGGTGTTCTTGTCCCAGATTTCGAGGATAGCGATCTGCTTGTCCTCATCCAGCATGGCGGCTGCGCTGGCCAAGCGTCCGTCCTTCTTGGGCATCTGATCGTTGCCGGTGTACGCCTTAGCGCTCTCCAGCTTCATGCCGTAGGTTGCCTCGGCGGTGGACTTCTTCATGGGGATGATCTGGCAATGCCAGTCAGCGTCTCGGTAGTCGAAGAACTCGCACACCGACGGGTCGATCAGCAGGTTGTCCGTGAGCACGCGGTCGATGACCAGGCCCTCGGAGGCGACGACTTCGACCTGCTCCTTCAGGGCGGTCATGAGCTGCTTCAGCTCTTCGAGGTTTGCTTCCTGCGCTTGCAGTTGGTCCGGATCGTCGATGTCGGCCATCAGGCGCTCGGCCTCGGCGATGTTGTCTTGGGTGTCGTTGATGCGCGCGAGGATGATCGGATCGCTCTGAATGTCGCGCTGGTACATGACCTTGACCACGCCGAACGACGACGTGAGCGCGCTGCGCACGGTTGCCTTGGCTCGGTCTTTCAGTCGCGCCCGCTCCATGCAGCGGTTTGTGACGGTCTCGATCGTCTTACAGAACAGCTTGAGGTTTTCTGCGCGGTACAGCGGCGTCGAACTGATCTCGGGATTGCGCGCGTAGATGCTGGGAAGGGTCGCGGTGATCGTGCCGTGGATGAGGTTGGCGCGGTGCTTGTAGAACTGCTTGGACTTGGGGTCCGCCTTCCAGTTGAAGCCAGCGACCTCAGATCGGTTGTGGCGCACGCGCTCATGAAACTTCTTCCAGAACTCGCGCGCGTTGGCGATGCGCTTGTTCCATTTGCGAGCCAGCTCGTTCGGCTCGGGCGTTGTACGTGTGCCGTCTTCGGCGGTTTTCTGGTCGGTCATTTGGCTACACCTTCATTCGGTACGTGTCGTCGTCATATTTTTTGGTCGGTTCATCCAGGTCGGCGGATATTTGTTCTTCATCCGGACTGCGGCGGCGACGCATCACGCCGTATCGGGTCGCGTCCCAGGCGTGGTCCTCGGCGTCGGTGTCCACGTCCTCGGGGTTGTCGTCGCTGGGCGGTAGGCTGGGCACGGTCCTGATCCAGTGCTTGCACGTCGAAAACACCTTTAACCGGTTCTCGGACAAAAGTCGGATGATTTCCTGGGCACCGTTGACCCTTGAGCCCTTGGCGTTCCAGGCTTCCTGCCACTTCACGCCACCCTCGCGGAATATCTGACCGATGGAGCGGTCCGCGCCGATCTTGGCGAAGATGGCGGGGTCGGCCAGGTTCATCCGGTAGTCGTAGCCCATGCGCTCGTCGTGTTCCTCGATGGCCTTGATCTTCTTGGCCACCTTGGTCGCTGGCTCGCGGCTGCCCTCGTTCGGCTTCTCACCAATGCCGTACAGCTCGCGCCAGATGTAGTGCACGCCGTCGGGGTCCATCGCCATCCAGTAGCAGGCATACGGGCGCGCAAAGCCCCAGTCCATCGACTTCCACACCTTCCAGCTCGCGGGAATTGGGAACGGCTCGACGATGTGGCGCTTGGCGTCCCAGACGCCTTCGAGAAAGCTCCCGACGTGGATGTCCCAGTCGCCTTCCAGCCATGCCTTGCGCCGGTTCGGGTCTTTCAAGGCTTGCAGCGTCGCCAGGTACTCGGGGTCGTTCGCAAGTAGTACCTTGTTCTCATGGATGCTGGAGTGAACGGCCACGCGGGGCTTCTCGCCTTCCACGCGAATGACCGTGCCAGTTGGCGTGCCACCTTCACCCAGACGAAAACGCTCCTTGACCGCGCCGTGTCCCTTGCCGAACGGGTTGCACGTCGCCCGCACCATGCGCGGCATCCCAGGGAAGGATGACCGGCAGGTCGAGTGCATGGCCTCGTAGAAGGTCAGGTCGCGCCAGTTGGTCAGCTCTTCAAACCCTAGCCACGGGTATTCGTGGCCGTGGTAGTTCCAGTAATCGTCCTCGGTCGCGCCGTAGCGGAAGAACAGCATTTCGCCCGTGGGCCACTCCCAGTAATGCTCGGCCTTGTTGAACTTTGCGGCTGGAAAGAACTGCGTGAACCAGCGGCGGGACTTGGCTACCACGTCAGCGAGCTGCGGATAGGTCAGACGGAAGAGAACCCCGCGCCAGTGCTGTCCGAACCCCTTGCCCGTGTGCTGGGCGAAGCTCATGAGCATGGTGTCGGTCTTGCCACCCCCACGAGTGCCCTCCATCAGCGCCTCGTACACTGGGCAGGTCAAGAACTGGAACTGAGCACCAGGCATCGGCCTCCAGACCGTCTGCGTGCTTTGGATGATGGATTGAAGGGGCCAAGTCGCAGCGCTCACGCATCGCCCTTCATCTGCTGCGCCATCATCTTTTCCCAGTCGGCTTCGTTCATCACGCCGGGCACCACCAGGACGCCCTTCGGAGCTTCGGGCACCAAGTCCTTGCCGTTGGCCCCTGTGATTTCCTGCTTCTTGACCAGATAGCCCTTCAGCTCGGCCAAGAAGCGCAACGCCCCCAGCTTGTCGTGGGTCTTGAGCTTCAGGCTGCCGCCGGTCGCGCTAAACGACTCGGCGACCTCGGACACGGCTGCGGCCTGCTCGTCGGTCAATTCGTCGCTGGATTTCAGCTTCACGCCTTGCGGCCCCCAGTTCATCAGGTCGCGCTGATTGGCGAAGGCGATCTTCACGACCTCGGCGACGATGCGCTCGATCGTGACCTCGTTGGCCTCGGCTGCCTTCTCCCGAAGCTCCTGAATCCTTTGCTGGACCTTTGCGGTCGCGGCCAAGGTCGAAGCCCGCGAGTGCACTGCGTTGTCCTTCCATCCGCGCGAGTTAGGGAACGCCTGGCGGTAGGCTTCCGCCTGAGACAGACCAGACGCGACGCCAGTGGCAAATGCTTCCTGCTTGGGGGTCAACATGCGGGCACCTCCAGGATGATCGGCTTCACATGGCAGGAGTGGTGAAGCGTGGATGTGCGCTCGGCTCCATCCCGAAGGACCGTGTACACGTACCCGCCCAGCGGGCTCGGGCCTGCGCTAACGAGTTTGAATTTCTGCATCGTGCGCACCAAGTAGAACCGCGTCCCGACGGGAATCTGGCGCAGCGTCATGCGTTTGAGTCTCATGGCTGCCCCTTTTCCCAAGCCTGGCTGTGCTGGTCGTACAGGATCGCGGCCTCGGACACGATCTCAATCGGCGTCGCCGCGATGATTCGGGCTGATGCCTGGAGTCCACCAAGGATCGAACCCCGATCCGTATCGGTAATCTCGGTGCGCTGGGCCAAGTCGTCCAGGGCATTGACCGATGCACGGACCACGCGCATGTCGGGCTCGTCGCCAGTCCAGCCTTTGTACGTCGCGCAGGCACTTGCCACGAAGAACATGATCGAGCCGTAGGCCAGGAGCTTTTCCTTGTCGGCTCCTGTCAAGGCGTGAATCTGGCCGTTCATGGCTTCGCTGGTCCACTTGGCGCGGATGGCCTGCTTGATGAATGGGTGAACCCCGACGGGCTTGCGGCGCTTCTTCATGCCTCGCCCCTTGCGCGGATGGCGGCGGCGCAGTGGTGAGCCATCCACTCGCTACCCATACGGACAGCGGTGTGCTCGCACTCCTTCGCACACGCCTCGCGTTCTTCGGCCACGGCCTTTCGCGCATACTCGCGCATCTGCTCGGCGGTGTACTTGGCTTGGAGCACGCTTCCAGGGTTCGGGAGCTTGGGGAGTTTGGTCATGCGGCCTCCCGAAGCGGCGTCACCGACACCTTCACCATGCCGCCGATGTCGTCCGAGATGTCGAACGTCACTCGGAAGTTGCTGTCGTCCACCTTCAGGGCGTCCGCCAAGCCATCCAGTCCAGATTTCATGCTGGCGATCAGGTTGTCCTGGTCTCGGATGCGCCGATCTGGCGGGTAGAAGGTCAAGTGGACGGATGCCTCGTCCGATCCCATGAGCGTCGCCGCCGACATTCCAGCCTTGCGAGCGGCGATCCAGCAGGCGGTCCGGTACTGCTTCTTGGCCCGATGCAGAGTCATGTAGTGCACGCGGGCGTTGGGGCTCAGGTCTTTGAGGGGCCAGGGGAAAACTACTGTGGTCATTCTTCGATTCTTGTTGCGTCAGCCGTCTCCAGCGGACATTTGGTAAGTAGATGCGGCTGAAGCGTCACCAGGTCATGGCGTCCGCCCTCGTCGAGGCGAACGGTCAGGCGTTGAAAGTGGTCGAGCTTGGATTCAGCCCCTCGGTGCTTGATGACGGTGCCGATCCGACCGCTCGGGGTCTTCACGCGGGTACCGACTGGGAAGTCCTCCATGTCCAGCATCCGCTTCATGCGACCAGCCTTTCGACGGTGATTGCCAAGGCGTCCAGCTCGTCGAGCTTGCGGATGGCCCACGCGCGGCGCTGGCCGTGCAAACCCATCATCGAACCGGTATGGCAGGACTGGCACAGGGCCACGGACGTGAACCACTGGCCTTGCTTGATTTCGTGGCAGTCGCTCGGGCCCGGCTCGTCGCACACGGAGCACGGCAGCAACTTCACGCGCTCGATGTGACGCTTCTCGGCGACGGTCGGGGCTTTCTTGTTCTTCGACTGCATCAGCCCCACCCCAAAATGATCTGCTCCAGCAGGCGGTCGGCGGTCTCGCGGTCAAACTGGGGAAGGATGTGGCGCACCACGCCGTCGATCGCGGCGTCGTAGAAACGATCGAAGACATCCTGGTCCATCGACTCGTAGGAGCAGGATTGCGGTACCGGGACCATCTCGCCCGTCACGGGATGGATCACCGGATCGCAGTAGCCCGCCACCAACTTCACGGCGACAAGCGCCTTCTCGGTCGTGTCGTAGGTCTCGGAGTTGTCGGCGATCAGCGCCAGCAACGCGAACATCTTTCGGTGGTGCTTGCCGTGGCGCGGGCGAGCCCATTCCAGACGCAACCACGAGCCGACCGGCATCCGCTCCAAGCGGCGCTTAAACTTGATCCATGCGTCGTGATCGGCAGCCGTCGATCCACGCAGGCCCTTGTCGGACTTGATGAGGATGGCCTTCACAGCAACCCCCTCACGAATCCGTGGTGGACTTCTGCGGAACTGAGCGGCGTTTCGTCAGGAGTTGGTCCACGCACGCCAAGACCTCGGCCCGCCCAGGACTTTGCGGAAAGCGCTCGATCGCGGCCAGCATCGCCGCCGCGTGTCGCTTGCTCGGGTACGTGCTGGCCACCAGCCGCGCACAGCACTCCAGGCATTGGAAGTGGTAGACCCCAGTGTGTGGCCGTTGTTTGGATGACTCGCACGCAGGGCATGTCACGACACCCCCTTCGGCATCGCCATGCGCTGGCGCAGTCCGGCCAGCAGCTCGCGGACTTTCTCGGGGTTGGCGATCGTCTGCCCAGGTGCGGGCAATGCGTCCATGCGCGGCGGCACGGCAGGTAGGTCGCGGATCGCCAGCTTCTCGTCCAGGATGCGTGTCCAGCGGGCTTTCGCGCGATCCCAGCTCGCCTGCTTCAGCTCCCACGAGCCGAACTCGACTGCGGCCCAGTAGATCGCTGGAGCGCTCCACGCATCAGTACCGTCGTCGCGCCTGCGCATCTGGCGCACGGCTTCGATGAACGCGGCCTCGTGGTCAACCGGCGGGCGGCACAACAGCAGGAACTCGGGCAGCGTCGGCGGCCACACGCGCGACATGCAGGCGGTCAGGCCGCGCTGGACCTCTTCGGTCGTGTACCCAGCGAGCGCCATCGACCAGACGGCCTTCATTTCGGCCAGCGTCACGCCGCGCCATTGGTCGGTGAACTTCTGGCCGTAGACGACCATCAGGAACTTCAGCAGCTCCTTCGCGCCGTCCTCGGTGGGTTGCCAAGTCGTGAGGTTCATGCCGCGCCCTCCACGACCTGGGCGTCGGTGATGTCGATGACGTTCGCGGGCTTGCGGTCCATCAGCTCATCGACCCACGCCTGATCGGCAGCCTGGCGCGCGGCCTTCGACTGCGGCATGGCCACGCCTGGCTTCTGTCCGGCAACCCAGTCGGCCTTGAAGCCCTGCCACCCACGGGCGCAGCACAGCGCCAGCACGTCGGTCAGGGCCATGCCTGCCTTATGCGCTTCGCGCTCGATGCCATCCAAGGCGGTCTGGGTCAGCGGTGCGCGCTTGGCCTTGCGCATCGCCATAAAGTCGGACCACACCAACTCGGAGACGATGTCGGGTCGCTCAATGGGGCGAGAGCGCGGAGCGCGTTTTTTATCTTCTACGTTAGTAGAAGATATAGGTGATGGTGAAGGGCATTCCTCATGCAATGCTTGTGGAATGCTTGGAGCATTGCTCGGAGCATCGTTCGAGGATTGCTTCCAGCGTGCTTTAGCAGCTTTGCGAGCTTTGCTTGCCGCCTTCTCGGCGCGCTCCATCGAGCCCGAGATTTCGGCGTCGATGCGCTTCTGGTGCCACAGTCCATCGACGACATCGAAAAACTCCAGCAAGACAGCTCGCAGGTTCGCCCACTCCTTGGGCGTTGCTTTGACAATGGCCGCCAGGCGCTTGTCGTCGTCGATCAGTGGCCCGCCGTTGCGCCAGTACGCCATCAGCAGGAGCAGATATGCGCCGTGCTCGTCACGGGTCAGGTGTTGGGTGTCGGCGAGGTAGTCGCCGATCCACAGAGGCATCCAAGCGTCGGTTTTCTTGCTCATGCCGACCGCCCTTCTGCCGCACGCAGCTCGCTCTGGATTCGTTGACCGATCCATCGCGCGACCGGTACAGCCCAGCTATTCCCCAGCGCCTTGTAGCGCGGACCATCAGGGCATTCGTCAACGGGTTTCTTGCGCCATGGGATCGCGGTGTAGTTGTCAGGGAACCCCTGCAAGCGCTCGCACTCAACTGGCGTCAGGCGGCGGACGGACATGCCAGTCATCACAGCTTGCGGCTGACCACCTCCAGTTGGCGATTGTTTGGTAAGTGTCAGCGCTTGGTTGTTATTGAATTTTGGCGTTTGCTCTGTTGTAAATGCCATCGGCTGCGCCACCACGTTTTCGCCGCCATTGTTTCGACCAAGCGCAAAAGCCGCGTCCTTGCTGGTGCATGGGTCTTGCGTACCGTGGACAATGAAATCTTCAGTTTCAAAGTCCAGTCGCTGGCAAGCACCACGGGTCAGGCATTTAGCAACGAGGTTTTCACTTCCCCCTCCAATGTCTCCTCCGTTTGCTCGCAGTGTTCCGAAGCCTTCGCGGTAGCCTCCAATGCTGCCTGGAGTGAAGACGGAAGCGTCTTTCCCCGCTTCTCGGCACGGCGCAGAATCCCTGCGCAAGCCTTGCCACTCAAAAAGAACCGTTGCGGGATCAAGTCCGTCTCTAGCGCTTGCGACAACGAACACACGTCGGCGTCGTTGGGCCACTCCGAACCATTGGGCGTCCAAGGTCCGCCAAGCGACTGAGCGCGTGGGTCCATACACAGCACCAGCGTTCGACCACCGGCCCCCTGGCGGTTGAAGCGGCTCATCTTCTCCGGCAAGCCCAGCCAGAAAGCACCCGAAGGCGTTGTCCTTCGTGCTGAGAACACCGGGGACGTTTTCCCAGAAGACGACACTTGGGGGCAGTCCTGTACGGACTCGAACATGGTCAATTGCATCAGCCAACTCCACAAATCTCAGCGATAGGTTTCCTCGTTCATCAGAGAGGGATTCACGTAGTCCTGCCACGCTGAACGCTTGGCAAGGTGTCCCGCCACAGAGCAGATCGGGAGCGGGTACTTCTCCGGTCAGGACTCTCTTGGCGATCGTCGTCATGTCCCCGAGGTTGGGGACCGTTGGGTAGTGGTGCGCGAGCACGGCGCTGGGGAACGGCTCGATCTCGGAGAGCCACGCGGCTTTCCAGCCGAGTTCCCCCCACGCGACCGATGCGGCCTCAATGCCAGAGCACACGCTTCCGAAGGTGAACTGCGCCGTCATCCGTCAAGCGCTTTCTGCCTCGGACTTCGACTTTGGCGCGCGTGGTTCCTTGAACCACTCGGGCCGCAGAACGCGGAGTTGCCAGGTTCGGCCTTCGGGTAACGTCTCGCCCCATTGCGACACCGCGCCGGGAGTGATCCCCAGCATCGTCGCCAAGGCGGAGACGCCACCGGCTAGTTCGATTGCTTTTTTTGTTTCCATGCCTTAAATTTAGCACACTAAAGCCGATAAGTAAAGTACGCTAAAGGTTTTAGGAAGCTAAAATGTCCAACATGACACTCGCAGAACGCATCCGTGAAGCGATCCAGCACTCGGGCAAGACCCAAGCGCAGATCGCGACCGAGACTGGCAAGAGCCCCGGCGCAGTTACGCAGTGGCTCGACGGCGCGACAAAGAGCCTTCGCGCCGACACTGCGGCGGCGCTTGAGCGCGCGACCGGCTATAGCGCGACTTGGCTTGTCACCGGCAAGGGGCCAAAGCTGGTGGCAAGCATGTCCAACATCGCGCCCGCTCCAGTTGGCGGAAAGTCGATCCCTCTCATCAGCTACGTTCAGGCGGGAGCCTGGACGGATGTGGTTGACACTTTTCAACCAGGCGACGCAGACGACTTCCTACTGACGGACCTTGAGCTGTCTGGCAATGCCTTCGCGCTGGAAATCAAGGGCGACTCAATGCTCCCCGAGTTCAAGCCAGGGGATCGGGTCATCATCGACCCCGTGATACAACCCCAGCCAGGCGACTACGTGGTCGCCAAGAACGGCGAAGACGAGGCAACCTTCAAGAAGTACCGGCCGCGCGGCGTGAATGAGCGCGGCGACGTGGTGTTCGAGCTAGTACCTCTTAACGAGGACTATCCGTCGATGCGGTCCGACGTGACTCCCATCCGCATCGTCGGGACGATGGTGGAGCACAGAAAGTACAGGCGACGTGGATGATCTTCGACCACAGCCGACACAAGGTTGGACCGCGAAGCGCGAGTGGCGCAAGGAGTTCTTCAGATGCATTGCGCTCTCGGCAATTGCCTGCACGCTTGTTCTCGGCGTGGCTTACGTCGCCGCAAAGCACAAAGCAAAACCATCTGACTCTGAACTTCCCGCGCCCAGTGCAGGGAGGTTCAGGGTTCTCTCATCGTTTCATGGGTTCCCTTGCACAACTGATTGCTCAGGCCACGCAGCAGGTTATCAATGGGCACGGCGGAACAGCATTGACGATGAAGACAACTGCGCTGGAAGGTCGCAGTCATTCATTGAGGGCTGCATGGCTTACGTGGCGGAAAACGAACCCGACAACGAATCCGCATATCAGGATGAATGCTCTGGGGCTGGGCGACCAGGCCGTCACACGGATTGCTGAAGCACTATGAGAACCTCCGGCCATGGACTCACTTACTCCGGCCCAGCGATCAGAGCGCATGTCTCGCATACGGGGCAAGGACACCGGGCCCGAGCTGGCGGTGCGGCGCTTGATCCATTCAATGGGGTATCGGTACCGCCTTGGTGCCAAGGACTTGCCTGGCCGACCAGACATCGTGTTTCGCACGCGGCGTTGCGTCGTATTCGTGCATGGATGCTTCTGGCATCGTCACCAAGGATGCGCGCTGGCGCGGCTACCAAAGTCGAGACTGGACTTCTGGCGCGCGAAGCTGGAAGGCAATGCCGCAAGGGACAAGCGAAATCTGGAGCTGCTGGCGCAGAATGGCTGGCGAACCCTTGTCGTGTGGGAATGTGAATTGACGGACACGAAGCAAGTCGCGGCACGGGTGCGACGCTTCCTTGAAGGAGTACAAGAATGACAATGCGATGCGTCGAGCTGTTCGCTGGAGCTGGCGGGCTGGCCTTGGGTGTTGGCCTCGCGGGCTTCGAGCCGTTGGCCGTTGTTGAGTGGGACCGATGGGCGTGCGACACCCTTCGGGAGAATCAGCGACGCGGGTACCCGTTGGTGAACGGTTGGCCGATTCACGAAGGCGATGTCCGCAGTTTCGACTGGTCATCCATCCCTCAAGACATCGAGCTTCTGGCGGGCGGACCACCTTGCCAGCCGTTCAGCCAAGGCGGAAAGCACCGCGCCCACGATGACGCGCGCGATATGTTTCCGGCCACCGTGGAGATCGTCAGACGATTGCGCCCCAAGGCTTTCATCGTCGAGAACGTCAAGGGCTTGACGAGATCGACATTTGCCAACTACTACCAGCACATCCTTCTGCAACTGGAGTTCCCCGAGATCGTTCGCCGTCGTAACGAGACTTGGTACGACCACCTGATGCGTCTCCAACGGCACAAGACGGGCGGCAAGCGCAGCGGCCTCACCTACCAAGTCGTGCCAACGCTTGTGACTGCTGCGGACTACGGCGTCCCACAAAAGCGCGAGCGGGTCTTCATGGTTGGCTTCAGGTCCGACATCGGCGGAGATCAGTGGAGTTTCCCGCAGGCCACACACTCGCATGAGCGGCTGCTGTACGAGCAATTCGTCACTGGCGAATACTGGGATCGACACGAAATCGCCGCCCGTCATCGCCCAGCCGCCCCTGAGTCGGTGACAAAGCGACTCAATCAACTGAAGCTCCTGCCGCCGGACGGCAAGGCTTGGCGCACGGTCAGGGACGCGCTCGTAGGATTGCCAGACCCTCAATCGCACGCCGCCAAGCGGTTCAAGGACCACTCCTTCCAAGACGGCGCGCGCATCTACCCAGGCCACACGGGAAGCCCGCTCGACCTGCCTGCCAAGACGCTAAAGGCCGGAGACCATGGCGTCCCCGGCGGCGAAAACATGATGGTCAGAAGCGACGGCAGCGTCCGCTACTTCACCATCCGCGAGAGCGCCCGAGTCCAGACCTTCCCCGACGGCTACGTGTTTCACGGGTCATGGACCGAGACGATGCGCCAGCTCGGCAACGCCGTGCCTGTCTTGCTCGGGCAAGTCGTCGCATCGTCGGTCGCCGAAAAGATCGTCTCCGCGCTGGCTCTGGAATCCGCGCGCGCCGAATCGACGCAGAGGCGCATGGCATGAGCCAAGTGGTTCCGTTCAATCCGCTGGACAAGAAGAACCTCGGCGCGTCGGTCGCCGATGCGTTACTTCGCAGCGATGTCCACCCGCTCGGCGAGCTTCCAGTCATTGATGGTGCTGGGGTCTATGCGATCTACTACCGTGGCGCGTTCCCAGCATACGCACGTCTGAAGAAGGCCAACGCCGACGAATGCGCGGTCCCGATCTACGTCGGCAAGGCCATCCCTGCGGGTGCCCGCAAGGGCGGCGGTCAAGGCGACAAAGACGGTCCAAGCAAGTCACTGGTGGGAAGGCTTCGTGATCATGCGAAAAGCATCCGCGCGGCCAATGACCTCGACATTGCCGACTTCCAATGCCGATACCTAGTCGTCGATGACATCTGGATTCCCCTCGGGGAGTCCTTGTTGATCGCGCGCTTCGCCCCGGTCTGGAACTCTCTGGTGGACGGCTTCGGCAATCACACACCAGGCAAGGGCCGATTCGAGGGAATGCGCCCCCGCTGGGACGTGCTGCACCCAGGTCGCGCTTGGGCCGAGAAGTGCGCCCCTCGCTCGGAAACTTTCGACGAAATCGTCCGCGACGTGGAGAACTATCTGCGCGAACGGCTCGGCTAGGCAGTCCACGCCACCGCACCAACCCGCTTCGGCGGGTTTTTTTTCGCCTGGAGTCCAGGAGTTTCCCTAGTCTGCTGAACTTTTTAATTTAGTCGGCTTTACTTCTATCGTTTAGTGTGCTAAATTCCATCCATCGCAATTCAACGCGAGACGACCAAGGCCAAGCGATACGTGGCCGAAGCTGACAGGAAGCAAAGGCGGGTCTAGGGGCGGTGCCCTGAAGCTGTTGAAGCGGTACCGAAACCAAAACGATGGAGTGAACCAATGAAGCTAGACCTTCGCTCCGTACCGACGCCGCACCCCGCAGCACTAGGCACGGACGCCACCACACCGAGCACAGACGGCTTTAGCCCGTTCTTGCTCGAACGCCTTTACATCCGACTCGGACAGTCAGCCTGGTACTGGCCGACCGTGATGACGCTGATCTTCGTGCTCTACGTTGTCGGAAGCTCCATCGCCCCCGACCTGGAGCTGATCGCATGAGTGCCTTCAATCCCGCCCGCGTTGCCAAGGTCGGACGCCGCGTCCCCAGACACCCGCCAGCGCCTAGCCCTAGCCGTTGGCGCAGCCGCCTCCGTGACCTCGCGCGAGCCATGTTGCTCGTGATCGCAGTCATGTTCGTCAGCGCCATCACCTTGTCGCTGATCCTCAAGCCAGCGACTCACGTCATCGACTGCTCGATGACTGAACCCCACCCCGACCAAACAGCCGCCTTCGAGGCGGAATGCAGAAAGAACTGGACCTCCGTATGAACGCAATCACCAAACACGAGACCGACCACATGCCAGCGTTGGCCATGACCGAGACCGAGCTGATCGAAGTGCTCGCCACCAGCCTCTACCCCGGCGCGCAAGTCACGTCGATCAAGATGGTCCTGGGCTACTGCAAAGCCGCTGGCCTGGACCCGATGCAAAAGCCCGTGCACATCGTCCCCATGTGGGACAACAAGGCCGGAACGATGCGCGATGTCGTCATGCCTGGCATTGGCTTGTATCGCACCCAGGCGGCCCGCTCCGGCGAGTGCGCTGGCGTCACCGAGCCTGAGTTCGGTCCCGATGTGACCGAGGCGATCGGCGGCCAGCAGATCACATTCCCAGCCTGGTGCCGCGCCACCGTGAAGCGCCGTCTCCCCACTGGCGAAGTCGTCGAGTTCACCGCCAAGGAGTTCTGGAAGGAGAACTACGCAGTCAAGGGCGGTAAGGACAAGAGCATCGCGCCGAACGCGATGTGGACCAAACGCCCCTACGGCCAGATCGCCAAGTGCGCAGAGGCCCAAGCCCTGCGCAAGGCATTCCCCGAGATCGGAAGCGAGCCGACCGCCGACGAAATGGCGGGCAAGTCCCTGCACGAGGACGAGACCATCATCGACGCGAACACGGGCGAGATCACCGGACGCAAGGCCGACGTGAAGATGCCCGCGCGCAAGACAGCGCCAGCCGCCGAAGCGACCGATGCACAGCCCAAGGGCGAGACCGCACCGCCCGCGAAGAACAACGGCGAGCCCGCGACCGTCGGCGAGATCGCCTACATCACCAAGAAGATCAACAACAAGAACATGACCATCGCTCAAGCCCGCGAGATGGTTGGCATGGACACGGGCGAGACGCTGGAAGGTCTGACGAAGGACGGCTTCACCGCCTTGAAGGACGCACTGGCATGAGTGGCCTCACCTTCGATGAAGCCACGCACACGTACCGCTACAACGGCGTCGTGGTGCCTGGCGTGACGACGATCCTGTCGCCGCTGACCGACTTCAGCCGCGTGCCCCCGTATGTCCTCCGCGCCGCAGCCGACTTCGGTACCGCCGTGCACTTGGCCTGCGAGCTGGACGACTTGGGCGACCTTGATGAAAGCGCACTCGACCCCGCGCTCGTTCCCTACCTGGCCGCCTGGCGCAAGTTCAGCGCGGACCACGATGTCAAGTGGGACTTGATCGAGCACCAGGTTCACCACAAGACGATGAACTACGCCGGAACACTGGACCGCCTGGGTCTGGTGGACGGACTGACCACTGTGCTCGACATCAAGAGCAGCGCGCAGCTCTATCCAAGCGTCGGCCCCCAGCTCTCAGCCTACCAACAAGCATCCGACCGCGCGACCGTGCAACGCATGGCCGTGCAGCTCAAGGGCGACGGCACCTACGTCGCCAAGACCTACACGGACCCGACCGACTGGCCGGTGTTCGCCTCCCTTTTGACGCTGCGTACCTGGTGCGCGCGCCACGAAATCACCCCCAACTTCAAGGACTGAACCATGGAAACCAAGACCCAAGACACCATCGCATACGACGCCAGCAGCGCGGTCGTTCTCGCCGGGAAGGCGCAATCCGCGCTTGCCAGCGCCAGCGACTTCGTGATCGACAGCCACACGATGTTCGAGCTGGCCAGCGACGACCTCAAGCAGGTCAAGACCCTCCAGAAGGAAGTCGAAGAGAAGCGCACCAGCATCACCGGCCCGCTGAACCAAGCGGTCAAGGCGGTCAACGATCTCTTCCGCGCTCCCAAGGACTACCTAGACAAGGCCGAATCCACGCTCAAGCGAGCCATGGTGACGTGGACGACCGAGCAGGAGCGCATTGCCGCCGAGGCACGCCGCGAAGCGGAAGCAGCGGCCCGCGCCGAACGTGAGCGCTTGGCCGCCATCGAGCGCGAGCAACAGGAAGCGGCTCGCAAGGCGCAGGAAGAAGCCCAAGCAGCAGCCGCAGCCGGAGACAAGGAAGCCGCAGCGCGCGCCATGGCCCAGGCGCAGGCCGCGCAGGAGCAGGCGGCCATGGCCGCCGTGACCGCCAACGTCGTGACCGTCGCGCCAGCCGTTGAAGCGCCAGCCAAGGTCTCCGGTATCAGCGGTCGCATGAGCTTCAGCGCCGAAGTGACCGACCTCATGGAGCTGGTGAAAGCCGTCGCCGCCGGTACCGCGCCGATCGAGGCCATCCAAGCGGACGCGAAGTTCCTGGGAGCCCAAGCCCGTGCGTTCAAGAAGACCGGCCAGCTCTACCCCGGCGTCATGGCAGTGGCCGAGCGCAGCATTTCCGCCCGCGCGGCCTGAGTCCCATGGCAGAGAAGCAGTCGCAATCCGAGTGGATTCTTGCCCGCCTGCGGCAAGGTCCCGTGACCGCGATGGATGCGCTCGACGGTTGCGGCTGCTTTCGCCTGGCGGCTCGCATCAAAGACCTGCGAGACGCTGGCTATGACATCAAGACCGACACCATCGAACTACTGAACGGCAAGCACGTCGCGCAGTACCAACTGAAAGAGAAAGAGACAGCGACATGCTGAACCAAGCAAACATCATCGGACGAGTGGGCAAAGACCCCGAGGTTCGCTACCTCCCCAGCGGAGAGGCCGTCGCCAACTTCTCACTGGCCACCAGCGAGAAGTGGAAAGACAAACAGACCGGCGAGCCGCGCGAGGAAACCGAGTGGCACCGCATCAGCACCTTCGGGCGACTGGCCGAGATCGTCGGCGAGTACGTCAAGAAAGGCGCTCTCGTGTACGTCAGCGGGAAGATCAAGACACGCAGCTACGAACAGAACGGCGAGACCAAGTACGCGACCGAGATTCGCGCCAACGAGATGAAGATGCTCAGTGGCCGTAACGACGGTCAACAGCAGGGCAACACCGAGGGCCACGCGCGTCCGGCTCCCCAACGCCAGCAAACCCAGCAACGCCCAGCGCCAGCCGCTCAAAGCTCAGGCTTTGACGACATGGACGACGACATTCCCTTCTGAAGGACCGCGCAATGCCAACAGCAGACAACGAATCCATGCGCGAAGTCGTCCTGAACCGTGCAGTCGCGCTCGTCGAGTTCGCTCGCGAGTGCGGCATGGTTCTGACGATCGAGACACAGCCCTGCAAGCCCCTGGCGATGGGCCACTTTGACATGGTGGTGGGTGTTCGCCCGGCACGGACGCCCAGCACCCTTGCAAACCAACAAACCGATCCCAACCCAATCACTCAACCCTGAAAGGCAAACATGACTACGCAAAGCCAAAAACCCGAAACCTCTGCCGCCGCAACCGACGTGGGCGAGTTCATCACTGACCTGGACGGCGGCGTCTTCGACCGCAAGCTCTCGATCGCCTTGTCCCAAGTGGCCGCCGCCACCGTGGACAACGACAAGACCGGCGAAGTGTCGATCAAGCTCACCTTCCAACGCATCCCCGGCACCACCCAGGTCCGCTGCGAGCACACGCTGAAGTACGTCAAGCCCACCATGGACGGTAAGGCAGGCGAGGAAGAGAAGCGCTCCACCGTCTTGCACGTCGGCAAGTTCGGTGCCCTCTCACTCGCTCAACCGTCCCTCCTGGGCAAGCAAAGCGAAATCGTCTAACCCCATCCCACAACATCAAGAAGAAAGAACACCATGATCGACCAAGCAGCCATCAAAGAACTGAACAAGGCCCAGGCCATCACCGCCGCCGAGACCGCTGTCACCGGCCAGGTGGATACCCTTGTCGCCCTGCCAGAGGACTTCAAGGTCCACGACCTGGAGAACTACCTTGTCACCCGCCGCCGCGCGCGCGGCAACATGCAGACCAGCAGCGTCGCCGACTTCGCCGAGTACGCCACCACCCACAAGGAAGAAGGCGCAGCCGTCTTCGTTGACGCGGATGACATGGAAGCAGTGGCGGTACTGAACCTGGGCACGCCCGAAGACCCTGGCCACGCAGACAACCGAGCGAAGCTGAAGCTGAAGAAGACAGCCGCCTTCATGGCGCTGAATCGAATCACCGACATGGCCCACAAGCAGGCGACCATCGGCGAGTTCCTGGAAGACTGGACCGAGCACACCGACTGCTACAACGACGAAGGCAACGTCTCGAAGGCCCAGGCCATCGCTGCCGTCCGCAAGCTGACCATCGAGTCCATGCGAAAGCTGGAATCCAGCGAGCAAAGCCTGAGCGCCAGCAAGAGCGCCTTCGAGTCGATTCAGGCGACCAGTGCCGACCCGCTGCCGACCATCATCTACTTCCGCTGCGTGCCCTACGTTGGCTTGAATGAACGCCAGTTCGTGTTGCGCTTGGGCGTCCAGACCGGCGGAGACAAGCCCTCGATCATCCTGCGCATCGTGAAGGCCGAGCTGCACGCCGAGGAAATGGCGAACGAGCTGGCCGCCCTGACCCGCCAGGCACTCAACAACGCAATGCCGGTCCTGATCGGCGAGTACGCCAAGGCGAGCTGATGAGCATCCAGGAAGACATCCTCATGCGCCGGTTCATCTTTCAGCGCAATGAAGACGTGTCGGGCACCTCGGGGACGGGAATCGTCGCCGAGGGCGTCCAGTTCACGGACGGTACCGTCGCGGTCCGCTGGCGCTCGATGATGGCGAGCCACGTCATCTACCAAAACGTCCACGCGGCAGAGCACATCCACGGCCACGGGGGCGCAACGGTCTTGAAGTGGCTGGACCAGGAGGCGGCATGATTACATCGCTTGCCCTCATGTCCATCTACAAATCGCCCGCGATCCCGCTGGTGGAAGTGTGCGAGCGGTACTTCAGTCTCTCCTACGAAGAGGCGCTGAAAAAGGCCGCGCGCAACGAGCTGCCGGTCCCTGCGTTTCGATTGACCAGCAGCCGCAAGGCACCGATGATGGTCAGCGCCGAAGCGCTCGGAGCATGGATCGACAAGAACGAATCGGAGGCGCGCAAATCGTGGGAACGAAGTCAGGTGTGATGCACCGGCGCACCGCGCCACTCTCGCAATATGCACCGCTCAGTGCATCAAGGCCGCAGTCGCGGCCTTTTTCATTGGTGTGGCAACAACTTAGAGGAGGCTACGTCCAGTCCATCATGGGGGCGACGGACGTACGCCAAAGCGAGGCATCAGGAAAATTCATGCGTCAATTATCCCGTGCCACTCTTTTTAAATTGGGCACAATGGTGATATACCTCAAAATATTTAATTCAAGGTGTGAATGATGGATAACCCAACCCTCTGGTTGCTCGTTGCTGGTGGACTCGTCATCGCCGAGCTGCTGACTGGCACGTTTTACTTGCTCATGCTCTCGCTGGGTGCTACAGCCGCGGCGTTGACAGCCTATGCGGATGGCGCATTCACATGGCAAATTGTCACAGCAGCTGTCGTGGGCGGTGGCGCCGCTGTGTTGTGGCACTTGAAAAAGCC
>JACCDU010289718.1_pt1 | contig 20660 bp, 18 predicted proteins | sample 7446081 | NCBI WGS metagenome assembly JACCDU01 (sample SAMN15323447, study PRJNA562643) | freshwater metagenome | isolation source: river surface water | place: USA:Blue River Watershed | collected 2017-08-17
AGTTTTATCCCAATGACATGCTTATCCTTTTGGCAAATATGGTCGATAATTTGCCAAGTTTTATCTCGACTACCATCATTCACAAAGCAAATTTTGCTGTCGTCGGAGATTTGATTACTGGATTTTAATTCTGCCAAATAATCTCGCAGGGTAATATATGTTTTTTCGAGAATTTCTTGTTCGTTATAGCAAGGTACTACTAAAAGAAGTTTATACATGAGATGATTGGATTGACCATTAAAATTACATCAAAAAATACCCTACACCATGCGTTTTGTTGGCTAATGGATGCAAAAAGCAAAGCAAGGCAATCAGCAATAATACCACTCTCATTTCCCGTTGGGTCAATTGGTTGTTGATGATAATGATAGATATAAATATCATTGGAAATACAAATGTGCCACTTCGGGTTGAGTCATAGGTAGTAAATCCAGAGATTATCATACCTACACTTGCCAACAAAATTAAGCCAAGAATCAAGTATTTTTTTTCGCTGAATAATATAATAAAACTTAACAACAAGGCTATCCAAAATCCTTCTAAAATCCAAGTCATTTTGAAACCATAAGAAGGTAAACTTCCCAATAATTGTTCTGTAAATTCTCCGTCTTTATAAGTTGCTTCCATTCCTAGGGAATCAACGAGGTAAAATCTAATAACAAAATAAGACAAAATAGCGAATCCGACGGCAAGCATTTGTTGATTTGGAAGAAACTTGAGCTGATAGGTTTTATCTCGGCAAGTTTTTTCAAGCCACCAATAAGTAAAGACAAGTGTCGATGCCAATACGGCTCGTTCATCGCACCAAGAAGCGGCAACAATATTACTAAAAACGAGTACTGGAAAACGGAAATATAAGGCTAAAAACAAAAAGAAATAGCTGTAAAAGTCGCCATATCCACCAAATTCGATAAAAAAAGAAGCCCCAAAATAAATACAAGCAATCGAGACACAGGCCAATAAAGTACTTGTTTTGTCTGAGGTCAATCGGTATATAAAACCACTCAAAAGATAAAACATCAAAACCCCCAATACCAATTGCAAACCATATAAAAAAATACTAACATGCCGTACATGTAGAATTTTTACCAATAAAGGCAAAGTCAAACGAAATACTCGATTGTTGGAAGCAGGCTCTTTGTAAATACGGTGTTCGGTTAGATTTTCTGAACGGTCTTTTGTGACTTGATAAAGAAAAAATTCCCCTTTTTTGACGAAAGCGTCTTCGTAAAAATTACTAAACCCTTTGAGTGGAGAGATGTTGTTGAAAAAAGAAAGAAAAACAAACAATACTGATATCCCCGTCACTTTCCACCTCCAATTGCTGTGAGCCAATAATTGATCAATTCTTGATTCAAGTTTTTGATATAGATTTTCTAAAAAAGACATGGAGTTAGATAAAAATTTTGGCATAAAACAAACCCCACAGCTCGAATGAGAAGCCATGTAAGTTTCTAATTGCAAAGATGCTTGATTATTCTCGAAAAATCAATGAAAAAAGCCCAAGATTAGCTCTTAGGCTTATAATTTTTTGAATAATCCAAAATCTTATCAATACTGTTGTCCGAAGGTTGCAATGAAATCTTGTTCATGCCATTTTTCAAATCGACACAACTTAAATAAAAAGAAAGAAGATTCTTGTCGTATAGTAATGCTTCTTCAATGAAGAGATTCTCTTCTGCCGTTGTTTCGTTGTACAAGTAGCGAACTACATCATTCTGAGTGCTGGTAAAGGTTTGTGTCATAAGCATACGCTGATTTACTCATCATTTTTCTTAAATTAATGAGAGCATAACGCATTCTTCCTAAAGCCGTATTGATACTGACACCTGTTGCTTCCGCAATTTCTTGAAAAGACATGTCGTCATAATGACGCATAATCAGTACCTCACGTTGTTGATCGGGTAGTTTTTTGATTAATTCACGCAAGTGTTCGTGAGATTCATTCTTGATTCTCATTGATTCGATTGAATCTTCCGAAAACTCCAAAGAATTAAATACATTACTTCCGTCCTCAAACACTACGGTTGGATAGCGTTTCTCTCTACGGAAATAGTCGATCGCAAGGTTATGCCCAATTCGTAAAATCCACGGCAAAAACTTACCCTCTTCGTTGTATCTGCCGTCTCGTAAAAACTCAACAGCTTTGATGAAAGTATCTTGCAATAAATCTTCTGCAATATATTGGTCTTTCACAACAAGATATATGGTAGTATAAACCTTCGATTTGTAACGATTGACAAGGGTAGCAAACGCACTTTCGTTGCCACGAATATACAATGATACTAACTCACTGTCGCTAACTTGGATTTTTCCCATTTCTGTATTACTATTTAGTTAACGTAGAGATTTATATCATATTGTATATATTGGGGTTAAAATTTTGTAGAATTAATTAATATTTTCGAAAGATAGATATAAAAAATTATATTTGTCAAGCTTTTTTAAAAAAAAATATTTTATCCTCATTCTTTCTTTTATTTCTTTCGTGCAAAATAGGAATGTAATAAAAATCTTTGGATTTATTAAAGGATTGATTATCAGTTTATTGTTAATCAAAATTATTGAAAAAATTCGGTACTATTTTTGCTCTATATTACTCGTTCTCTCATTTTTGGTATAATTTTGGATTGTACCGATATTTAATATAAAGATTTAATAAATAAATACTTCGCCGAAGAAGTCAAGATAGATGAATATGCTAAAAATAAATGTTTACTTTCGTTTTTGGGTTAAAATAGCTTTTAGAGAATATTTGAGTAAAATTGTACTTTTTTTAGGTTTGCTCTTTTGCTCAATGGGTTCTTATGCCCAGCGTGACCAAATTACGACGCAGGCAGGAGAGAAAATTCGATGTAGAATTTTAGATGAAACTTCCATGAAAATTATTTATGCGTATGTCAATAATGGAAAGGTATTGAGAACAGAAATTTTCAAAAATCTCATCTCGGATTATCAATACAATGTTTTTCCCAACGATTTAATTACCAAAGGTCAAAAACTTCCAGAGGCTTCCAAAACCAAACCAAATACCAACAATCCGCCTGCTGTCAATAATGCCAAGAAGGTTGTGGTAGCTCAACAGATTCCGTCAAAAGACAAAAATGTTGTAAATGAGCCAAAAGTGGTTCAGAGTTTACCTCCGACTAAAAATGATTCGGAACGAACACCAGAAGCTTCGTATTATCCAAATTTTCGGTTTGGGGTAAAGTGGGGGGTAGCAAATATGTTGAACAAAATATCCACCGTTTCGGATTATTCTTTATACCAAGAAAAATACTTGAGGGGTTTTTCGATGGGGGCAGATTTTCTATATTTTGTACAAAAGAATTTTGGGCTTGGATTCACTTATTTGAATTATTTAAGTAAAAATTCTGCTAATTCTCTTTACTTTAAGGATGAATGGCTAAAATTAGAAGGAGAGGGGGCGGTATCTGGGCAGCGGTCGATTAGTTTTTTCGGTCCAAGTTTGTATTTTAGAAAAAAAATTGACTTTAAAACGCTGTTGATGTTTGGCATTAGTCCAGGCATTAATACTTATAGAGAAAAAGGAATGTTGGCAAAGAATGTGTATCAAATTTCTGGCAAATCTTTTGGTGTAAATACCAATCTTGGGGTAGATTTTTTGTTGGGAAATGATATTTTTGGTAGAAACCTTATCTTAAGTCTTGAGTCTGGATACAATCATGGAAATCTGAAAGAAAGGGAGCTGCTACTGAATAGCAAAAGCTCGACCATGGCTTCTTCTTTTGATGTAAGACGCTTGGATTTTACGATAGGCTTGAGATTAAGTCGTTTTCCTTAAACTTCAAGAATATTTTTCTACTATTTTGCCAAGTGTTTGGGTTTTAATTTCGGTTTCTGTCCATTCTTTTTCAGGGTTAGAATCTGCCGTTATGCCACATCCAGCATATAGTATTGCTTGTTTATTTTGGATTTTCATGGTACGGAGATTGACAAAAATATGCGATTCTGGTTTATTTTCTGGCGTTGGACATAGATTGACAGGCCCTAAAAATCCACTATAAAATTCTCTGTCGTAATTTTCATGTTGCAAAATAAAATCTGTGGCAGGTTCTTTCGGCATGCCACACACAGCAGAGGTTGGATGCAGCAGCTCAAGCATAATCGTTGCCAACTGAGGGAAATTGATGGCCTTTGTATCAATAATAATTTCAGTACGAAGGTGCATGAGATTTCCGGCGATGACCGTTTTGGGCCCTTCTTCCTCAAACTCACGAACCCTGATTTTTTTCAAACAATTGATAATATATCTTGTCACAAAGGATTGCTCTTCGATTTCTTTTTGTCTCCAAATCGCCTCTGACGGACGAATGAGCTTGCCTTGGCTATCGAAAGCAGATTGCGTACCGGCAAGAGCCATTGTCTTGAAAATCCCTTGAGCATCGATGTGAACCAATGTTTCGGGGGAAGCACCTATCCAAGTAATATCCAAACTCGGAATAGATACCATTGAAACGAAAGCTGCTGGATACTTTTGGCAAAGCTCGTCAAATAGTTCTATTTGATTGAATTTTTCGGAAAGATTCATTTTTTTTGTCCTGGATAGCACTACTTTTTGAAACTTTCCTTCAGAAATTGCCTGTATCGCCTGATTGACCATCTCCAAAAAGTGTCGCTTATTCGCATCCGAAGGGTCGATTGTTTTGGAGGGAAGAGAAGTGGTTTTATTTTCGGCGGAATCATTGATGAGCAAATTGAAATTTTCATCAAATGACGAAGGACTATGTATTTTGTGAAGCTCTTCAGAAAGTTCTTCCGAATGTTTTTTGAAAATATAATGAACGTCAGCATTCAAAAACAAGCTATCTGAGCCATCGGGATTATTGAATGGGGCAAAGGCAAAACCCGAGCTAAGCTCTTCAAAATCAATCTTTTTTCGCTCAGGAACTCTTTGGAAACAACAAAGGAAATGCGTGTCTGTCTGCTTAGGCAAACGCCACATGACCGATGGGAAATTCAAATTTTGTGCAGAATTCCAAAGTTTTTGTCGAGTTTGGTATGTTTCTTGAGTACTAACAATCATCAGATGCCATTGATAAAATATTTGGCAAAATTAAACATAAAAATTAATCTTTTAGACGAAAATTAAAGAGAATGCTTTTGACAGAGAGGATAAAAATGAGAAAGTTTTTTTGGATAAGCATTGGAGTTGCTTTTTTTCTATTGATTTATGCGTGCAGCATGACGAGCATCAAATCGATTAGATTTGTACACAACCAAGACAAAACCTTGGAGGAAGTATTGCAACAAGCCCAAAAACAGCATAAAATTGTTTTTGTGGATGTATATACCAACTGGTGCGGGCCATGTAAATGGATGGAAAAAAACACTTTTCGAGATAAAAAAGTGAGTGATTTTTTTAATCGTTCGTTTGTGAATTATAAATTAGATGGAGAATCGTTTGAGGGGGTAAATTTCGGAATAATGCAACAAATCAATCATTATCCGACCTATATTTTTATGGATTCGGAGGGGAAAGTTCTTAAAAAATTGGAAGGGACACTCACGCCACGGACTTTACTAAAAGAGGCGAGCGATGTAAAAAAAATGAAAACATCGCCCGAATAAATTTATAATTTTGGCATGGATTCTTTAAAAGAGTTCTTGTAAGTACCCTCCTTAAAAGCTTCAAAATTCTCTTTTTTATAGTAATCTCCGCCTAAAAAAGTGATGATTTTATGAAACTCTTTGCTATCAAAATAGCCTGGAATTGGCTGAATAATGTTGAAATTTTGGTCTAAAAATACCGTTGTTGGATAGCTCATTTTACCTTGTAAGAGTGCAATTGCCACTTCATTTGCCCCTTTTTGTGGGTCGAATTTATATTTGACCCCGCCGACAGAGATTTCATTTTTAGCTTCGGCATCTAATTTGACCATGTAGTAATTTTTATTCAAATAGTCGATAATAGCTTGGTTGCTATAAGTTTTGTTATCCATCACTTTACACCAACCGCACCAATTAGTATAAACATCTACAATGGTTTTCTTCGGCTCTTTTTGTGAGCGATTATATGCTTCTTCGATGCTCAACCATTGAATTTTCGATGAATTTCCATTAGTTTTGTTTTGGGCAAAGACGTTTTGCACGAAGAGAATTGTGGCAAATAATAGATAAAAACGATGTTTCATGGGGATAAATTTTTATTGATAAAGAACGTATTTCTTGATTTATTATTGAAACTTTGAATAAAATTAACAATAATTTTTATTTTTCAGACAATGAGCTTGACTTTTGATTTCTTGATTCGTCCGATAGCTGTTTACTTATTCATCATTTTTGCATTGCGATTGTTTGGTAAAAAGGAGTTGGCACAGCTTTCGGTGATAGATTTGGTGTTTATCTTGTTGATTAGCAATGCTGTACAAAATGCGATGGTAGGTTCGGACAATTCTTTATTGGGTGGTATTGTGGCGGCAGGAGTTTTGTTTTTGACAAATTATGTACTTAAAAAGCTCATTTATTATTTCAAGCCAATTGATAAATTATTGCAAGGAGAGCCAATTTTATTGATTTACGAAGGAAAAATACAAGAAAATCAATTAAAAAAAGCGGGTTTTACCGTAGAAGAGCTATCGGCTGCTGTTCGAGAGCATGGGGTAAAGTCTATCGAGCAAGTCAATCTGGCGATGCTTGAAGTAGATGGCAATATTAGTGTTCTATCGGAAAATTATAAAACCCGCACCAAAAAGCATCGCTCACACAAAACGCTTGGAACGATGGTGTGAAATCGGAGTGTATTTTTCAAAACAAATCATTTTGTAATTCTTTTTTTAAAAAAAGGATAGCGTCGTGGCAGGGTTCTTTGCCTTCCGATAGCATTTTTTCAAAGATTTTTTTCGAGAGATTGAGTGCAGACGAATCTTGTGGAATTTCCGAAGCTGCCGTATTAATCAATACCATTACTTCTTGCATAGATGCTTGAACTTTCTCCCAAGATTCTTGGCTCATGTATATTTGTTGTGCCAAATTATGATTGTATTCTTCTCGAATTTCTTGGAGCAAAATACGTTGAAAATCAATAGATTGAAGGTCTGTGTTGCCGATTCTGAGTAATAAATTATTGGGCTTAATTCGCTCTAAAAATAATACCATTCGCTCGTATGCCTGAAGTCGAAGGGGTGTAATTGTATTTTGCTTGTCTGTTGCCTGTTTGCTGTCACTGGTATTTTTACCAAATATTTTAAATGAAAAAAAGACAAGAAAAAAAACAAAACCTACAATGCCGAACGTTTGAATAAGATTACTCGAAAAATCTGTCATGGAATATATTTGAAAAAAAATAGAAAATACTCGATTTGTTTCAGAAGCCAAATTTATAAATTATGGTATCTTTGCCTCAAAATTAATAATAATGATTAAATTTTCGGAATTAGCCAAAAAAGAAATATTAAAATCACTCGAATCTCCTCAAATTCCCAAAGAATATGCCTTGCGAGTCGGAATCAAAGGAGGAGCATGTGCTGGTACATTTCTTTTGGGTTTGGATAAGGCTGGTGAATATGACGAATCGTATGAAATAGAGGGTATTCGGCTTATTATTGATAAACGTCATTTGATGTATCTGATTGGGCTGCAAATAGATTATGTCGAAACTGAATCTGGTTGGGGATTTGTGATTGAAAAACAATAATACTCAGCGGTTTATTGGTTTTTATATTCGTTTTGGCATGATTTTCGATTAATTTTATGTATCAATAATTCTTATAGTCTTGACTAATCTGAAAAAACATATTTTTTTGTTGCTTTCCCTCCTGTTGGTAATGGCCGCAGGCTTGAATTTTTGGTTTTTTGAGAAAGATGCTCCTCGTGCTTCTGAGCATCACTATGTGTCCACGATTCGTTCAAACATACAATCTGAAATTTTTCAAGTAGAGCAAGTACTGAATCTTGTGTCTAAAAAAATCAAAAGCATCTCTAATGAATCGTTTGCAAGTTTTCAGACCAATTCTGATTATCCCTTTTTTGTGTTCAAAAATAAACGATTGATTTATTGGTCGGATAATCGATTTGTGCCTGATTATCAGGTGTTTAACAGGTCGAAGGATGTTTGTTTTTTGGATACTGAAAGTGGTTTTTATGTGGCATATCGGAAAAATTTTGTGCATTTGGGGAATCATATAGAGGTGTATGGTTTGGTTAATCTATATCGAAAATACCGAAACGAAAATGATTATCTTAAAAGTGGATTCAATGGGAAAATTTTTCTCACAGAGCCAAAATCCATCAATGGTGTTGAACATAAATCGAAGTTTTTGAATATTTATGCCCCTAATGGTAGTTTTTTATTTTCGGTAGAGCCACCGCAATTAGAAAAAATAGATGCACCTAATATCCCGATTAATACTTTGATTTTACTAGGTTTGGCAATTGCTACATTTGGTATTTATATTGTTATTTGGATAAATAATCTCCGCCAGCAACATCATTTTGGGAGGGGCTTTGTGCTATTGTTTTTTTACTTTGCTTTTATCAGGCTTATCATGCTGACCAACAGCATTCCGATGATTTTTTCGGACTCTTTGCTTTTTAATCCTAAGTTTTTGGTTATCAACGAATTAGCTCCTTCTTTAGGAGATGCCCTGATTAATGCCATGGTTGTTCTGGTTTGGGTTTCGTATTTGGTGGCTCATATTTATCGCTCGTCTGTCTATTATCGATTGCTGAAATCTTCCAGAAATCTGCAAAATGTGGTCTCGGTTTTGTTGGTAGTGCTAAGTCTTTGGGCAAGTTACTTTGCCTATCGAAATTTGTGTAATATTTACGAAAAATCACAGTTTACGCTTGATTTATCTTTAAGTATTACTTTTTCGACCCTTAAGTTGGCAACTTTGGCATTTTATATTTGTGTCTTATTTGTTTATTTTTTGGCATTTCATTTATTGGTAAGCTTGTTTTTGCGACTGAACAAGCTTTCAAAATTGAGTTTTTATAAATTTCTGATTGGTTATTTCATTGGATTAGCAAGTCTCGTTTTGGTTGATGAGTTTCGCTTGATATATCTCAGTTCGGGTATTTATTTTTTTGTGATTTATTTCAATAAATTTCCAAGATTGCTGTACAGTTTCAAATACCGAACAACCATCTATTTTTTTTCAGGGGCTTTGGTTTTTGCTCTGATGGCTATGTATGTGATTCGGACAGAAGAACAAAAAAAGGACTATTACGACAAGCAAAACTTTGGACAAAAATATTTGGCTGAAAATGATTTTTTAGGAGAGGGGCTTTTGTCTCGTGTGGTACAAACGGTGGCAAGCGATACATTGGTAAAAAGAGCTTTGTTGAGAAAAAGTTTAGCCCGTGAGGAAATACAGCAGATTGTCAAAAGTAAACATTTGGATTTATACTTCGATAGGTACGATACAGATGTAATGGTATTCGATAAAAATGGTATATCGCTTGATTCTTCGGCAGAGATGCGGCATTTGTCGTTTTATCAACAATCATTTCAACAGCCAACTTATCGAACGCTGCACCCCTCTATTTTCTTTGTAAATGATGTTGGTAATAATTTTATCAAGCAATACCTCACTTTTATCCCTATTGGAGAAGGAGGCAATCGGGTAGGGTTTGTGCTGTTAGATTTAAAATTTCGAGATGAATTTGCTCAAAGTGTGTACCCCGAATTACTTTTAGATAAAAAATTTACTCAAACGCCCGATACCAAAAATTATAGCTATGCCATTTATGATAAAAATCTAAAACTCATTTTTAGTTCTGGTAGCTACAATTATGTCCGAAAGCTTCCGCAGAGTCTTTTATTGGATTCTCTCTTATTTGAGAAGGGAATAAAGCTAAACGATTATATGCACGTCGGGAAAATTGGTCAAAATGGTAGAAAAATTGTTGTTTCGTCCAAGTATCGAGAATGGAATAATTTATTTTCTAATTTTTCCTTTTTATTTTTATTGTCGGTGATAAGCATCATTTTGGTTATGTTGGCGTATGCTGTTCGATACCGAATGAAAAGCTTGAATGTCAATTTTGCCACAAAAATTCAGTTGTTTTTGAATGCAGCGTTTCTATTGCCTCTCTTGCTTGTCATTATTATTACGTTGAGTGTAATCGATTCAACTTTTGTGAGTAATCAAGAAAAAAGCTATTTGGATAATACCAAAAATATTACTTCGACGGTACAGTTGCAATTGGAGAATTTTGCACAAAAACGCATCAGTCGGGCTTTTTTGGAGCAGGAAATAAACGATTTGGCGAGAGATACAAAGTTGGATATTAATTATTATAATTTAAACGGACAATTGAATCTTTCGACACGCCCATTGGTGTACGAATATGGCTTATTGTCGAGATACATGAATCCGACGGCATATAGTAGAATCATCGAAGAAAAAGAAAACGAAATTTTGCTGTCGGAGTCTCTGGGTGGTTTATTCTACAAAACTGCGTATATGAGTATTAAAGGGAGGGATAATAAGATTATGGGCGTTATCGGAATTCCTTTTTTTGATGCCAAACCAACATTAGATAGACAAGTGACAGAGGTGGTTGCGTCCATATTGAGCATCTTTGCTTGGCTATTTTTACTTTTGCTAATCTTGTCTTATTTTGCCTCTAATATTTTGACAAATCCTTTAAAGTTGGTGGCTCAAAAATTAAAAAGAACAAGTTTAGATAAACTCAACGAGCGATTGGATTGGAATTCTGATGACGAAATCGGAATGTTGGTGAGAGAATATAATAAAATGTTAGGAAAATTGGAGGAGAGTAAAGTTGCATTGTCGATGAGTGAAAAGCAAACGGCTTGGCGTGAAATGGCTAAACAAGTAGCTCATGAGATAAAGAATCCTTTGACACCCATGAAATTGTCGATTCAACAATTACAAAGAACGTTGGTCTTGGATAGCCCTAAATCAAAGGAAAGAATCGGAAGGGCTTTGAGTTCATTGACAGAGCAGATTGATAATATCAGCGAAATTGCTAATTCATTTTCGGAATTTGCCAAAATGCCCGTTCCACGAAACGAAGTATTTGATTTGGTTCCTTTGATTCAAAAATCTGCCGATTTATATGCTGATGACGAAAGAATCTCTCTTAATGCGTATATTAAAGAAAAAGAAGCTTGGGTACTTGGCGATAGGCAATTCATGAGTCGGGTAATTACCAATCTGATTATCAATGGGATACAGTCTGTTCCAGCAGAAAAAAGAGCCATTATCAATCTAAGGTTATATAAAAACGAAGATGACAACATGGTGATAATGGAAATTCAGGATAATGGTTCGGGTATTCCTGAAAACATTCGTCAAAGGGTATTTATCCCTAATTTTACAACCAAAGTAGGCGGCTCAGGATTGGGTTTGGCCATGGCCCGGAGGGGTGTCGAACATGCTGGAGGCAATATTTGGTTTGAAACAATCAGTAACAAAGGAACTACTTTTTTTATAGATTTGCCTTTAGTAAATAAAAAATAAATTTCAATTAATTCTATATTTTCGATATGTCAATTAGTATTCGTCCGGCAATTTTGTTGATGGAAGACCGTAAAATCTTAACCCTCAAATATATTTATGGTGGGGTAGAAGTACTTAATCTTCCTGGAGGGAATCTTGAACTTGGAGAGCATTTGGAGGAGGCATTGAGCAGAGAAATGATGGAAGAGCTGGGCATTGAAGTGGAGGTGGGAAAAATGATTTGTGTTGGAGATACATTTTTAGAGTCGAAGCAAAAACATACATTTCACATCATTTTTGAGGGGAAGTTGCTTTCGGGTACACCAAAGGTAAACCCTTTGGAAACGTCTGCATTAGATATATTTTGGCTTCCGATTGACGAGCTTTTCAAGGTTAATCTGTACCCAAACGTATCGGATGCTTTACAACAATTCTTGAATTATTCGCTTGAGGATAAGTACATTGGGAGAATTTCGCAACAGTGGTTTTAAAATAAAGTCTGACAACCGATTTGTTCGTTTGTGATATCATTTGCCTTTTGTTTTGTGAAATTTATCAGTTTGCCAATGGACAATACGTAGAGATGCGATACATCGCATCTCTAGCAATTTTGGTAATATCAAAATTGTTGTTTCATAAGGCGTATTTTAGGAGAATACAAAAAAGCAATAGCCAGTAAACTCAAGCTCCCCATAGATGCAAATGCTTTGGTGAAGTTATCTGGATTGTTTTGATAAATTATCGATGAAATATACGCTCCTAAGCCAATGCCCGACTCTAATGAAATATACATCGTTGCCAATGCCCGACCCCTATTTTCTTCCTCGCACAAATCGATGGTCCAAGCTTGTGAAATAGGAGAAATAATGCCCATCGCTATACCAAAAAATACAGCACCTGCTGCAAAAAAGTATAAATTATTCGCCATGCTCATAAACGTCATGGAGATGATTAATAAAAAACAACCGATGCGAATGACCATTATTCTACCATTTTTATCGGAGAATTTACCTGCTATCATTCTAATGAGTAAAGACGAAAGGGTAAAGATGAGGAAAAAAAGACCCTTATTGTGGAGACCAATGTGTTTACTCAAATCGGGTGTGAGCGATACAACTGCCCCATAGCTGAACGACGTTAGAAAAATGACAATCGCTGCTGGAAAAACCATCGAATCGAAGATGTCTTCTTTGTTGATTTTCAGGGAGTGAATCGTGAATTTTTCTTGGTGCTCTTTAGGCAAAGTTTCCTTCATGTTGTACAAAATAGCTATCGAAATGAGAGCGAATAAAGACGACACATAAAATAAAACATTCATCGAGTAAGTATCTGCAATCCAACTTCCTAAGGCTGGTCCGAATGCCATTCCCAAGCCACTCATGGTGCCATGTAAGCCCATTGCTTCGCCTCTTCTGTTGGCAGGAACCAAGTCTGCAATGTAAGCTGCGGTGCCTGTTGGTTTGAATCCGGTAGAAAATCCATGAACCAATCGGAGCATCAAAAATGGAAAAACCGTCGTGAGGATAGGATATAAAAAACCACAGACAAAGCACACCAAAGAACCAAAAGCCATCACAGGCACTCTGCCGATTTTATCTGTGAGGCGACCGCTGAAGGGTCTGGATACTCCGGCAGTGAGTGTAAATAATCCGATAATGAGTCCTTTGTAATCGCTTCCGCCTAGGTTGCTTAAATAATCTGGTAATTCGGGAATGAGCATATTGAAGCTCATAAAAAACACCAAAGAACTAAAGCATAATAACCAAAATTGTAGTGTGAAGATACTTTCGTGATGATTTTTCATTAAGATGCTTGAAAGGAAAACAACGTTTTTAAATTTTTTACAAATTTAAAGGTATTTTTTTAATTATAAGCTATTGATAAGTTTCTGTCTGAAAGACGTACCTATAAAAAAACTTCCAACCATACCTTAGAAAAACGGCATGGATTGGAAGTCTGTAATTTATTGAGGGAAAATATTATCTTAGACTTTGGTTCAAAGCTTCTAACGCCTCAACTCCCGGACATAAAACATTTTCTTTTAGAGTGTTAAGAGGTGTTTTTGTGGTATTTAAGACATCGTGCAAAGCATTGGTAGTAGGCTCAATATAGACCAATCCCGTTAATATTTCGCCTTTTTCTTTTGCCTTTTGCAAGGCATTCATGGCTGATACTTTATCTTGAGGATTCCAGCCTTGATGTAATTTTTGAAGTTGAAGAGCAGAACCATCGTGGAGGGTAATCTCTTTACTATCTTCATAATTTGCGGTAATTTCTTCCATAATCGGAACAAAATCAACGGTTGAAGTGGCTTCGATATGCTCACGTACATAGTCGTAAGATTTCGTTGAGCCAACATTATTGTTGAAAGTTACGCAAGGAGAAATGACATCAATTAAAGCAAAACCTGGATGAGAAATAGCTGCTTTAATAAGCGGAATAAGTTGAGATTTATCTCCCGAAAAACTCCTAGCCACAAAAGTCGCACCTAATTCTAAGCCTAATCCTACTAAATCAATCGCATTGAACATATTGGTAGAGCCGGCTTTACTTTTAGAACCATTATCGGCAGTAGCAGAATCCTGTCCTTTGGTGAGTCCGTAGCAGCCATTATTCATGACCACATAAACCATGTTTAAATTTCTTCGGATGGCGTGTACAAATTGTCCCATTCCGATAGAAGCAGAATCTCCATCGCCCGAAACACCAAAATACACTAAATCCCGATTGGCCAAATATGCCCCTGTCGCCACAGATGGCATACGACCGTGTACTGAATTAAATCCGTGCGAATTTCCTAAAAAGTAAGCAGGAGTTTTAGAAGAACAGCCAATTCCGGAAAGTTTGGCAATTCTATGTGGTTCGATGGCCAATTCAAAACACGCCTGAATGATTGCTCCACTGATGGAGTCATGACCACATCCTGCACACAAGGTTGATAAAGCTCCTTCGTAGTCTTTTCTTGTGAAATCTATTTTATTTTTCGGCAAATCTGGATGCCTAAAGGTCGGACGAACGTATGTCATTTTTTTATGTACAATTGACGCTTAATAAATTCGATAATTAATAATAAACGGATTTTGTATGAATTTAAGCCAAAGTAAGGCTTTTGCTGATTTCATTTACAATTTTATCCGCTGTGATTGGCATTCCGTCATAATTGAGTACACGGATTAATTTTTTCGGATTAACCTCCAACTCATTGATTAACAGAGAACGCATCTGAGCATCACGGTTTTGTTCCACCACAAAGATTACCTCATGCTCTTCGATGAATTTTTCTACGTCTTTGTTGAAAGGGAACGCCTTGATTTGAACAGCATCCAACACAACATCTTGTTCTCTCAGAATATCGATAGCTTCTTCTGAAGAATACGTAGAAGTTCCGAAGAAAAGAATCCCCATCGGACTCATGCTCTTTTCTTGATAAAAACGTGGTTGAGGTACGATTTCCTTAGCAGTATTCCATTTCTTTTCCAATCTCTGCATATTTCTCATATATGCGGCACTATCTTCTGTGTAGGCAGCATACTCGTCTCTTGAAGTTCCTCTTGTAAAGTAAGAACCTTTGGTTGGGTGAGTACCTGGATAAGTTCGGTAAGGAATGCCATCGCCATCTGAGTCTAAATATCTACCGAAACGACCAATTTTTTCAAGGTCTTCGGCTGTATATACTTTTCCACGGTCGTACTTTCTGTCAGGATTCCATTCAAATGGCTCACTCATGTGGTCATTCATACCCAAATCCAAATCAGTTAAAACTATAATTGGTGTCTGGAGGCGTTCTGCCAAGTCGAATGCGTCAATGGTCAAATCAAAACAATCTTTTGGATTGCTTGGGAAAAGCAATACATGCTTTGTGTCCCCATGAGAAGCATAAGCTGATATAGTTATATCCGACTGTTGAGTTCTGGTCGGCATACCAGTTGAAGGGCCTGTTCGCTGCACATCGATTAAAACAGCAGGAATTTCAGCAAAATAGCCAAGACCCAAAAATTCATTCATCAACGAAACGCCAGGACCACTCGTTGCTGTGAAAGATCTCGCTCCATTCCAATTCGCTCCAATAACCATTCCGATGGCAGCCAATTCGTCTTCCGCTTGTACAATGGCATAATTTTTTTCGCCAGTTTCTTTGTCTGTACGATATTTTTTAGCGTATTTTTCAAATTTTTCAACGATGGAAGTAGAAGGGGTAATAGGATACCATGCGGCAACTGTTGCTCCAGCAAAAACAGCCCCTAAGCCACAAGCACCATTTCCATCAAATAGGATTCTATTGCCTACTAAATCTCTTCTTTCGACACGAATATCCAAAGGATAGTTGAAATTTGCCTTCACAAAATCTACTCCCAACTGCAAAGCTTGAACGTTTGCTGGAATAAGTTTTTCTTTTCCTTTGAATTGTTCTGCCAACAATTGCTCTAAAACACCAAACTCAATATCTAATAATGCCGATAAAGCCCCAACATAGATTATATTTTTGAATAATTGGCGTTGGCGAGGGTCACTGTATTGCTCCATACAAATCTGCATTAGCGGGATTCCCAAATAAGTGATATCCTCACGAATGTATTCCTTGTGTAGCGGCTTGGTGCTATCGTACATAAAATAACCACCCGAGCGAACACTCTGGATATCTTTAAGCATACTTTGTGGATTAACACAGACCATCATGTCTATGCCTTCTCGTCTGCCTAGATACCCTTTTTCATTGACCCGAACTTCATACCACGTAGGAAGTCCTTGAATATTAGATGGAAAAATGTTTTTTGGAGTGACTGGAATTCCCATCCTAAATATTGCTTTGGCAAACATTCCATTGGCACTGGCAGAGCCTGTTCCGTTTACGTTTGCAAAGCGAATGACAAAATCATTAATATTTGACATACCCCTGAGGAGTTTTAATCGTGATTGAAATAATTAAACTATACTCGAAAAAATAGAACAATCTATTGTTTTTCGATTAATGAGCGGCACAGCCTTGATAAGCTTTGGTCGAATTATAAAGGTATTTTTGCATATCCCAAGCTGAAGTTGGGCATCTTTCGGCACATAATCCGCAGTGCAAACATACATTTTCATCTTTAACCATCACTCGACCCGTTCCGGTCAATTCTCCCGAAACAAGTAAACTTTGCTCTAAATTTGTGGCTGGAATCAGTAATTTATCCCTTAATTCCTCCTCAGAATTGTTGTCAGTGAAAGTAATACATGAAGTCGGACAGATATCCATACAAGCGTCACATTCGATGCAACGATTTTCGGTAAATACCGTCTGAACATCACAATTAAGACATCTCTCTGCCTCTCTAAAAGCTTGTTTAGCATCGTAGCCAATTTCAACCTCTTTTTTACGATCTCTTAGGGTAAGTGACTTGTCATTCTGAGGTACAACATATCTGTCATCTTCAATCACAATGCTATCGTAGCTCCACTCATGAATACCCATTTTTTGAGAAACAAGATTCGTGAATGGGGCAGGTCTTTGGTCTAATGATTTTCCTTGACAGAATAAATCAATTGAAATAGCGGCTGCATGGCCTTGAGCTACTGCCGTAATGACATTTTTTGGGCCTAAAGCCGCATCTCCACCAAAAAATACCTTATTCAAGGTTGATTGGAAAGTGTTGCTGTCAAGAATTGGTAAATTCCATTTATTAAATTCAATTCCTAAATCACGCTCAATCCAAGGGAAATAATTCTCTTGACCAATCGCAATCAGAACATCGTCTGCCTCTATAAAAATATCTCCTTCGCCAGTAGAAACCAAAGAGCGATTGCCATTATCGTCGTACACCGCATGAACTTTCTCGAAAGTCATTCCTTTTAATTTTCCGTCTTCAACCACGAAAGATTTAGGAACATGATTGTCTAAAATTGGAATATCTTCGTGAATGGCATCTTCGATTTCCCAAGGAGAGGCTTTCATTTCTGAAAACGGACTACGAACCACCACTTTTACTTCTTCTCCTCCCAAACGACGAGAAGTACGGCAGCAATCCATGGCTGTATTTCCCCCACCTAGTACGATTACTTTTTTACCGATAGACTTGGTATGTTCAAAAGCTACACTCGCCAGCCATTCAATTCCGATATGGATATTTGCGGTACCCTCGGCTCTTCCTGGAAGATTCGCTAAATCTCTACCTTTTGGAGCTCCAGTTCCAATAAATACGGCATCGTACCCTTGATTCAATACACTTTTTAAGCTTGATACATACGTTTTGAAATGGGTATGAATGCCCATATTCAAAATATTATTGACCTCTTCGTCTAATACCTCTTCTGGCAAACGGAATGAAGGAATTTGACTACGCATCATGCCACCAGCCTTGATTTGTTCGTCAAAGACATGGATTTCATAGCCTAAAGGAGCTAAATCACGGGCAACAGTTAAAGAAGCAGGGCCTCCGCCAACGAGAGCTACTTTTTTACCGTTTCCTACCGAAGGGATTTTAGGGAAAAGGTGTGTAATTTCTCCTTTATGATCTGCCGCTACACGTTTCAGACGACAAATGGCTACCGGTTCTTCATCCACACGTCCACGACGGCAAGCGGGTTCACAGGGTCTGTCGCAAGTTCGACCTAAAACACCCGGAAAAACATTTGACTCCCAATTAATCATATAAGCTTCCGTATATTTTTCGGCAGCGATTAACCTGATGTATTCAGGTACAGGGGTATGTGCTGGGCAAGCATACTGACAATCTACGACCTTATGGTAATATTCTGGGTCGAGTACATTTGTTGGTTCCAATGGTTGAAAGAGTTTTTTTATTTAAATTATATCGGTAAAACTACTTAAATTTTAGAATTAATACCAAACGAAATTTGGTAAAACATTCAAATAGGTAAAGATTATATGATTTTTGGTAAATTAAATACAATTTTTACATCTGTTTTAATTCACTGACCAAATTAGTCAATACACTTTTGGCATCTCCGAAAAGCATGCTTGTTTTGGGTTGATAAAAAAGTAAATTATCAATTCCTGCATATCCAGCATTCATACTTCTTTTATTGACGATGATATTTTTAGCATTTTCGACATCTAAAATAGGCATTCCGTATATAGGTGAAGAAGGGTCTGTTTTAGCAGCAGGATTGACTACATCATTGGCTCCCACTACCAACACAACATCTGTATTGGCAAACTGAGGATTTATATCCTCCATTTCGACTAATTTATCATACGAAACATTGCTTTCTGCCAATAATACATTCATGTGTCCAGGCATTCTTCCTGCCACTGGGTGTATGGCATAGCTGACTTCCACTCCTCGTTCTTGGAGCAGTAATTCCAATTCGTGAATGACGTGTTGAGCTTGGGCAACAGCCAAGCCATAGCCGGGTACAATAACTACTTTTTGTGCATAATTCATCAAAATGGCGGTGTCGGATAAGCTTATATCTTTGATACTACCGTGTACTTCAGAAGCTTCACTATTGCCAGATTTTCCGCCAAATGCCCCAAAAATAACATTGCTCAATGGGCGATTCATTGCCTTACACATGGCTAATGTGAGGATTGTACCAGCAGAGCCTACCAAAATACCTCCTGTTAGCATGACTTGATTTTGATACAAAAAGCCACCAAATGCAGCAGCCAATCCTGTGAATGAATTGAGTAATGAAATCACAACGGGCATATCTGCCCCCCCAATAGGTATGACAAATAAAATTCCATAAATAAGGGAGAATGTAAATAGAAGAATAGGTAATACAAGTTCGTGCGGTTGCTGATAGACTATCCAAGCACCAAACAATGCCAAAGCAATCATTACCAACGTATTAAGGATATTATATGCTGGTATCCGAATCGGCTTTTTCATCGTCTCATTGAGCTTCAAAAATGCAATAACACTTCCACTGAAAGAAACAGAACCAATGATTAAGCCTGCAATAATAGTAATTAAAGCCCCTGTATGCCCTAAATTATGTTCGTATTCCATCAGCCCAATGATGGCGGCACAAGCACCGCCCATTCCATTGAATAAAGATACCAACTCAGGCATTTTTGTCATCTGAACCCTATTGGCAGTTACTAATCCTGCAATCGTTCCAATAACAATTGCTCCTAGGATAAGCCCAATTTTAAGGGTTTCACGACTAGTAAATCCTTCGTCATGATTGTACAAAAATAGCGTGCCGATGATGGCAAGTCCCATTCCAAATGCTGCTAAAAGATTCCCTTTTCTTGCCGAATCAGGATGTGAAAGCATTTTTAGCCCAATCACAAAAGTAACTGATGCCAATAAATAAATAATATCGAGAATATATTTTGTGTCCATAATTGTGATAACATCTCCCCCTCTGAGAAATTTGAAGAAATAGGATTAAATTTGGTTTGATTATTTTTTCTTTTTGAACATTTCCAACATCCTGTCTGTCACTGCAAATCCGCCAACGACGTTTAGTGTCCCGAATACAACTGCCAAAAATCCCAAAGCTAATGCCACTAAATTATCGACAGACGTATTGAGCATGACAATAATTGCACCGATAATAACCACGCCATGAATGGCATTTGCTCCGCTCATTAAAGGGGTATGAAGCACCGCAGGAACTTTACCTATCACTTCCACACCAACAAAGATTGATAAGATGATGATGTAAATCATCTGAATATGTTCGCCCAAAAAAGCTATAATTTCGTTCATTTTATTGTTTTTTCAAGTTGATTAAAATTGTTTAAGGATTTTTCCTTCGTGAACGACCAAAGAGCCTTTGGTGATTTCTTCTTCCAACTCCCATTTAAAGCCTTGGCTATCGGCAAGGTGCAAGAGGAATGTTGAGATATTTTTGGCATAAAGTTCGCTGGCGTTGAGCGGTAAGGTAGAAGGGATATTGGCTTCACCGACGATTGTTACGCCGTGTTTTTCTACTGTTTTCCCAAATTCACTACACGCACAATTGCCACCTTGTTCGACTGCCATATCGACAATAACTGAGCCAAATTTCATATTTTTGACTACTTCTTCGGGAATTAGCAATGGGGCTTTTTTGCCCGGAATGAGGGCTGTGGTAATGACTAAATCAGCTTGACAAATATGCTGTGCAATAACTTCTTGTTGCTTTTTGAGAAAATCTTCAGAAACACCTTTTACATATCCTCCTTCAATTTTGATAGATTCATCGGCTTTTACTTCAATAAATTTCCCACCCAAAGATTCTACTTGCTCTTTTGTTTCTGGTCTGATGTCACTTACCTCAACAACCGCCCCG
>JACCDU010121000.1_pt1 | contig 20659 bp, 21 predicted proteins | sample 7446081 | NCBI WGS metagenome assembly JACCDU01 (sample SAMN15323447, study PRJNA562643) | freshwater metagenome | isolation source: river surface water | place: USA:Blue River Watershed | collected 2017-08-17
AATGTTTTCCCCAGTAACTCAACAACCGTTAGATATTGTGCAACAAAGTAGTGACAAGAACCCTACAACCATGGATAATGACCAACTACGGCAGATCCTTGAAGCAGCTCCACTCCTTCGCCAGCTCATCAGCTCGGTCGAGGAGGAAGCACAGCGTAGGCTGGAGGCGGGTCATAAGATCCCAGGCTTGAAGCTGGTTCATGGTCGCGGGTCTCGGGTTTGGGCACATGACGAGAATGAAATGGCGAGTAAGCTGGTTGCCATGGGTATTCCGAAGTCTGCCATTTACGAGACGAAGCTGGTCAGCCCTGCCAAAGCTGAGAAATTGGCTTGGCAAAAACGAGATGGCACCACGGTGCAGCTCAGTAAGAAACAACTGGCACGGCTTGACGAATACATCACCAAGATGGGCGGCAAGCTGACAGTAGTACCAGAGTCGGACGCAAGACCGGCTGTGGAAGTAAGCGCGGCATCGTTGTTCGATGCTGTAACAAGTGAGCCGGATCTCCCGGCGTGGTTAAAGTAACGAGGTAATTGTTATGTCTGATGTAATCTATCTGTCTGATGTTCGTTTGTCTTTCCCCCACCTGGTTGAACCGCAGCGCCAGAAGAACGAGGCCACTGGTAAAGAGCGGATCTCGTACAACTGTGAACTGCTGATGTCGCCAGATCATCCTGGCTATGTCCAGTTCATGCAGAAGTATGCGGAAATGGCTGCTGGTAAATGGCGTGAGCATGCCAATCAGGTCATGCAAATGGTGCAGGCAGAGCGTAAGCTTCGCTGCTACGGTCGCGGTGAGGAGAAGGTCAACAAAAAGACTTTCCAACCTTATGACGGTTACGCTGGCAACGTCTATATTACTTGTGGTCGTGATACGCCTCCGCAAGCCATTCAAGAAGACGGCCGTCCAGTAGATCCCGGCAACACCATGGCCTACCAAGCTGTCATGCGTAAGATGTATGGCGGTTGCCGCGTCAACGCTGCAGTGAAACCTTGGCTTCAGGAGAACCAGTACGGTCGCGGTGTTCGCTGTGATCTGGTGGCTATCCAGTTCTTCTGCGATGACGCCTCTTTTGGTGACGGTGGAGCTGCTGATGTCAGCGGTATCTTCAAGCCGGTCGCCAGCACCGCTGCCCCCTCTGGTGGAACGCAGCCTATTATCCCCGGCCTGCCTCCTTTCATGATGGGGTGACATCGATGGCCTCAGCCGCCATCTGACCATCGGTGTCTCTCGTGGAGCCTGCCCACGGTAAAAACAGGCACCTTTTGAGGGAATGCGTAGGCTGATGCGCTAAGTTGGTCGTACAGGTGGCACCGCAGACCTAGATCGTTAAGTCGCCATGCCGGAGATCAGCACCGGCCCCTCAAACCAAATGGCTCCATCGTTCCCTTCGCAACGATAGCTTGTGAACCCAGCCAGCCCCGGAAGGGAGCAACGGTAGCTAGTGATTCGTGTGCCGAAGTATGGTTGGTGGGGCCACCTCCCCTATTCTGTTGTAACGTGATGAGTAAACGTAATGGACGACTACATCTTCGATATCGAGACGTACCCTAACGTCTTCCTGGCTGCGTTTGAGCACGCCGACTACCCCATCACCTTAATGTATGAAGTCAGCCCTTGGCGTGACGACAGTCTTCATCTGCTGTACTTCCTCAATACCCTGCGTGCCAGCAACAGTCGTTTGATTGGATTCAACAATATCGCGTTCGATTATCCGGTGCTCCACATGATCATGAAGATGGGCATGGTGCAGCCTGGTGTCATCTGGCAGAAAGTGCAGGCGATGTTCGACGCGCAAGACCAGGACAAATGGGCGCATCAGGTATACCCAGGTGATCGGTTCATTCAGCAGATCGATCTGTTCAAGATCCACCACTTTGACAACAAGGCCCGTGCGACGAGTCTCAAGGCATTGGAGTTCAATATGCGCTCCGACACCATTGCCGACTTACCGTTCAAGCCTGGTCACATCCTGGCACAAGATGAGGTCGAGATCCTGCGCCAGTACAACCAACATGATGTACAGCAAACCAAGGTTTTCTATACACGTTCTCTCGACATGCTTAAATTTCGCCAAGAATTAAGCACGAAGTATCGCCGTGACTTCATGAACCACAACGATACCAAGATCGGTAAAGACTATTTCGTCATGAAGTTGGAAGAGGCTGGTGTCGCCTGCTATGACTACAGTCCTGACGGTCGCACACCCAGGCAGACCAAACGGCCTGTGATTCATTTGCGTGACGCCATCTTACCCTGGATCGACTTCCATCAGCCTGAGTTCAAGCGGGTGCTTAACTGGCTGAAAGAACGATCGATCACCGAAACCAAGGGTGTGTTCAAGGATCTGGTGGCCACCGTCGACGGGTTCGATTTCGTCTTCGGTACGGGTGGCATTCACGGGTCAATCGAATCGACCATTGTTGAATCGGACAACTACCATGTCATCGTCGATCTTGACGTCAGTTCGTACTATCCCAACCTGGCGATCACCAACGAGTTCTATCCAGAGCACTTGGGTAAGACCTTCTGCAGCATCTACAAGTCGCTGTACGAGCAGCGCAAGAAGTACGACAAGAAGTCTGCCGAGAACGCCATGCTCAAGCTGGCACTCAACGGTGTCTACGGTGACTCCAACAACCAGTTCAGCGTGTTCTACGACCCACTGTTCACCATGAAGATTACCCTCAATGGTCAGCTCCTGCTGTGCATGCTGGCCGAGAGTCTGATGCGTATCCCTGATCTGGAGCTGATCCAGATCAATACGGATGGCTTGACTGTATATCTGCCCCGTAGTCGGGTAGAAACGCTTCAGGCTGTCCGTCGAGGGTGGGAAGAGAACACCGGGTTGACCTTGGAAGACGTGACCTACAAGGCAATGATGATCCGCGACGTGAACAACTACATCGCAGTTAAGGATGACGGATCGGTGAAGCGTAAGGGCGCATACGAGTATGTCACTGCTTGGCACCAGAATGCCGGTGGCCTGGTGATCCCCAAGGTGGCCGAGAAGGTGCTGGTTGAGAATGAGCCGATCCGCAAGACCGTCATGGAGTGGCCGGACAAGATGGACTTCATGCTCCGCACCAAGGTGCCGAGGAATTCCTATCTGCAGTGGGGTGAAGGTCAGGTGCAGAACATCACCCGCTATTACATCGCCAAGGAAGGGAAGCCACTGACCAAGTGGATGCCACCATTGAAGGGCAAGACTGAATGGCGTCGAATCGCTGTGGAGAGTGGTTGGAACGTCCAGGTATGCAATGACATCAAGGATGCCACACTCCCGATCGATTACGAGTATTACATCAAAGAAGTTGAAAAACTAACGCTGGGGTTAAGGTAATGTTAGAAAAACAAGTTGAAAAGAAAGTCTGCGATTACGCGAAAGATGTGGGCATGCTGGTCTACAAGTTCACCAGTCCAGCGCGAACTGCAGTACCCGATCGTATGTTCATTGCTCCAGGTGGCTTTGTGTTCTTTATCGAGTTCAAGCGTCCGGGATTCGCTGCTACACCTGCGCAGAAGCGTGAACATGAACGACTGGAAGCACAGGGCATCAACGTCTTTGTGGTGGACGATCCGGTCAAGGGTAGGCTGATTATCGACATCATGAAGGGTAAGGCCAATGCTAACGCCTGATCTGCTTCATGATTACCAGAAGAAGGCGGTCAATTTCCAGTGCTCTCATTTGTCCAGCATGCTCTGGTTGGACATGGGTTTGGGTAAGACCGTCATCACGCTCACCAGCATCGCACACCTGCTGAATGTCGGCTTCTTGCGCGGTGTGGTCATTGTCGCACCTATCCGTGTTATCCGACTGGTATGGCGACAGGAGGCCGACAAGTGGGTACATACCAAGCACCTCCAGTTCTCCATGGTGGTCGGCACCAAGGATCAGCGGGTGCGTGCTCTCCTGCGTCCTGCCAACGTCTATCTGATCAACTATGAAAACCTGGGGTGGCTGGCCGAGACGCTTCAGACTTACTTCGTCAGCAAGAACAAGCAGATCCCGTTCAACGGCATCGTGTGGGACGAGATCAGCAAGATGAAGAACTCCAGCACCAACCGGGTGAAATCGTTTCGCAAGATCGCGGATCAGTTCGACTGGACGACAGGTCTGACGGGTACTCCTGCCAGTAACGGGTATAAGGATCTCCATGGTCAATATCTGGTAGTGGATCAGGGTGACAGGTTGGGTACCAGCAAGACCCAGTTCCGTTCCAGGTTCTATCGTAAGGTCGGCCCGTATAAGGAAGTCCCTTACGAGGACACTGAGGACACAATCAAGAAGCTGATCGGGGATATCACCTTGGAAATGTCAGCCGAAGACTATAACCCGCTACCGGATCTGATCATAAACAATGTCGACATCGAAATGCCCGACGAGATCCGCGTGAAGTACGAGCAGTTGGAAAAGGAATTCTTTTTGCAGCTCGACAGTGGCAAAGAGATTGAAGCGTTCAACCAGGCAGCATTGACCAACAAATGCCTCCAGTTCAGTAACGGAGCCATGTACCCCATCGCAGGCATGCCCCTGTGGGAGCCGATCCATAACCTCAAACTGGAGGCTCTGGAGGACATTATCGATGAAGCCCAGGGCAGTCCTGTACTTTGTGCCTATGCTTATCGTAGTGATGCGCAGAGGATCATGGATCGGTTCAAGCACCTCGACCCGATCAACTTAACTGACTGCAAGTCAGAAAGCTCTCTCGCTAATGCCATGCACCGATGGAAGACGGGAAATTGTGCGCTGATGATCGGTCATCCTGCCAGCATGGGCCATGGGATCGACGGGCTGCAGAAGAACGGCCATATCCTGGTCTGGTTCGGGCTGAACTGGTCACTGGATCTTTACGAGCAGTTCAATGCCCGTGTGCGTCGTCAAGGTCAAGGTGTCCCTGTTATCTGCCATCGCATCCTGATGAAAGACACGCTAGACCAAGCGCAAGCATTGGCACTTGACGATAAAGCAACCACACAAACGGCTCTTCGTAATGCTGTCAAAGAGTATAGGTTGCACAAAGAAAGAAAATAGTGCTACAATGTATTCGTCAACTGAGGAGATGACTATGATTAACCAGACGAAATTTTGCACCGTACCGGAATGTAACTATCCGGCGGGTGAATGCAGTGGTGCATGTTGGGCAGATGATGAAGTGCGTATCAATGTGATCGGACAGAACGGAAATGATGGCGATCATTACGATGCGATCCCTGAAGACATTGACATGGTGAACCACCCGCCACATTACACGCGGGGATCAATCGAATGTATCGATGCCATGAAAGCAGCACTGACAGCAGAGCAGTACAAGGGTTATCTCAAAGGCGCAGCGTTTAAGTACCTGTGGCGTCTCGACCACAAAGGCGATGCTGCAGAGAACGCGGAAAAGGCGATCTGGTATTTGAAGAAACTGCTGGAGGTGGCGAAATGAAAGAAGTAATGCAGTCATTGGTCATGCTGTTTGGCGTACTGCTGTCACTGGCATATTTTGTCGCGGGGATAGGTTTATTGGTTCTGTTTTTTGTAGGCATATATGTCCTGATGTTCGAGTCAGCCTCCATAGGCTTGCAGTACATCGGTGCCAGTATCGTTTTAGGCTGGGTGCTTAACCTATTGGCTGGCGTATGTATGGCCATAGTCGGATGGGCGATTTCCGATGCTTAATTAAGGAATTGATGCAATGCTAAAGGCAAGGGGCGAGTGATGGACAAGAAGAAAGTTATTGAGCTTGCGGTAACAACAGGTGCGATGAGATTTGAAAGCGACTCTGGCAATGATTGCATAACCTTTGTGACAAATTGCGGAGAGCTTAACAGGTTTGCAGCGGCGATACTGATTGAGGCTGCGAAGGTGTGCTTGTTACAAGGTGAAACCAAAGGAAATTGTGACGCACATTTTGATGCCGCTGACTGGTGCCATAGCGCCGTATTTAAAATGGCCAAGGAGCTGACGCAATGAAATACGGAATTAGCGATCTTGCATGCATGAAAGGAATCAGCGAACCAGTACGGCAAGCCCTTTACGAAATGGAAGAAGAGATTTCAAAGAAGAATAAGCGAATAGCCGAGCTAGGGCAGCGCATTGCCGAGCTTGAGAAAGACTGCGAGATACTCCAAACAAACCTAGACGATGCACTTATGCGCTGCAAGAAGTTTGAGGGTAAGTCATGAAAAAGTGGATTGATACCAATAACATAACACTCGCCATGCTTGACGCATTTTGTGAGCAATGTCCAAGCATCAATGATCTCAATTCCAGAGAAGTTAATGCGGGTTTGATTGCGTTTCTTGAAGCTGCACCAGACGCTGCTCGGAGTGTTAGAGCTGATACCCTGGATCTCTGCGAACATATCATGAAGGGCGATCTGTCGCAGATTGGAGTAATGGCAAGATCCATTCGGAAACGTTTGATATGACTACCAAATGCTGTCCCAATTGCGGCAACACTTATTTGGTGTTGCTACGCACGCTCAACATTAAGTGGTGTCCAGATTGCAACACCGAAATCCCCTGGCCATTGGAAAGTGGACAAAAACCCCTCGTGTGAGGGGTTATTCGCCGCGATCCATTTTATGACTCACCCGATCCTCGATGCGATCCAGCTTTTTGAAGATCGCATCCAGAGCACGGTCAAACTCGTCTCGCCTGATGTATCCACCTGCCACTAAAATCTCGATGCTTGATACCTTTTCTGCGAGTTGTTTGTCGGCGTTTTGCAAGTCTCTCACCGATTCATGGATGGTCTTTAACCACCAGCCACCGAAGAATGCCGCAATACCACCGACTATATTGAACAAAGTCTGATAATCCATGCCGTACCCTTACTCACGTCTTTTCATTTTACTTTTTTTAGCGTAGGCCTTCATTGCCGCCATTTCCACTCTGTCTTCCATCTTTTCTTTCTTCATTTCAGACTTAGACTTTTTCTTCTCAGGTGCTGCGATGCCGATCATTATGACTGGCATTTTACCTTTCTTGCTGTTCTTCATCGTCTAATCCTCGTGTTAGGTCATGATTATTTCGCTACCCAGCCAGTGTTGCCAGAACCAGATTCTTTGATGTACAGGGTCGTGCTCGCGCCGCCGTTTGTTCTGGTGTAGAGACTACCGACCGGTGCTGTCACTGCCCCCTCTGGAGTGCCTGATCCGCTTGTCCAGATAGGAGCGCCATCCCCAGGCCGGAGGCTTGTACCGTAGACGTTTTGCCAGCGTTGTGTAGACGTACCTAGAGTCAGGTTGTCGTCAGTGCTTGGACGGACTCCGCTGGCGTAAAATTGCGCAATGTTTGCGCCACCCACTGCGGCAAAAATACCAACAGAGCCGGAGGCGATAGTTGTGAAATTAGCGCCATTGTTAGCGCCAATAGTCCAATCATCTCCAGCGCTTAACGTAATGCCGTTATGATCCGATCCAGTCGAATCAAAAAACCGGATGCCCTTGGCGTTTTGCAAATATGCATTATTGGCAAATGTCCAGTTGTTAACATTGTCCACCTTGAACGATCCCGTCCAGCTTGACGGGCCATAGGAAAAATCATAAGTACCACCAGCAGACGTAGACCGTATAATTGTCGAGTTGGCGTTACCGTTGTTGACGATAGTTGCTGTTGCGGTTTTGTTTGATGCATCAAGCGAGTGTTGACTTGTGCCTGCGCCAAATGTGATTGTTTGGGTAGAAAATTGACAGCTCGTGAACGTCGAGTTAGAAAGGTTGACAACAACGTCGCCCAGGATACGGGCATTGGCGGTCATCCCACCGTTTGACCCAGCAGGGGCCGTGCCGCTTGATACAGTCAGCTTGCCGAACTGCCCACCGACAATTGAATGTGATCCCGTGTCTATTAATAGAATCCCGCCAGTCGCCTGGCCACTGTAAACACCGTAGAGCTGATGGTATAGAGTGGCAGTCCCGCTTACCCCTATTTCAATGTCATACCCGCTGGCAGTGGCGTCAGTCGTCGCATAGATACCGCATGTCCCAATAATTTGGACGTGTGCGCCTGTGGCCTTTAGGGCACGGCCAGGGGTGCCATATGACGAGCAATATATAAAACGGGGATTACTACCGCTAGAGTCAATATTGTTTCCGGTAAATCCAGTACCAACAAATTGAATACCGTTAAACTCAACGTAATTACCGCTAGAGGTCATCAAAACGCCGTTAGCATTTTTGACGATGCTGGCCTGTCCGTTAGCGTAAAAGCGCTGGAAGTTCGTGGTTTGTGTCAGCGCTCCACAGGAATAGTTACCGGCAGGGAAATAGACATCCTTCCCGCTATCAATAACCGCCTGAATAGCGGCTGTGTCGTCCGTTGAACCGTCACCACGAGCGCCAAAATCCAAAACACTGACAAAATCTGTAGCTCTGTTACCTAAGTCTCTAGCTTTACTCATGACCTAGTTTCTCCGCAGATTAGCATCGGCTTGACCAAGGCGTACCGTGGCCGTACCACTGGTGTAGCCGCCAGTCTTAACGCCGATACGGTACCAGATGTATTCGGGTTCAAACCCAATCTGCTCCGTGGGTGCAGTGAAACTGTCGACATCGTTCCACGTGGAATTATCATAGCTGCGCTGCACGACAACAGTGGCCACAAATGTACCTTGGACACTGATGTTGAAATCGCCGCCGAGGCGCACACCAGTCGTGAACGTGTTCTCTGCGCTGATTGATGCTGAGGCCAATGTGCTCATGTCTCATCCTCTTATAGTTTTAACAATGTTACGCAACACCGATGACAATACCGGCTTAAACCTAGTCACGGAAGACGGAGCCACCGCTTTGACTTCGACCGACACATAGCGTCGTGATGACGAGGTACCAGTATAGGTCACTGTAGTCCCGCTAAAGGACGACACACGCTCTGCTGTATGAACTGCCAACGTATCAGTGGCATCCTGCACAAACACCCGTGAAGTCAGCCCTGCGGCAGTCGCATCGCTGGGGGTTATGTCAGCTGAACGATGGGCATACCCACACACCACTGATGAATAACCAGACGTATCCTGTAGCGTCAGTGCCGGATAGATTGCGTTAGTACCTGAGCTGTTCAAGCCTGTAGCTGATGCACCAATCTCAAGGGTATACCCAGCACCCGGTCTATACTGGACAATAGCTATTGACGTAGCACCAGTCCATGTACCAGAAGCCTCGCTAGTGCTTGCAGCTGTCTTGTACGCAAGGCGATAACCTAGTGTGTTGGCTCCACCGGAAATGATGTTAGTCCATCCTGCTGGCATCGTTGGCGTGGTGACACTGCCATCTCTAGCAGCCCATGCAATCAATATGTCACCGACTTCGCAGGTAATAGCTGCTGTGGAGTCAGTGCCAGTAGTTGTTGTGATGTAATTGATGCGCTCGTCCAGCACATCCGACACGGTAACACTGAACGCTTCGTCGTACGTATTGCTGGCACTATCTGTTACCCGCACACGAACAGAATATGTGCCAGGGCCTAACGCCGCAGGGTCGTTACAGCGCAGCGACGTACCGCTGATGTTGAACGATGCGTTGTTAGTGTCACCCGCACCAGCGACGAGGCTGTAGGTAAACGTTTCGCCAGGATCGACATCGGTCGCACTTAACTGACCGACGACCGCGTTGGCGCCTGCTGTTTCTGGAATGGTATTCAGCGACAGACTGATATCAGTCGGTGCTGCGTTCTGCGTAGAGTTGTTTGTGACCGGCGCACCCGAAAACGATGCGAGGTCGTTTCCAGCGAGGTCTTCGATACCGTTGCCTGGCTGGGTGTACGTCAGATCAACAAACGACTCGGTACTTTTGATAGTGCGGCTTGCGGTGTAGACCAACGTATCGGACCCACTGCCGCTTGAGTACGTCAGGGATGCAGCGCCGCCAGTGGCATCAAGACTTAGCCCACCATTGCCACCTGCGCCAAACGTAACCGCCTCACTGAACACTATGGTAATCGTTGTACCATTGGTGCCAACTGTGGCGCTGGAGAACGTCGGCGCAGTAACGTCAAGCGTGAGGTCTTGCGTTGCTGACGTACCCCAGCCTGTGCCGTCATTCACGCGGAAAGAGAACGACGTTACGTCGTCTATAGCAGTGAACGATGCGTCGGCGTTGACCGTGACATCAGCTATAGTCCCACCAACAACGCTAGACCACTCGACTTGATCGCCGCTTGCGAGGTCTGTAGTCGCCGTTAAACGGTCGCCAGAACTGGCCAGGGTGCCAGACAGGTTGACGTAGTTGACACCGCTTGCAGGCTGAATCTGAACGTTCCAGCTATTGCTTGTGACGTTGCTGCTGTCAGTGACGACGATTGCATAATTCTGGTTGTACAGCCTGCTGCCGAGTGTGATCGGTATTTGTATCGCCGTGGTTGACCAGCTAGAAGGAGTAACAGACGTGCCACCAAGGGTCACGCCAGCAGAGCCGGTCTGTGTCCCAAAGTTGCTACCATTGATCGTCAGCGTGGTGCCGTTGGTTGGCGTGTCGTCTGACGTGCTGGTAATCGAAGGGGTAGTAGAGCCTGGCGGTATAGATACCGCATACATGGCTTGGTAGTTGCCGGTGTTGCTGTTGCCGTTGTCGCAATCCACAACAACGCTTGAGCCGGTGGCAACACGGCTAAATGAAACAACGCGGGATGCGGTACCGAGGTTTCTGTCTGAACCCGTTGTCTCAACGTCCACACCGCCGACCGTAGTCGTAAAGCTGCTGCCTTGAACGGTACACGACGCACCGCCAATTACTAATGAATCAGCAACAGTCGTGAGCGTGATCTGTAGCGCGTTCACGGTGTTGTCAGAGTCTTCAGCGCTTGACCAGTTGGCAGTGTTGGTATCTATCCCGTCAACGCAGTAAATCGTGCCGTAATAGTCACCAGACCCATTAGTATCAGGCGTGATGGTAATGGTCGGGTTAGTGCCGATACTGTTCAGGTCAGCAGTGATCCGCCACACCTCAACGAGAGGTCGAGCACTGCCTGATCCCCCCGCTGTGTTGCTACCAAAAAACGTGGCAGACACACTACCCATCGTGATGCCGTCGATGAGTTCACTGAGTGCTGTCTGCTCATGCTCAACAACAATGATGACAGCCGTGGTGCCTGATTCCAGCGTCCACGTCAGGGCTTGAGTAGGAGTGGCAGCAAAGTTTACCGGAGTGCCTAAAATACTCATGACAAAGCTACTCCTGTGCTGTTGATTACTGTTCCAGCGTCAGACATGGCGTAGACATACAGCCCGGTCAGCGACGAGTGCCGACCCTGATTGACCTTGATGGTAATGTCTGAGGATGCACCGTTATCCACCCAACTGGTCCACTCGCAATAAGTCCTGATGGTACAAGCTGACCATGTAGAGGCATTGCCTAACATGATGTACTTCGGAGGAGTGGTTGTGTCGGAGTACGCACAGGCGATGTCTCGATCGAGATACAACATGCAACCCGATGTTGTGTTAAACGCATTCCCCATATAAAACTGAAACGCGACGTGTCTAATCAACGCCTCTGCTGCTGTTCGCAACAACACATTGTTTTGCACCCAGGTTCCGAGGACGGTGCCGTCACTTTCTCGAATCGTCATGATTTGTATGCTGGCATCAGCAACGCCGGCAGCACTGCTGTCAGTCACACGGTAATGCACCGTGATCCACTCTGACTCCTTGTGCCATTCCCTTCCTGACCCACCGGACAAGTTTGTACCAGCACTCGGAGAGTCGTTTCTTACTGCATAGACCCCGCCTCTACCTGTCCACCCCGTGATGTAAGTGTTGGCATACGCGCTATCCTCTAGGCGTGCGCCAGTACCTCCGACGAATCGAACCTGTTTTAGCTGACCACCAACAACATCATCACCTAAGTTGTTGGGGTTCAGGAAAAGGAACGACCAGCGGGCAAATCCAACGCGGCGAATGCCACCAGTCTTATAAGCAAAACCGAATTGAAACCCGCGAGAGCGATCATGCAAAAGCGAGCGCGTGCCGTTTAGCGTCTCGGTGTTACTGATCAGCGTTCCCGTGCCTCCTGGCATATCCCAACCAACTGGGGCGATAGTCGTAAATAGGTTTCCGACCGTGCCAGCCTCAACAGGCCCGTAGGAGCCGCCAAGGAAAGAAAAATTGGAAGCAGGTACGTTTGATCCTGCTCCAGCAATTGTCACCGTCACCTCATCACCGTCAACTACAGGCGGGATATAAGTGATAGTTTCTGAATCACTATTGGAATAGCTGGTATAGGTATCGTTCAGAACGTGACGAGCACGGTAATAGTACGAACCCGCAGCCAGTCCAGCATCAACGTGTGACGTTGTTCCTGGCGTTTTAGTAGCTATAGGCGTCCAGTCACTGGTGCCTGTAAAGCTGCGCTCTATGATCGTGCTGGCACTAGCTGTGCCGTTTGTCCACGTGATCGTGATGTCTGTCGTGTCTAGCGATGTCGCCAGGCTAGAAGGCGCAGTGAACGTAGGAATATCAGCAGACTCGGAGTACCGGCGACCATCCCACTGGGCAGTCAGTTGCCAGTTTTTACTGTTTGCGTTCTTTGCCACGCTTACCTCTCCCGGCCTTGCTGGCTTCTATGGCTTGAAGTTGCTCATAGGCTTTACCCTTGGTCTTGTGTTTACCAAGGGTTTTGCCTCCTGTTTTAGTAGTGACTTTATAGCCACCTTTGGTTTTCTTTATCACTGTGCCTCACTAAGCTGGCGTTACTGATGTTGAACCATCCACCACCCACCAGGCAGCTGTAGTAGTACTATTAGATGCCCTCATCAAGCGGTTGTTGGTGTTATCCCATACCAGCTTGCCAATGTATTTGTCAGCCGTGTTAATTGTTGCCGCCGCTGAAGCAATGTTAGCCGCTGAATCTTCTTGCATAACATTACTGGCAGAGTAGCGCAACTGAACCCAGGCCGTGCCGTTGTACGTGAATGCCGCTGACGATTGGCGAGAGATCGACACGTTAATGCCTGACGGATCAAACACCAGGTTGAAGTTTGAAGTCGCAGCATTGACGATGAAGATAGTGTGACCCTTTGGCCACAATTCAGCAGCCGAGGTCGAAGGCGAAATGTTACGGCTTGCTCCAGATGGCGTCCTGATAAGAACCGTGCCAGTCTCGGGCGTGATCGTTTCATTGCCGGTGATTGTCGAGACTGACGTGTAAAAGGATTGAGACTTGCCAGTCCTACCAATAGAGGCTGTGCCGTTGTCATCCTTGATACGTCCAGAAAGCGCCTCAGTCAGCATATTGCCATCAATAAGAGCGTTTGAAACGTTAGCACCGAGATAAATCCCGTATCGTGCCCCAGCCGCGCCTGTTTCGTTGACTCTGCGTTCAACCTTATTGCTGAGTATTGCAGGGCCTTGTAGGTACTGGTCAAGCTGTATGCCATCATCCACTCCAGTGGATTGCTCTGATACTCCGCGAATGAGATTGTTACTGATAATCACGTTGTCATAGTGAGCCGTGTCCGGGCCTCCATATACCCGGATACCCTCATGTCCGCATTGCTCGATTAAGTTGTTCGCAATGACTCCAGAAAAACCGCCATCAGTAGCGCCACGACGGGTCTCAACAACGTCAATACCCCAGCCAACACCGCGAACAATGTTGTCACTAATAACGACGCGCTTCAGCAGATAGGGTGTGGCAGGAACAGCAGCATCACCAAACCTAATTCCATAAGTAGCATTGCGGATCGAGCTAGATGACAAGCCGGTCAGGTCAACAGTGTTTCCTGATACCAATATGTCGCTATTGACGCCAGATGTTTGAGGCTCACATACAATCCCCATTGGCCTGCTGACCCCAGGGTTTGGGTTGTATGTATTGGTTGTACAAATGTTATTCGATATTGTGATTCTGGAGTTGTTCGACCCGATGATATCAACACCGTTTTCGTAGTAGTTCAAGAAACGGTTATTGCAAATAAAAATATCGGTATTTCCAGAATTGAGAACCACAGGCGTTGCGGTCCCGTTTTCAAACAGACAATCCTTTATCCAAGCATTCTCTACATTGGTCAAGCCCAGCATTGTCTGTCTGTTTGTTCCAGTCTGTACTTGCTCAAACTTGATATTATCAATGCGAAAATTTGAGGCGTTCGAGACTGAAATTATCTTCCTGTCTGCTGACACATAAAGTACAGAGGAATCACCTTCTCCTTTTATGTGTATGTTATCAGCGGCAATACCCCAAGCCTGATCTGACGCTGGAATGATCAGATAAGTGCCAGACGGGAAAAACAACGTGCCGCCGCCTACAGAATCAAGATATGCAATGGCTGCCTCCAATGCTGGCAAGTCATCTGTCACCCCGTCGCCCACTGCCCCGAAATCCAAAACACTGACCGACTCACGCAGCTTGGTTTGCACGGATCTGACAACAGCACCAGTGCCGCCCTGTGAGTAAGACACGTTGCTGCTTGAGAAGCTGCTGGATACGTCTTGGCCACCAATAAAGGTGTACTCGTCGCCAGCAATAGCCGCTTGAGTCAACGTGACAGAAGTGGAACTTGTCTCACTAAAATCGACAGACGTAATCAGCCTAGCGCCGTTTTTGTAGACGGCCATGGCATTGGTGCCGGTCACATAGGTGAAGCCCAAATTGAACAGTGTTTGACCTGCAGTGGCTGTTAGCGTCTGCTGATCGAACACGGTCGACGCAGATCCGGCACCTGTACCGTCATCACCACTCACGTTGTCGACAGTCCAAACGGTCGTGCCATTACTGTCTTTGAGAACCAGCTTGTATATCTTGGTCGTGTCCAACCAGATCATCTTGAACGTGGTAGGCTCACCTCGGCTATCCAGCACCACACTGGTGCCTGCTACGGTGCCAGCATTGTCGGAGAACAGGTTGGTCGGGGTGCTTGTACCGGCCAGGTAGGCATACAACGTACCGCCGACCAGAGGATCGCCGAGATTGTCGAAAAACTGCTGGGGGATCTTGGTCAACGGGGCGTATGCCATCGTTCATGCTCCAAATTCGTTGTGTCAATTATAGATCATTATTGGGGCTGTTGACGCTGATAATCCAATGCTGCAGCCGTTCCTACTAGCCCAGGTGCTTTCTGTGTCAGTTGGCTCTGTTGGATCGACCGAATCGTTCTAGCGAGTCCTTGACGAACACTGACAGGTATCGGTCTTTTGACCTCACGTTCGATAGCCTTCATGGTGCCGATCACGCCACGTTGTACGGGAGTGCGATTCAGCAGGATATTCCTCAATGTTGAACTATTGAAAAGTCCTTGAGCTGTTTTACTGAACACCCATCCTTCACCAGCACGAAGTACACTTCTGATCATAGTGTCGGTTTCCTGAGTGATGGGACTGATCATTTTACCTGTCAGCAGATTCTGCATTTCGATATTACCAGCGGTTCCGCTATCTGGTATCTTCGATTGAATTTGCTTACCCATCCTTGCCACAGTAGCAAGTTCTCCAAGTTTTCCTCTAGCGAAATCTTTCTTACTAGAAAACTTACCGTTTCTAACAGCAGTGTACAATTTGTTAGCCGATATCATTCCAAATTCATCAATTGCATTGCTATCAGCAATAGTCGATAACGCTGCGTATTGAGAGCGTGCATTTTTCCACGCTTCCTTTTTAGCTGCTCCAACACTGTCACCAACAGCGTCATCAAGTACGGCCACTAATCTTCCCATAAATGGCGATGCGTCTGACATATTCGGATTCTTACGCCAAGACGCTCTCATACCATTGAGAGTAGTTCTTAGAGCCTTATATGACTCACCTGTAATAATATCTCCGGCTCCTATTTTGTTTTGAATATCGTCAATTTGACGTAAAACAAGAGCAGCTTTATCTGACGTTACTTGGTTCGATACGTCTTGTGCTATTTGACTAAGATTATTCAATGCTTTCTGGTCAATTTTAATCTTAGGTGTTGTAGCAATAAGGTCGTTAAATTTATTGCCAAGTACGTTATACGCTTTATCAATTACTTCGGGAGTAGCTGTATCAGCATTTATTCCAGCAGTCTGAAGCACTCGACGATTAAACTGTTTCATCTGATTGACAGATATTTTTGCCTGCTTTGTTGCAGTAAAAGGTAAAGCATGAAGTCGAGACTTAGTGCTATCGAGAAACCGACTATCGAATATCTGTGAAAGATCCGGTTCTATTCCATTATTAACAAGTGTCTGATATTGCTTCGCAGCGTCTGCGACAGCTTTTTCACTGAATCTGTTTGATACAGATTTACCGATTTTGAACAAACCTGAAAGTGCTCCTTGCACAACGGCACCAGTGGCAGCACCCTTACCAGCAGCCGCCAGGTACGATTCCTCAGCCGTGAGCGGTTTTGTCAATTCCATCGCACCACCCGCAGCAGCAGCGCCAACTAAGCCTGCCCCTCCGAACGGTAAACCGATGGCGATGTCTCCTGCTACTTGACCAATTTTTCCTCCGGTTGTCTCATACACCGGCTTATCCGTTTGTTGCTTTTGTTCAATCTCAGCGTTGATTGCTGCAGATCTAGCATCTTCACCGTAACCGAAAGTATCTTTAACGCGCTCTTTTATCGATCTAAGTGCTAAAGGTACATCTGTCAACCGAGCACCAGCACCTATCAACCCTTGACTGACTTCTGGTGATAATTCAATACCGGTGTCAAACGGTCCAAATTGAAGTGTTTGACCACTGTATAGGTCAGGTGGTGCTGGAGGCTGCGGTGCAACAGCCGCTGTCTGCTGTTGCTTTTCTGACATGTAGTAATCATACGCTGCTTTCTGCAACTGTTCATCAGTGGCGTTCTCCGGCCCTTCTATTTCAAATATGCCACCATTCGGGCCTTCTATCTGATAGATTGCCATTACTGAATCCTTCTGACCTTAAACTGTCCCGGTTCGACATCCGCTGGCGCATTAGTCGGCGCAGCAGTTCCACCACCTGTACCAATGTTTCCGATATTCCCTTCAGGTGTAATGCCGAACACTTCACCTTGATCATAAGGCGTAGGAACTTTCGACATCCCCTGTCTTTCCCTTGTCTCATTTAAAATGAGCCACTGTTCTTGCGCCTCAGCATTCAACCCGTCAAAGTAACCAGAGATCATTTCAAGTTTATCTTGAGGAGTCAGAGAACCGTTGCCAAGAATATCTCCGACGACTCTCTGACGAGCTATCATTTCAGCTTCACTTTGAGCGCCGGGAGGAAACGGTTGCAGTTTCACTAATTCTTGGAACAACGTTTCAATTTTCGCACGACTTCTCGCCTCCTCAAGCCCATTTACAAAATATGTACCTGCCGTAGCAATCATTCCACCTATACCAGTTTGAGGGGCATTTCTGAGCAATTCCCCCAAATTATATCCTCCGAGATTGGTGTTTTTGTACCTGGCGGCAAGACCTTTCATTTTGGAACGAGTGCTGTTGACTTGAGTTTGAAGTTCCGCGATCTGTTTTGCATCAAGTTCGCCAGTTTTAATTGCACTGGTTAACTTCATTTCACGATCCCTGATTACTTCTTCAGGAGATATAGTTTTTTCAGGAGATGGAATTTTTTCAGGAGTAGTTGTAGATCCACCACCAGCACCCTCATCGATAGACGCACCGAGGTCTACAGATGCTCCTGTAGGCGGCACATTCGGGGAAGGAGGAAAAGGCCCACCAGTTCCGTTAACCTTAGTTCCACCAGAAGTACCAGTCACAGGTAACTGTGTTGCAGTCCGTCCGAGAGGATTGTATTCACCATACAGTCCTCCGCCCTGTGAATAATACTTAGGACTTATTACTAGCTTTTGGAAATTTTCCAAGTCTTTCTGAGCAATCATCTGTTGCTCAGAACCCGCTGGAGCATTTCTGACTGCGCTTTCCAATTCCCTAAGCATAGCGAAGTCTTGTTTACTCGATGATACATACCCACCGGCAGAACTTGCGTAATCACGTTCAAATACTTTCCCACTACGGGCAAGTTCGATTGTTTCATCTGCAACATTGCTTAGTTGATCCCAACGACCAGCCTCAGCGTAAAGACTGTATCGTTCCACCTCATCTTCAGGTAATCCTGACGTACTAAGGATATTTTTGATACCTTCGATATCCTTAGCCTGGATGAGTGGTTTAATTTTCGACGCTGCGGTACCCGCTTTGAACAAGGCAGCTTCACGCTCGGCCTGTTGGAACTTCTGGTCGTCCATCAGTTTTTTCTGCTGCGCCTGTTCACCACGAAGCTTCATGCTCTGCAGGCTTTCAGCAGTTTGTACTCCACGTAGCAACGCATTGCCGATATCAGGGCCACGATACTGCAATAGAATGTTCGGATCGATTGCCATTACAGTGCTCCGTAATTCACATGCTTGACGCCGTTAATTTCCGCAACAGCGTTCGGATATTTTTTCTCAACGTCTTGAGCCATGACACCCATTATGGTCGTCTTACTGCCTTTGTACTTGAAGGTGTACACAGGTAGACCGTCATCTGTCATACCAACCTGCTTAATATCTTCTTTGACTCTGCGATCTGATGGTGCCATCAGTGCAGCAGCTCCGAGGGTACTACCTACTTGCGTCAAATTACCCATAGCTTGAGCACGAGCATTCGCACCACCAATCTGACCAGCAGCGTAAGCGTTAGCACCTTGTCCAAGTAGATTTGCGACGTTGGACGCGCTAGTTTGGATATTCGCTGCTTGTTGTGCTGCTGCGGCTTGACCGAGGTTGGCAACATTGAACAACTGCTGATATCGACGTTCTTGTTCACCGACACGCTCACCAAGAGCAGACTGACGCGCCAGAAGATTCTGACTGAAGATATCGCCACGTTCACCGATCAACTGCTGACGAGCGGCGAGATTCATACCCTGGATCTGACCTGCTCTGCCCAATGCCAGATTTTGAACTTGTTCAGCGATCGCCTGCGGAGTGCTACCGGAGAACAACTTGCCCCGAGCTGCAGCAGAACTTTCAATGCCGCTGATGGCTTGACGCTTCAAGCTTTGGAATAGACTATCTCGACCAATATCGCCCGGTAGCACTGATGGAAGTGGCCCAAGTTGACCCAATTGTGCTTTCGGTAGCCACGTCGTATCGATTCGATTACCGGCAATCGATCCTAGTTTATTGAGAGCACCTACGCCTTGTTGACGAAAAGGAGACAGGTTTTGAGTAATCTGCTCTCGTGCAGCACGTTGCTCTTCGACACCAAGTCGGGCGGCTTCCATTTGAGCACCAGCGCCAGCCTCAGCAGCTTTTTCTCCACTTGAGCCAGTCAGCGCACCAACTGTATCTTTTATAAAACCCATACCTTTACCTCGTAATGCCTAAGTACCATTGATCGTACAATTGGCCATTCTTCATGTGACTTAATCGGTTGACACCTTCAACGACAAACCCGTGTCGGACACCAAAATCTTTAACGTTAGAATAAAGAAAAGGAACTTGGGCAACAATTTTGAGCGCACCCATATCCCAAGCCCAGCGAACAGATTCTTGCAAAAATTGGTCAGCGTAGTCTTTGCGATACTCAGGAAGAACTTGAACATGGCACTCCCAGGTGACCCCGTTGATGGGGTGGTAGATCATCACGCCTATTGGTTCGGCACCGACTATCCCCACGATATACGCGGCTGATACCATGTCAGGTATGTAGTCCTCACGCGCTGGTGAGCCATCTTCGCTGATCCGATCGTATATCGCCGGGTGCGTCAAAATTGACCTGACTACATCACAATCATAGCATCGTGTGATCAACACGTCAGACGATCTCGTAACCGGACACTACGATACTGATGGATGTGGCAGCACTTGCCAACGCCTGGATGGTACCGCCTGCCTCCATCACGTGCCCGATAGCACCGGTGATGGCCTTAGTCTCGCCTGCTGCTAGCGGTATAGCATCTGCCACCACATTAGCATCAGAAGCAGAACCGGCAGAAGCCACCAGATGCACCGTGATCGTGACCGCTCCGGCACTGGTATTGGTCGCCGTGAATGCGGCAATACGGGCCTTTGTAGCGGCTGGCGCGGTGTAATACGTTGCCACGGAGGTCGTAAGCTGTGAGCCTGATACCAGGCGTTTCGGTGTTGTAGCCATTAAATGATTTCCTCCCAGACTAACGATGCGCTCATTTCAGCAGCCGCCCCGCCAGTGACTTGCGCGGTAATGACCAGTTCATCACCAGAGATAATGGAATCGTTTATACCATCCAGATTAATGGTGGCACGCCCTGTTGGCCCGATACTGTAAACACCTACCACCCGACCACCGCTAACCGTAGTGCCAGCGGTATCCGTAGTGCATGCGCTCTCTGTTTCATCGACGTAAGCATGCGCAGTGGTGCCTGACACTGTGGCATTGATTAAGACGCGGAAAATAGCGCCGCGTGATGAATCCGTCGCAATCGACAATACTTTGGGAATGACGACCGCAGAGCATGCACGGTCGCCAAACTCACGCCGCACCTGTAGTGACAGCACCTGAGTTTCTGTAGTGACCCCCGTCGCCACACCGTAACCACCGAATGAGTTGCCAGGAGGCCGTGACCCTTGTAGCGCAATCTGTCCACTAGCCCCAGCTACTGTTAAATTTGTGGTGCTGCCGAGAGATGCCGCAGCCCAGCCACATCGCATGGTGGGATTGCCAAGGTTTGTTCCGGTATTGTCATTCGGCCAGTCAACAACGTGACACAGCACGTAATCGCGTGACGTCGGGTTGAAAAGACA
>JACCDU010411324.1_pt1 | contig 20657 bp, 20 predicted proteins | sample 7446081 | NCBI WGS metagenome assembly JACCDU01 (sample SAMN15323447, study PRJNA562643) | freshwater metagenome | isolation source: river surface water | place: USA:Blue River Watershed | collected 2017-08-17
CTTGCACGCCAATTTGAGAGAGGGCCTCACGGACCTCGTCCAACTTGAACGGCTTGATGATGGCGGTGATGAGTTTCATGGTTGCTCCTAGAGAAGACAGTTAGCTTGGTTTAGAAGCTGTACTTGATGCCAGCGACCAAAGCGTTTTTAGCTGTGTCGTAGCCTTTGGCGCTGCGGTAGAAACCACCGCCAGCGTCAGTTGCTTTACCTTGGGCATTTGTGGTGATCGCAGACAAGCTAGCTGACAAACCGTTACCCATGTCTTTGTTCAATGTCAAAGCGTAGTCTGTGTAATCACCATTGGGGTTGTTCTCAATTTTTTGGCGACCCACGTGTGGCACCAATGAATAGCCATTACCCAAATCAAACGTTGCGCTCAAGTCAACATATGTACTGCCGTTGGAGTTTTTGTTACCAAACAAATCGCCCAAGCTGTACGAATACTTAGCAGTCACAACGCCAAAGGTCAGAGCGCCATAAACTTCTTCAGTATTCGCGTTGACATATGAAGCACCAGCATTTGTGCGCTCAAGTGTGTTGTTCACGTATTCGTAACGCAAGTAACCAAAGTCATAGCCAATGCCAGCTGCTTCGCCCTTGTAGCCAGCGTAGAGGTCAACTTCCACATTGCCTTTGACGTCGCTAGTGTTGTCCCAAGCTTTGTTGTCTTTGATCCACTTGATGGTCGAACCCCAAGCGCCTGCATAGAAGCCATTGGCGTTTGCGTAATCCACACCACCTTGCAGTGCTGCGTCGCCATGAGTTTGAGCAATACCACGGTAACGGTATTGGCTAACCACACCCACGTTGTAGGTCACTTCTGGTGTGGCAGCGGCAGGCGCTGTTTGCGCGAAAGCGGCAGAAGATGTGGCCAAGAGGGCCAGCACGAGTTTGGACTTGAGGTTCATAGTTTTCTCCGTTGAAAAGTAAAAAGAGGGATACACCTACTTAGCAGGGTCCGTGCCAGCGTGATTGTTCACAAAAGTGTTCGCTCTACGTGACCCACGACCCAAAGTGATGCAGTAGTCTGACTACCTCACCATTTTTATGCACTTCTTTGGTGCACTACTTCGTACTAATCGCCCCGCAATGGGGATAACCCTTGGAACTGGAAGTTGTATGTCTCTGGCACTGATTCACGGCCGTGCGCTTTTGGGTTTGCAGGCCCCCGCTGTAACCGTTGAGGTGCATTTGGCCAATGGTCTACCCAGCTTCACGCTGGTAGGCTTGGCTGACACCGAGGTGAAAGAGGCGCGCGAGCGGGTGCGCTGCGCCATCCAAAACAGTGGTTTGGACTTCCCTACAAATAAGAGGATCACCGTCAACCTCGCCCCAGCCGACTTGCCCAAAGACTCTGGCCGTTTTGACCTGCCCATTGCGCTGGGCATCTTGGCCGCGAACGACCAGCTCGACGTTACTGCTCTCGCGCAGCACGAGTTTGCAGGCGAGTTGTCGCTGTCGGGCGAGCTGCGGCCCGTGCGTGGTGCGCTGGCCATGGGGCTGGCTTTGCGCGGCGCTGGCGTGCGCACGCGGTTGGTGTTGCCACCTGTCAGCGCGGAAGAGGCTGCCTTGGTACCCACTGCCGAGGTGTACCGCGCACAACACCTGAGCGATGTGGTGGCGCGCTTTGCCAAGCCCGAGGTGAAGGGCTTGGTGGCCCAGCGAGAAGAAACCACCACACACAAGGTACACACAACCGAGGGATGGTGCCGCATTGAAGCACCCGCCATGCACACCACCATTACGCACGGCCCCGACTTGGCCGATGTCAAAGGCCAAGCTGGCCCACGGCGAGCCTTAGAGATTGCAGCGGCGGGCGGCCACTCTCTTCTCATGGAGTGTTATAGTCGCCACCTAAATCTGAATTTTGGATTTTGTATTTCTGGATTTTCTTCATGCCAATAGCCTATTCATACAAACGCTTTAGCTCTGATGCCCAAGAAGGTAACGACTCTATACGTAGGCAGACGGCTATAGCTAAGCGATACATTGACGAGCATCCAGAGTACAACCTAACACTAGACACCACCCTCTCAATGACTGATGCAGGGGTTAGTGCCTTCAAAGGTAAGAACTTAAAGACTGGTTCACTTGGTCAATTCGTTGATGCAGTACGGAGTGGGCTTATCCCTGAGGGTAGCTGGCTCTTGTTGGAGTCACTAGACCGATTCACTAGGCAAGCTGTTAACTACGCTGCTGGCGCTTTGTTAGGGCTAATCAATGAGGGGATTGTGGTTGTCACCCTGACCAATGGGACTATCTACAGAGAAGACGACTTCAACGATGCCACTGATGGCTTGGTTAAGCTCTTAGGTGCGTTGATCGCAATGAATGGACACCACCAAGAACAAGTCACCAAGGGCAAGCGCATTGCTGAGGCTTGGAAAGCTAATTATGCCAAGTTAGACGAAGACCCTAACCATGTTGTCACCAAGCTTCTACCTTTCTGGATTAGTCCATCTAGTGTGGATGGTGAACGCTTTACCGTCTTAGAGGACAAGGTTTCAGTGGTTAGGCGTATCTTTCAGGACAAAGCTAACGGACTAGGTAAGACTGCCATAGCTAATGCCTTGAACGCTGAGGGAGTGCCACCGCCTAAGAATAAGACAAGCCTTTGGCATCCATCATCGGTGGAGAAGGTTCTAAGGTCGGAGGCTGTAGTCGGGACCTTGATAAACAAGCATGAACAAAGGTTCGAGGGCTACTATCCCCAAATCATTGACGAAGCCTTGTATCAAGAAGTTAAAGCTTTGAACAAAATCAAGGCTGTTAAAGGTCAAATGGACCCAGCTAAGGTGCATCCGTTAACCAATCTAGCTGTTCATTCCCTTTGTGGAAAGACACTACAACGGGTGAACAAGGGTGCTAAGGGCTCCATCCGTTTAGCCTGTAACCATTGCAAGGTGTGGACTAAGTACGACCCTGCGCTTAACGCTGTAATGAATGCTTTGTTTTTTAGCCAGTACCAAGTGCAACAAGACACCAAGGGCGATAGCTCTAATGCTGGCGCTGATGCTGGTCTTCCAACTGAAAACGACATTAACGGGTTAAGCCATGCGGTTGATGATGCCTTTGATAAATGGAGAAAGTCCAAGGATGTTGGGGACCGTCTTGTTTGGGAGGAATTAACGAAAGAGCTTAGGGCTGCAAGGGAGCAACTGAGGGAGTTTCAAGCCACTAACACCCAGCTACTGTTACAGATAGAAGACCGAAACCTTAAAGACGTATTTCAAGGGACCAGATCACTTAGAACGGTTGTCAAATCCGTAACCTTTGACCCTGAGTTAGTCAATTTTGATATTGTTACTTTGTCAGGTAGGACGATAAAAGACAGTGTTTTACCTTGAAATTAGCAACGCAAAGCTAAACATTGAGGGGAGATTTAAACCCCTTTTTTGAACTTGGAGGGCTGGGAGCCCAGTATCTATGCGGGTCTCACTAAGCTAAATGAACAAAACTAGTGACGCTTTCATAGATACCTATGGGGCCTGTTTTTCTATGATTCACCCACTAGATATAGACCGTCTGAGGGGTGGATAGCAGGCGACTATGACCCACTAATTACTTTACATAATGGTCATTGTCTCTAATAGACTTTCCTCTACAGAATAGTCCTAGCCTATCGAAGCTTTGAAAAGACAACAAAAAGCCCTCTAAGGATGTTACACCAAAGAGGGCTGAAAAGCTTACTTAGCGGGTTAGAAGGATATCAACGCCAAGGACTTGGGCTGTCCCGTTTGTCGAAGTTGTGTTTTACCTTCATGGGCTTGATTGTTAGACCTTTGTAGGCATCTGCTTTCACCTTTGGAGTGACTGCCTGTAGTGCCTTATTACCCTCTGCTGCCTGCTTGCGTAAGTTAGCGCCTGTTTCCTCCAACGATGGGAGCTTGTCTTGTGCTGATGTTTTGCCTAGTTTTGCCATATCTGTTAATTCCTTGATGTATCTGTTTATTTGTTAAAAAGTAGTGGACTGTTAAGGGTGTCTAGCTGCTAAGTAGTTATCTTGGCGCATACGCTCTAACTCTGCTTGGTAAGCCCTATCACTAGGGTTGGCCATCTCTGTGAACCTGTTACCACCGTCATAGCCACCACCTAAGCCGATACCGAAAGCGCCTTTGGCTGTGTAATGGTTGGGTAGCTCCTGCTTATTAGCAATGGCCTTAGACACCGTTTGTAGCTCTGCCCTAGTGCTTGCGTCTCTAGCCTTACCAGCGCCATAGATAGCTGCATTGCCGAGCAAAGACAATCCACCAGTCTGAAAGGCAGCGCCAGCGGAGCCAACATTGCCTAAAGCACCCTTGTTTAAACGCTCTGCAAGGTCCAATCCTTTGCCTACTAGACCGCTAGAGCCAACCTGTGTAATTAAGGCCTTCTCTTGGCTTGTGTAGAGGTTCCACTTACGCTTGTTCTGCATGAGTGAGCTGATAGCGGACTTGATGGCCTTGGTGTCCGACTGAACGGCTACCTCGCCTTTAGCGTCTACCTTGTAGAGGATATCGTCCAAGGTTTCAGCTTTAAGTGACTGTTTCCAGCCCTCTCTAGCTTCTTTGGCCTTGCCGTAGGCTTGGGTGACTGTCTGAGGTGTAGCGCCTTGCAAGTCCTTTGGCTGGACCTTCAAGAGGGCATTGTCTAAGTCTTCCACCAAACCACCCACTAAACGGCGGTAATTAGCGTCTGTGGAGGTCCTAGCTTCGGTGCTTAACTGCTGACGGATAGCCTGCATTTCGCTCCAATTCAAGGGCTTATCACCTGCGCCAGCTTGCTTGATGTAGTCCACTGCCTTGTATGCCTCTTGGTGGGCATTTAAAGGACTTGTACGGGTCACACCTTCCTTGGTCAATCGGTTCTCGATGTCGTCGCTTACCTTGCTGAAGTAAGTAGGCTTAAAGCTGATGCCTAGGTCGTCTGCCTCTTGAAACAACTTACTGGCTTGGTCCCTTACCTGTTGGGTAGACAACCATCCCTGCATTGCTGCCTTATCAGCGGTTAAAGACGTTCCAAGCTTCACTGCGCCACCAATAGCGCCACCTAAAGCACCACCGAAGGCTGCACCGCCTGCTGCAGAGCCTAAGCGACCTTCTATGGTGTCTGCCTCGCTAGTGCCTGCACCGTATAGACCACCCGTGATTGCACCTGTTAAGGCTGTAGCGCCCACTGTGCCTGCTCTAGCTGCTAACTTAGCTGGGACACCTGCAGGGATTGCCATAGTGCCAACCAGCTCTGCGCCTTTGGTGACGTAATTGTTATCACGTTGGCGATGGCCCTCTAAAAGAGCCTTTTCAGTAGCTTGGCCTGTGGTTGCATCCTGCTGGACTGCTCTGCCTGTAGTGTTCAGACCTGTGGCTGCGTCTGCCTTAGCTGCCAATTCATCGGCAAAGCCAAAGGTGACTGCATTAGCCAGACCCCGAACTACGTTGTCCGCTGTACGACCGATTGAGCCTAAGCCAGATTCATCGACATCAAGCCTGCGAGGGTCCTGCTGTGCGTATGACTGTCTAGCCGTGGCTGCATCCTTGGCTGTAACGCCTGAATCAACCTTCGTGCCTGTAGAGACACCACCACCGCCACCCAATAAGTGCTGCATGACCTCCTGTTGGCTGTAACCTGCCTTTAGAGCGCCTTGAACGTCAAAGCCCTGTTCTTGGCCTAGGTGTCCTAAGATTTCTTGATCGCTGTAACCAGCGTTTCGAGCGCCAGCGTAATCAAATGTAGACATGATTATTCCCTTTCTACTTGATTGACTTGATTAACGACGACCACCGCCAAAGCTGCTTAGGCTTGGACGATTACCTTGTTGACCTTGGCCTTGATTGCCGCCACCGTAGCTGCTGGGTGTGTAGACCTGTCCAGTAGAGGAAAAGCTAAAGCCACCGTCCATAAGCTGCTGTTTACGGTTTTCCGCTGTGCGGGTAAGCAATTCACGGATGGTTTGGGCTGCTGCCTGACGCTGTGAGACTGGGATAGCGGGGTTGCCAAGCTTGCCTGCTGCGTCCTTATAGGTTTCAGTGTCTTTGTCGCTCTGAGGGCCTTCAAAGCGTGGAATGCCCATTAAGACACGGTTAGACAATGGAGCCAGCTTCGCGGTAGCGTCTGCGCCTCCTGTGGACTTGCCAAAGTAACCCATGGCTGAATCCAAGTGGGAACCAAAGCCCGATGAAGTGGCGTTAGGTAAGAGGCCTTCGATTTCCTTGATTACGTCCAAACCACTGTTGGCTTGTTGGTATTCGCTTTGTACGTTGTCCATCATCTTCTTGGTGAACGGTACGACCTGCTGACCATTGTTAACTGGGCCACCCATTCCTGTGCCATTAGCGCCAGCGCCTGCCTTGCCTTGGAGCTTAGCCATTGCTGTCTCTTGTTGGCCTTGGATAGCGCCAGCGAAGAGCTGTTCGCCTACCTTGGGGTTAGACAAGACGTATTCGCGCAAATGAGGGGCCATATCCTTGTATTGAGCGTCTAAGAGCTTGGTCACGTTGGCTTGGTAGCCTTGCAACTTCTCCTGCTCCTGCATCGGTTTACCCAGCTTTGCCGTGGCATCCTGCAAACTGCCTGCCTTGGTAATAGCTTCAAAGCCTAAGGCTGGATTCACGGACATAAGGCTCTTACCGTATGACTGCATCCCTTCGGGGGTAGACAAATCAAAGTTAGCTGCCAGTGAGCGTACTTGGTCGGTCTGAGCTTGGGCGGGGTCTTCTCCACCAAATGCGCGGCCTAGAGCGTTACCTAGACCATAACCACCAGACATAGCGTAGAAGTTGGCTAGTTGGTTGCCGTCCATCTTGGCTGCTTGCATGAAACCTGCTTTAGCCAGTTGGTCTTGTTTGTAGCTTTGTTGGCTGTTGTTGGGGTCAAAGTTGGGGTTTAGTTGCTGGAATAGTCCTGCGTCTACACCCGCTTGTTGTTGCTGTTGGAATAAGCCTGCGAGGGCTGTAGCGTATGGGTCGTTTTGGTTAGCCATGATGTGATTTGCTTTCTCTATAAAAAATAAGATAAATTTGTAAAAACTAAGTGAAAATTGAGGCGTTTCTAAGGGCTGTTTTTGACTCTGACTTGGCTCCACTACTGGCTTCACGGGCTACGCCTTGTGTGAAACTAGTGACGAATTTCAGAGTACCTATAGACCTTAAAAATTACCCTCTATGGCTGGCGCTTCACAACGGACAGTCTGCGTATTCATCGACGAGATAAACAACGTCAATATCGGAATGGTTGACCTTTAGCGGCTCTAAAGGCTTCAAGAACTTGTTTAAGACTGCTTGGGTTTCCTCTGGACGCTTACTAGAAGACACCCACAGACCATGCAAACCGTTAAATATTTCCTGTGCCAAGAACGCTTCCAACGCTTTTTCATCTGACTCTGTGAGGTCCTTTCGGTAGCCTCTCAAAAAATCGAATGAGTCGTTAAATCGATCAATCCACTTTGCGTAGGTGCTGAACTCTCCACCTGAATCTTTACCATGCCCAAACCGCTCTAATTCGTGCTGAAACACTTCTAAAGGGTCATAAGGGTTGAAATTCTTTTGGAAAAAATCGACATCCTTGCTCTTTGCTAACTGCTTCAAGGCTTCCAAGTCATAGTGACTTTCTGGGAGCTTCAAACCAATCAACTTTTCCAGCTTCTTTCGGAGTTGGTCCGCTTGTGTTGCTTGCACAACGGCGGTAGCCACGTATTCCATCCAAGCTGTATCTAGAAGGCTCTTTATCTTCTTGAAAACTTCTTTATGGGTCGTTTCCTTGGAGACATCAAACCTACTTTGGAGGGTTGCTTTAGCAATGAATTTGCCAAAATCCTCTCTATCAGGGGACTTGCTGCCATGCTTCTGGTTTAGTGAGGCTGGAGCCACGACTAAGTTATCAGGATGCAGGAGGCCTAATCTTCCTGTTGTGCCGTTGGCTACGGGGTAAATATGGCTAAGGTGATAAACGCCTTTGCTCTTACCTTCCACGTAACCACTGGCCTTTTGGCGGTATCTGTAGAGCTTTTCCAATCCTTGCAAGGTTTCCACGTTGTGACCCTGCAGAATCTGGACTGTGCCAGCCCTAAGACATTCACCAATCAAGTAGCGACCGAAGCTTGATTTAACCCACTTGTCTGCTTTGGAGTCGTAGCGTCTAAGCTGGGTTTCCTTCTTACTTCTACGGTATCTGGCTGACTTAGCAGAGTCTTGGCACTTTGCGCTGCAGTAATGCTTGGCTTTGCTTGTAGTCGTGAAACTAGAACCGCAGTGTTTACAGTCCTTCTTAGTTAGCGGTTGTGGCTGTCCCATGGCTAACTTGCCCGACTTCGGTTGCGGTTTCACTAACCTTGATTGAACTGAACGCCTGTGCGTACATCTGACGGACTGCTGTAGCAACTAGACCATCGAATGAACCACCCAAGTGCTGCTGGAGTGCAGCTAAACGGTCTTGGGTGTCATAGTGGAGACGCACCTTGTCGGGGCTCTTAGTGGCTGCTTTACGAGCTAAACCGAAGTGGTTTTCTTGGAGGCTGCTGTTCATTTTGTAGCTTCCTTAACCAAGGCTTTAAAGTCGCTAGAGCTTGTGGAGGTGTAGACCCCATGCTTACGCCAAAGCCAGTCACGCTTGTTAACGTCTGCAGCTTTACCGAACTTTCCAATAAATAAAGGATGCTTTGCTTCGGCTTCGGAGTCAAAACACCCACAGACTCGGATGGGCTTGGTAGCCTTAGAAGCTGCGAGGGCCAATGATGCGACCCATTCGCGCTTGTCTTGTGTGTGGAGCCATTTAGCGTCAAAGAAAACAATATCAAAGTCCTTGCCTTCAACTTTTAAAATGCCTTCGTTGGACCAGCGTTTATTGAAATTCTTAAGGTAACGGCAACTCATTGCAGCACCTGTGTATTTGATAAGTAGCTCATATTTGATAAATAGTAGTAAGTGATAGTAGAGAGAAATAGAGAAGCTAGGTATTACTGCAAGGCCTCTGGAGCTGGATGGGTTAGACCAATATCTGCTTGGACTGCCCGACCTTCTAAGGCTTCGCTAATGCGGTGCAAAGTGCCATCGGTGAACAACTGCAGCGAGGCATGGGGGTTGTCTTTAAAGGCTGTGAAAGCCTCCACCATCTGCGACAAGATTGCTGCAGCACGAACGCCACCCATGGACATCTGCATGGCTGCGAGAAAAGTCATTACGTCTTTTGGGATGGCTGTGCTGGATGCCTGCCAAGTGCCTGTGACTTCATCGGGCCAAGCTTGGACGATTACCGCTGACGTACCCACTAGGAGGCCACCATCTACCACTGGAGGGACATAGGCGGCTTCTAGAAGGTCTGTAGACAAAACAACGGTAATGCTGTCCGCTGTGGATTCGATAGAAGGCTGCAAGGTAATAGCTTCGTGCAAAGCTGCGATTGAGTCGGGAGAAGGGAAAACGGTCATATAAGTAAGTGAGTTAGTTAGATAGTTGGCTCGGTGTAGACACGGACCAGAGCCACAATAAGAACCCAGTAGAAGACAACGGGAACGCGCACCAAGACATATCGAACACGCTGCCACCAAATAGACTTCTTGTTGTTGCTGCTGGAACTAGACACGGTTTAAGCCTTTGAACTCTGAACCATTGAGGCCATATCGCTGATAAGAGCATCGTGGGCTTGGTCGATAAGCAGAATTGCCACTGCTGCCTTGGAGAGCTTCGGGTAGCTAATTTCCTGCAGGGTACGGAGCTTCACCCATATACGGTCATTGAGGACCAAGGTAGGCGGCTGGCTATGCGGGTTCATAGGTTGATTTCCTTTGTTAGGTATCTGTAGTCCGATTGGCGTAGTAATAAGACCAAACCGAAGACAGAAAAGATAAAGAGATAAACAAGGGAGTCCACTGGACAAGGCGACCAATTAGGCCTCTAGTGTTTTTCAGACACTTACAAGAACTGCCCACGATGAAGCTGTGGGAGGCTGGAGACAATAAAAAAGGCCTAACTGATAAGAGCCACCAATCCCTTTCGGGACTGTCCTGCTGTGGCGCTTACGAGTTAAGCCTTAATTAGTTACAGATCAACAGTGCAGGCCACTATTAACTTGTATATATGTAATGTAAACCTTTACGGGTACAAAGTCAATCCCTTATAACCATATTAGAGTATAGACTCTAATTTATATACTCATTCTGTAGTAGCTGCGTCTCGTTTCTCGATTGCCAGATCAAAGGCATCGTCCAGACAGTTTTGTGTGAACTGGCGATAACAGAGGATTGCCAAGATAACGCCAGACATTACCGTGATTGGTCCTGACTGAATATTGAAAAGTGTATTGGCTGCAAAGAAGATAAAGCCTCCAAACACTGAGGCCACCAAACCGTTAAAGATAACGATTGAGGCTGTGATGTCCAGCTTAATGGCATCGGGACCATGGAACAAAGCTGGGTCGAGGTCGTGGGGTGTCTGCTTTGGCGCGTGCAACAGAGAAGCCAAAGAGAAGTTAGACATTGTGGTTTGGGTGGTTGTAGTGGTAGACATATAAAGTGCTTCCTTAGATAGTAGATATTGAGATAAAAGAGATATTAACCGAACTGACCCACTAATAACGCTTTAGGGTTCACTTTGGTTGACATATTTACAGATAAATATGACAAAAAGATCAACTATTTTGGTTTAGACATATCAAGGCCTTCTAGGTGTTGTTTTATTGCAACAAATTCCAAGTGTGAAGGTCATTGTGGAACCCTATACAGACACTTTAAGCCTCTCTCTAAGAACCACCCTTCAAAGCTGCTAAGTCGTTGATTTATATAGCTTTTCTCCTAAAAATAATCAATCAATTAACCCTATTTACCGTGGGGTCTTAGGTCTGCCTTAATTGGCTTCTTTTTTCTATTTTCTAAATGCTGATAACGACAAAAAAGCTAATGAAATCAAGGGTTTACGAGCTTTCTAGTCCTTTTTGTATGCCTTCGATGCCATAACCATTTCTAGACAATCCTAAACACCATTTATTTTGATTTTCTTGGGTGACTGTGACGGGCTCTGGTGTGCGCCTGAAAACTACCTTAGGAGTGGCTTTAAAGCGTGCTTGTTATCATTTGATTACGGATTGAATACCCTCCCTGATATCACTGCAAACCCAGCCCTGTAGCGGCTTAGAAAGGGTTTTAAGGTGGCTTTGATAACGTGCGTAATGTGTGTTCTTTCATTCAGGGGTCTTAGACTGCCACCACCTTCTTTTTTTTCAATTTCTAATCCTGCTTTCTCTTTCAGCAAACGCAGTGACGTTCTTAATTTCGGCTTCTCGTATGTAACGGGGGCATCTGTAGTAGTAACAACTTTGATCGAGGGGGTCCCCCGCCCCTATTAAAAGCTGCCGACTGAGTGGGCAAGGCTGTCTAGAACAATTACTAGGTGGTAACCCTAGCCTAAGAAAATAAAGCAGGGGAGTATGACCTACCTTGCTATTAGTAGGTCCGCCCGGCACTGGTAAGTCGATGCTGGCGCAGCGCTTTGCCGCTTTGTTGCCCGACATGAGCTTGGATGAGTCACTAGAAAGCGCCGCCATAGCCAGCCTAGCGGGCCGGTTTGAATTGAGCCAATGGATGCAGCGCCCCACGCGCAGCCCGCACCACACCGCCACCTCGGTGGCGCTGGTGGGTGGCGGCACGCCACCGCGCCCAGGTGAGATCTCGTTAGCGCACAACGGGGTGCTATTTTTAGATGAGTTGGCCGAAGTCAAGCGCAGTGCACTCGAAGCCTTGCGCGAACCGCTGGAGAACGGGCACATCACCATCTCACGCGCGGCGACACAGGCAAAGTTTCCTGCACGTTTCCAATTGATTGCCGCCATGAACCCTTGCCCGTGCGGCTATTTGGGCTCAACGCTCAAAGCGTGTCGCTGCACGCCCGACCAAGTGGCACGTTACCAAGGCAAGCTCAGCGGCCCCTTGCTAGACCGCATCGATTTGCAAGTGGAGGTGCCCACACTGGCAGCGGATGTGTTGATGCACGCTACGCGTGGTGAGTCGACCGACACGGTGCGTACGCGTTGCCTAGCAGCCCACGCCAAAGCATTGGCTCGGCAAGGCACAGCCAACCAAGCCCTGCAAGGCCAAGCGCTTGAAACCCACATGCACCTTGATGCTGCAGCGGCCACGTTTTTACAAAACGCAGCCACCAAGCTGGGCTGGTCTAGCCGCAGCACACACCGCGCACTGCGCGTGGCACGCACCATTGCTGACCTTGCCGACAGTGCCACCGTAGAAGTGGCGCATGTGGCCGAAGCGCTGCAATACCGGCGCGTGTTGGTGCATCAGTGATGCCTCTTGCGCAGCGCCTTAATGGCGCGCGCCCAGCACCACGCCTTCGCGTTTGAGCTGCGCCATCACCTCAGCACCTTCGCGCAACAAGTCCAGCAGCTGGCCTGGGCCATCCAAACCTATCCAGTCGGGCGGCGTGAGCTCTAAGAATTGCAAGTTATCCGGCGCGCGCTTGCTCAGCGGTGCCAGCCGTGCGGGCCGCAAAGCCAAACCTGCGCCTTGAAGGATGTGATGTTTCATAAGTTCCTGTCGTGACAAACGGCCAACGTTTGGCCTCAAGCGTGTGCTTCGACTCCCCACCCCATAACCTGAGCAAACGAATATGCAAATATTTATCTTTGTAATTGCAGCCCGTAGTTGTTAAAAAAACACGTTGGTGAAAGTCTAAAAATCCACGCTGCGTATCATTGGCAAGCCATGTCTCAGCCCCACTTCTCCCGCCAAGACGCCCGCTTTGTTTGGGTGCTTTCGCTACTGCAACTCATCACCTGGGGAAGTGTGTTTTACGGTTTTGCTTTGTTCATGGCGCCGCTTGAACAAGCTTTGGGCATGAGCCGTGCCGAGTCGTCACTGGGATTTAGCTTGATGCTGCTGGCCGAAGGCGTGTTGGCTTTTCCTGTGGGCCGCTGGATAGACCGTGGCCATGAGCGTGTGGTCATGACAAGCGGCTCATTGTTGGTCGCCTTGGCGTTTGTGTTGCACAGCCAAATCACAACAGTACTTGAGTTTTACGCGGTGTGGACCTTGCTCGGCGTGGGCTTGGCAGGCACCTTGTATCCGCCTGCGTTTGCGGTGCTGACGCGACGATTTCCGCAGCACTTTCGGCGCGCGATCATCATCCTCACGTTTTTGGGTGGCTTGGCCAGCACCGTGTTTATCCCGCTGGTCGCGTGGCTGATAGACGCGTTGGGTTGGCGCGATGCCCTGTGCGTGTTGGCCGCGCTGCACGTGCTGGTGTGTGTGCCCGTGCACTGGCTGTTGTTGCAGCATGCGCCGCAACGCGCTGTGCTGGCGTCAGCACACACCGACCACCGCACGCTGATGCACTTGGTGCGCCAGCCCAAGTTTTGGCAGCTGGCCACGTTTGTGGTGTTGCTGATGGGCGTGACGTCGGCGCTGCCTGCACACATGGTGAGCTTGTTGCGCGAAGCGGGCATGGCCGAGGCTTGGGCCATTGCCGTTCCCGCCAGCATTGGCGTGCTGCAAGTGATGGGGCGTTTGGGTTTGTACGTGGCCGAGCACCGTGTGGATGTGCACGCCACCAATCGCTGGGTGACGGTGCTGATTCCACTCGGGTTTTTAACGCTGCTCATTGGCGCAGGCCACGGCACGTGGGGCGTGTTGTTTGTGGTGTTTTATGGTTTGGGCAACGGTATGCTCACCATCGTCAAAGGCACGGTCATGGCCCAGTATGTGAGCCGCGAACACATGGGCAGCTTGAACGGCTTGCTGGGTTTGCCCATGGCCTTGGCACGTGCAGCAGCCCCGTGGCTCATGGGGCTGCTGTGGTCAGCGCAGGCCGGCTACACCGTGGGCTTGTGGGTGATGCTGGCCGCCAGCATGGTGGGCGTGGCGGCGCTGTGGCAGGCGCAAAAAGAAACTTGACTTACAAGTTAGGTGCCAGCAACCGCTCTAGGTCTTTCACCGCCACACCTTGGCGTTGCGCCAAATCTTGCACTTGATCTTCACCAATGCGGCCCACGTTGAAGTAGGTCGCATCAGGGTGGGCCAAGTAAAAACCGCTCACGCTCGCTGCGGGTGTCATGGCCAAGCTGCTGGTCAGGCCCATATCAATGTCGTCACATTGCAGCAGCGCAAACATGGCTTGCTTGGCGCTGTGGTCGGGGCAAGCGGGGTAGCCCGGTGCGGGGCGAATGCCTTGGTATTTTTCTTTGATCAGGTCTTGGTTACTCAAGGCCTCGTCTGAGGCGTAGCCCCACAAATCAGTGCGCACGCGCTGGTGCATGCACTCGGCAAAGGCTTCGGCCAAGCGGTCGGCCAAGGCCTTGAACAATATGGCGGAGTAGTCGTCATGCGCGTCGATGAAACGCTTTTCTTGCTTCTCCGCGCCCAGACCTGCTGTCACGGCAAAGAGGCCTACGTAGTCGGCGGCTTGGGTTTGGTCGGCGACGAAGTCGGCCAAGCAACGGTTGGGGTTGTTGTTTGGCTTCACCGTTTGTTGGCGCAAGCCGTGCCATGTCATCACCTGTTGTTGGCGTGTTTCGTCGGCGTACAAAACAATGTCATCACCCACGCGTTGCGCGGGGTACAAGCCCACCACGGCGTTGGCAGTGAGCCAGCGGTTGTCGATGATTTTTTTCAGCATCGCTTGGCCATCGGCGTACACCTTCTTGGCTTCCACGCCCACCACAGCGTCGTCGAGGATGGCGGGGAAGGGGCCCGCCAAATCCCAGGTTTGGAAGAACGGGGCCCAGTCGATGTATTTCTCTAGCTCGGCGAGGTCGAAGTTTTTGAACACACGGCGGCCAATGAATTTGGGCTTGGCAGGTTTGTAGTGGTCCCAGCTGATGCTCGTTGCATTCGCTCGGGCTTGCGCCAGCGTGACCAAGGGCGTTTGCTTTTTGTTAGCGTGTTGCTCGCGCACATGGGCGTAATCGGCATTCAGCTCGGCAATGTATTTGGCCGCTTGGTCTGACAACAAACCTTGCGCCACGCTCACGCTGCGCGAGGCATCGGGTACATAGACCACGGGGCCTTCGTAGTGCGGCGCAATTTTCACGGCCGTGTGCACGCGGCTGGTGGTCGCGCCACCAATCATCAACGGCATCATGCGGCTGCGGAAGTAATCGTCTTTTTGCATCTCGCCTGCGACGTATTGCATTTCTTCCAGCGACGGGGTGATGAGGCCCGACAGGCCAATGATGTCTGCGCCCTCTTCTTTGGCCTTGGCCAAAATTTCGTGGCACGGCACCATCACGCCCATGTTCACCACTTCGTAGTTGTTGCACTGCAAAACCACGGTGACGATGTTTTTGCCAATGTCGTGCACGTCGCCTTTCACCGTGGCCATGACGATCTTGCCCTTGGCTTTCACGTCTTGGCCGGCCGCAGCTTGCAAGCGTTTTTCTTCTTCGATGTAGGGAACAAGGTGCGCCACCGCTTGCTTCATCACGCGAGCCGACTTGACCACTTGCGGCAAGAACATCTTGCCTTGGCCAAACAAATCACCCACCACGTTCATGCCGTCCATCAAGGGGCCTTCAATCACGTGCAGCGGGCGACCACCCTTGGCCAAAATTTCGCGGTAGGCCTCTTCGGTGTCTTCGTTGATAAAGTCGGTGATACCGTGCACCAAAGCGTGGCTCAAACGAGCTTGCACTGACACAGGGGCATCAGGTGTGCCGCGCCACGCCAGCTTTTGGCTGTCGTCTTTGGCTGCGCCTTTGGCGGTTTCAGCCACTTCAATCAGGCGCTCGCTAGGGGTGAGGTGCGCTTCGCCTTCTTTGTACTTGGGTACACGATTCAAGACCACGTCTTCCACGCGCTCGCGCAGTGTGGGCTCAAGGTCGTCATACACGCCCACCATACCCGCGTTGACGATGCCCATGTCCATGCCCGCTTTGATGGCGTGATACAGAAACACGGTGTGAATGGCTTCGCGCACAGGGTCGTTGCCGCGGAAACTGAACGACACGTTGGACACACCGCCGCTCACCTTCGCGCCAGGCAAGTTTTGTTTGATCCAACGCGTGGCTTCGATGAAGTCCACCGCGTAGTTGTCATGCTCTTCAATGCCGGTGGCAATGGCGAAGATGTTGGGATCAAAAATGATGTCTTCGGGTGGAAATCCCACCTCGTCCACCAACACGCGGTAAGCGCGTTCGCAAATTTCAATCTTGCGTGCGTAAGTATCGGCTTGGCCTTTTTCATCAAACGCCATCACCACTGCGGCCGCACCATAGCGCTTGACCAGCTTGGCTTGACGCTTGAACTCTTCCAAACCTTCTTTCATGCTGATGGAGTTGACGATGCCCTTGCCTTGGATGCAACGCAGGCCCGCTTCGATGACCGACCACTTGGATGAGTCCACCATCACCGGCACGCGTGCAATGTCGGGCTCGCCCGCCATGAGGTTCAAGAAGCGCACCATGGCGGCTTGACTGTCCAGCATGGCTTCGTCCATGTTGACGTCAATCACCTGCGCGCCGTTTTCCACCTGCTGACGCGCCACGGCCAAGGCCTGCTCGTACTCGCCGTTCAAAATCATGCGCGCAAACGCTTTGGAGCCAGTCACGTTGGTGCGCTCGCCAACGTTGACAAACAAACTGCCCTCGCCAATGGACACTGGCTCAAGGCCAGACAGCTTCATGGGGGGAACTGCAGTGGAATTCATGGGGGTACTCACCTGGGGGCTAACAAAACAGGTGAGCGTCGTTGCAAAAGATTCGGCCCCAAGCCTGACTTCACGCGCACACCTTAAAAGGCGGGTGAAGCTGCAACGCTCCTTGGGGAAGGCTAGATTTTAACCGGCTCTAAACCCGCTCCAGCCAATGACCGGTATTCTAAAAAACCTAGACATTGGATTGGTTGACAAAGTTAAATACAATCTAACTTTTGTCAACCAAGGAGCACACGATGATTCATGATCGAATCCGCCGTGCGCGAGTACTTCGGGGTCTTAGCCTGGAGGCCCTCGCGCAGAGCCTCGGCGATATCAGCAAGCAAGCATTGGGGAAGTTTGAGCAAGGCAGGGCCATGCCCAACTCTGCGCGCATCTTGCAATTGGCCAAGTCACTGCAGGTCAAGCCCGAATATTTCTTTCGTTCCGATGCCATAGAGCTCGCACCGCTTGAATTTCGCAAACATGCCAAAATGACTCAGTCACGTCAAAGCCAAGTGACCGAGCAAATGCGCGACCACCTTGAACGCTATGAAGCTCTAGAGCGCTGCTTTGATGCCACTGATGCAGCCATTCAGGTGTTGCCTGCTCAGTCGCTCGTGGTTCAGAACATTGCACAGGCAGAAAAAGCCGCACAGCAGCTGCGCGAACAATTGCAAATAGGTGGCGATGCCATTGCACACCTGACCGAACTGCTAGAAGAACACGGCATCAAAGTGGCTCTGCTCAATGGCCCCGCTGACTTTGACGGCGCATGCGCTGCCACCCATGACAACCAACATGTGCTGATTGCGCTTAATTGCGAGCGCCCCGGCGAGCGCATGCGCTTTACTGCTGCGCACGAGCTGGGCCACTGGGTGATGAAGCTGCCCGACAACATGCCCGAAAAAGACAAAGAAAACTGCTGCCACCGATTTGCAGGCGCGTTTTTGTACCCCAAAGACCGTGTGCTGCAAGACTTTGGCAACCACCAACGCTCACGTGTTTTCATGGCCGAATTGCTCAACGCCAAACGCCGTTACGGTGTGTCTATGCAGGTAGCGCTGCGCCGCCTAAAAGACCTCAAGCTTCTAACTGATTCGGGCTATATGAGTGCCATGATTGAGTTCAGCCGCAAGGGTTGGCGCAAGGAGGAGCCAGAGATGTTGGCCTGCGAACACCCACGTCGGTTTGAGTCGTTGGTCTATCGCGGTTTGGCTGAAGACCTCTTTACCCCCTCTCGCGCTGCAGAGTTTTTACAGTGCAGCCTTGATGAGCTAGACCCCAAACTTGATCGACTGCCCGCACTCGCATGACACAGCAGGTCTACATCAGCGACACCAACATCTGGATTGACTTCCGCAATGCGGGGTTGCTGGATGCGCTGTTTAGCCTGCCCTTCAAACTGTGCTGCACCGACTTTGTATTGGATGAACTGAAAGACTTTGGCACCAAGCACCTTCTTATACGGGGCTTGGTCGTTGAAACCTTAGATGCGGCAGCCACCGCTGCACTGTTTAATCTGATGCAAGCCCATAACAACAGCTCATTGGCTGATGTCTCTTGCTACCAACTGGCCCACCAAACCAAGCACCCTTTGCTCACAGGTGATGGACGCTTGCGCAAACAAGCAAAATCAGATGGCCTGCAAGTGCACGGTGCGCTTTGGCTTTTGGATCAATTGGTTGCTCACCAAACCATCAAAACTAAAGAAGCCGCCAAAGGCTTGCAAAGCATGATGGATGCGGGTTCTCGTCTGCCTGACGCAGAGTGCCAGAAGCGCCTCGCTAACTGGGCGGTATGAGCGTCAAGCGTCTCAGACCTTAAACACTGTCTTCAACCTATCCACCGTATGCCGCCATTTGGCTGCGCGGGGTTGGCAAACTGTATGTTGCAAGCCAAATAATCCGAGTTCGTTGAAAGCGTGGGCTGCATCCACGGTATCTAACCAATTCACACGAACAAAGTATTCGGCTTGCTCTGGGTCGTCGGCGGTTTTAGCGTAAGTCGTGGCATTCTCCAGCACTTCTAGGGCTGGGCGGCTGCCATTGGGGGTGGGCACTGTGAAGTCTTTTATTGATTGCATGACCTCGGTCACTTCGCCCACGCCCACATAGCCCGTTTGTGGAATACGTACCCACACACGATCACCGGGCGACAAAAGTTTGAGTGTTTGGCTGTACCAAGTGCCACCGCCGCCGCTGATAAAGCCGTATTTGCGCGCATCCTCCCAGCTTCGATCAGCGCCATAGGAAACATAAAACTCGCCATTCCAAGGCTCTTTACCTTCGCCCTTGCTGGGTGTGGTGGCTGCGGCGTTAGCTTGGGTTTCGCCTGGGTCGATCATCCAAGCACGGCTTAGCAGCTTTTGACCTGCGTGCTCGAACACCTTGAAGAACAGCACGTTGATGGCAATGTCACGTGCATTTAAGTAAGCCACGATGCGCTCGGTGGACGAGTCCAACTCGCTGGCGACGATGATGATCTGATGCGAGGCATTGAGCGACTCTTCATCCAACGGGACACCAAAGCACATTTGAAAGTCGCCTTGCAAATTGCCACCGCCGCTGTAGGCGGCGTAGATTTGAACGATGCGGTCGGCAGTGAGGTCGTCCAACCAAGATGCGTAATCAATCGATTGGGCCACCACATCACGCGGGGTGCGGTGACGCTTGAGTTCAATCAGCACCAACGAGCCATCAGGCTGAATGGCTAACAAGTCCAATCGGCAACTTGCATAGGTGGGCACCTCACGGCCAATGATCATCCAGTCGTTGGACAGGATGCGCGGGTCTTGAATGATCATCTCGCGCAGCTGCTCTTCGGCGGCGAGTTTGGAAGCGTGCAGTGGCGTGGGCGTTTCGCCGACTTGCCAGATTGCGTGGTGTATAGGCATGAAACAACTTTGATGAGTTAAGAAGCAGTTTTCAATAGTTGCAGAATTTCACTCGGTGCGCTCCAGTCACCATCAGCGAACCAAATAGGCTGAATGCCATGTGCCGCTAACCATCTGTCACGTTTTGCACGCTCTTCCTCATCATCTGGCGCACAAACAATTGCAAAATGATTTGGCATTAGTGAGTGTTCGGATTGCGATTTATTGCCCCGGACCGTCACGCGGCCTACGCGCAGCGGGTATTCGCGAAAAATTTGGTCGTGGATGTTCCAGCCTGCACGCGCTATGGCGGGGCTGATGAACTTTTCGCAGATGTCGATTTCGGAGAGTTGTTTCTTATCCAAAAGAGTGCTCGCTGTCCTATTCTCAAACTGATAGGCAACAAGCTATTTTTAACTATTTTGGTAACGATTTAACTTCCGCCCTAGATTTAGTTCAAGCCGCTTCGCGGTAAAACGGCCCCGCACTCAATACACGCGCCTTTTGGTCTGCCACAGCTTGGCCAATGGCCGCAATGTGGTCTGGCGTGGTGCCACAGCAGCCGCCCACGATATTCACCAAACCTTCGGCGGCAAATTCATGCAACAGGCGGCTGGTCACATCTGGTGTTTCATCAAAGCCGGTGTCGCTCATGGGGTTGGGCAAGCCAGCGTTGGGGTAGCAGCTGATGAAGGTGTCGCCCGCAACCTTGTTGAGCTCTTGGATGTAGGGGCGCATCAGCGTCGCGCCCAAAGCGCAGTTCAGGCCAATAGCCAACGGCTGCGAGTGGCGCACGCTGTGCCAAAACGCGGTGACGGTTTGGCCGCTCAAGATGCGGCCCGACGCGTCGGTCACCGTGCCGCTGATGATGAGGGGCAAGCGCTCGCCCGAAGCTTCGAAGAATTCTTCAATCGCAAACAACGCGGCTTTCGCGTTGAGCGTGTCAAAAATGGTTTCGACCAGCAACACATCCGAGCCGCCTTCGACCAAGGCTTTGACTTGGTCGTAATACGCGGCGCGCAGTTCTTCAAAGTTCACATTGCGAGCGCCGGCGTCGTTCACATCGGGGCTGATGCTGGCGGTTTTGGGTGTGGGGCCGACTGCGCCCGCCACAAAGCGGGGCTTGTCGGGCGTGCTGTATTTGTCGCAGGCTTCGCGGGCGATGCGGGCTGAGGCCA
>JACCDU010608174.1_pt1 | contig 20651 bp, 20 predicted proteins | sample 7446081 | NCBI WGS metagenome assembly JACCDU01 (sample SAMN15323447, study PRJNA562643) | freshwater metagenome | isolation source: river surface water | place: USA:Blue River Watershed | collected 2017-08-17
CCTGAGCCCGCTTCGCTTTCTGCTTCGCTGATTGATTTATGACTTCTGCACCACGCACCCGCGTCCTCACCGGCATCACCACCACGGGCACGCCCCACCTGGGCAACTATGTGGGCGCCATCCGGCCGGCCATTGCCGCCAGCCGTGAGCCCGGGGTCGAGAGCTTCTTCTTCCTGGCCGACTACCACGCCCTCATCAAGTGCGATGACCCGGCCCGCATCCAGCGCTCCACCATGGAGATCGCGGCCAGCTGGATCGCCGCCGGCATGGACCTGGACAAGGTCACCTTCTACCGCCAGTCCGACATTCCCGAGATTCCTGAACTGACCTGGTTTCTGACCTGCGTGACCGGCAAAGGCCTGCTCAACCGCGCACATGCCTACAAAGCGGCCATGGACAAGAACCACGCCGCGGGCAACGACACCGATGCCGACGTGACCGCCGGTCTGTTCATGTACCCGGTGCTGATGGGCGCCGACATTTTGATGTTCAAGGCACACAAGGTGCCCGTGGGCCGCGACCAGATCCAGCACATCGAGATGGCGCGCGACATGGCTTCGAGCTTCAACCACCTGTATGGCGAGCATTTCGTGCTGCCCGAAGCCGTGGTCGAGGAATCGGTGGCGCTGCTGCCCGGCCTGGACGGCCGCAAGATGAGCAAGAGCTACGACAACACGATTCCCTTGTTCGCGCCCAGTGCGCAATTGCGCAAGCTCATCATGGGCATCGTCACCGACTCCAAGGCACCGGGCGAACCCAAAGCCACCGAAGGCTCGGCCCTGTTCCAGATCTACCAGGCCTTTGCCTCGGCCGAAGAGACCGCCACCCTGGCCAAGGCCTATGCCGAAGGCATTGCCTGGGGCGATGCCAAACAAATGCTGTTCGAGCGCATCGACCGCGAAGTCGCGCCCATGCGCGAAAAGTACGAAGCCCTGATCGCTCACCCCGCAGAGCTCGATCGCCTGCTTCAAGCGGGTGCCGAAAAAGCCCGCCAGTTGGCCACCCCATTCATGCGCGAGTTGCGCCACGCCATCGGCCTGCGTCCCCTGGCCAGCGCACAAGCCACCACCACGGGCAAAGCAACAGACAAGCCCGTGCTGGCCAGCTTCAAGCAGTACCGCGAGAAGGACGGATTGTTCTATTTCAAACTGGTAAGCCCGCAAGGCCTGGTCTTGCTGCAAAGCAGTGGTTTTGGCTCACCGCGAGAAGCGGGCCAGCTGATTGCCCGACTGCAACAAGAAGGCGCAGCCGCCCTGGACAGCGCCAAAGCCCACTTCCCTGCCCTGACCGGCGAACTGGAAATTTTGGCGAGAGAAGCGTTAGAAAAAGTGATGCACGCCGGTTAATTTGCTAGTATTGTCAAAATTTTTCACAATTTACAAAGGCAAAAGTAAATTTAACATTGCAGTTCAAGGTTAAACTTGCTATTGTTGTACTTTTAAACTAACAAATTTATCAAGTCATGACTGTCTATGTCATTGAAGACCATCCGCTGATGCGGGATGCGCTGACCATGCTGATCCACCGTGTGCGCCCTGGGCTCAAGGTGGTGCCGGTCCCCAAAATGAATGTGCTGGAAACCGCTGTCGAAAAGAACGGGCCGGCCGAGCTGTTTTGCCTGGACCTGCAATTGCCCGACACGCTGGGCCTGTCCGGCATCCACACCATCAAAGCCAAGTTCCCCGATGTGGCTCTGGCCGTGGTGACCAGTTCCGACGCGGCCGAGTATGAAGAACGCTGCCTCGAAGCCGGTGCGGACGCCTTCATCGAAAAAAGCAGCAACCCTAACCAGATCATCGCGTCTCTCAAGGAGTTGCTGGTGCCCGAAGACGAGGAAGAAGATGCCTCGGCCCCGGCCCATGTGCCAACCAAGCTGTCCAAACGCCAGAAACAGCTGATCCTGATGCTGGACCAAGGTCTGTCCAACCGCGACATTGCAGAAAAGCTCAACATCAGCGAGCACACCGTCAAGGTGCATTTCTGGCGCCTGTTCCGCCGCCTGGGCGTCAACAGCCGTACACAAGCCCTGCACTTTGCCCGCACCAACGGCTGGCTGGGTATCTGACACGTTATCCTGCCGCGCCATGCCAAAGAGCCCCTCGTGGGCTCTTTTTTCATTCAGGATTATTTTTTGTTTACGATGTCCGGCGTCACGGCATCGAGCACATTGACAGTGGTTTTGACGCCGTACACCACGGCAGACCCCGCCGCATCGGCCACAGCCAACAAAGTGCAGCCTTGCAACGTGGACAACAAAAGCAGCGGCAACAGGTGTTTCATAGAGACCCAGATTTCATCCATCAAGACATGAAAAAGGCCCCAATCCATGGGGCCTTTGCAATGCTGAAGTCTAACGCGAATCGGTCCCGTCAAGTCTCAAACCGCTGCACTTCCTGGCGTGTGGCTTCTGCAATCTTTGACAGCTCCATCACGGTCGCCGCAATTTCTTCCGAAGCAGAGGCGTTGCTGCGGGCAATTTGGTCGAGGTTGTTGAGGTTGGCATTGATCTGCTCGACCGCAGAGCTTTGCTCTTCAAGCGCAGCAGCAATGCGTTGCAACATCTGATCGGTCGCTTGGGTCTCCTGTTCAATGCCCGCCATGTCCTGGCTGACATCCATCACCGCCTTGACGGCGCTGTTGGCCTCCTCAACGGCTTGTTTGACCAGCATGGCAATTTCCTGGGAGCTTTCCGCGCTGTTGAGGGCGAGCTTGCCCACCTCGTCGGCCACCACGGCAAAACCTTTGCCGTGCTCGCCTGCGCGCGCCGCTTCGATCGCGGCGTTGAGCGACAGCAAATTGGTTTTGTTGGCGATCTTCTCGATCACATCGGTGATCTTGTGGATCTTCTCGGAGTTGGCGGCGATGCTGTTCACCACCGTCACCATGACCTGCATCTTGTCCATGCTGCCACGCACCAGGCTGAAAGACTGTCGCGACTTCTGACTGGCCAGTTCGCTGTTGCTGGACACTTCGGCCACCGTGGCCACGGTTTGACGCACGGCCGTGGCCACCTGAGAGATGGCATCCGTTTGCTGACGGGTTCCGTCAGAAATCTGGCCAATCGCGTGCGAGGTTTCCCCCGACGCGGCGGCCACCTGACGGGCATTGTTGTGAATGGCGGTCATGGCCGAACGCAGCGCATCCAGCGACTGGTTGATGTTGTTTTTCAGCGCCTCCAACTCACCTTGTGCCTGCGCACTGATGCGGTGCACCAGGTTGCCTCTGGCCACGCCTTGCATGACTTGGGTGATGTCCTGAAAGACGCTCTGCTGCTGCGCCATGCTCTGGTTGATGCTCTGCTTGAGGCCATCGAGTTCGCCCTGCGCTTGCGCGGTCACACGCAAGCTGAGGTCGCCTTGTGCCAAGCCCTGCATGACCTGGGTAACGTCCTGGAAAACCGCCTGCTGCGTCTGAATGCTCTGGTTGATGTTGTCTTTGAGTGCACCCAGATCACCCTTGGCCTGTACCGTCACGCGGCGATCCAGATGGCCTTGGGCCACAGCGGTCATGACGCCCACAATGTCTTGCAAAGTCGCATGCAAGGACTGCTGCATCTGAGACACCTTGTTCAGCAGCGGGAACTGCGTTTGCGATGCAGCGCCGTTGTGACCCGAAAAATCACCTTCGCCGATGCGCCCAGCCAGCTCGGCCACCAAGGCAGACTCCACGGCCTCGCGCTGCAAAATCAAGGCCATGAACACCAGCACACCCGCCTCGAAAACCACATAGGCCGCATGCAAGACGATCACACCCACGTGCACCTGTCCGGGCAACACAAACACCACCTCAGAGCCGAAATACTGCAAGGCACCAAAGGCCACGTGGTGGACGGCAATCAACGCTGCAGACACCACGATCGGGCGCCAGTCGCGGTAGTAGAGCAAGAAGGCCAGCAGGGTGAAGATGCCAAAGTGCGTCTCCGTCATGCCACGGGTCTGCTGGATGGTCAATGCCGAGTAAATCATCAAGGCGCAGCCAATGGCCAGCCGCGAAGCCAACGAACCTGGCGCCATGCGGTAGATGGCCGCAGGCACCAGCCAGGCCGGCAGCGCCACCGCCATAGAAAGCGGCAAAGTGTCTGTGGAGAAGCCAACGACCAGACAAATCAAGGTCAGAAAGGCCATCATCGCCAGCATGATGCGGTCGGCTGCGGCCCGCTGTGGCTGCAACATTTTTTCTGTGTTCATGGTGTTTGAAGTTTTCGAAGATTTCATTTCAGCGCGTCCCGCAAATGCCGTTCATCCACATCGGATCGTTCAAGGCGTACCAGGCCATGGCCGACAAACTGTAGGCCAGCCAAAACACAAGCAAGATCCAAACCTTGTGTGATCCGACCCCAGTTTGGCGGGTTGGATTGGGGGGTTTTGTGAACATGGGGTTCCCCGTCTCGTTCATGGCTCAACTGTCTGCGGCCCGTTGTCTGCCGTGGCGGCTCTTTGCTGCCGCCACAGCAGTACTTGTGCTACCACATCGCCTGGACGGTGCATCAGCACCACCGGGGCAGGCAAAACACGGCTGTATGCGGCAGCCGCGGCGCCCCCGACCCAAACATCCACACCCGAAGGCAGCTGAGACAACAACTGCTGCAGGCTCTCGAGGACATCGCGACGGGAGGCGTAAGCACTGAAGCTCAGCGCCAGCACGTCGATGCGCAACTGGCGCACCGCCAGCACGATGTCGGCAATGGGGGTGGCTGTGCCCAGCACAAAGCGCACGCAAGACTCCAACGCAAAGTGACACTCGGCCATCAACAGACCCAGGCCGTGCTGCTCGCCCGGCGTGGTGGTTAACAACACACGCGGGCTTTGCTGCAAGTTGTGACCACTGGCATGGACCGACGCAATGGCCTCGCGCAAAACCGCTTGCAGGGTTTCGGTGAACAGGTGCTCCTGATAGACCGAAATGTCGCCCCGCATCCAGGCCTGCCCCACCAACACGCACAAAGGCGCCACCAAACCATCGACCACAGGCCCCAAGCCCTGCCGCAGGATCTGCTGTTGAAGCGACTGTCGGATCAAGTCCGTCCGGTCATTCGCCAACCATTGCACCCAGGTCTGCGCGTCGTCCAGCTCTGGCAGCAGGGACGGCACTTTGCTCTGACCGGCCACAGCCGACAGCGACTTTTGGGTCGGCTCCAGATGCAACAGTGCCTGCAGCTGATCCCATGCCAAAGGCACGACCTTGCCCGGTCGGTGACCCACGTCCAGCAGCCGCTTGAGCAGGCGCAGACGCTGAACCTGCTCGTCCGGGTAAGCGCGCTCTCCCTGCTTGTCGCGCTGCGGCTGCGGAAAGCCGTAACGGCGCTCCCAAACCCGCAAGGCATCCTTGCCCAGCCCCGTTTCACGCTCGACATCAGCGATCGACCAGATTTTTTCTGTCGAGGTCAAATCAAGCATCGGTGGGTCTGCTGGTGCGCGCATGGCAATGGATTTTGCTCTATTTCCGTGAATTCACAGAAGATTTTGCCATTTTAGACAGACAAGGACAGTTGCCTTACAATTGTTTTGTCCAAGACAAAGAAGGAACGCCATGAGAATCGCAATCGTTGGATCAGGCATTTCAGGGCTGGCCGCTGCGCATCGGTTGCGCCAACACGCGCACATCAGTTTGTTCGAGTCCGGCGACTACTTTGGAGGTCACACCCACACGGTGGACGTGACCTTGCCCACCACCGACGGGCCTCAGACATGGGGGGTGGACACCGGTTTTCTGGTCTTCAACGAACGGACCTATCCCCAGTTGATTGCCCTGCTGGCCGAACTGAACGTGGCCACCGCCCCCTCGGACATGTCGTTCTCCGTTCAGGCGCCCGCGGTGTACGGGCAAGAAGCCCTTGAGTGGAGTGGCAGCAACCTGGCCACCGTTTTCGCGCAAAAGCGCAACCTGGCGAGCCCGAAATTTTGGGGCATGCTGAGCGATCTCCTGCGCTTCAACCGCCGGTGCACGCAACTGGCCATCGACGGCAAAGACGGTGAACTGACCGAGCCTCTGCAAGCGTTCCTTGAGCGGCACCGTTTCGGCCAGGCCTTCCGCGACTGGTACTTCTTGCCCATGCTCGGCTGCATCTGGAGTTGCCCGACCGACCAGATGCTGCAGTTCCCTGTGGCCACGATGATCCGGTTCTGCCACAACCACGGCCTGCTGCAAGTGCAAGACCGCCCGCAATGGCACACCGTGGTGGGCGGCGCACGTCACTATGTCGAGAAAATCGTGGCGAGCATCCCCGATGCCCGCTTGAACACGCCAGTCCGCCAGATCGAGCGTGACGCCGCTGGCGTCACCTTGCACATGGCCCACGGCAGCGAGCGCTTTGACCATGTGGTGCTGGCCGCGCACTCCGACCAATCGCTGGCCATGCTGCGCCAACCCACAGCCGCCGAAGCCGAGGTGCTGGGCGCCATCCGTTACCAGCCCAACCGCGCCGTGCTGCACACCGACACCTCGGTGCTGCCACAGCGCCCCGCCGCATGGGCGGCCTGGAATTATGAGCGCGCAGCCGCGCAGGCGCAGGAGTCCACACGCGTGTGCCTGCACTACCTGCTCAACAAGCTCCAGCCCATGCCGTTTTCGCAACCCCTCGTCGAGTCACTCAACCCGGTGCGGCCGATTGCCGCGCACAAGGTCCTGGCCGAATTCGACTACAGCCACCCGGTGTTCGATCTGGCTGCCATCCAGGCCCAACAGCGTGTGCCCGAACTGCAGGGCATGCACCACACCTGGTATTGCGGCGCCTGGACCGGTTACGGCTTTCACGAGGACGGCCTGAAGTCCGGCCTGGCCGTGGCCGACGCCTTGCTGGCCCGCACCAGCGAAGCACGCAAGGCGGCCGCATGACCCCACCCGCCGTCGCCCGCATCGGTTTTGGCCAGGTGCGCCACACGCGCCTGCGGCCTCGGCGGCATGCTTTTGCCTACCGCACGTTTTTCCTGTTGCTGCCCATGCACCAGCTGACACAGCCCGCGGCCATGGGCGGCTTGGCCGTCAATCGGCGCGGGGCCATCAGCTTTCATGACAGCGACCACGGCGATGGCCGTGGCCCTGAAAAGGGCGGCGCGCTGGCCTGGCTGCACGAGGTTTTGAAAGCCCAAGGCATTGACGACGCCGACGGTGAAATCTGGCTACACACCTACCCGCGTGTGTTCGGCTACACCTTCAAGCCGGTCAGCTTTTGGTACTGCCACCGAGCCGACGGCCAATTGCGCGCCATCGTGGCCGAAGTCAACAACACCTTTGGTGAACGCCACTGCTACTTGCTGGACGCACCGCGCTACGGCGCCGAGCTGCTGGCGGACAAATGCTTTCACGTCTCGCCCTTTTGCCGCGTCGAAGGCCGCTACCGCTTTCGCTTCATGCGCACCATGCAAGGCGCGCAAGAGCGCACTGTGGTTCGCGTGGACCACGACGACCGTGAAGGCCCACTGATCCAGACCAGCGTGAGCGGCCAGCTGGAACCCATCAGCCCCGCCGCATTGCGCCGCGCCTTGTGGCACTACCCCGCCATGACCTTGATGGTCATGGCCCGCATCCATTGGCAGGCCCTGCGCCTGTGGCTCAAGCGCACGGGTTTTTCCAGCAAGCCGCCAGCGCCCGACCAATTCGTCACCCGCTCACCAGGAATCTGACGCATGAACACCTTGACCGCCTCCACCCAGACAGCACAGCCATTGCCCGAACGCGCCCCCACTGCGGCCCGCACCGTCCTTCGGCTGCTGCAACAGCTGCGCCATGGCGCCCTCACCCTCCACCTGCCCGACGGCAGCGTGCAGACCGTGGGTGACGGCCAGGGCCCGCACCTGAGCCTGCACATGCACAACTGGAAACCTTTTGCGGCGGCGCTCAAGTCCGGGGACATTGGCTTTGCCGAAAGTTACATCGCCGGCGACTGGACCACCCCCCACCTGGCACCGCTGCTGGGCTTGCTGCTGGCCAACCGCAAAGTGCTCGATGAGGTGATCCACGGCTCCTGGGCCGGCCGACTGCTGTACCGACTGCGCCACCTGTTCAACCGCAACACCAAAAGCAACAGCCGCAAAAACATCCATGCCCACTACGACCTGGGCAATGCGTTTTACAAACTGTGGCTGGACGGCACGATGAATTACTCCTCGGCCTGGTTCGGCGGGGACACTTCGCAAGACATGCGCACAGCGCAAGACGCCAAAGTGCGACGCGCCCTGCGCATGGCCAACGTGCAAGCAGGGCAGCGCGTGCTGGAAATCGGCTGCGGCTGGGGCGCACTCGCCGAAAAAGCCACACAGGAATTTGGCGCCCACCTGACCGGCGTGACGCTCTCCACCGAACAGCTGGCTTGGGCCCAGCAACGGCTCGCGGGCTTGGACCTGAGCCAACAGGCCGAGCTGCGTTTGCAGGACTACCGCGACATCGATGACGGCCCCTACGACGCCATCTGCTCGATTGAAATGGTCGAAGCCGTCGGGCGCGAATACTGGCCCACCTACTTCCAAAGCGTGGCGCGTTTGCTCAAACCGGGTGGCCGCGCTTGCGTGCAGAGCATCGTGATTCAAGACGCGCTGTTCGAACGTTACATCCAGTCCACCGATTTCATCCAGCAATACATCTTTCCAGGCGGTTGCCTGCCCTGCCCGGCCGAATTCCGGCGCGAAGCCGAGGCCGCAGGCCTGCAAGTGGTGGATGAACTGGCGTTTGGCCCCGACTACGCCGAAACCTGTCGCCGCTGGCGCGCCGACTTCACGGCCCAGCGCGAAACCGTGCTGTCGCTCGGCTTTGACGAGCGCTTCATCCGGATTTGGGAGTTCTACCTGGCCTATTGCGAGGCCGGTTTCGATGCAGGAGACATCGATGTGGTGCAGTTCACCCTGGCGCGCTGAGCACCTGCTGCTGAGCCTGGTCCTGTGCTGTGCAGCGGGCGCCTGGGCCAACCCAGCCCTGCTGCCGGGCAGCCGTTTGCAGGGTGAGGCCACTTTGCGTTTCATCGGCATGCGCATCTACCACGCACGCTTGTGGACCCCGCCCGACTTCCACGCAGGTCGTGCGGTCGACCAACCCCTGGTGCTGGAGCTGGAATACCTTCGGGACCTGGACGGGCACGCGATCGCCGAACGCTCGCTCAAGGAGATGCGCCGCGAAGGGCGCATTTCTGAAACCCAAGGCCAGCAATGGCTAGCGCAGATGCAACGCTTGTTTCCCAACGTGAGAGCGGGCGACCGCATCAGCGGCCTGAACACGCCGGGTCAAGGTGTGAGCTTCTGGCACAACGGCCAAGCCCTCGGGCGTGTCGACGATGTCGAGTTCGCACGGCGCTTCTTCGGCATCTGGTTGGCCCCCACCACCTCCGAACCGGCCATGCGGCAAGTCTTGCTGGGTCAAGGCTCGCCTGACGCGCGCTGACCAGCGCAACCACCCACGCTTTTGCGAAGGTCCCCCATGAAGCACTTCCTCCATCCGCGCCGCGCGCTGCTCGCCCTGCTGGCCTCGGCCAGCCTGCTGGCTGGCTGCGCCAGCCCCGACGTTCGAAGCTATGCCAATGAACGCCCCGTGCTTGATCTCGCTGAATATTTCAACGGCAGGGTGCTGGCCCACGGCATTTTTCAGGACCGCAGCGGTCAGGTCGTGCGCCGCTTCACAGTGGAGATGGAAGGCCGCTGGCAAGGTGACCAGGGCGTGCTGGACGAGCACTTCACGTATTCGGACGGCAAGAAAGAACGCCGCATCTGGCACCTGACCAAACAGGCGAACGGCCGCTACACCGGCACCGCCGACGACGTGGTGGGCACAGCCAATGGTGAGGCCTCGGGCAACGCATTTCGGTGGGCCTATACGCTCCAACTGCCGGTGGATGGCAAGGTCTACGAGGTGCAGTTTGACGACTGGATGTACCTGGTGGATGAACGCGTGATGCTCAACCGCGCAACCATGAGCAAATTCGGCGTGCGCCTGGGCGAAGTCACCCTGTCTTTCCAGAAACTCACGCCATGAGCCTCAACCCACCCCTGCACCAGTGGCGCGGCAAACGCGTCTGGCTGGTGGGCGCTTCCACCGGCATTGGCCTGGCGCTGGCCCAGAGGCTGCACACCCTGGGCGCCACGGTCATCGTGTCAGCCCGCCAGATCGAAGCCCTCAAGGCTTTCGTGCGCGACCACCCTGGCAGCATCGCCCTGCCCTTGGATGTGACCGACCGCGCCGCCGTGCGCCGCACCGCCGGTGCCGCACTGGCCGATGGCCCGCTCGATCTGGTCTGCTACTGCGCCGGGCACTACCACCCCATGCGCGCCACCGCCATGGACCTGCAGGACATGCTGCGCCACCACGAAGTCAACACGGTGGGGGCATTGCATGTGCTGGACGCCATCACGCCCGGCATGGTGGCCCGAAAACAAGGGCACATCAGCCTGGTCAGCAGCGTGGCGGGCTTTCGCGGACTGCCGCAAAGCCTGGCCTATGGCCCCACCAAGGCGGCCTTGATCAACCTGGCCGAAACCCTGTACCTGGACCTGCAGCCGCTCGGCCTGGGCGTGAGCGTGATCAACCCCGGTTTTGTCGACACCCCCTTGACCGCAGGCAACGATTTCCATATGCCCGCCCTCATTTCACCTGACGAAGCTGCGCAAGCCATCGTCCACGGTTGGTCTCAAGGCGAGTTTGAAATCCACTTTCCCAAACGCTTCACCCGTGTGATGAAGCTGCTGCGCCTGCTGCCCTACCGCCTGTACTTTGCGCTGGTGCGCCGCATCACCGGACTTTGACGCCATGAACCACACCCCTGCCTCGGATGCCATCCAGCGCTTGGTGGATTTTTTTGAACACCTGCAGCCGCAGGACCTGCAGCGCCTGCACGAGTTCTATGCCAGCGATGCACGGTTCAAAGACCCGTTCAACGAAGTGCAAGGCCTGCCCGCCATCGAGCGTGTGTTTGCACACATGTACGAAGCGCTCGACCAGCCGCACTTCGTCGTGACCGAACGCATCGTGCAGGGCAACCAGTGCTTCCTGGTCTGGGAATTCCGCTTCCGTTTCAAACGCTTTGACACCCAAACCTGGCAGACGGTGCGGGGCGGATCGCACCTGCAACTCGACCCCCAAGGGCGGGTGAGCTTGCACCGCGACTACTGGGATGCTGCCGAAGAACTTTATGAAAAACTGCCACTGGTGGGTGGCCTGATGCGCTGGCTCAAGCACCGCGCCAACCACTGAAAGCCCCGCACGGATGTCCTACCGGGTTGTCTGGTTCAAGCGCGATCTGCGTGTGCACGACCACTGGCCGCTGCTGGAAGCCGCGCGTCAGGGCCCGGTGCTGTGCCTGTACGTGGTGGAGCCCCGTCTGTGGGCGCAAGCCGATGCCGCCGCTCAGCACTACGGCTTTGTGCGCGAGTCGCTGCAAGTGCTCGACCAGCAATTGCGCCGGTTGGGTGCGCGCCTGCATGTGGGCGTGGGCGAAGTGGTGGACGTGCTGACCGCCCTGCATGCGCAAGCCCCCTTCGAGGCCGTGCATGCGCACGAGGAAACGGGCAATGCCCACACGTTCGCACGCGATCTGGCGGTGGGCCGATGGTGCCGCGCACAGGGCGTGGGCTGGCACGAATGGCCACAGTTCGGCGTGGTGCGCCGACTGCGTGACCGGCGCGAATGGCAGCCCCACTGGGAACGGCACATGGCCGCTGCCCAAGCCCCCCTGCCCACGTCGCTCATCCACCCCCACCACCTGGGCACCCATGTATGGCCTTGGGACCAGCACCCGCTGCCCACACCTGCCGAGCTGGGGCTGGACCCCGTGGAGCCGCCACAACGCCAGCGCGGTGGCCGAGCACGCGCCGAGGCGGTGCTGCACGATTTTTTACAGGCACGCAGCGGCCACTACCGAGGTGGCATTTCCTCTCCCCTGTCCGCGCCTGACGCCTGCTCGCGCCTGTCGCCTTACCTGGCCCATGGCTGCCTGAGCCTGCGCGAGGTGGTGCAAGCCACCCGCACCCGACTGGACGCGCTGCCCCCACATGCGCAGCGCCAGCGTCTGGGACTGCAAAGCTTTGTGAGCCGCCTGTATTGGCACTGCCATTTCATCCAGAAACTTGAAAGCGAACCCGAGCTGGAATGGCGCAACCTGCACCGTGGCTACGACGGCCTGCGGGAGCAGGACTGGAACCCCACCCACTTTGAAGCCTTGCAGCAAGGCCGCACCGGCTGGCCCATGGTGGACGCCTGCGTGGCCATGCTGCGCGAGACGGGCTGGGTGAACTTCCGCATGCGGGCCATGCTGGTGTCGGTGGCGGCCTACCCGCTGTGGCTGCACTGGCAGCCCGTGGGCCATTGGCTGGCCCGGCAGTTTCTTGACTACGAGCCCGGCATCCACTGGCCGCAGATGCAAATGCAATCTGGCACCACCGGCATCAACACCACCCGTGTCTACAACCCGGTCAAACAAGCGCTCGACCACGACCCGCAAGGCCACTTTGTGCGCCGCTGGCTGCCCGCACTGCGCCGGGTGCCCGACACCTGGCTGTTCGAGCCTTGGCGCATGGGCGCCGACCTGCAGTCGCGCTGCGGCGTGCGCGTGGGACAGGATGTGGCTGTACCGCCAGTGGAGCTTACCAACGCGCTGCGCGAATCCAAAGCACGCATGCATGCCCTGCGGCGCCAGCCAGCCGTGCGTGCCGCCAAGGCCGCCGTGGTCGAACGCCACGCCTCGCGCCGCGGCATGCCTGGGGCCAGCCGGGACAGCCGTGGCGAGGAACGCCCTGCTGTTCGCCCCCAAGCCACCGCAGCCGCCCACCAGATGTCGCTGGACTTTTGACCATGAAGATGCGAAAGAAATCCGACCTGCCCCAAAAGATCTGCGCCACCTGCGGCTTGTCCTTTGCCTGGCGCCGCAAATGGGCCAGGGACTGGGAGCAGGTCAAGTACTGCTCCGACCGCTGCCGCCAGGGTGGTCGGCGTCCAAGTCCTCCACCATGAGCGGGGCACCCCACCCCACCCTTCGCCTGGTTTTGGGCGACCAACTGAACCCGCTGCACAGCTGGTTCAAAGAGGTTCGCCCCGATGTGGTGTATGTGCTCATGGAGGTGCGCAGCGAAACCGACTACGTGCGCCACCATGCCCAAAAGGTGCTGGGCATTTTTGCGGCCATGCGTGATTTGGCTCAACAGCTCAAAGCGGGTGGCCACCGCGTTCGCTACATCGCCATCGACCACCCCAGCAACCGGCACAGCGTCACGGCCAACCTGGACGCCCTCACCGCCCACTACGGCGCCTGCGCCGTCGAATACCAATCCGCCGACGAATGGCGGCTGGACCAGGCATTGCGCAGCTGGACGACCACATGCTCGGTCCCTGTGCGCGAAGTCAGCAGCGAACACTTCTTCACCGAACGCGACGAGGCGCAGCAGCTTTTCTCTGGCAAAAAACAATGGCTCATGGAGAGCTTCTACCGCCAGCAGCGCCGCCGCCATCGGGTCTTGATGACACCCGACGGGCAAGCCGAAGGCGGCCAGTGGAACTTCGACGCCGACAACCGCAAGCCCTGGCCAGGCACGCCCCTGGCCCCCACAGACACCCGACCTCGACACGACCACCGCGAGCTGTGGCAAAGCATCGAAGCGGCGGGCGTACAGACCATGGGCCAGCCACAAGCCGAGGCCTTTCGCTGGCCGCTCAACCGCGCCGAGGCACTGCACCAGCTCGACCATTTCATTGCACACGCCCTGCCGCACTTTGGCGACTACCAGGACGCCCTGTCGCAACGCAGCTGGCACCTGTTCCATTCACTGTTGTCGTTTGCACTCAACACCAAGATGCTGAACCCGCGCGAAGTGGTGCAGCGTGCCGAGCAGGCCTGGCGCGAGGGCGCTGCCCCGCTGCACGCGGCCGAGGGCTTCATTCGGCAGATTCTGGGCTGGCGCGAATACGTGCGCGGCGTGTATTGGGCCCACATGCCGGGCTACACCGACAGCAACCACCTCGGACACCATCGTCCCTTGCCTGAATGGTTCTGGACTGGCAACACACGCATGGCCTGCCTGGCCAGCGCGATGGGCCAGTCGCTCGAACACGCCTACGCCCACCACATCCAGCGGCTGATGGTGATCGGCAACTTTGCACTGCTGGCAGGGCTCGATCCGGCCGCACTGCACCGCTGGTATCTGGGCATCTACATCGACGCGTTTGAATGGGTGGAAGCGCCCAACACGCTGGGCATGAGCCAGTGGGCCGATGGCGGACGTCTGGCCACCAAACCGTATGTGAGCAGCGCCGCCTACCTGCAACGCATGGGCGACCATTGCAAAGGCTGCAGCTATGACCCCAAAGCCCGCATCGGCGAACGCGCATGCCCTTTCAATGCCTTGTACTGGTCTTTTTTCGAGCGCAACGAAGCGGCTTTGGCGCAAAACCACCGCTTAGGCATGGTGTATCGGCAGCTCGGCAAAATGAGTGAGGATCAGCGTGACGCGCTGCGCTCGCAAGCACAGCGCGTGAGCCAACAACTGGACGCGCTGTAACCCCAAAAGGAGACACCCACATGCGCATACTGATCACTGGAGGCACGGGCCTGATTGGCCGTGCACTGTGCCGGCATTGGCGAGCGCAAGGACACGAGCTGTGGGTCTGGAGCCGAAGCCCTGAACGGGTGAGCCAGCTTTGCAGCGGCGCACATGGTGTGGCGCAATTGGAAGATCTCAGCGGCCAAGGCCCCATCGATGCGGTGGTGAACCTGGCGGGCGCGCCCATTGCCGACCGCCCCTGGACGCCAGCCAGGCGCGAAGTTCTGTGGCGCAGCCGCATTGACCTGACCCGCACGCTGGTGGCCTGGATGCAGCAGCAACCCAACCCACCAAAAGTTTTGCTGTCGGCGTCGGCGGTGGGCTGGTATGGCAACGGTGCAGAGGCCTGGCTGGATGAACACAGCCCACCCGCCAGTCAAGACTTTGGCCACCGCCTGTGCATGGCCTGGGAAGAAGAAGCCCTGCGCGCCACCGAATCAGGCGCCCGGGTCGCTGTGCTGCGCATTGCCCCCGTGCTGGCAGCGCAAGGCGGCATGCTCGCACGCTTGCTGCCCCCCTTTCGCATGGGCCTCGGTGGCCGGCTGGGCAACGGCCAGCAGTGGATGCCCTGGATTCACTTGGAGGATCTGGTCAGCCTGTTTGACTTTTTGTTGCACCGCCCCGACTGCTGCGGCATCTTCAACGCCTGCGCACCTCAGGCCTTGCGCAACACCGAATTCACCCAGGTTTTGGCCAACACATTGCACCGGCCAGCCTGGTTGCCCGTGCCTGCCTGGCTTTTGCGTCTGACGCTGGGGGAAATGTCGACCTTGTTGCTGGGCGGTCAGCGCTTGCTGCCGCGCCGCACCCAGGAAGCGGGCTTTTCTTGGCGCCATGGCACGCTGGAAGCCGCACTCACACAACTTTTGCCTGCACGCTGAGGGCCTTTGGGCTGGCGCCTCCAAGTCACACCGTGGATCCATCGGCCTAAGCGCCATCGACCAGGCAGCGCGCCGCAGCCAAATCCCAACCCGCCCAGCCACAGCTCTTGAAAAACACCGGTCCACGGCGCCTCTGGGTCTGCGTGCCATCGGGGTCTTGGCGAACGATCTCCGCCAAAGAAGCGAAACCGGTCACATCCAAACCGGCTTGCAACAGGTCGCCCGCTTCGTGGTCCGCATCGCGCGTGTCCACCACCACCGAGCCGTGCGCAGCCATGTGGCGGCAGGCGTGTGCGGACCATTCGACCATCTGGGGTGTGAACGCACCGACAGCGCAAACAAAAGCGTCGTCTCTGGGCAGTTCGTGCAACACCACCGTCTGGGCGCTGGTACAGCTGACAACGAGTGTGCATTCGGCCAAGGCGGCATTCGGATCATCGACGCGCCGCGCCTGCACACCCATGGCGCGCGCGTGCGCCACCAAGGCGTCTGCACTCGACGGCGAACGCGAGGCGATGAGCACCTCTTGCACGCCCAATCCCTGAACGAATGCTTCAAGATGCGATCGCCCCTGCACACCCGCCCCGACGATGAGCAACTTGCCCCTGGGCGCTGGCGCCAACGCCATGGCCGCCAGCAGGGAAACGGCAGCCGTACGGCGGGCGGTGACCGTGGGGCCATGCAAGATGCCCAGACGATGCCCCGAATGCGGGTCGAACACGATCACATCGCCCTGAATCGCTGGCAGCCCCCGAGCGGGGTTGTCGGGTACAAAGGTGATCAGCTTGGTGATGGCCACCCGCTGGTCCGCTGCGGGCATCACAAACAGGCTGCCACCACCATCGAGCGGCTGAACAATGCGCGGCGGGACCGAAACCGACGGGTCCAGCAACAAGCCTCTGACACTGCGCGCCAATCGCAGGTAAGGCAGAGCGCTGGCCGTTTGCTCCGCGTTCAATTCGGTGGCTGATGAGATCGTTTGAAGCATGCTGGAAATCAGTCGACACTGAGCTTGATGCGTCGCACCACGTCCCCCCATTTTTTGGAATTGGCAGCAAGTGACTGAGCAGCCTCCATCTCCGTGCTCGCCACCACCAACTGATCGTTGGCTTTCAACTTTTCAACAACATCCGGCGACTTGAGTGCTTCAACAAAAGCCTGCCGGAAGCGACTGACTATCGCCTCGGGGGTGCCTTTGGGCGCCATCAGGGCCAGACCGAAATCGGCCTGATAGCCCTTCACACCCGCCTCGTCCAGTGTCGGCACTTCGGGCAGAACCGGAGAGCGTTTGGCACCAGACACCGCCAAGGCCTGAAGCTTCCCGCTGCGCACATGAGGCAGGACCGTTGGGCCCGCCAGCAAGCCACAATCGACCTGTCCAGCCAGCACATCCTGCATCGCTGGCGCCGGTCCCTTGAATGGGATGTGGTTCATGTCAAAGCCCCCCATCGTCAGGAGCAGTTCCATCGACAGATGCCCCGGGACACCGGCCCCCCCCGATGCATAAGTCATCCGGGTGGCATTGGCCTTGGCGATCAGCTCCTTCAAGGTCTTGACACCCACCTTGGGATGGCACACCAGGGTAGAACTGAACTCGGTGGCCAGGCTGACAGGAATGAAGTCATCGGTCTTGAAGCCTGCCTGTTTGTAGATGTGTGGATTGACCGTGAGTACGGAGTCAGGTGTCCACAACCACGTATACCCATCGGGCGCAGCCCGCGCCACCAGTGTTGCACCGATGTTGCCGCCTGCGCCTGCTTTGTTTTCCACGACGATGGGCTGTTTGAGACTGCCTTGAAGTTTTTCAGAGAGCACCCGGATGACCATGTCGCTCGGCCCCCCTGGCGGGAAAGGCAGGATCATCTTGATCGGCTTGTCTGGCCAATTGGACTGGGCCATGACCTGGGTAGAGGCAACAACACCCAATGTTGCGGCGGTGAGGATGCTGCGAACCAATGAACGATACACGGTATGGTCTCCTTTGAGGGTGATGTTCAGATCACGATTACCAACGAGGGGGGCTGGCTTTTGCCCCTACGATTTGCGATCCTAGACATTTACGATTGATTGCAGAAATCAATCAAGGTGGGTGTTTTCCCTGAACCTAATGGTTTTGCAGCACATGACGATCGACACGCTATTCAACCCCGCCCGTCAATCCGACTTGCTCCTGTTCCGGCTCTATCGAATACATGCCACAGCGGGGGCCAAAGTGGTCCGGACCTGCGAACAAGAAGCCGGCCTGACCCGTCGTCAATGGCGCGTGCTGGGTTTTGCCGTTCAGCACGAAGGCTTGCTGTCTTCCGAGCTGGCCGCCTGTTCATTGCTGGATCGGGCACGCACCTCCAGGGCCCTGAAGGAACTGGAATCCAAAGGTCTGGTGGTGCGCCGCCCGCGCTCGTCCAATCAGAGAGAGATACAGATTTTTGTCACCGACGAGGGACGTGCCACGCATCACCACTTGTTTGCACACGCAGCCCAGATCAATCAGCAGTTGCTCCAGGATTTGAGTGAGACTGAGCGGGTATTGCTTGACAGCATGCTCGCGCGCCTGCAATCCCAAGCGGATGCCTTGGAGCACTTGACGGCCCACGACAACTAGGCTCAGTTGCAACTTGTCCACGGGCGTTGACAGCCAAGCCCAAAAGGGCAAAAAAGGCTTAGAGCGTTTTTCCAAACATCTCTAAGCCCTTGTTTCATTAGCCATTTGGCACTGTGCTGAGTCTGCTGTGAACCTGTCTCTGCGCTGAAACTTCCGGAAACCGGGAATAAACCACGCCAAGCAGAAATCGACATCACCGCGCAGGAGCAACCAATGGATTGAACTGCAAGGCAGCGAGACTGGCGTACAGGCCGCCCTGCGCAAGCAACTGTGCATGTGTTCCTCTTTCCACCAACCGGCCACGATCGAGCACCCAGATCACATCGGCACGCTGCACCGTCGCCAGGCGGTGAGCGATCACCACGGTGGTGCGCCCCGTCATGGCCTGGTCCAGGGCGGCTTGCACCATGTGTTCGCTTTGGGCATCCAGTGCACTGGTGGCTTCGTCCAGCAAGAGCAGAGGGGCATTTTTGAGCATGGCCCTGGCAATCGCGATGCGCTGGCGCTGCCCGCCCGACAAGCGCACCCCCCGGTCCCCGAGATCGGTGTCGTAGCCCAGGGGCAATTCGCGGATGAAATCGTCCGCATAGGCGGCACGCGCAGCAGCCTGGACTTCTGCCAGGCTCGCCTGTGGTCGACCGTAGCGGATGTTGTCGAGCACTGTGCCCGAAAAAATGACGGGCGCTTGCGGAACCAAGGAAATGTGCTCGCGCAAATCATTGAGCGCCATCTGCTCAATCGCCACACCATCGATCAACACACGGCCCGACTGAGGGGCATGAAAACGGAGCAGTAAATCCAAAAATGTGGTTTTCCCCGCGCCGCTGGGGCCCACCAAAGCGACGGTTTGGCCGGCCTCAATCGTGCCACTGAGCTGGTCGATGGCCAAACGGTCCGGGCATGATGGGTAATGAAAACTCACCTCATCCAGGGTGATGGTCGAACCTTGCGCAGGCCATGGTCCCGTCACGGGCTGCGCAGGCGATGCCAACGCCGAGTCGCTGTGCAACAACTCCATGAGCCGCTCGGTGGCGCCTGCGGCCCGAAGCATATCGCCATAGACCTCACCCAGCACCGCAAAGGCGCTGGCCAACAGGATCACATAGACCACCGTCTGACCCAACTCGCCGGCCGTGGACGTGCCAGCACGCACCGACAGCGTCCCCATGTAGAGCCCCCAGAGCAGCACCGCGCTGGAGGCCATGATGAGAAAAGCCACCAAGAAGGCCCGTGCTCTGATGCGGCGCAGCGCCGTCATCAGCGCCCGCGTGGTCGAGTCGGTGAAACGTTGGGCTTCGCGGGTCTCAGCGGTGTAACTTTGAACCACCGGGATCGCATTGAGCACCTCGCTGGCCAGCGCACTGGCGTCGGCGACCCGATCCTGGCTGGCACGCGAGAGCCGGCGCACCCGCCGCCCCAGATACACGCTTGGCAAAACCACCAGCACCAACACGGCCATCACCTGCAGCATGAGCATCGGATTGGTCCAAACCAGCATGACGACCGCGCCCATACCCATCACCAGGTTGCGCAGCCCCATGGACAGCGATGAGCCCACTACTGTTTGCACCAAGGTGGTGTCGTTGGTGAGGCGCGACAGCACCTCGCCTGACTGGGTGGTTTCAAAAAATGCCGGGCTCTGTTGCAGCACATGGGCATAGACCGCGTTGCGCACATCGGTGGTGATGCGCTCGCCCAGCCAGCTCACCATGTAGTACCGCGCAGCAGAAAACACCGCCAGCGCCGCTGCAACGCCAAAGAGCTGCGCAAAATGCATTGCCAGATCATGGGCAGAGGAAGTCTGGCTCAGGCCCTGGTCAATCAACTGCTTGAGGGCCCACGGAAAAGCCAATGTGGCTCCCGCTGCAAGCAACAGGAAAAGTCCCGCCAGCACCAGGGGCCAGCGGTAGGGTTTCAAGAACGGCAGCAAGCCGGACAGCGAACGGGGAGATGCAGCCATGTGCCAAGGATAACGACTTGGCCATGCCCCACAACGACAGGTCCGTGCCTACAGACTCCGGGATCGATTCAACTTCCCAGGACGCAAAGACGCCAGTTAGAGTGGCACTTATGCGTTGAGGATGGCCACAGATCGCACATTCAAGTACGCCTCCAAAGATTCTGGCCCGCCCTCGGAACCATAGCCAGAGTCCTTGATGCCACCGAAAGGCATTTCCGCGCTGGGCATGGCAGGCATGTTGATCCACAGCATCCCCACTTCTACACGGCGCGTGAGCAAGTCGGCGTTGCGCAGCGATCGGGTGAAGGCATAGCCCGCCAAGCCAAAGGACAGGCGGTTCGCCTCCTCGATGGCCTCCTCCAGGTGTGTGAAGCCGCGGATGCCTGCCACCGGCCCGAAGGGCTCCTCGTTGTACAGCTTGGCATCCAGAGGCACATCCAGCAGCACCGTAGGTTCCCAGAAGTTACCGACATCGCCCATGCGCTTGCCCCCCGCCAAAACGGCAGCGCCCTTGTCCACCGCATCGGCATGAAACTCGGTCATCGCTGTGAGGCGTCGCGGATTGGCCAACGGCCCCATCTGCACACCCTCGCCCAAACCGTCACCCACCTTCAGCCCCTTCGCATACTCGGCAAGCGCCTGTGCGAATTCGCGCTTGATGCTTTCATGCACCAGAAAGCGCGTGGGTGAAATGCAGA
>JACCDU010413513.1_pt1 | contig 20625 bp, 24 predicted proteins | sample 7446081 | NCBI WGS metagenome assembly JACCDU01 (sample SAMN15323447, study PRJNA562643) | freshwater metagenome | isolation source: river surface water | place: USA:Blue River Watershed | collected 2017-08-17
CTCGACTCCACCGTCGTGCTCGAGCGCCGCATCGCGGAGCTCGGCATCTACCCGGCCGTCGACCCGCTCGCCTCCACCTCGACCGCGCTCGCGCCCGAGGTCGTCGGTGACCGCCACTTCCGCGTGGCCCGCGGCGTGCAGGGCATCCTGCAGCGCTACAAGGATCTCCAGGACATCATCGCGATCCTCGGCCTCGACGAGCTCTCCCCCGAGGACAAGCTCGTCGTGTTCCGCGCCCGCAAGATCCAGAAGTTCCTCTCGCAGCCCTTCCACGTCGCCGAGATCTTCACCGGCTCGCCCGGCAAGTACGTCGCCCTCGAGGACACCCTCCGCGGCTTCGAGATGATCCTGTCCGGCGAGCTCGACCACGTGAACGAGAACGACTTCTACATGAAGGGCGGCATCGACGAGGTCCTCGCCGCTTCGGGCAAGACCAAGTAACCGCCGCCGATGTCCCTCACGGTCGAAATCGTCACCCCTGACCGCCGCGCCTACGAAGGCACGGCGAGCAGCGTGACCCTGCCCACCGCCCTGGGCAGCATCGGCATCCTGCCCGGCCACCAGCCCATCACCGCGATCATCGCCGCCGGCGAGGTGCTCGTGACGCTGGACGGGAAGGTCAGCCGCCTCGCGATCGACCAAGGTTTCGTGCGCGTCGTCGCCGACAAGGTCTCGGTCGTCACCGAGGCCGCCATCGACGAGGCCAAGATCGACCTCAAGGCCGTCGAGAGCGCCGAGGCCCGCGCCCGCGAGGCTGTCGAGGCCGCCCGCGGCCAGAAGGATATCGACCCGGTCGAGATCGCGAAGATGGAGCAGATTCTCCGCTTCGCCCTGGTGCAGCGCCTCGTCAAGGGCCGGACATCGCAGGGGATGACGGAGTAAGCCCCCGGCTTTCGTTTAAAGTCGTTTAAGCGGAACTTGCCCCTCCTTCGTGGGAGGGGCAGAGTTCCCCTGTGATTAGATCCGCGATCACCGTCTCCCTCGTCGCCCAAGCCAAGGGCGGTCCCTTCGTCTATTGGGACGGTCTGGAAGCCGCCGCGGCCGCCGCCGCCAAGCTGGGCTTCGACGCCCTCGAGGTCTTCGCCCCGTCCGCCGCGTCCATCGATCGCCCGGCGCTCCACGCCCTGCTCAAGCAGCACGGTCTCGCGGCCGCGGCCTTCGGCACCGGCGGCGGCTGGCTCGTCCACCAGTGGCACCTGACCCACGCCGATCCCGCGATCCGCGCGCAGGCCCGCGAGTTCATCCGCGCCATCATCGACGTCGGCGGGGAATTCAAAGCCCCCGCGATCATCGGTTCGATGCAGGGCAAGGCCGAGGGCGCGGTCACCCGCGACCAAGCCCTGACCTGGCTCGCCGACGCGCTCACGGACCTCGGCGCCCACGCCGCCCGCCACGGGGTCCCGCTCCTCTACGAGCCGCTCAACCGCTACGAGACGAACCTCCTCAACCGCCAGCTCGACGCGGCGAAGTTCCTCGAGGCGCGCGGGATCGGCAACGTGAAGCTGCTCTGCGACCTGTTCCACATGAACATCGAGGAGGTCTCGAACGCCGAGACGCTCCGCGCCTGCGGCCGTCATGTCGGCCACGTCCATTTCGCCGACAGCAACCGCCGGGCGATCGGCTTCGGCCACACCGAGACGGCTTCCGTCATCGCCGCGCTCAAGGACATCGGCTTCGACGGGTATCTCTCGGGTGAGATCCTGCCGCTGCCCGATTCCGCCGCCGCCGCCGCGCAGACGATCCAGGCCATCCGCACCCACTTACCCCGCTAAGACCATGCTCAAGCACCAGCTCATCCACCCGAAGATCTCCGAAGTGCTCGCCCGCGCGGGTCACCACTCCGTGATCCTGATCGCCGACGGGAACTACCCGGTCTGGGGCAAGAAGGGCCCGCACGCCGAGCTGGTCTCGCTCAATCTTTCGCCGGGCATCCCGACGGTCGCCCAGGTGCTGCGCGCGGTGCTCAGCGCCGTGCCGGTCGACGCCGTCAACACGATGGGCATCCCCGCGGACGATTCCTACGCGCAGCAGGGCGAGCCGCCCGTGTGGGCCGAGTTCCGCCAGGAGGTGAAGGCCGCCGGCCTCAAGCTCGAGCTGCAGCCCATCCTGAAGTGGGATTTCTACAAGGCCGTCGAATCCGCCGACCACATCCTCACCATCCAGACCGGCGACCAGGCCCTCTGGGGCAACGTGCTCCTCACCGTCGGCTGCCGCACCGCCTGATTTCCCCGCCCATGAAGACTCGCCCCCTCGGTAAGACCGGGATCGAACTCCCCATCCTCAGCTTCGGCGCCTCGTCGCTCGGCCAGGAGTTCCGCAGCGTCGCCCTCGACGACGCCCTCAAGTCCGTGCAGGTCGCCCTCGACTGCGGCCTCAACTTCATCGACACGTCGCCCTTCTACGGCCGCGGGATGTCCGAAGTGCTCCTGGGGATCGCCCTCCGCGGCGTCCCGCGCGAGAGCTACAAGCTCTGCACCAAGCTCGGACGCTACGACCTCCAGCACTTCGACTTCAGCGCCAAGCGCGTCGCGGAGAGCATCGACGTCTCCCTGCACCGCCTCGGCACCGACCACCTCGACATCATCCTCTGCCACGACATCGAGTTCGTCCCGATGCAGCAGATCGTCGATGAGACGATCCCCGCCCTCCGCAAGGCGAAGCAGGCCGGCAAGGTGAAGGCCATCGGGTTCAGCGGCTACCCGCAGAAGATTTTCCGGTTCATCTGCGACCAGGCCGAGGTCGATTGCGTGCTGAGCTACAACCAGCACACGCTCCAGAACACCCGTTTCTCCGACGAGACGGTGCCGTACCTGAAGGCGAAGGGCATCGGCGTGATGAACGCCGGCCCCTTCAGCGCCCGCCTGCTCACCAACGCCCCGTTGCCCGCCTGGCTCAAGGAGCCGGAGTCCGTGAAGGCCGCCGCCCGCGCCGCCGCCGCGCATTGCGCCGCGAAGGGCAGCGACATCGCCAAGCTCGCCCTGCAGTTCTCGCTCCTGCATCCCGACATCGCCACGACGGTCTCGGGTAGCGCGACCCGACGAATATCCGGAACTGGGCCAAGTGGGCCGCGGAACCGATCGACCAGCAGCTGCTCGCCGAGGTCCAGGCGATCTTCGCCCCGGTCAAGAACCTCGGGCACCTCGAGGGCCTGAAGGAGAACAACTGAGCCGATGAAGGCCATCCGCCTCGACCAGCCCGGTCAGTTCGCGCGCATCGACCTCCCGGAGCCGCCCGCGCCCGCGGTCGGCGAGGCGGTCGTGCGCGTCCACCGCATCGGCATCTGCGGCACCGACTACGGCGGCTACCTTGGCAAGATGCCGTTCTACTCCTACCCGCGCATTCCCGGTCATGAGCTCGGCGTCGAGGTCCTCGCCGTCGGGCCGGGCGTGACGAACGTCAAGCCGGGCGACCATTGCTCGGTCGAGCCTTACATCAACTGCCAGACGTGCTATAGCTGCCGCCGGGGCTTCACCAACTGCTGCGAGAACCATAAGACGCTGGGCGTGATGTGCGACGGCGGCATGGCGGAGCAGTTCCTGCTCCCGGCCCGCAAGCTGCACGTCTCGACCAAGCTCTCCTATGACCAGCTCGCGCTCGTCGAGACGCTCGCCATCGGCTGCCACGCCGTCGACCGCGCCGCGCCCAAGGCCGGCGAGACGGTCCTCGTCATCGGCTCCGGCCCGATCGGTCTCTCGGCCGTCGAGTTCGTCAAGGTCTCCGGCGCGAATTGCGTGGTGATGGATATGAACGCCGAGCGCCTCAAATTCTGCACGGATGTCATGAAGGTGGACGGTGTCATCCTCGCCAAGGGTGACGGCTCCGAGGTCGCCGCGCTCGCCGCCCTCACGGACGGCCAGCTCGCCGACGTGGTCATCGACGCCACGGGCAGCCACAAGTCGATGGTCGGCTGCTTCGCCTACGCGGCCTTCGCCGCCCGCGTGGTCTACGTGGGTATCACGCAGCAGGACCTGACCTTCCCGCACGCCCCGCACCTGCACCGCCGCGAGCTGACCATCCTGGCCAGTCGCAACGCCCTCTCGAAGGACTTCGCCCGCATCATCCGCCTGATCGAGGACGGCGTCATCGACACGAAGCCCTGGATCACGCACCACGCGCCGTTCGACGACCTGATCGCGACCTTCCCGACCTGGCTCAAGCCGGAGTCCGGCGTGATCAAGGCCATCGTCGACGTGACCTGACGCCATGCGCCTCGACGCCCACCAGCACTTCTGGTCGTACGACGCGGCGCAATACCCGTGGATCCCGCCGGGGTCGCCCTTGCACCGCGACTGGCTGCCCGCCGATCTCGCCGCGCTGCAGCAGCCGCTCGGCTTCGACGGCGCGATCGCCGTGCAGGCCCGCCAGGTCGTCGGTGAGTCGGACTGGCTGCTCTCCCTGGCGGACCAGCACGCCAAGGTGAAGGGCGTCGTCGGCTGGGTCGACCTCCGTTCCGACCGCGTCGAGGCCGACCTCGCCCGCCTCGCCGCGCACCCGAAGTTCGTCGGCGTCCGTCACGTCGTTCAGGAGGAGCCGGACGACGACTTCATGCTGGGGAAGGATTTCCAGCGTGGCATCTCGAAGCTGGCCGCCTTCGGCCTGACCTACGATATCCTGATCTACCCGAAGCAGCTCGCGGCCGCGATCCGCCTGGCCGAGAACTTCCCCGCCCAGCCTTTCGTCCTGGATCATATCGCGAAGCCGCCCATCAAGGACGGCACGATCGAGCCGTGGAAGTCGCTGCTCCGTCGGCTAGCGAAACTCCCCAACGTCCATTGCAAGGTCTCCGGTATGCTCACGGAAGCCGACCACCGCCACTGGCAGGCCGGGCAGTTCCGTCCTTACCTCGACACGGTCTTCGAGGCCTTCGGCCCGGCCCGCCTGATGTACGGCTCGGACTGGCCGGTCTGTCTGTTCGCCGGCAGTTACGACCAGGCCTTCCGGCTGGTCGACGACTACGCGCGCGGCCTGACCGAGGCGGAGCGCACCGGCCTGTTCGGCGACAACTGCGCTCGCTTCTACTTCGGCCGGCGACGGTAAGCCAGTTCAGCGGCTGACGCCCGGCCCAGCGACCGTCTTGAAGATCCAGCCTTCGGCCTGCATGTCGATCGTCAGCTTGCGGCCGGGATTCTCGATCTCCTTCGGGAGCGGATCGCTGTTCACGCGGAACAACTTCAGCGTGCCTTCGCCGACGAACTCGCCCTTCACGCGCTGACCCGAGGTCGCGACCTCGATGGCCAGGTAGACGTCGAAGACGCCGCCCGGGGTCTCGCCGATGGCGATCTCGATCGGCACTTTCTTGCCCTTGGTCTCGTTGATCCAGGGGCCGGCCTTCATGCGATGCAGGCCGCCCGGAGAGCGGTCCAGCACGAACTCCTTGGTGACCACCTGCTTGAAGTCCTTGTAGTTGCCGTCCCGGCCGACGATGAAGTGCTCATAACCGTCGTCGAGGGCGATCTTCTTGTCCCAGCGCACGAGCAGCCAGTCGTCCCCGGTGCCGACGAAGCGGAAGGGCAGGGACTGCGGCACCTCGACCGTGCCCTTGTAGTGCACGACCCAGCGGGAGGGCTTCACTTCCTTCTCGACGCCGTAGGCCTCGGGGGCGGCGTTGGCGCTGCGGGAAGGGATGAAGAGCTGGCCGGCGATGAGCGGCTCCGGGGCCTTGTAGTACTTGGAGAACTTCGTGGGGCTCCAGCCGGACTCGAAGAAATCGCGCACGGCTTCGCGGTACGCCCCGATGCCGGACTGCGGGGCGCATTCGGTCTCCCGACGGCTCGGCGTCTGCTTGAGGTCGTAGAAGGTGCCGACCAGGCCGTTCGTGCCGACCTTGGCGCCGAACAGCGATACGAAATTACGGCCGTTGCCGCGACCGACGCCCATGCCGGAGCCGATACCGCCGCCGGAGCCGCCACCGAAGCCCTTGGAGGAGCCGCCGCCCATCATGCCGGTGTTGAGGGAGGCGACCGAAGAGGTGGGGAGGTCGGGCAGGGAAATCGTCGCGGTGCTGCTTTTGGAGGTGATGCGGGCCGCGTTCTTGGCCATCGACTTGGGGTTCTTGGGCTGGGCGCGGGTCTTGAACTGCTTGGCCTTATCACCGGCGGCCCCGCCGCCCTGGCCGGTGGAGAAGGAATCGGGGTCCTTCTTGACCGAGTCGGTCACGGTCGAGATGACCCAGATCGCGGCGATCAGGATGAGGACCAAGTGGATGATCAGCGAGATGGTCAGGCCTTCGCCGCCTAGCTTCTGCCAGAAGGTGCGCTTCGAACGGGTCGCCTGGATCTCCTCCGCGGCCGGTTCGGTCGGGAAGGCTTCCGGGGTCACGACCGACGGGTCCTGTTCGGGGGTGGGGCTGGGGGTCTCGTCGGGCATACCTTAGGGAGCGGATAGACTACCTCAGCCCCGACCCGGTGGACAACCCCAAACGGGCTTTCAGCGGGCCACGGTGGACCGGACGGCCTTGAAAATCCAGCCTTCGGCGACCATGTCCACGTTGGGGACGCTCGGGTGGCCGTTCTTGATCGCGTCGGGGAGCTCGTCGCTCGTCATGCGGAACAGCTTGAGGTTGCCCTCACCCTTGCCGTTGGGGGCCATGACTTCGATGCAGAGGATCGCGTAGAAGGTGCCACCGGGGGTTTCGCCGATCACGACTTCCAGCGGGACTTCGGCGTCCTTGGTGATGCTGATCCACGGGCCGGCGCGCATCGGCTTGCCGGTCCGGGAAGGGTGGGTCTCGTCGCACTTCTTATTGCCGAAGTCCTTGTAGATGTTTTCCCCGCCGGTGAGGAACTGCTGGTAGCCGGAGTCGAGGGCGACCTTGCGGTTCCAGCGGACCGCCATGAAGTCGTCGCCCGAGCCGACAAAGCGGAATTTGCCGGTCTGCGGCGCCTTGACCGCGCCGCGGTAGTGGGCGATCCAGCGGGAGGGCTTGCACTCCTTGTCGACGCCATAGGCCTTGGGCGCCTCGGTCGCCGGGCAGGGCGGGATGAAGATCTGCGAGGCGAGCAGGGTGTCCGGCGCACGGAAGACGTTGCTCAGGCTCGAAACGGCGAAACCTTTGTCGAAGAACTCGTTCACCTCCTTGTTGTAGAGGCCGATGGCGGGGCCGTTCGAGGGATCGCCGAACTTCTCGGGGGCGCCGCCCATCATCGGGGTCGGCTTGCCCGCCTTGTTCTGCTTGAAGTCGTAGAAGGTGCCGGGGAGCCCGTTCACCGCGGTCTTGCTGCCGAAGACCGACACGAAGTTACGACCGTTGCCGCGGCCGACGCCCATGCCGGAGCCGATGCCGCCGCCGGAGCCGCCGCCGAAGCCTTTGGACGAGCCGCCACCCATCATACCGGTGTTGAGGGAGGCGACGGACGAGGTGGGTAGGTCGGGCAGGGAAATCGTCGCGGTGCTGCTCTTGGAGGTGATGCGGGCCGCGTTCTTGGCCATCGACTTGGGGTTCTTGGGCTGGGCGCGGGTCTTGAACTGCTTGGCCTTGTCGCCGGCCGCGCCGCCGCCCTGGCCGGTGGAGAAGGAGTCGGGGTCCTTCTTGACGGAGTCGGTCACGGTCGAAACCACCCAGATGGCGGCGATGAGAATCAGGACCAGGTGGATGATCAGCGAGATGGTCAGGCCCTCGCCGCCCAGCTTTTGCCAGAACGTGCGCTTCGAGCGGGTCGCCTGCACTTCGTCGACGGTCGGCACTGCGGTTCCTTCCGGCGGTGTCTCGCCGTTGGACGGCGGCACGGGGGTGTCGCCAGGGAGGGGTGCCTGGGGGTCCGATGAAGACATGACCCTAGGCTGGGCTTATCTCGAAGAAAGCCAATCCCAACTTAACGGCCGGCCGGTCGTCCGCCCGCCCCGTTCAGCGCGGCCCCGAAGACCGGACCCTCGGTCTGGTGGTCGATGTGGTTGCTGCGCTTCAGTTGGATTTCCTCGGGCGTGAGCGGCTCGAGCATGAAGATGGGGAGCTGGGTGTCGCGGCCGGCCGTCGGGTAAGTGACCCCTTGTTGTTCGATCAGCAACGCCGCCGAGAACAGGCCACCGTAGGATTCGCCGAAAGCGATCTGGATCCGGTAGGCCTGCCCCTTGCGCAGCTCGAGCCATTCCCCCGCGTAACGGCCGCCCGCGTGGGGCGGGAACCGCAGGCCTTGCCCGTCCGTCTTCTTGGCGTCCTTCGGCAGCCAGTCGGGCTCGTAGCGCGTCACATTGAGCTTCGAGTTCGGCCAGAAAGCCGAAAGCACCGTCTTGCCGCCGACCGCCACGACCATGATATCGTCGCCCAGCCCCACGAACCGGTACTTGCCGGTGACCGGCGGGCTGAAGTTGCCTTCGTAATAAGCCAGCCAACCGGGCGCCTGGATCTCCTTCTCGCAATCAAAGGCTTTCGTCGCCTCCGCCGCGCTGCGGGGTGGGATGAAGATGTTCGAAGCGTACAGTTTGAGCTCCGCCTGGCGGTAGCGCCCATCCAGCAGCGCCTTGGTGCCCGACCAGTTACGATCCATCGTCTCGAAGGCTTTTTGGATCTGCGCGATGCGCTCGGCCTGGTCGGCCCCGAGCGCCTTGCCGCTCGGGCTGAACTTCAGGTCGTAGAGCGTCCCTTCCAGCGCGTTCGGTCGCTTGAACGAGGCCCCGAAGGCGCCGACGAAATTTTTCCCGTTACCGCGGCCGACGCCCATCCCGGAGCCGATGCCGCCGCCGGAGCCGCCGCCGAAGCCCTTGGAGGAGCCGCCGCCCATCATGCCCGAGTTAAGGGAGGCCACGGAGGAGCTGGGAAGGTCCGGGAGCGAAATCGTCGCGGTGCTGCTCTTGGAGGTGATGCGGGCCGCGTTCTTGGCCATCGACTTGGGGTTCTTGGGCTGGGCGCGGGTCTTGAACTGCTTGGCCTTGTCGCCGGCGGCTCCGCCGCCCTGGCCGGTGGCGAAGGAGTCGGGGTCCTTCTTGACGGAGTCGGTCACGGTCGAGATCACCCAAATCGCGGCGATCAGGATGAGGACCAAGTGGATGATCAGCGAGATGGTCAGGCCTTCGCCACCCAGCTTCTGCCAGAACGTGCGCCGCGAGCGGGTCGCCTGGATCTCCTCGGCGGCCGGTGCGCCCGCCTCGGTGGACGAGGCGAGGTCGGGGTCTTCTGGGTGAGATGGGTCCGGGGTGGGCGACATCGCTCACGAGGGTCGGTAAACGAGCCTTTCCGCACAATAAAAAACAACCTCAGCAAGGAGACGTCGCTTTCAAACCAGAAGTGAGGGCCTATGTTCGGAGGCCTTCACCGCGCCGCATGAAAGCCCTGATCAAGAAAGAAGCCGCCGAAGGCCTTTGGCTGGCGGACGTGCCGATGCCGACGATCGGCGACCGCGACGTGCTCATCCGCATCCGGCAGGCCGCGATCTGCGGCACCGACGTCCATATCTGGAAGTGGGATGAGTGGGCGGCGAAGACCGTGCCGGTCGGGCTCACGGTCGGCCATGAGTACGTCGGCGTCGTCGAGGCCTTCGGCCGCGAGGTCACGCACCTGAAGGTCGGCCAGCGCGTCTCCGGCGAAGGTCACATCGTCTGCGGTCACTGCCGCAACTGCCGCGCCGGCCGCCGGCACCTCTGCGCGCACACCCTGGGCGTCGGCATCCACCGCCCCGGTGCTTTCGCGGAATTCCTCTCCCTCCCGATGGAGAACGTCGTCCCCGTCCCGGACGATATCCCCGACGAGGTCGCGGCGATCTTCGACCCGCTAGGCAACGCGGTGCACACCGCGCTCTCCTTCGACCTCGTGGGCGAGGACGTGCTCATCACCGGGGCGGGCCCCATCGGCATCATGGCCATCGCCATCGCCAAGGCCGCGGGCGCGCGCAAGGTCATCATCACCGACGTCAACCCGTGGCGCCTCGAGCTCGCCCGCAAGCTGGGCCCCACCCGCGCCGTCGACGTCTCGAAGGAGGACCTCCACCAGGTCCAGCAGGAGCTCGGCATGACCGAGGGCTTCGACGTCGCCCTCGAGATGTCCGGCAACGCGCGAGCCCTGGACCAGATCCTCGACAACATGGCGTGCGGCGGCCGCATCGCGCTCCTGGGTATCATCCCCGGCAAGGCGGCCATCGACTGGAACAAGGTCATCTTCCGGGGCCTCCACATCAAGGGCATCTACGGCCGCGAGATGTACGAGACCTGGTACAAGATGATCGCGTTGCTGCAATCGCACGTCGACATCACCCCGGCGATCACCCACCGCCTGCCGGCGCGCGAGTTCCGGCGGGGCTTCGAGGCCATGCTGTCTGGACAATCCGGCAAAGTCGTCCTCGATTGGACGCAGCTCTGAACGTCATGTACGCCCCCCTCCAAGGCCTCCTCGCCCAACGCCTCGCCGACGTCCGCGCGAGCGGTCTCTACAAGCAGGAGCGTCTGATCGACTCCGCCCAAGGCTCGCGCGTCCGGCTCAAGGACGGCCGGTCGGCGCTCAACCTCTGCGCCAACAACTACCTCGGGCTGGCGAACCACCCGCAGGTGAAGGCCGCCGCGGCCGCCGCGCTCGAGCGCTGGGGCTACGGCCTCGGCTCCGTCCGGTTCATCTGCGGCACCCAGACGATCCACCGCGAGCTCGAGGCCGCGATCAGCGACTTCCTCGGCACCGAGGACACGATCCTCTACTCCTCTTGCTGGGATGCCAACGGCGGTCTCTTCGAGACGATCCTCGGGCCGGAGGACGCGGTGCTCTCCGACGCCCTCAACCATGCGTCGATCATCGACGGCATCCGGCTCTGCAAGGCCCAGCGGCTACGTTACGCGAACTGCGACCTGAACGACCTCGAGGCGAAGCTGGTCGAGGCGAAGGGCGCGCGCGTGAAGCTCATCGCGACCGACGGGGTCTTCTCGATGGACGGCACCATCGCGCCGCTCAAGGAGATCTGTGACCTGGCCGACCGGCACGGGGCCGTCGTCATGATGGACGACTCCCATGGCGTCGGCTTCCTCGGCCGGACGGGCCGCGGGACCCATGAGCACCGCGGCTGCCTGGGTCGGGTGGACATCATCACCGGCACGCTGGGCAAGGCGCTCGGCGGCGCCAGCGGCGGTTACACGTCCGGCCGCAAGGAGGTCATCGACATCCTGCGCCAGCAGAGCCGCACCTACCTCTTCTCCAACTCGGTCGCGCCGGTGATCGTGGCGACCACCCTCGCCATCCTGAAGCTCCTCCGCGCCTCGACCGAGCTGCGCGACCAGCTCATGGCCAACGCGGCCTACTGGCGTCAGGGCCTCACGGAGCTCGGCTTCACCCTCCCGCCCGGCGAGCACCCGATCGTGCCCGTCATGCTCGGTGACGGCGTGTTGGCGCAGAAGTTCGCCGCGGCCCTGCTTGAGCACGGCGTCTATGCCGTCGGCTTCTTCTATCCCGTGGTCGCGCAGGGCAAGGCGCGCATCCGCACCCAGATGTCGGCCGCGCACACCCGCGCCGAGCTGGACGAGGCGCTGGCGGCTTTCGCGGCGGCCAAGCGCGACTGCGGCCTCTGACCCGGCTTGCGCTCGGCGCACGGGTCCCTACGGTCGGCCCCATGGATCCCAGCCGCCGCGATCTGGAGGAACGCATCGCCTTCCTCCAAAGGCATGTCGAACAGCAGGACCGCGTCCTGCTCGAGCTCTCGCGCGAGGTCGCCAAGCTGGTCGACCGCCTCGCCCGGCTCGAAGCCAAGACCGCGCAAGCCGCCGATGCGACCGAGTCCGGCCCGCCCGCCGACGAACGTCCGCCCCATTGGTAGGCCGACGACATGTGCGGCCGCGTCACGCAGTTTTCCCGTCACGAGGAGCTCGTCCGGAGTCTCGGCGCCGCCGTGCCCGCCGCCGCGCCGCGTTATAACATCTCCCCGGGCACCCCGCTGCTCTGTCTGCGTCGCGAGCAAGGCGCCTTGAAGGCCGAGTCCCTGGCCTGGGGCTTCGTGCCGGCGTGGGCCGCCCCTGATAGCCGGGACGAGGGTCACGCGAACGCGCGCGCGGAGGGTATCTTCGACCGACCGACCTTCCGCGACGCGGCCCGGCTGCGCCGCTGCCTCGTGCCGATCGACGGTTACTACGAATGGAAGACGGAGGGTCGCCAGAAGATCCCTTATTACTTCCGTGCCGCGGACGGGGGCCCCCTGGCCGTGGGCGGCCTCTGGTCCTTGCAGGTCCGGCCGGATGGGACGATGCGCCGGACGCTCTGCCTGGTCACCGTCGCGCCGAACCGCGAGGCCGGTGAGGTGCACTCGCGGATGCCGGTCCTGCTGCAGGGCGCCCAGCAGGCTGCCTGGTTGGCCGAGCGTCCCTTCGCTTCCGCGGATTTCGCGGCGCTGGCGGCGACCGCCCCGGATCGGAGCCTGGCGGTCCACCGCGTCTCGCCTGACGTGAATCGCGTGGCTTGTGACGACCCGCGGTTGATCGAGCCGGTGACGGGGGCGGCGGATCAGCCCGACTTCCTCGGGGATTTGCTTGGCTAAACGGCGGGCATGGGGCAGAACCACAGGGGTCGATGGCGTCACCGCTGCACAGTCCGAAAATCGTCGAGAAGCCTTGGGGCCGGGAGATCTGGTACGCCGATCAATCCGCCTACGCCGGCAAGGTGCTCGAGGTGAAGGCGGGTCGCCGCCTCAGCCTCCAATACCACGAACGCAAGACCGAGACGCTCTTCCTGCTGTCCGGTCGAGTGAGCCTGGTCTTCCGCCCGCTGGCGCCTGGCGAAGACCCGACGGCGGTATCCCCGGCGGAGCCCATCGTCTGGTCGGCCGGGCAGGCCTTGCACATCCCGGTCCGCACCATCCATCGCTTCGAGGCCCTGGAGGACAGCGTCCTCCTGGAAGTCTCCACACCCGACCTGACCGATGTCGTCCGCCTGCAGGACGACTACCGGCGTCCGGCCCGCGACTGACCCTTTTTCATGCGTAAAGTCCTAGCTTTCGATCTCGGTGGCACCAAGTTCGCCTTCGGCGTGGTCGCCGAGGATGGCACCGTCCTCGGCTCCGGCCGCGTCGAGACCCTGGCCGAGGCCGGCCCGGCCCAGGCCGTCCAACGCGTCGCCGCCGCCGCCCAGCAGTTGCTCACCGAGCTCAAGCTCAAGCCGGCCGATCTCCTGGCCATCGGGATCGCCTCGCCCGGCCCGCTCGACACCGCCCGCGGTTGCGTCGACGGCTCCCCGAACCTCCCCGGCTGGACCGGTTATTCCATCGAGGGCGAGCTGAGCAAGGCCTTCGGCCACCTCCCGGCCCGCATCGACAACGACTGCAACGCGGCCGCCCTCGGCGAGTACGTCTTCGGCGCGGGCAAAGGTAAGCGCAACCTCGTCTACCTGACCATCTCCACCGGCATCGGCGGAGGCGCGGTGATCGACGGCCGGCTGATGCGCGGGGCCAACGGCAACGCCGCCGAACTGGGCCACATCCCCCTGACCATGGACGGCCCGCGCTGCGGCTGCGGCAACCAGGGTTGCTGGGAAGCCTACGCCTCCGGCACCGCCATCGCGCGCCGCACGCGCGAGGCCCTCGCCGCCGGTCGTCCCTCGAGCATCCTGAAGTTCGCCGGCTCCATCGAACAGGTCACCACGCACCACCTCTTCCAGGCGATGGCCGAGGGCGACGCGCTCGCCCAGGACATCTGGGCCGAGTCCATCAACTACCTCGGCCGCGGTCTCGGCGCGGTGATCAACACCTTCAACCCGGACATCATCGTGGTCGGCGGCGGCGTGACCGCCGCGGGCGATGCGCTGTTCGTGCCGATGCGGGCGAAGGCCTTTGCCTACGCCTTCCCGCGCCTCGGCGCCGTCTGCGCGATCGTCCCGGCCGCGCTCGGCGGGAACGTCGGGGTCGTCGGCGCCGCGGCCTGCGCCTTCGAGGCCGCCGGCTCGCCCTGAGCCGCCGGCGGATGCGCGTCAGCATCGTCATCCCCGCGTTCAACGAGGAGAAACTCCTCCCCGCGACCTTGGCCGCCGTCGGCGCCGCGGCCGAGGCGTTCCGCGCCCGCGGCTGGTCCTGGGAATGCGTGGTCTGCGACAACAACTCGACCGACCGGACGGCCGAGCTGGCGCGGGCGGACGGGGCCGTCGTCGTCTTCGAGCCGGTGAACCAGATCGGCCGCGCCCGTGACGCCGGGGCGCGCGTCGCCACCGGCGACTGGCTCGTCTTCATCGACGCCGACTCGCTGCCCTCCCGGGAATTGTTCGCGGACATCGCCGAGCGCATCGCGGCGGGCCGGCATCTCGGCGGCGGGAGCACGGTCGAGCTCGAGCCTGGCACGCCGCGCTACGCGCGCTTCTTCTGCGGTAGCTGGAATCTCTGGAGCCGGCTCGCCGGTTGGGCCGCAGGGTCCTGCGTCTGGGTCGAGGCGGCCGCCTTCCGCGCGGTCGGCGGCTTCGGCACCGATTACTACGCGGGCGAGGAGGTTTTCCTCAGCCGCCGCCTCAAGGCCCTCGCCCGTCGCCGCCGCCTCCGCTTCACGATCCTCGCGCGGCACCCGTTGCGGACCTCCTCGCGCAAGCTCAAGCTCTACACGTTGCGCGAGACCGCCCGTTTCCTGCTCCGGATGCTGTTCACCGCGGGCCGGGCCGCGAAGCGGCCCGAGTCCTGCGAGCTCTGGTACGACGGCCGCCGCTGAGCCTCAGAGCCGGCGCTTCTTGCCGGCCGGGATCGGGAAGACGGTGATCTTGTCCGAACGCACCTCGACGTCATCGCGGTGCCGCAGCCGGCGGGCCTCGGCCGGGCTCACGATCTCGTAGTGTCGCGCCGCCGTGATGCGGTCGGCGATTTCCCAGCAATCCGTCGTCAGGTTCACCCAGCGGGCGGTCGGCACGGTCCTTAGGTCGAAGGGCCGCGAGTAGCTCCGGAGGGTCTTGCGCGGTCCCTTCGCGTATTCGTGGAAGTAGGACATCGCGAGCTCGCGCACGCTTCGGTAGACCGGGTCGCGCCAGCGCAGGCAGACGTAGTTCGTCTTCGAGATGGCGCCCCATTTGCCGCCGACCCGGAACGGCGCGATGACATGGTCCATGTCCTGGTGCGCGCTGAAGTCCAGCAGCAGGGGCGGGTGGCCTTGCAGCCAGAGCGCGAACGCCGCGATCATCGCCCCCTCGATGCAGTGCGCGCGCCCGGCCGCCAAGGCGGACTGCACCGAGCGCGCCGTGTCGCCGTCCGGCTCGAAGTTCTGGGGCAGGTCGACGAGGAAGTCCTGGATCGCCTGCGGCGTGCGCAGCCGCGCCAGCGTCCGCGCATACGGCAGCGCGAGGCCCCGTTGGCGGGCGAGTCGGAGGCGTTGCGGGTAGGACATGGCCGGCGTCCTGGGAGACTGGGCGCGGTGCCCCGTCGGCTCAAGGAGCGAGTGCGCCCGGGGTTTCGGGTTGTCCCGTCGGAGGGTTCCTTCAACCTCCGGCCTTGTCCATGCCACTCTTCGATTTCACCTGCGCCGACTGCGGTCGGTCCTTCGAGCTGCTGTTGCGAGGCGCCGACGAACGCCCGGCCTGCCCGCACTGCGCCTCGGTCCGCGTCGAGAAGCAGCTCGCCTTGGTCGCCGTCAAAGGACTGAAGTCTGACCACGTCCATTCCGCGGGCTGCGGTTGCGGCCCGGCCCGGGGCTCCTGCGGCGCCAACTGACCATGGACCCGCAACTGCTCGACCAACTCCGCTGGGGCGCGCTCAGCCTGCTTCTGCTGGTCATCTCCATCGGCCTGCATGAGTTCGGCCATGCCTGGGTCGCCGATCTCCGCGGCGACCTCCTGCCGCGCGCCCAAGGTCGCGTCACCCTGAACCCGCTGGCCCATGCCGACCTGCTCGGCACCTGGGTGCTGCCGGGCATCATGATTTTCCTGCCGATTCTCCTGGGTCGGCCGCTTCCGTTCGGGCTACTTGGGTGGGGCAAGCCGGTCCAGATCTCCCTGGCCAATCCCCGGACCCGGCAGATGGACGATATCCTGATCACCCTGGCCGGCCCGGCCATGAACGTGGTCCTGCTGGTCGTCTTCGCCCTCATCGGGCAGATCGCCGGGCTCGTGCCGGGCGCGGCCGCGGGCCATGATTTCACGCGGTTCCTGCTGACGGGTATCTTCATGAACGCCGGCTTGGCGGCCTTCAACCTGATCCCGCTCCCCCCGCTCGACGGGTCGCGGGTCTTCTACCGCCTGGGGATCTACAGCACGGACGTCTTCCTCTTCCTGTCCCAGTGGTCTTTCTTCATCCTGATCGTCTTCATCAATACCGACTTCTTCTACGAGGTCGTCGGGTGGCTGATGACCCCCTTCCTGGGTCTGGCCCAGTTCATCTGGTCGGCCTTGGGCTGACCGGCGGCCACCTTCGTCTTGCCTATTTTCGGCCTCCGCCCGAAAGTCGGGACATGCAGACCCTCGGCGAACGCCTCCAAGAAGCCCGGCAGCGACTGGGCGTGACTCTCCGCGAAGCTGCGGAATTCACCAAGATCCGCACCGACTACCTCCAGGCGATGGAGGCCAACCAGTTCGAGTCGATCCCGCTGGCCGACGTCTACAAGCGCGGCTTCGTCAAGGTCTACGCGAAGTACCTCCGCCTCGACGACGAGAAAGCCGGGGCCGATTTCAACACGCACCACTCCGCCAAGGCCGCGCGTCGTCCGCTGGATGCCGCCGGCGAGGAAGAGCCCGCCTTCCAGCCGGTCGCCGGCAGCCTCGCGGTCAACCGCGATACCTTGATCTACGTGGTGGGAGGCGTCGCGTTGGCGGGCCTGCTGATTTGGGCGTTTTTTCGCTGACCGGTTCGCCCCCTCCGCAGGCGGACCGGACGGAACCAGCCAAGGCCGCGAAGCCCCCGGGCCGCCTGCATCAGGTCGGCATCCGGGCGTTGCAAGCGGGCGTGAGTTATCGCCTCTGGGAATTGGACACGCATGAGGAGCGGGCCGGCGGCCTGCTGCAGGCCCGGGATCCCGAGGTCCGCGTCATGGTCCGGGGCGAGTTCATGCTCGAGTCCAATGCCATCGAGAATCTCAGCGTCCGCATCGACGGCGTCATCTACGGTATCCCCGCCGACTCCTTCGGGCGCACCCCGGTGAAGTTCCCGGACCCGCTCACCGTCCCGCCGGCCGCGCCCGCGAAGTCCGTCGCCCCCAAGAAGGCGCGCTAGGCCCGCGGGGGTTGACCCCGCCGCTTTCCCGCCCTAGTCCTTCCGTCGTCTTGTCCTTCCGCCCCGACCATCGCGTCCTCGTGCTCAACCGTCTCTGGCAGCCGGTGAACATCGTGGGGTTGTTGCGCGCGATGAGCCTGCTCTTCCGGGGACGCGCGGCCGCCGTGCACGCCGACGACGGCCACCACCGCCTCTTCAGCGCCGCGGAGTGGGTCGACTTCTCCACGCGCCAACCGCCGCCCGCCGCCGAGTCGGTGCGTTCCCCTTGCATCGTCCTGCGCGTCCCGCGGGTGCTGCTGCTCAACAGTTACGACCGGGTGCCGCGCCGGGAGATCCGTTTCAGCCGGCGCAACGTCTACCTGCGCGACGCCCATACCTGCCAGTATTGCGGGCGCGTCTTCCGCGAGGAGGAGCTCAACCTCGACCACGTCGTGCCGCGCGATGTCGGCGGCAAGACCAACTGGGAGAACATCGTGACCGCCTGCGTGCGGTGCAATTCCCGCAAGGCCAACCGTCTGCCGGAGCCCGCGGGCATGACCTTGTGCCGCGCGCCGGCGCGGCCGAAGTGGCGCCTCGTGGTCGCTTCCTCCCTCTCGCCCGACGAGCTCGAGGCCTGGAAGGAGTTCCTCGAGGTCACGCCCGCCGGTCAGCTGCCTTGGCGCAACTGAGCGGAACATCCTTGGTGCGGGTAACCAGATTCGAACTGGTGTCACCACTTTGGAAGAGTGGGGTCCTGCCACTGAACGATACCCGCGGGACCAAGGACGGCCACTATTCCCGGCCCCGGGGGGCGGGTCAAGCCTCCCGAGGGGACGGACATCCTGGAGCGGGTAACCAGACTCGAACTGGTGTCACCACTATGGGAAAGTGGGGTCCTACCACTGAACGATACCCGCGGGCCAGGAACGTCCACTATGCGGCTGACCCGGCCTTGGTCAAGCGGGCTCCTTATGGATGACGCTGAAGGAACCGTTGGTCTCGAGCACGACGTCCTTGGCTTGTTCGATGTTCGGGCACCCGCCGGCGCGGAGGGCGGCCATCAGCTCGTGGTGGGTGATGCGTTCCCGCTGCAGGACCTTCTCCAGGACGACCCCGTCGCGCACGAGGAAGACCGGCCGGCCGACCAGCGCCCATTGCGCCCAGCGGAAGTGGCGGGAGAGCAGCAGCATGATCCAGTTCAGCCCGATCAAAGTGCCGGCGAGGAAGAGCCCGCCGCCGAGGCTGTTGTCGCCCCCGTTCATCGCGTTCTGCACGGTGTTGCTCAGGATCAGCAGCAGGATGAAATCGAACGGCGTCATCATGCCCGTCTGGCGCCGGCCCGTCAGCCGGATCAGCGCGAGCAGGAAACCGTAGACGATGAGGCCGCGCACGAGGAGCTCCCACCACGGCAGGACGGGCACGAGCATGGTGGCGAGGTCGAAGTCGGGGCGGGTGGCGGCGGCGAGCATGCCGGGCAGGTTGGCCCAAAAAGGCGCGCTGGCCATGCCGTTTGCGCTTCACCGCCCGCCTTCCTTCGTCATCGTGCTCCGCATGGCCCGTCTCAAGACCTCCGCCCGCAAGACCTCGCCCGCGACCGACGTCCTGCTGATGGCGACCCCGACCAAGAACGCCGACCTGCGGTGGTTCTCGGGTTTCCACGCCTCGGATCCCTTCCCGGCCTTCAGCATCGGCGGCCGGAAGGTCGGCCTGCTCCCGCTGCTCGAGGTCGGTCGCGCCAAGCAGGAGTCGGCCCTCGACGAGGTACTCAACCTCACCGAGATCATCAACGACCTGCGCCAGACCAACCCGACCGCCGGCGTGCCCGATGCCATCGTCTTCGCGGCGGTCCAGCGCGGCGTGCATCGCTTCCGCGTGCCGGCGGATTTCCCCGCCGGCCTCTTCGTCCGCCTCGGCGAGCTCGGCCTCGAGCTGACGCCCGTCACCGGCGCGCTCTTCCCGCACCGCTGGGTCAAGTCCAAGGCCGAGCTGGCCGGTATCCGCGCCGGCAACCGCGCCGCCTGCGCCGGCTTCAAGGCCGTCGAAAAGGCCCTCGCCGAGTCCAAGCCGGACAAGAAGGGCAAGCTTTTCTGGAAGGGCGCGGTCCTCACCGCGGAGGTCCTTCAGGACGAGGTGCAGGCCGCGGTCATCCGCGCCGGCGGGCTCTGCGACACCGGCCTGATCTGCGCGCCGGGCGACCAGGCGGTCGACTGCCATTGCCAGGGCTCGGGCCCGCTCTACGCCGGCCAGCTCCTCGTGCTCGATATCTTTCCGCGCGACCGGGCCTCGTGGAACTACGGCGACATGACCCGCACCTACCTCAAGGGCAAGGCCACGCCCGAGCAGCGCCGGATGGTCACCGCCGTCAAGGAAGCCCACGGCCGCATCCTCAAGGCCCTGCGGGCCGGCAAGACAGGGGCGGAGATCCACCGCATCCCCGTCGATTATTTCCAGTCCCTCGGTTACCACACCGGTGCCGTGAAAGGCACGTATGTCGGCTTCTTCCATGGTTCCGGGCACGGCCTGGGTTACGACATCCACGAGGAGCCCTACCTCTCGTTGCGCAACCCCGCGCCGCTGCAGGCGGGCAATGCGATCACGGTCGAGCCGGGGCTCTACTATCCCGGCATCGGCGGTTGCCGCTTCGAGGACTGCGTCGTGATCACCGCCAAGGGTTGCGAGCTGCTTTCGAAGCATCCCTACCGCTGGGAGATCGCCTGAGCATGGCCACGGGCCGGGGCAGGGCGGGGACCCACACGACGTTGACCGACGCCGCCCGTCCCGTCGCCGAAGCGTTGGAGCGGCACGGCCGTGTCTCCCGCGGCGTCATCACCGCCGGCCTGGGCGCGCGCACCTTCTCGATCAAGGTCGTGCCGATCACGGGAGGGCTCCGGGTCACGGTCGTCTCCAAGGGCTCCCGGCAGGACCTGCGCGTCTATGGGCTCACCGCGGAGCGCGTGCGCGCGATCCTCGGTGGGCCGGACTTCTCCCACTACCTCCTGAACCTCCCGAAGTGAGCGCCCTCCCCGAGATCCTCGCCGAGACGACCGTCGCCGATTGGGCGGCGGCCGGCGAGGGCTGGACGCACTTCCCTTACTGCGCCGCCTATGCGGCGCCGACCTTACCGGCCCGCTGGACGTCGCTCTTGTCGGGCCGATACCACGCGGTCTTGGAAAGCGGCCGTACGGGGAGCCTCACGATCGTCGTCCCGCACGCGCCCCGCGCCCTGGCCTTCCATACGGCCGGCCGGGTCGTCGTCTTCAACGAAGCGGGCGCCCACGAGGAGCCGACCGAACGCCCCCTGGCTTACCTGCGGCGTTGGGCCCGCGAGGTGCGCGCCCCGCGCCTCCCGGGCTGGCCCGCGTTCCAAGGCGGCTTCATCGCCGTGCTCGCGTACGAGCTCGCGACGCAGTTCGAGCCGGTGGCCGCGGCCCCCGCCGACCCGGCGGTGCCGCTGCTCACCTTGCTCGACGCGTCCGAGGCCTTGGTGCATGACGCCGCGACCGGGCGTCTGACCGTCGTCGTCCTCGCGGCGGGCGGCGGCACGTCGGCGCACCGCGCCGCGCGCGCGCGGGCGCAAGCC
>JACCDU010700687.1_pt1 | contig 20614 bp, 18 predicted proteins | sample 7446081 | NCBI WGS metagenome assembly JACCDU01 (sample SAMN15323447, study PRJNA562643) | freshwater metagenome | isolation source: river surface water | place: USA:Blue River Watershed | collected 2017-08-17
GTTCCACAGCTCGTTGTTGCTCGGCTGCGCTTTGTACGACCGCGCGCCCTACAAAGGCCTGCTGACCCACGGCTTTGCCACCGACGGCCAAGGCCGCAAGATGAGCAAGAGCTTGGGCAACACCGTCGCACCGCAAGAAGTGACCGACAAAATGGGCGCCGAAATCGTGCGCTTGTGGGTGGCCAGCACCGATTACTCGGGCGACCTCAACATCGACGACAAAATCTTGGCCCGCGTGGTCGACGCGTACCGCCGCATCCGCAACACCTTGCGCTTCTTGCTGGCCAACGTGAGCGACTTCGACCCCGCCACAGACGCCGTGGCGTTTGACGACTTGTTAGAAATCGACAAATACGCCCTGTCTCGCGCAGCCCAAGTGCAAGCCGAAATTCGCGCCCACTTCGACGCGTATGAGTTCCACCCCGTGGTGTCGAAGTTGCAGTTGTATTGCTCAGAAGATTTGGGCGCGTTTTATTTGGACGTACTCAAAGACCGCCTGTACACCACGGCCCCCAAATCGCTCGCGCGTCGCAGCGCACAAACTGCGTTGCACCAAATCACCCATGCCATGCTGCGTTGGATGGCACCGTTCCTCAGCTTCACAGCAGAAGAAGCGTGGGCCACGTTTGGTAAGTCTGAGTCGATCTTCTTGGAAACCTTCACCGACCTTGGCGCTGCGAATACCGCGCTGATGGACAAGTGGCGCGCCATTCAACAGGTGCGCGACATCGCCAACAAAGAAATCGAAAACAAACGCACCGAAGGTTTGGTGGGCGCGTCGCTACAAGCCGAGTTGCTCATCCACTGCGACGGCGCTGCCTATGACGCGCTGGCCTCCTTGGGCGACGACTTGAAGTTTGTGTTCATCACCTCGAAGGTGGCCCTCGTCAAAGGCGAAGACTTGACTGTGGAAGTCAAAACAAGCGCAGCCACCAAGTGCGAACGCTGCTGGCACTACAGCGACGACGTGGGCCACAACCCTGCGCACCCCACTCTGTGCGGCCGTTGCGATAGCAACTTGCATGGTGAAGGTGAAGTGCGTCATTTCGCCTAAACGGCGCACGAAAGAAAGCACCCATGGCACGCCACACCTTCATTCGCCACACCACGTCGTATTGGGTTTGGCTTGGCATCGCCGCTTTGGTTTTGCTGGGCGACCAGTTCACCAAGGTGCTCATCGTCAGCGCCTACCAGCTGGGTGAAGGCTTTGCGGTCAGCAGCTTTTTCAACATCGTGCGCGTGCACAACGAAGGCGCTGCGTTTTCGTTCCTCGCCACAGCGGGTGGTTGGCAGCGTTGGTTCTTCACAGGCCTTGGCGTGGTGGCCACCATCGCCATGGTGTGGATGCTCCAAAAGCACCCCGGCCAAAAACTGTTTGGCTTTGCCATCGCCTGCATCTTGGGCGGCGCGATTGGCAATGTGATTGACCGCGTGCTGTACGGCTACGTGGTGGACTTTCTAGATTTTCATTACGCCGGCATTCACTTCCCCGCGTTCAACATTGCAGACAGTGCCATCACCTTGGGTGCCGCCTGCCTCATCTTGGACGAAGTGCTGCGTGTACGCCGAGGAAACTAAGCATGCAAATACTCACCCCTAGCACCGTGAACGTGACCGAACTGCACAACGCGGTGATGCACAAAGGCTACGGCATGCTCAACGCTGCCAGCGTGGCTGAATGGGCAGGTTGTTCGGTGGCCGAGCTGCAAGCCCTGTCGCCCAGTTGGGACAACATGCCGCCCGACAACTCCCTCAAAGACGGTGGCCGCTATCGCCGCCGCCTGCACAGCAGCTTTGTGTTTGAGCACAACACACTCAGCCAAGTGCCGCACCGTGCGCATTGGCAGTCACTCGACTACAACGCACTGCACGGTGGCATGGAGCGTTGGTTCGAGCCCATGCACGCAGACACCGTGGCCGCACCCGCATGGGCAAAGTTGCTCACCGCATTGGCGCACACCGCAAGCCAAGTGCGCGGCACGCCCAACGCCAAGTGGTGCATCGAGGCGCATCAGTTCCGCATTGACACCACCGATGGCATTGGCCGCCCCACACCCGAAGGCGCGCATCGCGACGGTGTGGATTTTGTGGCGGTGTTCATGTTGGGCCGCGTGGGCATCAAAGGCGGCGAAACCCGCGTGTTTGAAGCCAACGGCCCACAAGGCGAACGCTTCACCCTGAGCGAGCCTTGGTCATTGATGCTGTTAGATGACACCCGCGTGATTCACGAAAGCACGCCCATTCAGCCCTTGGCTGAGGGCGGCCACCGCGATACGCTGGTGCTCACCTGTCGCGCAGACAAGTTTCAAGACGCTGAACCCAGCGCCTGAAACGCCTGCGCTGTCATCACAAAGTGATGAGGGTGCAACCCGTGGTCTTGCGGGCTTCCAAGTCGCGGTGCGCTTGGGCAATGTCGGCCAAGGGGTAAGTTTGGTCGATGTGAATCTTCACCTTGCCGCTGGTCACGGCTTCAAACAAATCATCGGCCATCGCTTGCGTGCTTTCGCGCGTGACGATGTGGCTGAACAAGGTTTGACGTGTGAGGTAAATCGACCCCTTAGGGCCCAAGATGCCAGGGGCAATCGGTGCAGGCGCACCTGACGCATTGCCAAAGCTGGCCATCAAACCAAAGGGGGCCAAACAGTCGAGTGATTTGTCCCACGTATCTTTGCCTACTGAGTCGTAGACCACTTTCACGCCTTTGCCGCCGGTGATGTCTTTCACACGCACAAGGAAGTCTTCCGTGTTGTAGTTGATGACGTGGGCTGCACCGTTGGCTTTGGCCAGTGCGCACTTGGCATCGCTGCCTGCGGTGCCAATGAGTTGATAGCCCAAGGCCTTGGCCCATTGGCAAGCGATCAAGCCCACACCACCCGCGGCTGCGTGGAACAAGATGAAGTCGCCTGCGTGCAAGCCGCCTTGTGGCAGCGTGCGCTTCAACAAATACTGCGCGGTCAAACCTTTGAGCATCATGGCGGCGCCAGTTTCAAACGAAATCGCATCGGGCAATTTGCACACGCACTTGGCGGGCATCACGCGCTCTTCACAGTAGCTGCCGGGGGGCTGGCTGGCATAGGCGGCGCGGTCACCCACTTTCAAATGGGTCACACCTTCGCCCACAGCTTCGATGATGCCGGAAGCTTCCATGCCCAACTGCAAGGGCATGGGCAGTTGGTACACGCCACTGCGTTGGTACACATCGATGAAGTTCAAGCCAATGGCTTTGTGGCGAATGCGAATCTCGCCAGGGCCGGGTTGGCCCACGGTCACGTCAACGAGCTTGAGCTCTTCGGGGCCGCCGTTTTTTTCGATGATGACGACTTTGGTCATGGGGTGATGCTCCAGAGATGAATGTTTTTTCAGACGCCGAATCCTGCCACGAAACCGGTGCCATGCGTGTCGCCTGGGTTATTCAGACCCTCGGGTAAAGTCCTGCCCCTATGTCTGTTGTTCCTCACGACCTCACACCACGCAATGTGGTGCTTTTATTGATACCGCCTCTCATGTGGGCGGGCAACGCCGTGATCGGCCGCATGATTGCGGATCTGATTCCGCCCATCACCCTCAACTTTTTTCGCTGGGCCTTGGCCTTTGTCATGCTGCTGCCTCTGGCGCACCGCGTGTTGCGCCGCACCAGCCCTTTGTGGTCGCACTGGAAACACTACGCTTTGCTGGGCCTGCTGGGTGTGGGCTGCTACAACAGCTTTTTATATTTGGCGCTGCAAACCTCCACGCCCATCAACGTGACTTTGGTGGGGTCGAGCATGCCTGTGTTCATGCTGCTGGTAGGTGCGCTGTTCTTCCAACAAACCGTGCGCAAACGCCAAATGGCGGGTGCGTTGCTGTCCATTCTCGGTGTGTTGGTGGTGCTGTGCCGTGGCGACTGGCAGGCCTTGGCCAATGTGCATTGGGTCATCGGCGATGTGTTTGTGCTGTTGGCTACTGCGGCGTGGTCTTGGTACAGCTGGCTGCTCTCGCGCACGCAAGAGCCCGCAGAGGCGCGTAGTAACTGGGCCAACTTTTTGTTGTCGCAAATGGTGTTTGGTTTGTTTTGGTCAGCCGCGTTCAGCGGTGCAGAGTGGGCGGGCTTCACAGGCATTGCCGATGCACACATCAGCTGGAGCTGGCCCTTGGTGGCCGCACTGATTTACGTGTCAGTGGGCCCCGCTGTGCTGGCCTATCGATTTTGGAGCTTGGGTGTGCAAAACGTGGGGCCCAATATTGCGGGATTTTTTGTCAACCTCATTCCTGTGTTCACTGCCACCTTGTCAGCCCTCGTGTTGGGTGAAATGCCGCAGATGTATCACGCGGCGGCGTTTGCGCTGATCATCGGCGGCATTGTGGTGTCGTCGCGCAAGTAGCTTAGAACGTCCCCGCATACGCGCCACCATCGGTCAAGATGTTTTGGCCCGTGATGTAGCTGGCTTGCGCAGAACACAAAAATGCGCAGGTGTCACCAAACTCTTGCGGGTTGCCAAAGCGCTGCGCGGGAATGGTTTTCTTGCGTGCCTCAACAATCGCTTCCATCGGTTGACCCGTTTTTTCTGCCGCACCTTTCATCGTGCCGTTGAGACGGTCGGTGTCATACGCACCGGGTAGCAAGTTGTTAATGGTCACGTTGTTGGCGGCCAGCTTTTGCGTGCGCGCCACGCCCGCCACAAACCCCGTCAAGCCTGAACGCGCACCGTTGGACAAACCCAAAATATCGATGGGGGCTTTCACCGCACTCGAGGTGATGTTGACGATGCGGCCAAATCCACGCGCAGCCATGCCGTCCACCGTGGCTTTGATGAGTTCAATCGGCGTGAGCATGTTGGCATCCACCGCCTTGATCCAATCGTCGCGCTCCCAATTGCGAAAGTCACCAGGAGGAGGACCGCCCGCGTTGGTCACCACGATGTCAAAGTTTTTACCAGGCCCACCTGCCACGGTCCAAATGGCTTCACGCCCTTGTGCAGTAGTGATGTCTGCCGCAACCGTGAGGATGGTGGTGCCGAGCCTGCGCAGCTCAGTGGCCGCAGCGTCAAGTGCCTCTGCACCACGCGCGACGATGACCACATTCACACCTTCACGCGCCAACGATTGCGCACAGCCAAAGCCCAAACCTTTGCTTGCACCGCCCACCAACGCCCACTTGCCTTTGAGTTTTAAATCCATCACTTCGCTCCGTACTTAGAAACAATAAAAACGCCACTCACCACCAGCAGTGTGCCCACGCCAATCCAGATGTTCAAAGATTCATCCAGCAGCAACACGCCGAGCGCAATGGTGGACATGGGGCCAATCATGCCCGCCTGTGCCGTCAGTGCTGCACCGACACGCTCGATCGCCATCATCACCATCAACACAGGGGCCACGGTGCACGCCACCGCATTGAACACACCGAGCCACAACACCTCCACAGGCACCGCCGCAGCCGACAACGGACGCAACACCACAAACTGCGCAATGCAACACACACATGCCACGCTGGTGGCCCAGCCCACCAAACGCAACGAACCAATGCGCTGCACCAACTGGCCGCTGTAAAGCAAATACACGGCATAGCTCACGGCGCTGCCCAACACCAAGCTGCCGCCCAAAGCCACATGGGCGCCTGCAAACGACAGCTCGTGTGAGAACACCAACAACACGCCGCTGTAACTGATCGCCATGGCCAACATGCGCATGGGGTGGATGGGCTTTTTGTAAACCGCCCAACCCAGCAACACCACCAGCATGGGGTTGAGGTACAGGATGAGCCGCTCTAAGCTGGCCGTGATGTATTGCAAACCTAAGAAATCCAAATAGCTCGACAGGTAGTAGCCCACAAAGCCAAGCCCCACGATGTCGATCACATCGCGGCGCGTGAGTGGGTTTTCACGCGCCATGGCTTGCCGCTCGGCCCACAAACCCATCGCCAAGAAAAACGGCAGCGCAAACAACATGCGGTACATGATGACCGTCACCGCATCCACACCATACACATAAGACAGCTTGACGATGATGGCTTTGCCGCTGAATGCAATCGCACCAGCGGTGGCAAGAAGAAGGCCCGACAAAGCCGGGCGTTGTGAATGGGGCATTAAAAAAAGAGTGGCGTTCGCTGGCGAAAGCCTGAGTTTATGTGAGGCCTTCGCACAAGCGTGTCACAAACGCTCGGTACCATTAGGGGGTATGTCATCCCTCGAACTCACCCTCTTGTATTTGTGCGCTGCCGTGGTCAGCGTGGTGGTGTGTCGATTGCTGCATTTACCTGCCATGTTGGGCTATTTGTTTGCGGGCGTGGTGATTGGCCCCAACGCGTTGGCACTGGCCAAAGAATCGGTGGCGGTTGAACACTTGGCTGAATTTGGTGTGGTGTTTTTGATGTTCGTCATCGGGCTGGAGTTCAACCTGCCCAAGCTCATGCGCATGCGCAAGCTGGTGTTTGGTTTGGGACTCGGCCAAGTGGTGCTCACGCTGATGGGTGCCTTTTTGTTCAACCTTGCCTTGGGCTTTGCGCTCAAAGAATTGGGCTACATCTGGCGCTTGAGCTGGCAGGCCTCTGTCGCACTGGGCAGTGCGCTGGCCATGTCAAGCACGGCCATTGTGGTCAAGCTCATGGCGGATCGCGTCGAGATGGAATCCCCCCACGGCCAACGCGTGATGGGCGTGCTGCTGTTTCAAGACTTAGCCGTGGTGCCGCTGCTGGTGCTCATTCCCGCGCTGGCGGACATGGGCGAGCACAACATTTGGCGCGTGCTGTCCATCGCCCTGCTCAAAGCCGCTGCACTGGTGGGCTTGCTGCTGTGGGGCGGGCAACGCGTCATGCGGGCTTGGCTGCACATCGTGTCTCGCCGCAAGAGCGATGAACTGTTCATGCTCAACCTCTTGTTCATGACGCTGGGCTTGGCCTGGCTCACCGAGCTGGCAGGTTTGTCATTGGCGATGGGCGCGTTTTTGGCGGGCATGCTGATTGCCGAAACTGATTTCAAACACAAAGTGGAGGCCGACATTCGCCCTTTCCACGATGTGTTGCTGGGCTTGTTCTTCATCACCATCGGCATGAAGCTGGATTGGGAAGTGTTGATCGACAGCTGGGGCTGGGTGTTGTTGTTGTCGCTCATTCCACTGTTCCTCAAAGCGGCTTTGGTGTTTGTGCTGGCCCGCATCACAGGCGCCCCCGCAGGCGTGAGCTTGCGCACCGCCTTGTACTTGGCGCAAGCCGGTGAATTCGGTTTTGTGTTGCTCTCGCTCGGCTTGCAAAACGCACTCATCCCCGCTGCGTGGATGAGCCCCATCTTGGCCTCGATGGTGTTGTCGATGATTGCCACGCCGTTCTTGGTGATGAACGCTGACCGCATCGTCAACCGCCTCATCAGCAACGATTGGTTGCTGCAATCGCTGGCTCTCACAGGGATGGCTCAGCGCTCACTGAAGATTGAAAACCACGTGATTGTTTGCGGCTACGGGCGCAGCGGCCACAACTTGGCCGATTTGCTCACGCTCGAAAATATTCCGTATGTGGCCCTCGACTCTGACCCAGAAAAAGTGCAAATGGGACGCGACCACGGTCACCATGTGGAGCTGGGTGACGCCACCCGTTTCTCCAGCCTCATGTCAGCAGGTTTGGTGCGCGCCGCTGCGGTAGCGGTGACCTACCCCGATTTGCCATCGGCCATGAAGGTGTTGGCATGGGTGAAAGAACACGCGCCCCATGTGCCCGTGATTGTGCGCACCCATGACGACGAACACCTAGAAGACCTGCGTGCCGCAGGCGCTGCCGAAGTGGTGCCCGAAGTGATTGAAGGCAGCCTCATGCTCGCCAGCCAAACCTTGGCGCACATTGGTATCCCCTTGAAACGTGTGATTCGTTTGGTGCAAGGCCAGCGTATGACGCGCTATGCGCTGATGCGCGATGCGCTGAAACACAAAGAGGGTTTGGACGATAGCGAGCCGCGTGCGGAACGTCACTGAAGAAGCAAGTTTTCTAGGGCATCCAGATTAGCCCCATTGCTGCAATGACCGGTTAAAGTCGGCTCCCGACCAACTACTGCCGTTCCATGATTCCGGAAAGCAGCCATCTGATCGGCAGCTATACCCTGAAAACCTGCCGGAAGACTAATTAACCATGATCAGCCCGCCGGATATTGATTACGAACCGATTGAATCCGCCACTCCATTTTGAAAAAATATCGCTCAACGCGAATAATCAATCCTTGATTCCCAGTAAGTCGAGAATGCCGCTGATAAAGGAAAGCGGGTGGGTTGGGCAGCCCGGGACGTAAAGCGCCGGCTTGAATTTGTCGAGAAAGCTGCGATCCACTTCGCTGCACTCGGCGAAGATGCCGCCAGAGATCGCGCAAGCGCCGACGGCAATCACCAACTTGGGTTCGGGAATGGCATCCCAGGCAATTTGCAAGGCCTCCGCCATGTTCCGGCTGATCGGGCCGGAAAGGACCAAACCGTCGGCATGGCGGGGCGAAGCAACCATGTCGATGCCGTAGCGGCCCAAGTCAAAATTGACGTTACTCAATGCGTTGATTTCCATTTCACAGCCGTTGCAACCACCCGCCGAAACCGAGCGCAGCTTGAGGGAGCGACCAAAGCGTTTATGCAACGCTTCGGAGACCTTGACCGGGTCGATGTCGGGGTGCGCTGAACTGATGGTGAGTGCGCCCCGGCTAGTTGCCGCCAGCTTGAAATCATGATTGAAGCTGAGTTTTGCACATGGACAGACCGGCTCACAGTCGCCACACAGCACACAGCGCCCCATGTCGATTTGTACGGGATCGAGTGCAATGGCACGACTGGGGCATGCCGCCTGGCAATCGTTGCAACCATTGGCACAGGCTGTCTCGCCGATCACCGGCTTGCCACGAAAGCCGACGGGATTGGCGGCTCGCAGATCCGGGATGTACTGGCTGCCTTGGGATTTCCGGACGAAAATGGATTTGATCATGGCGATGGCTACAGGTCGTTGCCGCAATAGGAGAGGTCGAAACTCTTGTTGCAAATGGGAAAGTCGGAGATGTCGTTGTCACGGACGGCCATAGCCAGACCAAACCAGTTGGGCAACGAGGGGTCTTGCACCTTGTAGTGCAGGATTTCCCCTTGCGATGAGGTTTCGATTACCTGAACGACCGGCCCACGGGTGCCTTCAATCAAGGAAACGCAGAGCGTCTCGGGGGCCAAGGGTTTACCGAGGACTTCCCGGGTGGAATCGCTACCGGTTAAATCGAGCGCAGTATCACCCAGTACCTTGAGAAGCCATTGCACCGAGGCATCGACTTCACGTATGCGCTGCTTCATTCGCGCCCAGCAATCACCGCTCGACTCCGTAACGAGCTCAGCGGGAAAGCGTTCATATATCTGGCTCGGTAACTGTATGCGGGTGTCGGTCGCGATTCCACTGGCCCTTGCCACGACCCCGACCAGACCCAATTCCTGAGCCGTCTTTGTACTGACAATGCCAGCGCCTTGAAGCCTGGCTTTCACGCTGAGGCTGGCCAGCATCAGTTCGTTAATTTCGGTGAAGTCTCGGGCAAATGCGCTCAGCGTTTGCATCAGATCCTGACGCAGAACCTCGGTCAAGCCACGGGCTCGTCCGGGCCGCAACCAGCCACGCCCGAAACGGTTACCGCACACCCGCTGCGTGGCGTTAATGATGGCTGTGCGCAATCGTCCATAAGTTCCACCGCCCTGCAAGAAGGCGACATCCGTCGCCAAACCGTTCAGGGTGGCGACATGCATGGCGATACGCTCCATTTCCAGCGCGATGCCACGCAGCAAGTCGGTTTCCAGACTGACCGGCGAGTTGGACAAAGCCTCGACGGCGGCGCAGTAGCCCCAGGCGTAAGCGACGCTCGAATCACCACAAATGGATTCCACGGTCGAGGCCAAAGCCATCGGAGGCCGGCGGCGCAGCAAGGCTTCTACGCCCCGGTGCTGGTAGCCCAATTGAATTTCAAGATGGTGCACCTTCTCACCCAGGCACATGAAACGGAAGTGTCCCGGTTCGATCACGCCCGCGTGAATTGGTCCGACACCAACTTCATGCACCTCACGGCCACGCACCTTGAAAAAGGGGTATTCCGTCATCCGTTGCTGGCGTTCGCCCTCGAAGCGGACGGGCTTCAGCCAAGGGTGACCTTCGGGTTGCAGGCCGGTCTGCTCCCACAGTTCGCGTTCGAAAATTTGTGCCACCGGATAGGTACGGGTCAGTGACGGGTAATGTTTTCCATCTTCAGCCTGACCCCGGAATACGTTCAACTCGCCCGAAGGCGTCTGAAATACCGCCGTGACAATCGTTCCCCAATGACGATTACTTTTCACGTGACGCCCAAAAAGCGTAACCAGCCGATCCCCGGCGTCCAGCCTGTCGGCGCAGCGGTGGGAAAAATCGTATGACGACTTGGGTGCGGATGAACACAGGTCCGTGATCAATACAGCTTTACTTGTCTTCATCAAATACCCCCTATCGATTGCGCTACGGCACGCAGTAACAGGGTGACAGGTTCCGGCGTATAGGTTCCAAGCATGCTCAACACCCCGACAAACCCGATTTTCGGGATGATGGTAACCATCGATTCCTTTACCGGCGGCATGGCCTGAGTTGGTACTCCCCAAAGCATGGGAAACACCGTGCGCCCAGTTGCCACAAAAATGACGGTCAGCATCACGCACATCAATGTGAAGGCCATCAAATTCCCAGCTTGCACAATGCCAGACAGAATCAGCATTTCCGCCAGAAAACTGGCGAACGGCGGGAAGCCCAGCAGGGCAAAAATCCCCCCGGCGAACAACAGGCCGGCAAACGGCAAAACGCGAATCACCCCATTGAGTGCCGCCACTTCATTGGTTCCATAAACTGCGCGCATCCGACCGGCGGTAATGAACAACAAGGACTTCACGAAAGCGTTGCTGACGATATAGAGCACCACGCCATAGGCTGCGGTTTTACCCACCGATAACCCCAAGGCAATGACCCCGGACGAGCTGATGCAGGCGTAGGCAATCAGCCGCTTGTAGTTGCGGGCGGCCATGATTTGCACGGCGGCGACGATCAGGGACACATAGCCCATGACCAGCAGTTCTTGCGAAACGAAACTGGCATCGAAGCCATGGAATATTTGAAACACGCGGAACATCGCGACGACACTGATATTGAACTGCACCGCCGCCAGAAGTGCGCTGGTACTGGTCGGCGCCGCTTCATAGGTTTCCGGCAACCAACTGTAGAGCGGTGCCAGGCCCAGCTTGCCGCCCAAGCCAAAGAGGATGAAGGCCAACCCCAGTCGCTGCCAGCCATCCTTGGCGGTTGTCAGGGACGCACCAAGCTGATCCACCTGAAAGCTGATCTCGACGCCGCGCAGCCCTGCCGATTGGACTAGGCACATGAAGCCGAGGAAAGTGATGGCCAGCGTCATAGACGAATAGAGCATGTAGCGCCAGGCCACCGGCTTGGATGCTCCGAATTCGCCACAGACCATCATCAGGGCCGCACAGGCCGTGCTCACCTCGATCAAGGCCCAGAGCAAGACCAGATGGTTGGCCATCACGCCGATGTTGAGCACCAGCATGAAAATCAAGGTCAGTGCTGCGCGCGTGCGGATGTCCTGGGTCAGCTCGGGCGAGCTGCGTTCCCGGGAAAGCATATAGACGCTGATGCCCAGGAATACCGTATTGATGACCAGCACGAACAACAACGAAGTTGGGTCAAGCACCAGATAGCGGTGGACAAAATATCGCGGCAGCTCAGCCAGGCTATGCGTCATGAAGACGGTTACCGAGACCAGCCAGCCCAACAGGGCAAAACCGACCAACGCCGGGGCAATCCAGCTGCCACGGCCAATCAACGGGCTAGGGGGAGCGGAAATGTTAGGCATGCTTGCTGTGTGTATCTCGCTCATGGCACTTGCCTTGATGGTTCAACGGGATTGGCTGTGGCATCTCCGCGAACGAGCCAACTGCCTACTCCCACGGTGAGAATGTATACGCCACTGACTGCCAGATGGACGGGTAATGGCCAGGGCACGGGCAGCAGTGACTCGAACAACGCGAGGGCGTTTTCCATGAACAATACGGCCACTAGTTGCGCCCTGGGTTCTTGATTCGTGGACAGAATCAAAAATGCAATCATGGCGGTCGCTGCCGCCACACCCAAGGTCAATGCGCGCACATCACCACTGGCTCCCTCGCCGAACTTGAAGGCGAGAATGATCAAGGTGATGGCCACGCCCCAGGCAAAAAGATTGGATGGCATCAGGCTCATCCTGGCCTGTCGGTTTTTGCGAAGTGCGCGATGCAGCAGGTAGGGAACCAACAAGACACGAACCAGCAGCACTTCCAGTCCGGCAAGCACCGAGTGCAGCGAAAGACCGCCGTTGTCGAAAAGGGTAATCCAGACTAGCGTCAGTGCTTGCAAACTTAACCAGGTGGGCGCCGCCGCTATTCGGCTGAAGAAAACCGGAATAACGGTGGCCGTCAAACACAGGATCAAAGCCAAAGTCATATGCCGCTGACTCCCAAACCAATGACCAGCATGCTGCCCAATAGGGTCACCGAGGCGATCAACAAATAGGCAGGTACCCAGCGCATCGGAAGGCGTGCGCTGAGCGATTCAATGCAGCCGACGACGACTGCAACTGTCAGCATCAGGGCCAGCGAGACAAGAACGCCAGCCACTGGATCGATTAACGGATTGAACGGGTTGATCAGGGCGGCAATCAGACCGGCATACAGGGTCATTTTCAGGGCGGCGGCGTATTGCATGGCCGCTAGCTCAGGACCGCTGTGGTCGAGGATCATGACTTCGTGGATCATCGTCAGTTCCAGGTGGGTCATCGGGTCATCCACCGGTATCCGGGCCGCTTCCGCCTGCAACAGGATCAGCAAGGCGATCGTCAGCGGTGCGACGATGATCGAGTAATGCGGCGTGTTATGGAGATACCCGATGAGATCGGCAAAACTGGTCATACCGGTTGCCGCGCTGGCCGTCCCGATAAGCAGAAACAAGGCAGGTTCGGCAAAGGTGGCAAAAGAGGCCTCCCGTGCCGCGCCCATCCCTTCAAAAGAACTGCCAACATCCATCGCCGAAATCATCAAAACGATACGTGCCAGGCCCAGCGTATAGGCCACCACCACAAAATCATGTGAAAACTGGAGTGGTGCAAACTGCCCGAGCAAGGGAATCATGCTGGCTGCCAGCAAGCCGCAAATCAGGACGACGTAAGCGCCGACCCGGAATAAGGGGCTGGCAGTTGCGCTTATCACTGGACGTTTGCCCAGCAATCGCCACAGATCGTAGGCGGACTGGAGCAGTCGCGGCCCTTTGCGCCCCACCCACCAGGATTTGGTTCGGTTAACCAGTCCGACCAGCAGAATCGGCATGCTCAAAACGATGGCCCAATGAATCAACACCAAAGCCGCTTTCATGGGAGAACTCCTTCAGCCAGCAGTACCAGTGCAGCAATCACCACGAGAGCAGCCAAGCCTGCCGAAAACGCCAGACGCGGATCGTCTTCCTGCATTTTTCGCGAGAGGTCTGTTGCCGTTTCATCGCCATGGCTAATCACCGAATACAACCGCCGTTCCACGGAGTCCACGCAGTCCGTGACGACATAGCTGTCATCGGGGAAGTATCCGGTGGGTGCTTTTTGCTGTTTGATCAGCACCATGAGGCTCTTGAAGTGTTCGGCAAAATCCGTCGAGAAGCTGGCGCTGGTGTATTGCATGCGTGGCGTTGGCGCGCCATAGCCACAACCCCAGGTGGCATTGAGCATCGGTTGTTGCGCTTTTCTGGACTTGAGATGCCACCAGACGACCAGGCCGATACTGAGTGCCAGTGCGCCCGAGATCAGGCCGATCCGGGTCAGGATGTCGATGGTCGATTGCAGGTTGACTGCAACCACCCGGACCGGCATCGCTCGCATCAACAAAGCAGTTGGTCCGGCAACCATGGTTAAACCGAGTACGGGCACGACGCCCAGCACAATCGTGCCCACGGCATGAACACCCATCGGCACAAGCATCCAGCGACTGGCTTCACGGCCTTCCGGCAGACTGGAATCCCGTGAATTACCGAGAAAGATGCCCCCGAAAGCCCGCGTAATGCTGAGTGCCGAAACCGCCCCAACAAAAGCCAGCGTGGCCGCAACCAGGCCCAGTGCCAGCTTTGCCCAGACACCAATGCTTTCACCACTGAACAAGCCCGAATAGATCATGAACTCGCTGGCAAAGCCGTTGAAGGGCGGCAAAGCCGAGATGGCGATACCGCCAACGATGAAGCAAATGGCCGTGATCGGCATGAGCTTGGACAGGCCGCCCAGCCGCTCCAGATCCACGACATGCTTAACCTGATAAACGCAGCCGGCGGCATAAAACAACTGACATTTGAAAAACGCATGATTGAGCACATGCAACAAGCCACCGCCGAAGCCGAGGGCAACCAGTCCAGGTACATCCCAGCTCAGACCGAGACAACCGATGCCGAAGCCGATACCGGCGATACCGACATTTTCAGTAGACGAGTAACCAAGCAGCCGTTTCAGGTCGCGCTGACCGACCGTATACAGGCCACCGACCAACGCCGAGATGACCGAGAAAACGATCAGGAACCAGCCCATCCACTCATCCGGCTTGCCGAGAAGCAGGATGAATCGGACCAGCGCATACAAACCTGCTTTGTGAATCACCCCGGACATCAGTGCCGAGACATGGGCCGGCGCAGCGGCATGCGCCCGAGGCAGCCAGGAATGAAAGGGGAAAAAAGCCGATTTCAGGCCAAAGCTGGTGACCAGTAATAGAAAGACTGTATTCCGCAGGGTGCCCGGGTTCTGGCTCATCCAGTCGCCAAAATCGTCGAGGAACCAGGAGTGGGTATGGGTGTAGAGAATCATCACCGCCGCCACCAGGAAAATCAGGCCAATGTGGGTGGATACCAAATAATTGAAGCCGGCGAAGCGAACTTTTTCGTTGGGATAGTCCCAAATCACCAACAACCATGCTGCCAGGGCAGCAATTTCCCAGCCAAACAGGAAGGTTACGGTGTGCTCGCCGGTATAGACCAACAGGAACGAGACGGAAATCATGTTCAGCAGGGCGAAATGGACCCCCAGATGACGCGGTGTGCTGAAATATTTATCCATGTAACCGACAGCATAGACACCACCCAGAAAGGTCATGGGCAAGGACCAGCTCAGGAAGAATGCCCCTAGTGCGTCGAGCCGAAAATGCAGATCACCAATTGGATAAGCCCAAGGCATTTCGCCGGTAATGTCCGGTGCCCCCAACAACACGGGTATGACTACTGACCAGGCCACCATGGTCGCAAGTGCCTGCGAAACAAGGCCAATTGAGGCGCGGGCGGTGTTCCTGATCGGCAGCAGGCAGAGCCCCGCACCCAGCATCAATATCAGAACTGCAAGAATGAGTTGATTCATTGGGACTGCTTTCCACGGATCGCTTTTTTGATTTCCATGAGCATTTTCTGGACCAATTACTCTGAATCGTCGGCTCGTTGCACCCCACGGATCAACCAATCTGGCAACTCAATTGAGCCTGCATTCTCGACCATATATTGACGGATCAGCCGCCTAACAACCTGCGAAGGCGTGAGGTCTTGTTGAGCACAAATTTCGTCAAACAGGACTTTCTTCCTCGGATCAATGAGGACCGTCAGGCGTGCAGTTCTGCTTTCCATAATGGGAATTTGCTCCATATGTTATATCTGATGATAATTGCCATATAACTTAATATGCCTATAATTTTAATCCTATACGGAGACTATTTGTACCAAGAATTCCTTGTATGTGTGTTTGATTAACATGCGTTACCCGAAAAAATTGGGCCGCATCTGATGGCGTACTGCGACAAGTCTGGCTATCTGTTCATGGCAGCTGCTGAAAAATATCATCTTCAGTGACGCAAACTGGCAACTACGGTGACGATACCGAACCGCGTTAATTCAGCAGGTGCGCTGCACGTTGCGCAAAGCTCTACAACTGTCAGCGCGTGGCCAGCTGTGCTAAAAAATCACGCCACGCGAACAGCTTGGTTTTCACCTCAGCCAGGGTAAATCGCCCTTCTGGCAGATTCCACCAGTCGACATCTTCGGGCCCCACATTGCTTGGGTTGAACTGCACACCCTTGGCTTGCAGGTCCACATTGAATGCATCGCCGTCAACAAACCATTCTGTGCGCGTCGCATCTTCTATCTGCGCCATCGCGTGTAACACCTCATCACAACGCTGCAGCTCGGTCATGTCACTGGTGAGCCAGCTGCACACAAACCGATTCAACGGATGTTGGTCATCGACTGCGCCATCATGGCCCACCCACTCGCACGCGGGGTAGCGCACGGGCTGCGCAGTGCTGCCGGGAATCGGCGCTTGTGTTTGGATGAAGCAACGAAGTGACATGTTGTGTTTGCTCTCGTTCAACGACGCTTGCTGTAAACGGGATACGCCGTGACGCGTGGCTCTAGGTAGCCTTCCACGCGCACGCCGCTGGGCGTGAGTGCGCTCCACTTGTCACCGCGAATGGTTTTGCTGGGGCTGAACCACGCCGCGTTGACTTCGCTCACCACTTGCTCTGCCGTCCAGTCTTTGGGGAACATGGTGTTGGGCATGGGGTTGCCGTTGCGGTCGGTCTTGGTGATCCATTGGCCTGCACGCTGCGGGTCGGCCATTTGCACTTGGGCGCGGTACACACCTGTGGCATCGGGTGCAGACGCTGTGCCTTCCACCACACGCACATCGCCGTTGAGCAAGGTGTGGCCGCCTGTGGGCTCGCCAGTGCGGCGTTTGTAGTCGGCGCCGATGATGTGTTTGAAATCAATGGGCGAATTGCTGGCGGGCAGCGCCACATCAGCCGCGTGTGCAGCTTGCGGTGTTGCATGCGTCGGGTTGTGCGACGCGGTGTACGAAAAGAACGCCGACAGCGCGACGACGACCAACGCCACGGCCATACGAATCACTTTATTCACCCATCACCTCACCTTCGCGTCGTGGGTCAGCACCGCTCACCCACAGGGTTTGTTCATTTTTGTTTTGTTTCACCACGGCTTGCAGGCCACTGGTCAGTGCTTGCTCGCGCACCTCACGGCCACGCTCACGCAAGGCTGCGAGCGCGGCAGGGGCAAAGCGCCCGCCTTCCAACACCAAAGGCCTGCCCACGTTGCCAAAGTTAGGCAACGCAATCGCCTGTTGTGGGCTGAGACCCCAGTTCAATACACCATACACAGTTTTGGCCGTGAAGTGAATGATCATCGCACCGCCGGGGCTGCCCACACTCATCACCAACTGGCCCGTGGCTTTGTCAAACACCAAGGTGGGCGACATCGACGAGCGTGGGCGCTTGTTGGCTTGCACACGGTTGGCGACCGCGCGACCTTGTGCATCGCGCGGGGCAAAGCTGAAATCGGTGAGCTCGTTGTTAAGCAAAAAACCTTTGACCATTTGGCGCGAGCCAAACGCGTCTTCAATGGTGGTGGTCATGGCCAGTGCGTTGCCCTGCCCGTCCACGATGCTGATGTGCGAGGTGCCGTACTCAGGCTGCTCAGCCATGGGCGCAAAGCTGCTGCGCTGTGCGCGCACAGGAACACCAGGCAAAGCTTGCGGCATGGCCGTAGGGCGAATGAGCTTGGCGCGCTCGCGCAAATACGCAGGGGCCAGCAGGCTTTGCCATTCGCCACCAGGGCCGTTCACAAAATCTGGATCGGCCACGTATTGGGCGCGATCGGCAAAGGCCAAGCGCGAGGCTTCGGAATACAAATGCAGCCAACGCGGGTCGGGCGTACCGTCCACACGCTCAAGCGGCGACGTCATCAACGACGCAGGCGTGTGTTGCAACATGCCCAATATTTGACCGATGGCAATCGCACCTGAGCTCGGTGGCGGAAAGCCACACACGCGGTAAATACGACTCAGCGCCACGTGGTCAAAGCACACAGGCGTGCGCTCTTTGGTTTGGTAATTGGCGAGATCGCTGAGCGCCAAACGTCCGGGATTCGTGGGATGCTGCTGCACTTTGCGCACCACCGCCTCAGCCACCTCACCACTGTAAAACGCTTGCACGCCCTCGGTGGCAATGCGTTGCAGCACAGCGGCTAACTCGGGGTTACGCAGCACATGACCGACGGCGTACGGTTCACCATTGGCTTGGTAAAAGTAAGTGCGGGCTGTTGGGTCAAGACGCAAAAACGCATCAACCTTGAGTTGCGCGTGCAAGCGCGGACCGATGGCAAAGCCTTGGCTAGCCAATCTGATGGCCGGCTCAAACAACTGCGCCCACGGCAGCTTGCCATGCTGTGCATGGGCTTGCGCCAACATGCGCAGCACGCCGGGCGTGCCCACCGAACGGCCACCCACAACGGCACTGTGAAAAACGAGCGGTTTGCCATCGACGTTCAGCAACAGGTCTTCGGTAGCGGCGGCGGGTGCAGTTTCGCGCCCATCGAAAGCTTGCAACGTCGGCATGGTGTGAGCAGACTTGGCAGTTGTGCTGTGCAACAAGAATGCCCCACCACCGATGCCACTCGACTGTGGTTCGACCAAACCCAACACCATTTGCACAGCAATAGCAGCATCCACCGCCGAGCCACCCGCTTTCAAAATATCAAAGCCCGCTTGCGTGGCCAATGGGTTGGCAGCAGCCACGGCAAACTTGCGGGTCACCACATCGGCTTTGCGCGTGAAGCCGGTGGCAATTTCGGGTTGCAACGGCGCGTGGCTTGTGAGGCTTGGTGAAGCGCATGCACCCAATAACAACACCAACAACCCAAGACTTGCACGACGGCGAGCGTTACGCAATAAGCCAATGCGCGTTTGCGCTGCTGCCGCGCTTGAACGATGGCGTGGCTTGCCAATCACTTCTTAAACACTTTGTTGTGCAGTCGCCGCATCGACAGCCACACCACCAAGCCCACGAACGGCAAAGCACAAGCCGCCGTGAGGTCGGGCGAGAACGGCCAACCCACTTTCTCTGCGCCTTTGGCCAAGTAGCTGACCAAGCCTGTGAAGTAATAGGTGATGGCCGCCACCGACAAGCCTTCCACCGTTGACTGCAACTTGAGCTGCACATCTTGGCGTTGGTTCATGGTGGTCAGCAAGGCTTGGCTGCTTTGCTGCTGCTCATAGTCCACTCGCGTGCGCAACAAATTACTCATGCGCGAGATGCGTTGAGACAACGCATTTTGGCGGCGTTCAGCCCAGTCGCAGGTGCTGCGGGCGGGCGACAAACGCCGCGTCATGAATTCCGCAATGGTTTGCATGCCGGGCATGCGCGACTCGGCAATGTCGCGAATGCGGCGGTCGACCAACTCAAAGTAGGCGCGCGTGGCAGAGAAGCGCGAATGGGTGCTGGCGTATTGGCCCTCGACCTCGCCAGCCAAACGCGTGAGGCGGTCCAACAACATCGCTTCGTCAGCACTGGTGGCGTTGCGTATGGCATTGGCCAGTGCGGCAAATTCACGCTCGGCATCGGCCAAGACATCCGAGGCTTGGCGGGCGGCAGGCACGCCCAATAGCGCAGCCATGCGGTAGGTCTCAATCTCAAGCAGCTGTTGCACCAAGCGGCCTTGTCGGCGCGGCGTGAGAGAACCCGTCAGCAACACGATGCGCGAATAGCCATCAGGGTGGAGCTGAAAGTCGGTGTACACCTCGCCATGGCCTTCGGCCACGGTAGAGGCCACCAAGGTGTCGTCGTGCAACACCTTGGGCATGTCTTTGTGAATGTCCATAGTCGACGACGACAACAGCCACACATGCAAACGCGCCAAGCACTCGCCGGGCAGCTGAGTCAGCCACTTTTGTGGCGCCGCTTGAATCGCAGTCATGGGGTCGCCGCCATGCGCAAACACATCGGCCCCCACGGGGCGCATGAACGTCCACGACACAAACTCGGTGTGCAGCTCCCAGCGCATGCGAAATGCGCCCAAGTCCACGCGCACATGGTTGGTATAGGCATCGGGCGCTGGCAAGTGGTGGTCGCGCAGCAACTGGGCCAAGTGTTCGCGGCTGGCTTGTGCGCTGGCACGGTCCACCCACATGACCACACGCGAGATGACCTGTGGCGCTTGCATGGGCTCTGGCGGTCGTGCATGCACTTCATTGTGCAAGGCCAGTCGTTGGGGGTGGTCGATCATCGCGGTCTTTCCAAGAAAACTCGTTGAGCCATCAATATAAGCGAAGCCAAATCATGCCCCAACGAAAAACGGCACCCGAAGGTGCCGTTTAGAGGTCAAAACAGTATGAACTGAATTAATCTTCCACGAAGGCTTCTTCGCGTTTGTTCTTGATGGACGGCATCAGCACGATCACCAAGAGCAAGGCCGCCGCAGCCAACAAACCAGCAGACAGCGGACGTGTGCCAAAGACCGACCAGTCACCGCGCGACAGCAGCAACGCACGGCGCAGGTTCTCTTCCATCATGGGGCCGAGGATAAAGCCCAACAGCAAGGGCGCGGGTTCAGCGCCCAGCTTGACGAACAGATAGCCAATAAAGCCAAAGGCAGCCACCATCCAGATGTCGAAGGTGTTGTTGTTGGTCGAGTACACACCAATCGCGCAAAACAGCACGATGGCGGGGAACAAGAAGCGGTAAGGCACAGACAGCAATTTGATCCACATGCCGATCAAAGGCAAGTTCAAGA
>JACCDU011322783.1_pt1 | contig 20586 bp, 14 predicted proteins | sample 7446081 | NCBI WGS metagenome assembly JACCDU01 (sample SAMN15323447, study PRJNA562643) | freshwater metagenome | isolation source: river surface water | place: USA:Blue River Watershed | collected 2017-08-17
CAGCGGCTTCATTGATTGCATTGGCCTGCGCATTGCGGAGTTGTACATAAGGTAAAAATTGAGTGACAAATTCTTTGAATACTATATGAGAGGGGCTTCCGGCAAGTACCCACTCGAGAGGGTTTCCCTTTTGTCCTTTCAACTGCATCGGCGCATTCTCCAAAAACAATTCAGCCGGCTGCTGCTGATCTCCCACAAAAAGAAAGAGAAGCATGGGCTCTGCTAGTTCTCCACGCAACGTAAATTGATTATTAAAAAGTACAGTAGTAGCAAAGGGCATATTCTCGCCGCTTCTGAACAATCGCACCTGTGCGCTATCCGAAAAACCGGTAAGCGAACCCGTAAGTTCAAATTTTTTTGTGGCTTGTGCTTGTGCATCAAAGAAAAAAAACGTTGCAACAAATCCAAGTACCAATCTACAAATCAATAAATGTACACGCATGAAATGAATTTTATCGAATAAGTTGACGAAACTGAAGTATAGATTTAAAATCTTTTTCACCAGGAGCAGTTTCAAACTCCAGATTTAAATCAGCTCCAAAAAAATCAAGATGATCAAACTTTCGTAATACGGATGACTGTTGCAGACCAATTCCCCCCGATAAGAAGAAGGGTTTTTCAATTCGAAGAGAAGCTAGCAAATTCCAATCAAAAGCGCTCCCATAAATAGCATTACTTGAAGCAAAAGGACCCGTGAATAAATAATAATCACAAACAGCATCATACTGCTGTAGTTGTTTTTCGAGATATGAATGATCCTTTTCAATTGATAAAAGCTTAATAACCTCTACTTCGGTACTTAGATCTTCACACAATTCGGGAGACTCTTCACCAATTAATTGAATGGCATCTAGCTTATAGGCATCAATACAATCCAGCGCATCTGATAAAGATGGGTTACGCAGAATTCCTACCTTTTTTAGATCAAAATCAGCATTGGAAACTTCCTTTGCATTCAAAGAATCACCTGCATACCAGGGCGTATCCGGAATCAGTACCAACCCAGCCATATCAACCTCCAGCCCATCTAACTGTTGCAATTGTTTAAAAGTTGTGACCCCGCAAACTTTGATGTTCATGATTACTCTTTTGTGACTGCGTCAAAGATCGTCAATTTACTTAACTTAACTCTCTAAAAACCCACTCGAATGAAAAAGCAATCAACTGTCTTTTTTATTGCAACAATCTCTTTACTGTTAGGATTTTGTCCTTTCTCTTTTGCACAGTCTGGCTACAAAACACCCCCCAAAGAAATTACTGACCTGCTGCTTGCCAAAAGACCTGCAGCAGTAAGTATCGATAATAAAGGTGAGTGGATGGTCCTAATGCAAACCAATAGTTATGCAGAAATGGAAGAACTAGCTGCACCTGAACTTCGAATTGCAGGGTTGCGTATCAATCCTGCCAATTTTGCGCCAAGTCGAATGAATTTAATTGAACAACTCTACTTGCGAGATGCTCGCACGCAAAAAGATTTTTCAATAGAGGGACTTCCCAAACCGCTCCACGCAACAGGAGTAACTTGGAGTCCAGACCAGCGTGGATTTGCTTTTTTACAGGTAAACACAACCAGTGTGGACCTTTATCAGGTCAACATTGCTACCAAAAAAGCAATACGCATCAATAAATCACCACTCAACATTGTTCTCAATAGGTATCAATGGATAGACGCTAACACCCTTTTGTATTTCACTGCTACACGTAAACCTACCGAAGCGCCAATCAAAGTTGCTGTACCAGATGGACCAACTATTCAGGAAAATAGTGGCAAGGCCTCTCCTCGCCCAACGTTTCAAGATTTGATCAAGTCTCCTTATGATGAACAACTCTTTTCTTTTTATGCCACTGCACAATTAGTTAGTAACACGAAAGGCGTGGAAACAAAAATAGCCGGGCCTGCACTTTACAAATCAGCTTCACTTTCTCCCGATAAAAAATATATCCTTACTGAGGTGATGACCCCTCCCTTTTCGTATAGTGTGCCTGCTGGTGGATTTGCCTCTTTGCTTTTTATAATGGATCGCAAAGGAACGACTATAAAAAATTTAGGTGCCAACCCCTCTTCCGAAACAGCGCCAAGCGGCAATGATAATGTGCAACCCATTGCTAGAGGACATGAGTGGAGAGATGATCAAGCCGCTACCTTGGTTTGGTGTGAACCCTTAGACAGCGGCCTGATAAAAAAACAAATGGACTATCACGATGCGGTTTATGCATTAAGCGCTCCATTTAACGGAGAGAAAACACTCCTGTTTAAAACGAAGATGCGCTATAGCAATACCGTATGGGGCAATGAGGGACTTGCGTTGGTGTATGAAGGATTACGCTCACGCCAACAATCTGGTATTAATCGCTTTAATCCGATCACAGGAGATCTAGAAAGAATTTTTACTCGTAACACAACAGATGCATACTCTAATCCTGGTTCTGCGGTTACCAAACCCAACGAATATGGACAACCTGTTTTGTGGACCATCGACAATGGCAATAAAGTGCTTTTTAATAACACAACAGGTAGCTCATCGAAAGGAGATTTACCCTTTTTACTTTCTTTTCACGTTCACACAAAAAAAGTAGACACGCTATGGAAATGCAGCGAGGGCGTTTTTGAAACGGTTCAAAAAATTATTGATGCAGAAAATAGAGTATTAATCACACAACGAGAGAGTGAAAAAGAAGTACCCAACTATTTTCAAAAGGATCTTATTCGTCGTATAGCAGACCGTCCATTGACCAATTTCAAGAATCCCTACCCTGCAATGGATGGCGTTACAAAAGAAAAGATTTTTTACAAGCGTGCGGATGGTATCAATTTGACAGGTGAACTCTATTTGCCAAAAAATTATAACAAAGAAAAAGATGGCAAACTGCCCGTTTTCATTTGGGCCTACCCGGCAGAATATAATTCTGCTGCAGATGCTGCACAAATTCGAGGAAGCGAACATCGATTTACCTATCTGAGTGGCGGATCACCAGTGTTTTATGTAACACAAGGCTATGCAGTGCTAAACAATGCGGAGATGCCTATTGTTGCCAGCAGTGAAAATGGAAAACCAAACGACAACTTCATTGAACAATTAACAATGAATGCCGAGGCCGCCATTCAAACTTTAAATGAAAGAGGAGTTGGCGACCCAAGTAGAGTAGCGGTAGGAGGTCATAGTTACGGTGCATTCATGACGGCCAATTTACTTGCCCATACCAAACTCTTTAAAGCCGGAATTGCTCGCAGTGGTGCGTATAACAGAACCCTAACTCCTTTTGGATTTCAGAATGAAGACAGAACCTATTGGCAAGCGCCAGAGCTTTACAATCAAATGAGCCCATTTAACTATGCCGATAAAATCAAAGCACCGCTCTTGCTGGTACATGGAGAGTTGGACAACAACACAGGAACCTTCCCTATACAAAGTGAAAGAATGTACAATGCAATTAAAGGCCATGGCGGAACGGCTCGTTATGTGAGTCTACCTTATGAATCACATGGATATACAGGCAAGGAAAATCTGCTTCACGTACTTGCCGAGCAGTTTGAATGGATGGAGCGGTTTGTAAAGAAAGCTTCAGTCGAAAAGCAAGAGCCTAAAAAAGGTTTTTAGCCACTAGGTAACAGATAGTATCATAGCGTAAAAACCGTAATTTTGCAGCTGTTTCACAACCTGTAAAACCAAAATTATGGCCGATCTTTTTGAAAAGTTATTGAAGAATGCAGGCCCCCTGGGTCAACACCGTGAAAGAGCGCATGGATACTTTGCTTTCCCAAAATTAGAAGGCGAAATCAGCAGCCGTATGAAGTTCAGAGGCAAAGACATGATTGTCTGGAGTCTGAATAATTATCTAGGCCTTGCCAATCACCCCGAAGTGAGAAAAGCAGATGCTGACGGAGCTCGTGAGTATGGACTTGCCTATCCAATGGGCGCCCGTATGATGAGCGGAAACAGTAATCTACACGAAAGATTGGAAGCAGAGTTGGCGGCATTTGAAATGAAAGAAGATGCCGTGTTACTCAATTTTGGATACCAGGGAATGCTGAGTGTCATCGATGTACTATGCGGTCGTCACGATGTGATTGTATACGATGCCGAAAGTCATGCATGTATCATTGATGGTCTTCGCATGCACCCCGGTCATCGCTATGTTTTTAAACATAACGACGTGGAAGATTGTGAAAAACAATTACAACGAGCTACTGCTCTTGTTGAAAAACAAAAAACCGGAGGCATTCTGCTGATCACCGAAGGCGTATTTGGCATGGCAGGTGACCAAGGAAAACTTAAAGAGATTGCTGCACTTAAAAACAAATACCAGTTCCGTTTACTAGTAGATGACGCACATGGCTTTGGCACATTGGGTAAAACAGGAGCGGGTGCCGGTGAAGAACAGGGCATACAAGATAAAATTGATATTTACTTTTCCACGTTTGCTAAATCAATGGCAAGTATTGGAGCTTTTGTAGCAGGTGATAAAGTAATCATGGATTTTATCCGCTATAATATTCGTTCACAGATTTTTGCTAAAAGCTTACCGATGCCGTTGGTAGTAGGCAACCTTAAGCGATTGGAATTATTACGCGACCATCCAGAATACAAGGACAAGTTGTGGAGTAATGCACTAAAACTGCAAAAGGGATTAAAAGACCGTGGATTTGATATTGGCAAAACAGATTCTGTTGTTACCCCAGTATATATGAAAGGTGGCGTAGAAGAGGCCACTGCCATGGTAATGGACCTTCGTGAAAATTATGGTGTATTCTGCTCCATTGTAGTTTATCCGGTTATTCCAAAAGGACACATCATTTATCGTCTGATTCCATCTGCCATCCATAATGATGCAGATATCGAAGCAACCCTCAAGGCCTTCTCTGAGACCAAGGTAAAATTGGATGCGGGCGCTTATAAAGTGGAGGCGGTACCTGATATGGCTGAAAAAAAATAAAGAAATACCACTTATCAATCTTTTTACAGACGGTCTTATCAGGCCGTCTTTTTTTATACATTTATGGACTAAATCAACGCGTATGCGAAACCTACTTGTCATTTTACTGCTCTGCAGCATCTCCGCCAGTGCACAAACAAAATCAATTACACTAGAGGATATCTATAAAAAAGGAACCTTTCGAGGTGAGTTTATAAATGCTCGGTTTGACACTACAAAAAAGGAGGTGAACTGGCAATGGAATCGCTACAAAGATCAGTTTGGGAAAAAAATCAATCGAGCGGATCAGGTCATAACAAGTGCGACTAAACCACAGCTCCATTTAGTTAAATCCAATACAGAATCAATCTATAGAAGATCAACAAAAGCAGTAATTCATTTGCTGATCACGACCGATAGGGACACACAACTGATTCGCTTAAAGGGGACCCTTGCAGGGGGCGGCGAACAAGAAGACCCCAAGTTTTTACATGCCGAATTTTCCCCTACGGGTGAGTATATCTCCTATGTTTACCAGAATAATCTCTACCTCTACAATATTGCCTCAGGATCTTATACGGCCGTTACCAACGACGGAAAATGGAATGAAGTAATTAATGGTAATTGTGATTGGGTGTATGAAGAAGAATTTGAATTCACGCAAGCCTATGCCTGGAATAAAGAAGGAACTCATTTAGCCTATTACCGATTTGACGAAACAGGAGTAAAGGAGTTCAATATGACGATGTATGATAATTCGCACAATACCGATTACCGTTATAAATATCCTAAAGCAGGCGATGATAATTCTGTAGTTGAAATTCATCTGTACGATGTAAAAAAAAGCAAAGACGTAAAAGCCGAATTTGAAACAGGAGATATCTATATCCCCCGAATCAAGTGGACAGAAGACAATAACACACTCGTTGTTTTCTGGATGAACCGTCATCAAAATCATTTAAAATTATTAGCCACTGATGCTAACACAGGTAAGAGTCGCCTTTTATATGAAGAAACCAACAAATACTTTGTAGAAATCAACGACGATTGGTGGTTCTTAAAAGACGGAAAACACTTCTTATTCACCAGTGAAATGAATGGCTATCGTCAATTATACCTCTACAGTCTGGACGGCCAAACTAAACTACAATTAACAAAAGGTAATACTGAAATCACAGAAGTGAATGGAGTTGACGAATCGAACAAACGAATATTCTATACGCTGGCAGCTCCACGCCCGATGGATCGCAACGTGATGGTTACAGATTTTACGGGTAAAACAACCACCGCCCTCACAAACGGTGAGGCATGGAATCGAGTGGTGTTCAATGATAATTTTACTGAGTACTTTTTATACCGCACGGACATCAATACACCGCAACAGGTAAGTAGATATCAATTAGTGGTAGACAAGAAAAAAGGAATTTCTTCTACCTTATTACAACAATTAGGAGAGAGCGCAAAGCTCAAAGAAAAAATGCAGGAGTATGGGTTTGGTAATGCCACCTTCATACGCGTTCCTAACAGTAAAGGAGGCACCCTCAATGGCTGGATGCTGAAACCACAAGCATTTGACCCTACCAAAAAATATCCAGTCTTATTTTGTAACTATGGAGGCCCAGGCTCTCAGCAAGTGGCCAATCGATTTGGTGCAGTTAGCACCTGGCATCAATTACTAGCACAAAAAGGATTTATCGTCGTTAGTATTGATAACACTGGCACCGGCTATAGAGGAGAAGAGTTCAAGAAAAAAACATACCTGCAACTTGGAAAACTTGAAATAGAGGACCAAATTGATGCTGCAAAAGAATTGGGTAAACTTTCATTTGTTGATAAAGACCGCATCGGCCACTGGGGATGGAGTTATGGAGGTTTTATGAGTTCATTAGCTATCACCAAGGGAGCGGGCGTTTTTCATGCGGCTGTAGCCGTTGCACCCGTAACCAGCTGGCGTTTTTATGACAACATCTACACAGAACGGTATATGCGTACACCCAAAGAAAATGAAAGAGGCTACGATGATAACTCACCACTAAATCATGCAGAAAAGGTCAAGGGAAAATATCTTTTGATCCATGGTACAGCCGATGATAATGTGCATTTTCAAAACGCTACACAAATGGTAAGCGCTTTGGTAAAAGCGAATATCACTTTTGATAGTTTTTATTACCCTAATAAAAATCATGGAATTGGTGGCACCTTAGATAATACTACTTTCCATTTATGGAGTATGAAAACAAAATGGATCTTGAATAATTTGGGTAACGAAAACACCAAGAGGGATTAAAAAAGAACCCCCGATGGAAATCGGGGGACCCTAATCAAAAACCATTAACCATTAAACCTTATCCTATGAAAATTCTAATCGAATTTAGTTGGTTGAAAGGCTTTTAACAGGTTAATTCTCAGATATTTTAATGAATTAAGGGTTATTTACTAATATATACTTATTCGATTGAACTTATCCCAAAACTGTGGGTTATAGATATATGAAAAAGGTAGTAGTAGCTGTTACGGGTGCCAGCGGTTCAATATATGCAGCAGACCTTCTGCAAAAGTTATCCCAGTTGAAAGATCAATGGGCAGAGCTAGCGTTAGTGATGACAACTAATGCTAAAGAAGTGTGGAACACGGAGCTCGAAAATGATAGCTGGAAGAATCTCCCCGTTAAACAATTTACTACAACTGATTTTTCTGCGCCTTTTGCTTCAGGCTCTGGTCAGTATGATACGATGATCATTATACCTTGTTCCATGGGAACGCTGGGACGAATAGCTACTGGGGTCTCCAGTGATTTAATTACCCGTGCTGCTGATGTAGTTTTAAAAGAAAGAAGAAAACTAATCTGCGTGGTTCGCGATACCCCCTACAATTTGATCCACATTCGGAATATGGAAACCGTTACGCTGGCAGGAGGTATTATATGTCCTGCAACTCCTTCTTTTTACAGCAAACCTAAAACAATAGAGGCTGTTGCCTCTACCGTTACAGATCGTGTATTGGATCTTGCAGGTTTTTCAATCAAAACCTACAGGTGGGGCCATTGAGTTAAATGCCCGCTTGCTTACGAATTACATTGAGCGCTCCCCCAGCTTTAAACCACTCGATTTGTTGTTCATTATAGGAGTGATTGGCTACAATAGTGTCTTGACTTCCATCTGCATGATTTAAGACAATCTCCAGCGGCTTTCCAGGGGTAAAATTGGTTAATCCAATTATATCAATGTTATCATCCTCTTGAATTTTTGCGTAATCTTCTTTATTCGCAAAAGTCAAGGCAAGCATCCCTTGTTTTTTCAAATTAGTTTCATGAATACGGGCAAACGATTTAACCAACACAACACGAACGCCCAAATGACGAGGCTCCATGGCCGCATGTTCGCGTGAAGAACCCTCTCCATAATTTTCATCTCCCACTACAATAGAACTGATACCAGCTGCTTTATAGGCGCGCTGTGTAGCAGGAACTGGACCATACTCTCCAGTCAATTGATTTTTGACAAGGTCTGTTTTCTCGTTAAAAAAGTTTACCGCACCAATCAACATGTTATTGCTGATATTATCCAAGTGTCCTCTAAATTTTAACCAAGGGCCGGCCATTGAAATGTGGTCAGTAGTACATTTTCCCTTTGCTTTGATTAGGAGTTTAAGACTTTTTAGATCTGTTCCTTCCCAAGCCGCAAATGGGTATAATAGTTGCAAGCGCTTGCTATCTGATTTCACATCTACTGTTACTTTACTTCCATCTTCTGCAGGAGCCTGATATCCGGCATCCTCCACTGCAAAACCTGCTGCAGGCAATTCGTTTCCTGCTGGCGGATCTAATTTAACGGCCTCCCCTTTTTCGTTAATCAACGTGTCAGTGATAGGATTAAAAGTGAGATCCCCGGCAATAGCAAGTGCTGTAACCAATTCCGGACTAGCCACAAAAGCAAGTGTATTTGGATTACCATCAGCACGCTTTGCAAAATTTCTATTAAAAGAATGTACAATCGTATTTCTCTCCTGCTTCTCTGCACCCATACGATCCCACATTCCTATACAAGGTCCACAGGCATTTGCAAATACGCGCGCACCAATTTTAGAGAATGTATCCAAGAAACCATCTCTTTCAATGGTGTAGCGCACCAATTCACTGCCGGGAGTGATTGTAAATTCTGCTTTTGTTTTTAATCCTTTTTCTGCAACTTGTTTGGCTAAACTTACCGCACGACTAATATCCTCATAAGAGGAATTAGTACAACTACCAATCAAACCCACTTCAACTTTTGTGGGCCAACCATTTTGTGCAGCTACTTCTTTCATTTTTGAAATAGGTGTAGCAAGATCTGGTGTAAATGGACCATTCAGATGAGGCTCTAGTTCACTCAGATTTATCTCAATGACTTTATCAAAATATTTTTCAGGGTTTGCATATACCTCTGGGTCACCCGTCAAGTATTCTTTGATTTGATCGGCAGCATCAGCTACCTCTTTTCTTCCTGTTGCCTCCAGGTAACGACGCATACTTTCATCATATCCGAATGTAGAAGTAGTAGCTCCTATTTCTGCACCCATGTTGCAGATGGTGCCTTTACCTGTACAACTCATACTCGTTGCTCCTTCTCCAAAATATTCCACAATGGCATTGGTACCTCCTTTAACAGTGAGAATACCCGCAACTTTTAAGATTACATCCTTTGGTGAAGTCCAGCCGTTCAACTTGCCTGTCAATTTTACACCAATCAGTTTGGGCATAAGTAACTCCCAGCTAAGACCTGCCATCACATCACATGCGTCTGCTCCTCCTACTCCAATTGCGATCATTCCTAAACCACCTGCATTTACTGTATGTGAGTCCGTACCAATCATCATTCCACCCGGAAACGCATAGTTCTCTAACACAACCTGGTGAATGATTCCGGCACCGGGTTTCCAAAATCCTATCCCGTATTTATTTGAAATAGAAGAAAGAAAATTATATACCTCCTCATTATCACTAACCGCTTTAGAAAGATCGGACTTGCCCTCATTTTTGGCAACAATCAAGTGGTCGCAATGCACCGTTGAAGGAACTGCAACTTTTTTACGACCTGTGGTATCAAATTGCAAAAGAGCCATTTGTGCGGTTGCATCCTGCATCGCAACACGATCTGGCGCAAAATCTACGTAGTCCTTACCCCTTTGAAAATCACGAGGTGAAACACCATCCCATAAATGCGCATATAAAATTTTCTCTGCCAATGTAAGGGGTCTTCCCAGCGCTTTTTTAGCAGCTTCCACTTTAGCAGGCATTCCTGCATAGGTCTTCTTGATTAAGTCCAGATCAAATACCATGATTTTCGATTTTGTTTTCGCGGTGCAAAATTAAGAAAATCAAACCGAGGGATGACCGGTCTTTTGTATTTTTGGAATAAATAAAAACCGAATCCTTCCCCTATGGAAAAACTAAAATCTTTTGTGGAGTGGAATGTATTTGGAGTTTGCACCGCTATTGGCCTTCGAATGGGTATTTCCACCAGCCGCATCAGGCAGTATTTTTTGTATACCTCCGTACTCACCTTAGGCTCACCCGTCATTATTTACCTAGTTCTAGCCTTTTGGAAAGATCTCAGAAAATATATGCATTCAACGCGCAGAAATCCATGGCATAGCCTCTAACAAGGGGTGAAGCTTATAGTATCTCCTTCAACTTTTGTACTAACTGATTGACCTCCGCTTCGGTATTGAATTTTGAAAATGAAAACCGGATGGGCACACCCTCTTTTTCCCCAGGAATGGCTTGTATTACATGACTACCCTGACTGGCACCGCTGCTGCAGGCACTTCCAGCAGAAACGCAAATACCCTGCATATCCAAACTCATTAACAACAGTTCAGATTGTGGAGTTCGGGGAAAAGAAACATTTAATACAGTATACAAAGATTGACCATCCCAGTCGCCATTAAAACGAATACCAGGAATCGTTTGTAGTAATTGATTGGCCAGCAAATTTTTCAAATGCAAAATATGATCTTGGTCAGTCTCCATTTGCTTTGATGCAATTTCTAGTGCCTTTGCAAATCCTACGATCCCCGGTACATTCTCCGTACCCGCACGCATATTACGCTCCTGTCCGCCTCCATGAATCATCGGATTCACTTTAACTGACTCAGAGATAAAGAGTATTCCAATTCCTTTTGGGCCATGAAATTTATGCGCAGCACCAGTGGCGAAATGAATATTAGATTGATTAAAATCCAACGGATAATGGCCAACAGTTTGAACAGTATCAGAATGAAACACTGCATTGTATGTGCGACAGAGATTTCCCACTGCATTGACGTCAAGTAAATTTCCAATTTCATTATTGGCATGCATCAAGGAAACCAAGCAACGCTGCTTGGTATTTTTTAACAATTGCTCTAAATGCGACAAATCAATATGTCCATTTGGTAAGACATTCACCATTGCTAAAGTAACTCCATGACTTTTTTCAGCCGCAGTAATGGTATGAAGTACGGCGTGGTGCTCCAATGGTGAAGTGATGATATGTTTACAACCCAAATCTTCAATAGCAGACCGAATCGCCATATTATCACTTTCAGTACCACCACTTGTAAAAAAGATTTCTCCTGGCTTCACATTCAAAATGCCGGCCACAGTTTTACGTGCGTTCTCAATAGCTAGACGTGTTTCTCTGCCAAAAGAGTAAATAGAAGAAGGATTTCCGAAATGTGAATGCAAATACGGCAACATAGCCTCTACAACCAATGGATCCATTGGAGTAGTTGCAGCATTATCAAAATAAATACGGGTCATTGATTATGCGAATATACACTAGGATCTAGAAAGAGAGAGTTCTCCGATATCTCTCATAAGTTGTTGTGCAATATTGTTTGCCTTGGTTTCTAAATCGCTCTCCGCATATATACGAACGATAGGCTCGGTATTAGAAGCACGAAGATGTACCCAATCCTGATCAAATTCAATGCGAAGTCCTTCTTCACGATTGATAGGCTGCTTTTTATATTTTTTTTCAATCGCATCTAAAAGTAAATTCAAGTTGACACCAGCCGGTAACTCAATTTTATTTTTTGAGATAAAGTAATTCGGATAATTTTTTCGAAACCCACTCATAGCTTTATCCTGTCCGGCAAAATGAGAAAGGAAGAGCGCAATTCCAATGAGGGCATCTCTGCCGTAATGGAAGTCAGGCACTATGATTCCACCATTTCCTTCGCCACCAATCACAGCCTGCGTATCCTTCATCTTTTTAACAACATTTACTTCGCCCACAGCCGCCGGCGTATAAAGCCCCCCCCATTTCAAAGTCAGTTCACGAAGTGCCTTTGTACTACTCATATTACTCACCGTATTGCCTTTTCGTTGCGACAACACATAATCAGCTACTGCAACTAAGGTGAATTCCTCTCCGAATAAAGTACCGTCTTCATTCACAAAACAAAGTCGATCCACATCAGGGTCAACGGCAATTCCGAGGTCAGCACCCTGCCGAACTACTTCTTCACAAAGTTGACGAAGATGCTCAGGCAAAGGTTCAGGATTATGTGCAAATTGTCCATTGACAGTTTCATTTAACACAATAATCTCTTCAACTCCTAATGCACGAAGCAAGGCCGGTACATAGGTAGAGCCCGTTGAATTGATTGCATCAACAACCACCTTGAACTTTTTCTTGGAAATAATTTCCTTCTTGACAAGCGAATAGTTCAAAACAGCCTCAACATGCAGATCCAAGAAATTTTTTGAAACGATTTTTCCAAGCTTTTCTACAGATGAAAAATTAAAAGATTGCGAGTCCGCTAACGCCAATACCCGCGCACCAGCAGCAGCATCTATAAATTCCCCCTTTTCATTTAACAACTTTAACGCGTTCCACTCGCGGGGATTGTGACTAGCAGTTATGATAATTCCACCAGCAGCCTTTTCGGCAGGAACTGCAATCTCAACGGTTGGTGTAGTACTTAAGCCCAGATCAATCACCTCAATGCCAAGACCAACTAATGTTTGCATCACTAATTGCTGTACCATTTCACCACTAATTCGACCATCACGTCCTACTACAACACGAGGAGACTCTATCCCTTCCGCAATAATTGTTGCAAAGGCCGCTGTAAATTTTACAATATCGACGGGGGTAAGATTTTCTCCGACACTTCCTCCAATGGTTCCTCTAATGCCGGAGATACTTTTCAATAATGACATAGGAAGGTTTTGCGGTGCAAAAATACAGGTTGTAAATCAAACCTTCTTTGCGAAAATTAACTAGTAAATTTGCGTTATGCAGGAGCATTCGTGGTTTTCGGAGTGGTTCAATTCTCCCTATTATCACTTACTTTATTCCCACCGAGATGAAGAGGAAGCAAAACAATTCATCAATCGACTTATTGACCATTTGCATCCGAAACAGGAAGCACGCATGCTCGACGTAGGATGCGGAAGAGGTCGGCACAGTCGTCAACTAGCGGCACTAGGCTTTGATATAACAGGAATTGATGTGGCACCTGAAAATATTGAATTTGCCAACCAATACGCCACAACACATCTAAACTACCAGGTGCATGACATGCGAAAGATCTATTGTGCACATTGCATGGACTATGTCTTCAACTTCTTTACAAGTTTTGGCTACTTTGACAACGCGCATGAACATGAAAGAGCTTTGCACACAATGGCCATTGCCTTAAAAAAAGGCGGCACACTTGTTCTAGACTATGTCAATTGTGACTTTGCCATACAGCAATTAATCGAAAAAGAGGAGCGCATTATTGAACAGGTTCGCTTTGACATTACTCGCTGGCATGACTCCAAATACCTCTATAAAAAAATTGTCGTGCACGATGAAAGTAAATCGACAACATGGTCGTACACTGAGAAAGTAGCAAAGTTCACCCAAGAAGAACTGGGCACAATGATTCAGCAACATGGTCTACAAATAAATCAGATTGCAGGAAACTACCAATTGCAGGCATTTACTAAAAAACATTCGCCTCGATTAATTTTTATTGCACAACGCTTACACTAATCACGAGGATTACTCATAATTAGATACCTCGATGTTTCAAAGAGGGCAAATGTCAGATCAGAAAGCGACTGCTTTACTTTCCGTTTTTCTTTAGTGCTCAATGATTGACGTGTACTGTCCATAAAAAAAAGCTGTTCCTCCCCCGCATTTAGATTACGAACAAAAAAATAATCATCGGTTACTACCCCAATTCGATCGGCCGCATTGGTAATAAATGCGAAATGATTTTTACTATGTGGATCAAGCAAATCCCTACCCAACGTTCTGTTCTGATAGGTACGATGCAATAAACCTGCCAAGGTAGGCATCACATCAATTTGGGAAACCACTTCTTTTCTTCGTTGAGGGGCTAATAAACTGGGCGCATAAAAAAGAAGTGGTACATGCTGATCAGTTAGTCGTTGAGTAGTCCAAATGGAGGGATACACTGCATTTGCATTGCCTGCAACGCCATGATCGCCTACTAACACAAAGATGGTATTTGCAAAATAGGGCGACCGAGAGGCCTCTTCAAAAAAAGCGCGAAAACAATAATCCGTATAGCGAAAAGCATTGTACTCGTCTACAGATTCAAAGCCATATTTTTCTAATACTGCTTGGTCAACCGTGTCTTTTTTAAATGCACTATCAGAAGAAGGAATAGATCGCTGAAAAGGACGGTGATTACCAGAAGTTTGGATATATGCAAAAAAAGGGCCCTTCGCATTATTAAAAACAGCATGCGCCTCTAGCAATAAATCCTTATCACTGATTCCCCAAACATTAATAGGTGGAATGGAAGGGCGCTGTCCGGTATGCATTTGCAGTCCTTCAATGTTTCGAAGTACTCCTTCAAAATTATTGAACTCCGCATCGCCTCCCAGAAAGTAGTGCTTTTCATATCCTTCTAAACTATTGATAAGCGTGTATTGATTGAGCGCTTTTGGATTGCGGCTTGAAAACTTGAATAATTGCGCATCAGGTATTCCCGTTAAAATGGCAAATAAAGCACGTGCCGTTGAAAAGGTAGGGGCAAAACAGCGTTCAAAAAAAACACCCCGATGGGAAAGTGAATCAAAATAGGGAGTTGTATTAAGTGGATTTCCACTCATGCTGCTTTTATACATACTGAATGACTCACACTGAACAACTACAATATTGGGGCTACTTTCTACTGCTGTGCTACGAGGACCAATGGTTCGGTGAAATTGCATTCGATCTGTTTCACTCCATCCCATCCAATTAGCAAGCACGGGATAAAGTGCTCGAGCCCTATCCTCATTATAACTGGGTTGTCTGAGACTGAGGGTTGCAGCAAAATTCTGAAGTGGGTTAATAGCCAGATAGGATAGAAAACTTTGCTGAAACCGAAAACTATCACGCCGTTTTAAAGGGATGCTAGTTACAGATCCATGTATAAGAAACAGGAGCACTAGTACAGAAACTAAAAAATAACTGGGGCGATGCGGAATACCTAAACCATCGGTTTGGTTGATCACCTGCCAGTGACTTTTATGATACATCCAACGAAAAAATAATACGGCAACGCCTAACCCAAGTAACATCCAGAGTATAGGATACGTTTGCCAAATCATTTTTACAGAAATAGTAAAATCTTCTGCAAAATTCATTGCTCCAGCATCCAGTGGTGTCTGGTTATAAGCAAAACTTCCAAAACCGGCAGCAAAAAAGAAGAAAATCAACAGTGTTGATAAAGCAAGATATAATGTCCAAAATTTTTTATTTCGTTCGGAGTAAAATGGAGATAACGCTGGCAAACTGCTCAAAAACACAACCGGTAACAGTACAATCGCAATCCATCGCAGGTCATAGCGTAGTCCTAGCCAAAAAGCGGGTACCGACTGAAAAAAATCAATCCCCGATGGTCTAAAGGAAAAAAAAGTAATCAGTCTAAAAAGGGTAAAAATCAAAATAAAAATACCCAGCAGGTTGATCACCCAAATCAATGTTTTAGGAATACGAATTCGTCCGAATAACATTTAACAAAGAAACGACATCTGCAACACACAAGGCTTTACTACTTTTGTAGGGTGCCAATCGAGTTGCAATCTATTATAAGCTCATTCCAAGCAGTAGATAAATGGATATTATCCTTAATCAATAAAGAGGGATCCAACGCTTTTTTCGATTGGTTATTGCCCTATTGGAGAACCCCCACTTTTTGGGCTCCCGCCTATTTGCTTTTAGTTTTATTTGTTGGATACCGATTAAAAAGAAAGGCGCTGTGGTGGGTCTTTTTTTTCATTGCAACCGTTAGTTTGGTAGACTTCACTGGCAATCAACTAATCAAACAAACCATTCAACGAGTAAGACCCTGCAATGACCCCACTTTACTGGGTGAAATTATCCTGCGGATCCCCCACTGCGGATCTGGGTTTAGTTTCATTTCCAATCATGCCGCCAATCACTTTGCGATGGCATCTTTTATTTTTATAACACTAAGCAGTTATTTGGGTAAATGGGGCTACCTATTGTTTTTCTGGGCTTTTTCGGTTGGATATGCTCAAATTTATGTGGGGGTCCACTACCCCGCGGATGTTCTGGCCGGCTCCATTTTTGGACTTTTGATTGGGTGGCTGTTTGCACGTCAATACAACAAACAGCATCGAATCACTACCTTCGAAGCTGTAACCAGTACTCCACACTAATGGACCTATTTATTTTGGGATTGCTCATTTTACTCAATGGGCTTTTTTCACTTTCTGAAATTGCATTGGTCTCTGCCCGAAAAGCACGTTTGGAACACCTGGCAGAGAAGGGTAATAAACGGGCGCAGATTGCACTAGAGCTCTCCAATCACCCTGAATTTTTTCTATCGGCCGTTCAAATCGGAATCACGTTGATCTCGATATTAACCGGAGTTTACTCTGGAGAAAAATTCAGTGCAAATCTTCTGCCCTACTTAACAGGATTTGGAATAAAACCCGAATTAGCAGAGACTTTATCCACCATACTGATTGTAATTTTTGTCACTTTCCTTTCCATCATTTTTGGAGAATTAATTCCAAAACGAATTGGTCTGATTCGAGCAGAGAAGTTAGCAATGGCTACTGCAGGTCCCATGAAAATGTTTGCACGAATCACCTACCCTATTGTTTGGCTGTTGAATGAGAGCAGTTCTCTTTTCTTTAAACTTTTCAAGATTCGAAAAAGCGCAAATGATGCTATTACAGAGGAAGAAATAAAGACATTAATAACGGAAGGAACAGAACCAGGAACGATTGAAGAAGAGGAGCAGGAAATCATTGAACGAGTTTTTCATTTGAGTGACCGAACAATCACCTCATTGATGACGCATCGAAGCGATATTATTTGGTTTGATGAAAATGAAACAGAAGAACAGATCAAAGAAAAGATCATCGAAGCTCCTCACTCTGCCTACCCAATATGCCAAGGAAGCATTGATACAATTAAGGGTGTGGTGTCTATTAAAGACTTATATGTCAATCCCGATGATTTGAAATTGGGAAATACCATGCAGCCTGCGCTGTTTATTCCTGAAAATATTTCGGCCTATCAAGTACTCGAGCGATTTAAAACATCTAAAGTTCACTCTGCTTTTATTGTAGATGAATACGGGAGTATATTAGGCATGCTCACCCTCAATGATATTTTGGAGGCCATCGTGGGGGAAATTCCACAGGAAGAAGGGCCTGACTACGAAATCACCGAACGCGAAAACGGCAGCTTTTTGATAGACGCGCAAATTCCCTTTTATGACTTTCTATCCAAATTTGAAAAAACAGAATGGATGAATGAGGGGGAACAAGATTTTGACACCTTAGCGGGCTTTATTCTTCACCAGCTAGAGCGCATACCAAAAACGGGTGAAAAATTAGTTTGGAAAGGATTCAGCATTGAAATTGTGGATATGGATGGGCACCGAATCGATAAAGTACTAGTTGAGATCAGCGATTCGATTCGAGAAGAAATGGAAGAATAATTAAAACGTCAATGTCCCTTTTGACTGGGGGTAATCCAACTTAGTACTTTTGCGCTGTCCATTAGTTGTGAAATGAACTAAATTTAGTTGATCATCATATAGATCGAATAACAATGAAATATCGAATTGAACTTCTCGAATTTCATTGGGAACAGCTGTAATTTCAATAAACGCATAGACTGCTTCTTTATCGTGCTCAAAGCCCAGATAATTTCCCTTATATCCCTTTCCATTGATACCAAACTGAACACGCCCGGAGAGGTACTTCTCTACCAAAGAATCCATCGATTCGTGAAATTTTGGGTCAATGAGATCTATTTTTTGCTTGTAAAGTCGAGATAAGGTAGTCTCAAAATCATCCGTGTATAACTTACACTGAATCTCCAGTGTCCGCTCTACTTTATTATGATTCACCTCTACCACTCCTACATGAAAGGGATGCTCCTTTGGTATAGTGCCCAAAAAGCTGCTAATCAACCAACCAACAACCAAGAATACCGTTTGCATAATTTATTTTAGAATCACAAAACTGTGGTTTATTTTCAATCCCCCATTTTTTGGAAAGTTAAAACTTTAATGCCACTGACCTCATGAATGCTTTTACATTCTATTTCCCGATTGGCTGGGAGCATATCATTAGTGTAGACGCATTGGATCATCAGTTATTCATTATTGCACTCGCAGCTCTCTACACTTGGTCGGATTGGAAAAAAGTACTCATCCTGGTGACAGCCTTCACAATTGGACACTCCGTCACCTTACTGCTAAGCGTATTGGATTGGATACGTCTGGATAGCAAATGGGTGGAATTTTTAATTCCTTTGACAATCATGATCACAGCAGGCCTCAATTTATTCCAACATAATCAAAAGCAGATCACTTCTATACGTACGTATGGACTAGCCCTTTTCTTTGGCTTCATCCATGGGATGGGATTTGCTAACAGCATACGCTTTATGCTGGCACAAGATCAGGAAATTGGGTGGGGTCTTTTTGGCTTTAACGTTGGTCTGGAAGTAGGACAAGTACTGGTAGTTGTTTTAATATTGAGCATAAATCAATTCGTTACTTTTATAGTCAAGCTACCAACAAAAAAATGGAACTATATTGTATCCAGTTTAGTGCTTGGTATTGCTTTTGGAATTGCAATTAATAGATACCCTTTTTAATTATAAACATTTCAACATGAAAAATTGGATCGTTGTTTCAATGCTGCTCTTACTGAGTATCTCAGCGACAGCACAAAACACCCAGAACAATCCGGGAAGTAATCACGGAAACAAGTTCGAACAAATGGGAACTATATTCCCTACGCCCAACGAATATCGTACTGCCAGTGGAGCACCAGGACCTAAGTACTGGCAACAACGCTGTGATTATGATATCGTTTGCGAGTTAGATGAGAAAAATTTGAAATTGAAAGGGAGTGAGACAATTACTTACTTCAATAATTCACCAGATGTATTGACTTATTTATGGTTGCAGCTTGACGAAAATGAGCACAGCTCGGTCAATAATGCTAATTACCAAGATGCTTCTGCGCTAAGCAGACAGCTTAGTGTACAACGTGTAAAACAAATTGAGGAAGAGAAAGGAGATAACGGACTTGGATTTAACATTACAAAATTGACAGATGCGCTTGGCAAATCACTTCGTTATACCATCAATAAAACAATGATGCGTATCGAATTGCCAACCCCGCTTAAACCAGGTCAGCGTTTTGCTTTTAAAGTAGATTGGAATTACAAAATCACAGACCGTATGACAGTTGGTGGTCGCGGTGGTTATGAGTATTTTCCAGAGGACGGCAACCACCTATTTACCATGGCACAATGGTATCCTCGCCTTTGCGTGTACAGTGACTTTAGAGGATGGCAGAACCAGCAGTTTACCGGACGTGGTGAGTTTGCGCTAACCTTTGGAAACTTTAAAGTACAAATGACAGTTCCTGCAGATCACGTTATACTTTCTACAGGTGAATGTCAGAACTATCCAATGGTGTTAAGCCCTGCTCAGTTAGCACGTTGGAAACAAGCTCAAGTTGCAAAAGAACCCGTTGAAGTGGTTACACTAGATGAGGCAAAGGCAGCAGAAAAGCAAAAATCAACACAAAAGAAAACCTGGATCTACAAAGCTGATAATGTTCGTGACTTCGCTTGGGCTTCTTCAAGAAAATTAGTTTGGGATGCGATGCCTGCAATCGTAGAGGGTAAAAAGGTAATGTGTATGAGTGGCTATCCTAAAGAAGCATACGGGTTATATCGCCCCTACTCTACCAAAGCAGTTGCACATACCATCAAAACATATTCCAAATTCACTATTCCTTATCCTTATCCAGTTGCGCAAAGTATTGAAGCTGCCAATGGAATGGAATACCCCATGATCTGCTTCAACTATGGTAGAACAGAAAAAGATGGCACGTATAGCGAAGGAACAAAAAACGGTATGCTTGGTGTAATTATTCACGAAGTGGGACACAACTTCTTCCCCATGATCATCAATAGTGATGAGCGCCAATGGAGTTGGATGGATGAGGGACTGAATACTTTTGTTGAGTATCTAACTGAAGAACTCTGGGACAATAAATTTCCAAGCCGTCGTGGTCCTGCTGCCTATATTACTGAGTACATGAAGTTGCCCAAAGATCAATTGGAACCAATCATGAGTAACAGCCATAATATTGTTCAGTTTGGCCCCAACGCCTACTCTAAACCAGCTACA
>JACCDU010027289.1_pt1 | contig 20583 bp, 28 predicted proteins | sample 7446081 | NCBI WGS metagenome assembly JACCDU01 (sample SAMN15323447, study PRJNA562643) | freshwater metagenome | isolation source: river surface water | place: USA:Blue River Watershed | collected 2017-08-17
AGAACTAGCCGATACATTGGTTCCATCTACACCAGACCAAGATGTAATGCCAGAAATGTTTCCTAAACAAGATACTCCAGTAATTCCTTATAATCAGTATGAAACTGGTGAAACTAAAGAGTTTACACAAAAGCAATTTGATAATGATGCAAAAATTCCATTTACAGATGCATTAGAAATTGCAGAAGAAGTGACAGGCGAAGACCCTAGCTGGAGCCAAGGTGTAATGGAAAATATTGAAGGCAATTTTGATGCAGGTGGCGATAAAATTATCAACTACACTAATGAAGATGAAGTAATCTCGAATCAAACAGAAGTGGAAAAAATTGGAGAAGAGATTTTTAACGAAATTTATCCAATGATTGAGGAAGGAGCTTCTGACGCAGAAATCAATCAAGAAATAGATAAAAAGATACTAGAAAAAGTAGACAAAGAAGTTAAATAAATCTACTTAAAAACTTTCTATTCCTAGACACAATCTGATAAAACACAATAAAACACGGTCTGAGTAAAATGTGCGTGACCCAAGAATACTTTGTGTGTGAAAGAATTTTTAGCCACGCTTTATATCCGTAATAAATATCATTACCCACTTCTAACACTACTTGCTGACCGTCATAGCCTTTAGCTTTTGCTATTGAGCTATGCAAATCTACAACAGTAAGCTTTATTGTATGATGAAGTAAACTCTCTATTTTACTTTTTGTTTTTACACAAAGTGGGCAAGCCCCGTCATAAAATAGAGTGAATCTAGTTTTCATAATATGTCTTTGATTTTATCCAATTGATTTGAAGGTACAAAAAGAAATGTATTTTCGTTTTTGACAACTTCAAAAGCGTGATTTAAATGCGATAAGTTTTCAAGAGTAATGTAATTATCAAACATTCTTGAGCATCTAGAGGCCACGCATTCATTATCTTCAAAGTTGTGCATGAATATTGGTGTAGACGAGCCAATATAACCTCCTAAGATATTAAAGTTATAATATTCTAAGGCTTCTGTTTCAGGGTCTTCGCTATCACTAAATTGCTCAACTAAAGAATTAAGCACTAAGTTTTCATCGTAAACTACAGACCAACAAAAATCTTGGTCAAATAGAAGTGCTAACCCGATAATGCTGTCATCACTCACGGGAGAGTCATAAAAAATTAAATCTGGAAAATATTCCCAGAAATTGTCTCTTAAAGTTTCATTCATAAATATCACCGAACTTTGAATTAATTGCACTGATAAGATGTGCATAAGTTTTTGGAGCTCTTTGAGGAAGCTCAGCAAGTCCTGTTCCTAAACCATCTTCAGGAAAGACTACGCACTCAAAGTTTGTAGGAAGACTGCTAATTGCACTATTGATTTGATTGATGTTTTCTTCTAGTTCATCATCTGAAAAAAAACTATTGATGGTAGAAGATGGAGCTTTCTTTGTCGGAATGCCATAAGAATTAGGCTCATCTCTAATTATCGCTTGACCACCTTTACCTACTCGATGAAGATTGTCTCCAAAAACAAAAAGACAATCTGGATTTTTTCTAACAAGCTCAAGTGTATACCACTTAACTTTTCTTACTCGCATACATACTATACGTTTGTCTTAGACCACACATTCTCAGAGCCAGGAACTTTTTCAGACCACCACGCAGTGGCAGTTCTATTTTTTTGAAAATAGTGCTCGTAGTTGTGGGAATTAGAGCCGTTTAACATAAAAACTTTTTGCTGAGGTATACCAACAAAATCATTTTCGCTCAAAAAACTAACACCATCTTCTTTTAAAGTGTTTTCAGATGCTAGTTCTACTGTATGATTATACATCAAGCGATTTTCATACACTTCTCTCAAAACAATCGCTTCTGCTTCTCTTGGTGTGTTTGCAAAACAATAAGTAGTGCCATATTTTGTGGTGAATTTGTAAAGATTTGTCATAGTCTTTTAAGAGAAGGTGGGAATGTAGTTTCTGCCCAAAGCGTTACCGCTTCAACTACAGTTTCATCTGTCCAATCAGGCGTATAAGTTTCAGGAGTAAGCACTGAAACCCAGGTATTTTGCGGAGCACCTGCAACAAATGCATTAACCCACATTTCATCTGGATTTTCAGCTACTTGAATAATTTTAAATGTGTTTGTGTTTACAGCAGCTTGCACCTCTACTTCATTTGGAAGAGTTATAATAGGATAATCAGACATAATTTTAATTTCTCCCTAAACTTCTTATGTGCCTTCTTGCCACGAATTAATATAAAGCTGTTGTTCTTCAGTGAGCACATCTATTTCAATGTTTAAAGATGAAAGTTTGATGTCTGCCACAAAATTATTTACATCATCTGGAACAGGATGGAGCCCAGGCTGAAGGTGAACACTGCAAAGATATGAAGCAGAAAGAGCTTGATTGGCAAATGACATGTCCATAACGCATGACGGATGTCCTTCTGCACATGCTAAATTAACAAGTCGGCCTTCTCCAAGAACATAAATATTTACTCCATTATCAAGAGAATATTCCATAATATTCTCTTTTACTGGTTTGTAATTTGTAGCTATTTCTTGCAAACCTTTAATATTGATTTCAGAATCAAAATGCCCCGAATTACAAAGTATTGCACCGTCTTTCATTTGCTCAAAATGCCTTACGTCTATGACGTTTTTATTTCCAGTTACTGTGATGAAAATATCCCCATAAAACGAAGCAGAATCCATAGTAAAAACTTCGAATCCGTCCATATGTGCTTGAAGAGCTTTGACAGCATCTACTTCAGTGACGATTACTTTAGCTCCCATACCTCTAGCTTTATTTGCCAAGCCTTTTCCGCACCAACCGTAGCCAGCTACCACTATAGTTTTTCCAGCTAACAAAATATTGGTAGCTCGGATAATTCCATCAAGAGTAGATTGCCCAGTTCCATACTGATTGTCAAACATTTGTTTTGTCAAAGCATCATTTACAGTAATGATTGGATATTTAAGAATACCGTCTCGCTCCATAGCTTTAAGTCTTTGCACACCTGTGGTTGTTTCTTCTGTTCCACCAATAACATTCTCAAGAAGCATGGGTTCTTTGGTGTAAAGATAATTTACCAAATCACATCCATCATCCATTACAAGATGCGGCTTGCTACTTAAAACGGTTTTTATGTGACTGTAATAAGTAGCTGTATCGTCTCCATGTTTTGCATAAACATGAATGCCGTGTATATCATTTAAAGCAGCTACAACATCGTCTTGTGTAGAAAGCGGGTTTGACGCACATAAATAAACTTCTGCTCCTCCAGCTCTAAGCGTTTTGACAAGATTTGCTGTTTCTGTGGTAATGTGCATACAAGCTGCTACAATTTTACCAGCAAATGGTTGCTCAGAATTAAAAAATTGTTTAATTGTTTCGAGGACAAGCATTTCTCTTGCCGCCCATTCAATTCTTTCATTTCCTTTTTGAATTAATGACATAATTTTACCAGGTGTAGTTTTTCCTCAAATCATCCACCGAAACGATAAGATACTTACCCATGCCATTTGCAAGCCTCACTTTATATTCATCTGGAGATTGCTTAGTTATAGAAGAAAAAGATGTAACAAAATCTGTAATAATCCAATTTTTAGATGTTTTATTGTTCTTAACCATAAGCCCCACCCTTAAACCTGAAAATTGTTCTTGCTTCATTCCTATCTCCTTTTTTGCTTTTTAGCATAAGTACATATATTATACGGCAAAATTAGCTAAGCTCTTTGATAGATTGCAAAATAATTTCTTTTCCTTTTACTTTTGGCTCCCAACCTAGTATATTTTTAATTTTAGAATTATCAATGTTGTATTTCAAATCATGCCCAGGTCGATTTTCTTTGTCTGTAATTGTAATATCTGAATAAGTTTCTTTAAGAATATCAACGATGTTGTTGATTGAATAACTTATGTCAGCACATACATTCCACACAGAATCTGACTCAGCCTGTGTAAGTATTTCTAAGACAGCATTAGCATGGTCTGAAGCATGAATGTATTGCCTGATAGCTTTTCCGTCTCCATAAACTGGAAGTGGGAGATTGTGTTTTGCATTACTAATAAACTTAGGTAAAAGTTTTTCTTTGTTTTGCCTTCCTCCTACGGTATTGCAACCTCTTGAGATTGTGTAATTGATTCCGTAAGTTCTTCCGTAAGCTATCACAAGCTGCTCGGATGCAGCTTTTGTAGCAGAGTAAGGAGACGATGAGTGAATTGGGTCTGATTCTTTTGAAGCAAACTCTTTATCCACTACATCACCATATACTTCATCAGTAGAAATAAGATGAAACCAAATATTTTTACCCACGATTTTGTCAAGTAAATTATAAGTGCCTACAACATTGGTAGAAACAAAAGAAAATGGCTCTACCACACTTCTATCCACATGAGTTTCGGCGGCAAAATGAACTATTGCTTCTATATCATCTGGAATGATTAAAGCTGGATTGGCAACATCAAAAGGTAAAAAATGATAAAGAGGATGTTTTTTGCCTGGTCCATGCTCAAGCATACTTCCTGTTTTAAGAGCATCAACATTGATTACTGAAATTCCTTTTTCTAAACATAAATCAACAAAATAAGAACCAATAAAACCAGCTCCTCCAGTAACTAAAATTTTTTTAAACTCTCTCATCTATATATTTTTACAGTACAATTATAATGTGAGTAATATAACTTTTTATAAATTGTGGCACGAAGAATTAAAACATCCTTCACAAGAAACAGTGCCAGGTTCTTTAAAAATTTTGAATCATCTGGAAGTGAAAGATGCTCGTATTTGGGAGTATCTTCAAGAGTACAGAATACATTTTTCAGATTTAGAAATTAAAACGGATTACGTGGGATTTGCATCAGCTAGTTTTTCTGATAAGTTTGGGCAAGAGCCGAATAAATTATTAATTAAAAGACTTGAAACGAAAGATTATGCTGGTGTAGATTTAGCTCCCACTGTAATTTCACAATCTCAGTGGATTTATCAGGCCACTAACTATCATGTGGGAATGGATAAGTATATACTTGAGTATGCAGATAAAGCGGGAATTTCTCATGACAAATTTTTGAAATCAATTGTATATTGTAATTCATTTATTTGCTCCACTGAAATTTATTTGAAAGCTAAAAAAATATTTGTTGAAAATGTTTCTGAGATTTTTGAAAATGCTAATTACAATCTGAATTTTACTGATGGAGGATACGGGCCGATTAGAAAAGGTGGATGTTTGTGTGAAAGGCTTTGGGGTCTTACATTAAGCCACTGTGCTTCTACCTATGCTCCAGCTTTAACAAATATTATGTGGAGGAATATGGTACAATGATTAATCAAGTAGTTATTTTTGCTGGTGGAAAAGGAACCAGACTCGGAATTGATAACGCCAAATGTTTGGTGGAGATAGGCGGTGAGCCAATTATAAATTACATATGCCGACAATTTTCAAATCAAGGTGTAAATAAGTTTCATTTTTGTTTGGGCTTTTATGCTGATGAAACAATTGCTCATTTGAAAGAACTTGGAATTAATTTTACATATTCTTTTGACCCTTTTCCTTGCTGTGGAACTTGGGAAGCATTAAAAAGTGCTGAGGAATTTCTTGAAGATACTTTTTTTGTCACTTACGGAGATTCTGTGGTTTATTGTGATTTAAACTTCATGTATTGGCAATTCATAGAATCGGGCCAAACAAGTTTGATGTCTTTTTCTAACTTTCAGTCACCCCACTCAAACTTTGAAATTGATTTAAGTAAAGAAAATACCAATCGTTTAACAGATGGCAAAAATTACAACTTTGTAGAACACGGCATCACTATATTTTCAAAAAAAGCTTTGAACAAAGAGCTGACAAATAAACCTTTTAATTTTTCAGATTACTTCAGAACGGAAATTGGTGCAGTAATTCATTTTGCAAATGCAAATTATTATCAAATAAATACACCAGAAGACCATGCAGCTGTTGATAAATCTTTCAATCAGTTCAAAACAAAACACAAATATAATTTCTTAGACAGAGATGGTACAATCAATCAATATGATTCAAAAATTTATGAAACCATGAACTTTGTTCCAAATACTTCTCTTTTAGAGCTTTTGGATGATTCTGAATGCGTAATAATTACAAATCAACCAGATAAGGTTAAGTTTGGTGTGTCGTTGACAAAAATAAATAGAATGACTCACGATGCAAGGCAATTCCTTATTTCAAATGGTCACACAGTAATGTTTTCTGAAACATGCATTCACAGAGATATAGAAAAAAATGGAGAAGTTTTTGATGATTTAAAAATAAGCTGCAATTGCAGAAAGCCAGATGTTGGCATGCTTTTGAGAGCAAGTAAAAGAATTACGATATCTGAAGACTCTATGTTTTATGGAGATTCAGATTGTGACGAAGAATGTGCTAAAAACTTCGGAATAAAGTTTACAAGAATGTAAAATTTATTTAATAAGCAAAGGAAAAAAAAATGAAAATAATTGTTACTGGAGCGGCAGGATTTGTAGGCTCAAACCTCGTAGATGAATTAATTTTTTCTGGGCACGAAGTGCTTGGAATTGACAATCTTTCAACAGGATATGAGAAACATTTGGTACATCATAGAAAAAATAAAAACTTTGAGTTTATAAATATGGACTTAAATGATAAAGAGTCTTTTGGTAGTTTGTTTAAAGGATTCGATTCCGTAGTGCATCTTGCTGCCTTAGCAGATATTAGATATAACATGGAAAACTTTTCTGAATGTTTAAACAAAAACATAATTGCCACCAACAATGTAATTGAGCAAACAGTTAAACACAATCTGAAAAAGTTTTTATTCGCTTCTACTTGCTCGGTTTATGGAGATGTTTTAAAATATCCAACTAAAGAAACTGAAGTAAAAAATCAAACTTCAGTTTACAGTTCCACAAAAATCGCTAGTGAAATGCTTTTAGAAGGATTTGCAAATACTTTTGGGTTTCACGCTTATTCATTGAGATTTGTTTCAATGCTTGGAGCTAGATATTCTCACGGACATATTTTTGATTTTACAAAAAGAATTTTAGCTGGCCAAGAAGAACTATCTATATTAGGAAATGGAGACCAATTAAAATCATATCTTCATGTTAAAGACGCTGTGAACGCAATGACTTTTCTTTTAGAGCATAATTCTGAAAACCAATTTGAAGCGTATAACGTTGGACATCCAGACTCGATAAAATTGAAGTACTCAGTAGAAACTATTATTTCTTACCTAAATTACAAAGGTAAAATAAAGTATGGCACAGGTGCTTCAGGTTGGCTGGGTGATATTTCCGTCATATCACCATCAATGGAAAAAATTAATAAAATTGGATGGGAGCCAAAATATTCTATCAAACAAGGTATTACAGATACAATTGATTACTTGCTTGAAAATCCTTGGATTATGGAACGAGACAAATAAAATGTATAATTAATCTATGAGCAATTTGCCTAAAATTAAACTTTTCTGTGATACTGGCAATCTTGAAGAACTCAAGAAATACGCAATCGACAAGCGTTTCACAGGCTTCACTACTAATCCTAGTCTTATCGCAAAAGAAATTGGCGACAAAAACTACATTGACACAATCAAGGAAATACTTCAGGTAATTCCTGTGCTTCCTGTTTCATTCGAAGTGGTAAGTGATGAATATGATGAAATGTTGAGACAAGCCAAATTACTTGCCAGTCTTGGAGATAATGTTTATGTGAAGATTCCTGTGGTCAATCCAGACGGAACAAGCAATGTTGAGTTAGTAAATACACTAACTAGACAAAAAATTAAAGTAAATCTTACTTGTGTAGCAAGTCTTGCTCAATTGATGAAATTAGTAGACAATGACGGCTTGATTATTTCAGTTTTTGCTGGAAGAATCTTTGATACTCTTCAAGACGCTCAAGAAATTTGCTCTAAAATTAAAAAGTTTTTCCCTCGTTCTGAGATTCTATGGGCTTCGATGAGAGAGCTTTACAACATCAAACAAGCGGCAGATTGTGGCTGTGATATAATCACTGTGCCTACATCTTACATTTCTAAGTTTAATTGGTTTGATTACTCGTTAGATGATGTTTCAAGATTGTCTTCTGAGCAGTTTTTGGGAGATGCGAAAAAAGCGGGGCTTGAATTATGAACTATAAAGATTACATGAGTGCAATTGAGGAATGTATTTCTCAAGTAGAAGAGAAAACTATTGAAGATTTTGTTGAAGTGTTACGTTCTGTAAAAAACAAAAATGGAAGAGTGTTTTTCTTGGGTGTAGGTGGCTCAGCTGCAAATTGCTCACATGCAGTGAATGATTTCAGAAAGATTGGCGGAATTGATGCACTCACTCCCTTAGATAATGTGTCGGAGCTTACAGCTTACATTAACGATGTAAGCTTTGAAGATTCAATGGTTTCAAGTTTGAAAACAAGTAGGCTAAGACAAAAAGATGCCATTGTAATATTTAGTGTTGGTGGTGGTTCTGAAACTACTTCAAAAAACATCGTTAAAGCTATTCAATACGCAGAAGAAGTGGATGCTCACATTTTAGGAATTGTATCCAGAGATGGCGGATATACCATGCAACATGCTCATGTTTGCATACATTTCTGCCCAAGTGATTCAAAAATGATTACGCCTGTTGCCGAAAGTCTACAAGCTGTATTTTGGCATTACCTAGTAAACAAACTTTGATTTAAAAAGCTGAATTAAATTAAATTCAGCTTTTTAAATTTTTCAGGAATTGGCATAATGTCTAATTTTTCATTTTCATCAAGCCAATTTTGCCACAATTCATCATCATTCATCCAAACGTGACCACCTTCTCCGTATTTGCTAAAATTAGGATGCTTGTTTTCTGTTTGAGTTTTAATAAAAAATCTACAATTACACAAATTGAAATCAAATTTTTGCAAATGTATATTAAATAAATCAGGGTCTCTTGGTGTATCTGGGCTACATACATGGAAACCCGTTCCATAGTGTTCCATTGGCTTTCTTATGATTACCAATTTGTCTTCGGGGCCTGGGTCTTTAAACCAATATTTTCTTTGCTCTAGCACTCTCAGGTTTGGATTGTAGGAACTTTCTTCTAACAAATTTTGTCTTACATTCCACCCAGAAACTTTAATGTAGTCCTGAGTGTTTCTGTAAAGGTAATCAGTTAAATTCAGATATTTGTCAGGGTCTGGAATGAAAAATTGGTCTGCCTCAGCAAAAATTACAACATCATATTTTTGAAGTAATTCTTTTTGAACTTGCAAAATTAATTGCACGTGCTCGCTGTGATTCGCAAACAAAGGGGGAGCATAATTTATAAAGTTTACACCTCTATTAAATAACTTGAAAGTTTCATCTTTTTGCAAATCACCAATTGCATAAAGATTTTCTATACCAAATAATTTTCCATAGTAATTTTGCCACAATGGGATGAAAAAAAACTCACGATGAAATAAACCAATGACAGCTACTCGCATAATATAATTGTACAACTTAATTATGACAAATGCTTTTATTGGATGCGGATTAGCAGCAAAATTTAGAGCTAGATACCTTGACAAAGGCAAAATAAAATATTGCTACGACATAAACCCACAAACACAATCTGATTTTCAAAAAGAATTTAATTGTGAATCATTTAATCCTTACAATCTTCCCGTAGATGTTGATAATGTTTTTGTTTGCACAACGCATGATTGCTTATTTGATTTTGCTAAAGAAGCAATTTTTAGACACAAAAATGTTTGTGTGGAAAAACCTGGAGCTTTATCTTCCAAAGATTTGACAATTCTTGATGAAATGGCAAAAGAATATAAAAAAGTAGTGCATGTAGGGTATACCATCGGCAATACTATTTTTGAAAATCATCGGTGGGGTCAAATTCAACATATTAGGAGTTATTATGCTCATGGAGCTAGACCAAATTATGATAAAGAATGGAGAATGTCAGATAGAGCAAAAGGAGGAGGTGTGGATTATGATTTACTTCCTCATCTTATTCATTTTAGTTTGATGTTCGATAGTTTTGAATTTCACAGCGGATTCAATAAAAATGTCTACTGGAACTCAAACTGCCCTGATTATTCAAACGTAAATTTAGTACACAATAATCATATTAGCAATTGTATTGTTAATGTTTGTGATTGGAAAAATACTTTTGAGATGGTATTAAATTTTCATGACAAAAAAGTAGTAATTAAAGACCTAAACTCTCAAACTGGCAAATATACTTTTATCAACTACTCTTCTACTGGGCCTGGAATAAAACCATTTGAAGAAGTGGAGAAATGGGAAAGAAACTTTTGGCATTTTGACACACAAATGTTTTTAGATAAAATTACAAACAAAATTACCACTGATTTAAGTAGAGAAATAAAAGTATTAGAAATATTGGAGAAATTAAATGAGATATAAAAATAAAAATGTAATCGTTACTGGTGGCTCAAAAGGGCTTGGACTAGAAATTTGTAATCAGTTTCTTGAAGAGGGAGCTAATGTATCTTTTTGTGGGCGAAATATTCAAACAATTGAAAACGCCAAAGCCTATTTATCACAATTTTTGAAAAATGACCAAAAATTATTTTGTGATAATTTAGATGTTTCAAATTATGATGATTTAAAAAAATATCTAGCTAAAACCACTGATTTATTTGGTAAAATTGACATTGTAGTTTCAAATGCTGGAATTGTTGGTAGCAAAGGCTTATTGGAAGATTCAGATGTCGATGAATGGGTACGCTCAATTGAAATAAATCTTTTTTCTACCTTTTATCTAATGAAAATTTTACTTCCAGAAATGAAACAGAATAATTACGGAAGAATAGTTGCTCTCTCAGGTGGTGGTGCAACGAAGCCCATGCCAACGATGAGTGCATATAGTGCCTCAAAATCAGGCTTAGTAAGGCTTGCTGAAACGGTAGCAGAAGAATGTGCAAACTACAATATAAAAATAAACTGTTTAGCACCAGGAGCACTTAACACGTCAATTCTTGAAGAATTATTAGAGAGCAAAGAGTTTTTAAACAAACAAATTTGGGAAAACTGCGTGAAACAAAAAGAAACAGGTGGAGCATCAATTGACAAGGCCGCTCGTACTTGTTTGAAATTGTGTGAAGACGATGTGGAAATCAACGGAAAATTAATAAGTGCCGTGTGGGATGATGTAGATAATATTTATAAATCAAAAGTTGATAGCGAAATATTTACTTTGCGAAGAATAATTTAAGTTATTTTTCGCACCAAAAATTATCCATCATATCTTTGTGTTTAGAATTAAAAATGCTATATCCGTGGGCAAGTAATTTGTCCATTATTTTATTTTCAAAGTCTTCATCAGTGATGTGGTCATAGCTATTGTCCACAAACTGACCACCGCCCCAAGATGATTGTAATTTTTCAAAAACAATTTTTTTAACAGAATTATTTTTCAAATCCAATGAGTTGATTAACTGATAATCATAACCTTCAGCGTCAATCCAAAGCATTTCCACTTCTTCGAATTGTGTAAGAATTTTATTCAAATTAACTGCTTCTGATTTATGTGCATTATTTGCATAAGTTTTTTTAATTACCGAAGACAGCTCCGCTTCTGGAGAAAGGTAGAATTCTATTTCTTGCTTATCATTGTCAACCACAGCTTTGTTATAAAGATGTACATCTAAGTTTTTATTTTTATAAAATTCGACAAGGTGGTTGAAAAGTAATGGGTGAGGCTCATATAAAAAAGCTTTACAATTTTCTTGCTCAATTAGCCATTCATAAAAAGAATCGTTACCTACGCCAGCACCTACTTGAATTGCAATCATGATATTATTATACATTAATTCAAGCCAGCAAAATCTGGTTTTATAGAAAATGCAATTTTTTCACTTGAATCAATAAATTGTAATGCTTTTTCTTTTGACTCAAAGATGCCAAGCATAAATCCCGAATCACCAGCTCCACATAATTTTGTGCCAACAGCACCCGCATTTTTAAGCAATGCATCTACTTCAAAAACTTCTTTGTGAAAATTATTATTAAAAGTACTTAATTTGTTTTGCCAGTGTTTCTCCACCAATAAACCATAAGAAGTAATATCTTCTTTTTTCAAAATATCAATTACTTCAAAAGCAATTTCTTTGACTTTATGATATTTATTTTCAAAAGCTGCATCCACTCGAAGATTGTGTGCTTGTTTTTTGAGAGCTTCTTTTGCAAATCTTGGTGCTCCGGCTTTCACCAAAACAAAATGGTCACAAAGTTTTTCTATTTTATCTCTACTTAAAAAAGATTTTATATTTACATTTCCAGATTTGTCAGCTTCAAAAATATTCAAACCACCCGTATACGCAGCGTATTGGTCTTGTTTGCCAACAAATTCTTGAAGCACGTTTCTTTCAAAATTGAAAACATATTCAGGTAAATTTTGAATATATTTTCCGGTAATCTGAGATAAAAATTTTGCAAAACATAAAGCAAAAGCACCGCTACTACCTAATCCAGAGTTTCCTGTCAATTCAGATATTGAATGAATAACCAAAGGCTCATTTATGTCAAAATCTTTAAGCATTTCTCTGATGATTGGATGCTGAATATCATCAATAGTGTCGCAGTTTTCATTTTTTTTATAATGAATCAAAAAATTATCATCTATATTTTTGTGTGCAATAATTTGTACTTTTTTATCTATAGACAGTGATAACCAGGTAGCTCCATGTTTTGTATAATATTCGGGCAAATCTGTGCCACCTCCAGCTATCGGAATCCTTAAGGGTGCTGTTACATTGAAAATTCCATTTAATTTACTTAATTGCATATTTTATTGTTCTCCAATTTTCTAAATTACAAGCTCTTGTATGTCTGTCAAGTGTATGATACCACTTATATGGCGAATACACGGCATTTTCATTTAGTATTCCAGCCCATCTAGAAAATTGTGATTGACAAATTATCAGATTGGGTGCTTTAATCATAAACTCAAATTGTGTGATAGGTTTATCCTGAAATACTTGAACTTGAGCGTGTGGAAAATAATCTTTCAAAGTGGCGTTATACCACCCTTGCGTCCAGTTCAAATCATCGGAAACTAAAAAAATTCGCTTAGGCTTTAACTCTGATAATGCTTGATAATAGTAGTCTGTGAAACATAAATCAATAAAATCTGGACTTGCTCCAGGCCATTCACCCCTTCTAGTATTTAAGACAACATCATCTTTTTCAAATAATAAACTGAAATTATTTTTATCTGGAATATTCAACGTGCTTTTTATTTCTGATAAACGATGCTCAAAGTATTGATTTGAAAAAGGAAAGCCTGCAATATGAATTGGACCAGAATCAAAAGTAATTGAATCCAATGGCTGATAAGGAAGCTCTACAGTAGTATAAATTTTATGCTCTAATCTAATTTCTTCAACAAATCTGTAATTTTCTTGAAATAAATCCTCCCATCCTTGAGTATCAATTTTAATTCCTAAGCCTGGGAAATGACAATTTTTTAAAAAATTTTTCCAACCGTACAAATAAAAATCTCGTTGATGGTCTAAAGATAAAGCCTTCATTGATGCATAATTGCATAAAAAATCTCCAAGTCCGCCGCCTATACCTCTAAAAAAATAATCCATTGTTTATTTTATGCCTCCATCAATTGTAAGTATTGATTTATTAATATATGAATTTTCAATTATGCATTCTATTAAAGATGCTATTTCTTTAGCATTGCCTAATTTTTTCGATGGTATCGTTTCAATGATTTTGTCAAGTAAATTTTGAGGCACTTGCGAAATCAAACCTTTATCAAAATAACCCAATCTGATTACATTATAAGTGCAATTATCACCTTTTGTTTCTAAAGCCGCACTTTCTGTTAAAGACTCACAAAATCTTTTACCTGCTGAATATAAAGCTGCACCTTTTTGTGGATTTTTTGCTAAAATGGAAGAAATATAAATAAATCTCCTATTGCTGTTTTCTTTGTCTAATTTTAAAGAGCAAGAAATTAAATTCAAATTGCCTTGAAGATTAACTTCAAAAGTTTTTTTGTAATTGAATGTTTTTTCCAATAAAGCATTTTCGCTTACAGTGGCGAGATTAATTATTACGTCTGGTTTAAGGCTACTTAAATATTTATCCACTGTTTCGTAATCAGAAATATTTACATTGGAGCCAGAAACATGTACTTCATATTTACATTTTAATAATTCGTGTAAATCTTTACCAAGGCCACCAGTGCCACCAACAAGAGCAATTTTTTTCATGCAAACCACCTAATTACTTTCAAACTTTCAACACAACTTAGCCCCCTTTTAAAACAATTGTAATTGTGATGAAAAGAATCAAAAACTTTATCTTGAAAATATGGTCTATGCAGCTGAGAAGCAAAAGTAGACAGTATTTCTTTTTTCTTATCGTAAACTGTGCTCACGTCAATATATAGGTTAGGAATCCAATTTTCTAATGTACTCGCAGTTTTATATTCTATGATATTAACTTTTTTATTTCTTGAAGCCGCTAAAGCAGCACTATTAAAAAATCTGTGAAAATAATGACTATCTTCGTGATTTCCTGTTGGAATAATAATTGTGTCATAATTCTTTGCGAGATAAGAATCAAAAACATTAACCGCAGCGTTTTCATGAAGTCCATAAAGATTTTCAAAAATTAAGTTCGAATTAAAAACGCCACTTATTTCCCAAGCTTTTTTAGATTCTTCTAAACGATTTTGGCCTGTGGTTAAATCAAAATTTCCTCCGTAAGAGCCAAGCAAAATATCAAACTTAGTATTTTCAGACTTTAAGATTAAACCAGAAATGCTGAATTCAACATCATCTGGATGCGGACTCAAACACAATATATTTTGATTTTCAAATAGGTAACTCATAATTAATTAAAGATGCGTCAAAAGAGAAGCCTCTTGGGTGATAAAATCTTAAACCATATCTTCTGAAAAAATCTCTTAAAGCATCCGTTAAAATAGTATGCTCTCCTTCACACTCATATGTTTTACAATTTAATACAAGATTTTCGCAAACTACATTTGGATAATCTAATTTAATCTCAAAATCATAATTTATATTTTGTTTGAATTGCTCTATTAAAGAATTGAGCATTGATATTTGAATTTCTAAAGACGGTTTCTCTATTTTTCTTTTTAACACCGCTGGTGAGCCAGCATAAGATGCATTTTCTTCTAACAGTGATTTAACAACTGTGGAGTTAGCTCCCACTACGGTGTTTGAGGCAATTTCCACTCCTGGACAAATCACTGTTTTCCAGCCTAATATAACATTGTCATGTATTTTTACAGGCTCAAAAGCAGCAGGATAACCGTCAAGAACACTGGCCCAAAAACCATGCGTTAAAATGTGCACATCGTGTGATAAACCTACATCGTTGCCTATGCTTACGGGTCTTGCTAAATTTATATGCCCAGTATGGCAAACGCACCTATCTCCAATTTTAAGATTTGCCAAGCCAAAATTTGCACCGCCGCCTCCGATATCCATAATTCCATTAGAAATGGGAATCTGAAAAAAATAATTTCCAATTTCTAAATTTTGGGCTTTAGCAAAAAAATTTCCATGAATAATTGAGTTATCTCCAATTTTTAAATCACCTCTTGCTACAATTCTGATATTTTCTTTAAATTGGACATTTTCTCCAATCTCTATATTTTTTGCAGAAATATAGATATTTTTAAATTCGTTTTGTATAATTTTATTTTCCATTTTATATTAAGTTGTATTTGTGCATTCTGTATTTAGTTGTGCTAACATAATTAGCATGCTTGTAATAATACAAAATTTCATCATCGAAAGGAATTTGAAAAGTATCTTCGCTTGGGTTCAATTTTGAAACTAGATGCCAAGGTAAGTGTCTTACTGTATATGGCCTACCAGCTCTTATTCCATTTATATAATGTCTTTTAACAGTAGGGTGATATACTGCAAAAGAAGTATCGTTTCCAATATTATAAAAATTTCCTTCAAGTTCTAAATGTTTTCCCCAGGCATAATCTGTCCCCTGAGGATAACGGTAAAATTCATCTTCCCAATATGCTGGGTTTTCTGACGGTATTCTCGTTTCATCATACGATAGACCACAAGATTCCACTTTATGCCTTTCAATACCTTCTTTTAATTTTTCAGGCCAGTCAAGTGGTAATCCATGAAGAGAATAATCTGGGTCTGTCACACAATAGTAGTCGCTTGTATCAACTATATTCATATCCCACGGAGCGGAGCCTCCTATGTTTACATTGAGTCTGTACACTTTATATGGACAAGACGAATAGAAATCCAACAAGGGCTCATATGTGGAATTATTATCAACAAACATTACTTCATGTCCTTGTGCTGACAAAAGTGTAGCCATGCTTTTGGGCCAAGTTAAAAGATTAAAGTTATTAATATAAATCTTCATTGTATACAATTGAATTATACATGAACAAATTAATAAAATAAATCAAAAGAAAAAGATTTTACTTTTCTGTCAAAAACTGTATAAATTAAAAATATGATACCAATGTTCAAAGTAGGAATGAATAAAAATGCTCATAAACTTGTCAAAAAAGTTCTTCAACCTAATGAGCAAGGGATGATTTATTGTGGAGAGGGACCTCTCGTAAAAGAATTTGAAAATGAATTTTGGAAAATAAATAAAACAGAATCAAAACCATTAATGATGAATTCTTGCACAAGTGCCATTTCTCTAGCTTTGACGCTTTGTGGTGTAAAGCCAGGTGATGAAGTTATTACCACCCCTCAAACATGCCTCGCCACCAATCATCCTATTCTTGCACATTTTGCAATTCCTGTTTGGGCGGACATAGACCCAATTACAGGACTTATCAACCCGCTCGATGTTGCCAAAAAAATTACCCCTAAAACAAAAGCCATAATAGCAGTAGATTGGTCTGGAGCATATTGTGACTACAATTTTTTAAAAAAATTTGAGATTCCTGTCATTCAAGACGCCGCTCATTGTCTGAAAATTGATACAAAAAACTGTGGAGATTACGTTTGCTGGAGCACACAAGCCATTAAATTTTTAACTACAGCAGATGGCGGATTTTTATCTGTGCCAGAAGAAAAATACAATGAAGCAAGATTACGCAGATGGTTTAGTTTAGACAGAGAAGCAAGTGCTGATTTTCGATGTGCTCAAAATGCACAATATCTTGGATTTAAATTTCAAGCAACTGACGTAGATGCCGCTATTGGGTTGTCAAATTTGAAAACAGCTGCAAAAAACCAGAAAAGTCATGCTTCAAATGCAAAATATTTCAATGAAAATATTTGCAATCCAAAAATAACAAAACCAATTTACAAAAAAAATTCTCAATGGTGGTTATATACTTTATTAGTTCACGATAACAGAGAGGGATTTGTAAAATATTTAGCAGAAAATGGTATTTCAAGCAGTCAAGTGCATAGCAGAAATGACAGACATGATGTTTTTAAAGAATATCAAATTGATTTACCCCATACTGACAATTTTGCAGACAAACAGTTGAGCATTCCAGTGGGCTGGTGGCTTACTGATGTTGACCGAGCACATATTGTCAATGTAATTAATAATTGGAATGGTTGAAATAAGAAAAGCACTAAAAGACGATGGTGAGTTTATTCTTGAAGTGAGAAATAATGAATCAACATTAAAGTTTTTGCATAATCCGAAAAAATTTGAAATCAAAGATTTTGAATTATGGTTCGAAAATAATAAACCCGAATGGTATATGATTTTGCTGAAAGACCGACCAATAGGTTACCTTAGAACGAATTGGGTTGAAAATGATAAAATTTTACAAGTGGGGGCTGATATTCATCCAAACTTCAGAGGCTTTGGATATTCTAAAATAGCATACGAAAAATTGTTTCAAGTTTACAATTATGTAGAAAAATACACTTTAGAAGTTTTTGAAGATAATTTAATTGCAAAAAACTTGTATGAAAAACTTGGTTTTAAATACGTTGATAAATATAAAATTGGTGATAGAGAATCAATAATAATGGAGAAAATAAATGAATAAAATCTTAATTTTAATGTGCTATTATAACAGGCCTAATCTTGTAAGATTTGCTTTGAACTCAGTAAAAAAACAAAAATACAAAAATTGGGAAATTTGTTTTGTTGATGATGGCTCTGAGAAAGATGCACACAAAACTATTTTGGAAATAATGGGAGAGGAGTCTCATAAAGTAAAATATTTTAACACAAATCATACCGCACAAAATAAAAAAGACCACGGCGGAAGTTTGTTTGGATTATATTGGACACTTGCTTGCCAAGAATCTGAATGTAATTTAGGAATAATGCTTTGTGATGATGATGCACTTACTGATGGGTATTTAGAAAAGATTAATCATTTTTTTACTGAAAATGATTGCAATTGGGGGTATTCATATTATCTAGCATATGACCCATATGAGCAAAAAGATTTTGATAATATTGCTGTCTCATCAAAAAGTGCTGAATTTACTCACGATTTAAATCCTGACAGTATGCTAGATGCGTCGCAAGTAGTCTTTAAACTAAAAGCTTTTAAAGAGAACAATGTGGAATTTGCTTACCCTTGCACAGCAAATTTAGATTCTGATTTATACAGAAAACTATTTCCAATTTATGGCGGATGTAAATTCATGAATTGTATAGGAGAATTTAAGGGTGTTCAAGGAAACAGATTGAATGTAAGACAAACACAACCAGAGATAGTTTACAGCAATGATATTGATATTCCATTCGAGCCATATAAAAATAAGTGAAGGTAAGATACCGTTTTTCAGCTAAATACAGATTGTGTTAACGGAATTATTTAAACTTGCTGAAAAGCTTGAAAAAGAGAAAAAATACAACAAAGTAGATTCCATCACAAAATACCTTGTAGAGCTTTCTAAATCAAAAATGCTCAAATCATCTCCTGAGTTAAAAAATGATGTCCCGACAAAATTACTTATGCTTGAAAAAGCTGGAGTAGATACACATGAATTTTTTGAAAAGCTAAAAGATTCTGACCTTGATGATAGTGATTTAGAATCAATAAACCAAAAACTTGAAGTAAATTGCCATGATAAAGAAATTAACGAAAAGGACACAGACTTACATGAATATGTTCTTTGGATGAACAAAGAAAAAGATAAACCTGAAGAAACCAATAAAGAAGAAAGCGAAAAATACTTGGAAGATTTAAGAAGCACATTTTTAGATTTCTTAACAGATGTTGTGGTAAAAGATTTCAAAAAAGAAAAACCCACACAATCTATAAATCCTGATAATTTAATACAATTTTATTTTGAAAAAAGAGATAAATATGAAGATGAGCTTGACAAATATGATTTAATGCTAGGGCAAACCGAAGGCATTATTTCTGATGATGAGTTTAGCGAAGATTTAGAAGGCGAGCTTTCAAGTAGCGAGCCTGGGCCTATCGTCCGCCACGGCGAATAAACTTAGCTAAGTTAAAAGCTACTTGTAACATAGATGTTTTGAAAAGTTGGTTTTGCAAATCTTCTAAATGCTTTACAAATGTTTTATAGATATTCTCTATATTTGGGCCCAAACTGGCTGTAATTTTTTCTCTCTCAGGTGTGTATCTAGAAATTTGTTGAGCAAGAAATCTCAAAGTTCTCACAGATAAAATTCCACATCTTGCTGCACAGTCTGTATGAACTAATTGCCATTGAAAATCATCTAAGCTTTCAGTGATGTCAAAAACAGTAGAGGAAGAAACTCGATTAAGTGGAGAAGGCTCACCTATTCGTTTTCCGCAAACACCACACAAACAATCTTCTTTAGTGGCAAAAAGAGTTTTTTTATCTTTAAAATTACTAGCTTTTTTATCACGAATTAAACTATCAAAGCTATTTTTCCTAGAAAGAAAACTTTCATTGTCAATTGCCTGTTTGTATGCTGGTTTCTCAAGCTCAGTTAAAAGGTCATTAATTTTATCTAAAATATGTGAAGGTGGTGTGCCTACTGTTAAATACAATTTTGATGAAAGGTTCTCTGGAATATTTGGAATACTGTTTTCAATTAAAGAAGAAAGATATTCATGATATATTTCATAACTTTTGGATTTACCTGTGACAATAATATCATCAGGTTTTTTTCCTTTGTAATTAAGATTGTTTGAAGAAAATTCAGCATAAATTGCTTTATTTTTATTTATTATTTCAGGAGTATTCACATTTTGTATTTGTTGCATGAAATTAATAAATTCAAAATGTGGCAAGTCCATTTTTGATAAATTACACTCTGAATCTGCATACATCCAATTCTGGAGAGAATTAACCGCGTTTGATTGTATAATTGCTTTTATATAAGATGCATCTTCTTTAGCTTTTTCATAATTTGAAAAAGACTCAGGAGGTGTATCAAAAAATTTCATCATAAGTTTTTCACCTTCTATAATTTCGTCTATCCAATTTGCTTTATCAACTAAATGCTCAAGGTGAATATTTGTTTGATTAAATTTCCCAGAATATAAATCTCTTCCGCAATAATAACATTTATCTTGTTGTTTTTCAAAATAATTCCAAAGTAACAGAGGTTGAAAATAAAGAACAAGTTCAACTTGGAAAATACGAAGCAAAAATGATGGAGCTTTTTGAAAGAAGAGGATGGCTGAATGACCTTGAAAAACTCAA